>Ga0207426_1000277_pt1 | contig 106036 bp, 80 predicted proteins | sample AraplaMF_Cvi_mMS_FD_184265 | JGI IMG/M metagenome (GOLD analysis project Ga0207426, IMG submission 184265) | Arabidopsis root microbial communities from the University of North Carolina, USA - plate scrape MF_Cvi_mMS (SPAdes) (version 2) | ecosystem: Host-associated > Plants > Roots >... | reverse complement strand
ATTGCCGTAATGAATTCCACCACCACTGAAAACCCGGTTAAAGAAAGTGAGCCCATGCCTAAATGGGGATGGGGTGAACCCGGCGGGCCGTACCAGCCCTGATCATTGTGCCCGCAGCAGCTCTGCTAACCCGTCTGATCCCGGGCTTTGATAGGTGATCCCTTTTATTGCATTTTCTTTAATGGTAACGATCATTGGGTAGATGTCCTTTCCCTGTTCGGGGTAATGGATCATGTTGTTGCTGTCTATTAATACCCGGCTATTATTCATTACTTCATTACCCAGCTTTATCCGTAATAGTTTAATGGATTGTACCCGTGTAAAAATGTACTTCGCCTGCGGGAACCGGGTATAATTCCTTTTCACAAAATCTTCTGCGGTGCTGATACAGCCTTCACAGCCCTGGTTGGGTATTACCACGTAATGCCCCGCAGGTAACGGTTTTGCATCCACCGCATGTAAGGCCTGCAGCAGCTGGTCCGGTGGTGCGGAACAAGCCGTAAAACATAACAGTAATGTATATAGGAAGATCTTATAACTCCGGGTTGATGTGTACATATTGCCCAATGTTTTGGTCATGGTTAGCTACATTCAGAAAATACAGGCCTTGTTCCGTTACAAAAAAATTGTCCAGCGCAAGCCCTTTGGGTAAGGGACCTTCGCCCAGGTAATGAAAGGTATTGTCAAAAGCGATCAGCGTGGCATGTTTTTCACCCAGCTGCTGCGCATTCAGCTCAGCGGCGGCAGGCGGGGTTTGTAATACCCGGTAATAACGCTGGCGGTAAGCATCATAAATAATATCCCGGTATGCAGGCGTGTTTGTAAAATAACGCAGCGCATTATCCGGGTCCTGCAGCTGCGGGCTGTTCTTCGGTATGGGCATGGAGCTTATGCAGAATTTTTGCCGGCTACCTGCATATACGGTGGTTATGTGCCATGCGCTGTCAATCACCTGCAGGTAATGGTCTGCCGGTAAGCTAAGCAACAATGTTTCCTGCTGTTTATTGTACGCCGTATAAGTGGTGCGCATATGGGAGCCGCCCCAGTTACCGGTTTTATAAATAGCGGAATAAGGTACTTTGTGCTCCAGGCTGCCATCCGGTAAGTGAAGGATGGAGAAGAGCGTACGCCCCGCCGGTACTTCGCTGTCATGCTCACCCATTAAATAACCGGCGCCAATAATGTTATTGCCCTTTAAAATAATAGGCGCCGCATTGCTGGCATTGGGCGGCGCAGGGTTATAGGCAAAGCTGGTCTTTACTTTTTTGTAAAAGGGCAGGGTTTTATATACCGTATCTGTATCCAAATTATAGTAAGACAGGCGGAACAGGCCATAGGTGTACAAAAGCAGGCTATCGCGGTTCAGGTAATGCATGTACATTACCTTGTCGTTCAGGTGCAGCGCCTGCGCCCGGCTGGGTTTTGCTACGGTATCAGCAGCGGTTAGCGGGTATTGCAGCAGCCGTTTGCCATAGGTATCCAGTATCAGCAGGGCATTTTCCTTTTCCAGGTATTGTACCGGTGTTTGTACGCCTATTACCAGCATACTGTCCAGGTACAGGTTCAAGGGCTTTCCAATATTGATCTTCAGGGGAATAAGGCTGTCTGTAACAGTGGTGCAGGATTGAACAACCGGTGCCCCGGTTTCTTTACAGGATGTGGCTATACAAAACAGCAGGGCTACCCTTACGGTAGCCCACTGATAATTTCTCCTATTGTACATAAGCCGTACAATTGGGTTTTTCTGTTGCTATTGGAGAACCACAGTAATAATACGCGTGTCCTTCAATGTACTCGGCTTTACATTTCCCGTTCAAAAAAGTGGGACTTACCTCGCAGGGAGTAGAGTTAACAGGTACCCAGCTACATACGGCTGCCAGGGCTAAGCCCAGGAAAATACAGGTTTTCTTCATCTTTTAATGGATTTGAGTGCAGAAATAGGATTTATCATAATCAATATACTAACTTTTTTAATTCACATAAAGGGCAAGTAGCACACTGCGGCAGGGTAGCAGTGTGCGGGATGTCACCCCAAAACTGCAGGTGGTCAAAACACAGGGCTGTAACGCTTTTACAGTTGTTAGGTTTGTAAAAAAAAAAGATGCAACCTACAAATAGACAAACTTACCTTGACTGGCTGCGCATCGCAGCGATCTTTGGCGTGCTGTTATTCCATTCCGCCCGTCCGTTTATGATAGATGATCCCTGGCATGTGAACAATGCCACCCAAAGCAATGTGCTCACGGAGTTTGCCTTCTGGCTTAGCCGCTTCCGCATGCACCTGCTGTTCTTTATTTCCGGAACGGTTTCCTGGTTCATGGTCAGCAAAAAAAGCGCCCGCGGCTTCATGTGGCTGCGTTTCCAGCGCCTGTTCATTCCCCTGCTGGTAGGTATGCTGCTGATTGTGCCGCCCCAGATCTATATGGAGCGGTTAAACCAGGGTTTTAAAGGCAGCTTCTGGAACTTTTATCCCTCCATTTTTGAGATGCGTCCTTACCCGCATGGCAATACCAGCTGGCATCACCTGTGGTTTATTGCTTACCTGCTGGTGTTTGACCTGTTGCTGACGCCTTTTTTCGGATGGGCTGTTTCCCCCAGGGCCAAAGGCTTTGTTGAAAAATTGAAATTCTTTGCCCGTGGCAAGAATGTATACCTGTTAATGCTTCCTTCCGCCACATGGTTTTCATTAACCGTGCTGAAATATCCCATGACCGGTGACCTGGTGCATGACTACTGCTTTTTTGTGTACTGGATGCTTTTTTTGGTAGCAGGCTTTATTTGCATGCTGCAACCTGCCCTGATGGACAGCCTGGAACGTAACCGCCGCTTTTCGCTGGCCATGGCCCTGGTAATGCTGGGGTTCATTAACTACCTGCGCTGGAATAATGTAGGAATTAGCACCTGGGTCCCGGACTGGGATCAGCATTGGTATATGTACCCGTACCTGGCAAGGCAGCCGCTGAACTCCTGGTTCTGGGTATTTGCGCTGATAGGGTATGGTAAAAAATACCTGAACCGGAAAGTGAAGGTGATGGATTATATTAACCAGGCCATCTATCCCTTTTACATCCTACACCAAACCGTGATCGTGATCATTGCCTGGTATGTAGTAAAAACCAATGATAGCATTGGCATGAAGTACGGCTTTATTGTGATCACCTCTTTATGTGTAAGCATGGGCATTTACCATGTATTTATAAAACCGTTTGCCCTTACCCGTTACCTCTTTGGTATGAAGCCGCTTGAGAAAAAGGTAAAGGCCCCGGTAAGTGAAACGCCGGTACCGCAGCCGGCCCTGCAGGTAGCACCGGAGCTGGTTGTATCATAAAAAATTCACTGATCTTTGCTTAACTTCATGACTATGCAGTATAAATGGTGGCGTTCGATATTTCCGGTTTTTTATGGGTTGCTCATTTATGTGACCATCCGCCTGATAAATGATGTGATCACCGGTACCCGCTTCTGGCACCGGCCCCTGGCGCTGAATGTCACTGAAATAACCGTGGTAATAATTACCAGCTACGTTTACATATGGGGTATTCATAAATTACTGGAAAGGCATCAGCGCCAGTTTAATGCACCCATGCGTAACCGGGGTTTGCTGAAGGAGTTTGCGGTTGTTGCCTTGTATGTGGAGCTGGTGAGCACTGTATGCATAACGCCTATGGCCACCTTTACGGATGACGGGATCACCTGGTACGATGCGGTGCTTATTTACCTGATACCACTGCTGTACTTATTGTTTTATTACGCTTTTATACGGGGAAATGCTTCTATGAGAAAAAGTTATGAGCAGCAGCTGCAGATAGAAAAGATCAGTAACGACCAGCTGCAAACAGAATTACGTTTTCTGAAAGCGCAGTACCATCCGCACTTTTTGTTCAATGCATTGAATACGGTATATTTCCAGATGGATGAGGATGTGAGCCGGGCCAAACAAACCATTGAAGAGCTCTCGGAGCTGCTGCGATACCAGCTGTACGACCAGCAGCAGCTGGTTTCCATCCGGCAGGAATTACAGTACCTGCAATCGTATATTCACCTGCAAAAAAGCCGGATGAATGACCATCTTAACCTGCAGGTGGAGTTTGATGAAGCGCTGGACGGGCAGCAGGTGTACCCGCTGCTTTTGTTACCCCTGGTAGAAAATGCCTTTAAATACGCCGGTGGCGAATACTGGATCAATATTTCGGCCAGGCTAAATAACGGGCAGCTGCAATTTGAGGTAAGCAATGCAAAGCCGGAGATCATTCCGGAGAAAAAGGGCCGCAGCGGCATTGGATTGGATAACCTGCAACGCCGCCTGGCCCTGCTATACCCTAACCGGTATACGCTGGACACTCATGATAACGGGCAAAGCTTTACGGCTAATTTAAATATAGGATTATGATCAGGATCAAATGTGTAATAACGGATGATGAGCCAATGGCCCGCAAAGGCATTAAAGGGTATGTGGAGAAAGTAGATTTCCTGGAGCTGGTAGGTGTTTGTGAAGATGCCGTATCATTAAACAGCCTGCTGCGTGAGCAGCCGGTAGACCTGCTGTTCCTGGATATAGAAATGCCCTACATCAATGGCCTGGAGCTGCTGCAAAGTATTAATAATCCGCCCAAGGTGATCTTTACTACCGCCTATGAGCAGTATGCTATAAAAGGTTTTGAGCTGGAAGCAGTGGATTACTTACTGAAACCCATTTCCTTTGAGCGCTTTCTGAAGTCGGTGAACCGTGTGTACGATCTGTTCCGTCAAACTTCAGCGCCACCCGCAGCATCCGATCATTTGTTTATTAAAACAGATGATAAGCTGGTGAAGATCTCCATTAACGATATTGTGTATATAGAAGCAATGGAAAACTATGTAAGCATTTACACGGCGCAAACCCGCTATATTACGCATACCACGTTAAAATCCGTGCTGGAATGTATTACGGATCCGGGTTTTATTCAAACACACAAATCCTTTGTGATCAACGCCGCTAAAATTACCAGTATTGAAGGGAACCTGATTGAGCTGGGCAAGCACCAGGCGCCGGTTTCGCGCAGCATGAAGGATGCGGTGATGGAGCGGATATTGAAGAATAAGCTACTTAAAAAGTAATTAATAATGAAGAATTAATAATTAATAATCGCAGGGTTGGTACTTCAGGTGAAGAACCGGCCTCCATTATTATTAATTCTTCATTATTAATTATTAATTTTTTACTTGCTGGCTACAAGTATAATCCTGTCCATTTGAAATTCTTTCTCCATGATCTTCACCATCTCTTCTTTTTCCTCTGCTATCTGCTGAATAGTAAAGCCGGCCTTTTGCAGTAGGGTAGTAGCTTTAGCGGTATCATACAATTCAAAGCCGTATTGTGTAAAGGGCAGTTTTTCCATAATGCTTTTGCTGCGTATACCAATGGCTAAGCGGCCGCCGGGTTTTAATACCCGTTTAATTTCCGCTAACAAAGTAAAAGGCTCTTCCCAGAAGTACAGGGTATTAACCGTATATGCTTTATCAAAGAAATCATCATCATAAGGCAGCTCCCGGCCATTCCCCAGTGTAAACGAAGCCATTCCCTGGGTAATAAGCGCTGCATGGTGCTGCCGGGCCTGCGCTAACATGGTTTCAGAAATATCAATGCCATAATACTTTAGCTGCGGTGCGCGGGAAAGCAGGTAAGGCACATAACTACCATCTGCCGGGCCAATTTCCAGTACGGTATTATGGTCTTCACAGGCCAGCAGGTCAATAGTGCGCTGGATCATACCACCGTTGCCAACTTTCATGTTGGCGGCTATTTTAAGTCCTTCTTCTCCTTGCGGGTGGCTCAACTGACGGGCAATGCCCTGTAATGCTGCGTCGTTCATGCTGTAAAATTTCCGGCGGTTATGGCTGTCCGTTTAAAAAAGCCGTCCGGGTTGTACTAAAGATAATTAATACAAACCGGACGGCGAAAAAGCTGCCACCTGACAGTGGCAGGTGTTATTATTATTTCAGCTCAATTTTCTGTGGCATGGTATACAGTGATTCCGCTATACCGGCGGTTTTAACGCCTACCCGTGCATACACATACCCCTTGGCAATAAGGGAGGGCGGGATGGCCACCGTTAAATTAACCGGCTGCGTAACATTGGGAATGTCTGTGGCAGCTATTGAAGTAGCGGCCACACTGTTCACCTGGTCAACCACGGTAGTAGAGCCAAGATAAATGGTTACAGCATCCAGCGGCAGGCTGTTATTTACCTGCTGCAGTGTAACCGTAGCTGTTATATTGGTGCCGCTTTGGCCTATGTTGGCGCCTTTAATAATGAAAAACGGCACTACCGGTACTTCTATGCTGGTATTACCATTTACCGTTACATCCAGCGAATCGGAATTGTTTACCCAGGGGCCGTTGCCACGTAACAGCACCAGCTTATAGCTGCCATTGAACAGGGATGCGGAAAAGGTACCATCCTGCGCTACATACACGGGTATTTTGGTGAACAGGGCGTTACCGTGCTGCCACAGCTCCAGCTGCACACCGTTAGAGCGCAGCCCTACCGGCTGTTTATCGTACACAACCTGGCCGGTAAGAGTAGCCTTAGGCTCTTCGTAATTATCTTTTTTACATCCTGCTGCCGCTATGAATGCGATTGCCAGGAATGAGATGATGATGCGTTGCATAATATATTGAGTTATTGAAAGGGATTTTTAACAATTAACGGGTTATTATTGATCACTGCCTGGTCTATGGAGGAGTAATAATTACCCAGCTGGAAAAATCTTGGCGCCCTGAACCGCGGTGCTATCATTTTCACAAATACATACTTGCCGTTGCGGGCTGCATCCCCCGCGCGTACTACGCGGTAAGGGTACAGCGCATACACCATGGCATTCGGGTTACTCACATTGCCATTCCAAAGCTTATCTGCAATACGCCAGCGCTTCAGGTCCCACAGGCGGTGGTCTTCAAAGGCCAGCTCTACGCGGCGCTCGTTTTGTATGCGGGCCAGCGTCAGCGTGCTAAGGCTGTTAGCGCCAAATCCTGCCCGTTCGCGGAGGGCGTTAATATAGGTGAGCGCTTCACCGGTTAATCCCAGCTCAAAGGCGGCTTCTCCTGCATTCAGGTATACTTCCCCTAACCGGAACCAGATCCACCAGATATCGCTTTGTATACCGCGGGTGCTGGTGCGCGCGCCTGCATCAATATACTTGCGCAGGTAAAAACCGGTGTTCGATACTTCCTGTATGGAACGGTGCGGGCCGGAGCTGCCGGTAAGCGTTTTGCCATCGGTGTAGGTGGTGTTCAGGTCACTGCCTTCCACTACATCATATGCATTACGGGTGGCATTCCAGGCCATTACACCGGCCTGTATACCTACCGGCAAACCTTTGAAGGTGGCGCCGGGGTATATAACGGTACCGTATAAACGTGCATCCTTATTGGCAAATATATCACCAATATTGGTATAATAAATAAAATCACTGTTATCTGCAGTACGGGTTTTTAGCGCGCCGGCCGTACCATCCAGGTACTCATAGCTTTCCACCAGGTTCAGGGAAGGCGTTACGGAAGAAGAGCCCAGGTTATCCTCACGGATCCCGCGCACAATATTGTCATAGGAGAACCAGTGCCGTTTTTGCGGCGTCAGGAAATCCTTAACAAAAATGGCTTCCTTATTGCCGGATTTTTTGGTGATGGCTTCGTAAAAGTTCTCACCCGTGTTAGGGTTCACCTTATACAGCGTATATACGCCGCTGTTAATGATCTCTTTGGAGGCTTCCAGCGCTTTGGTATAATACTCCGTGGCCCTGGATGCAGGAATGCCCACTTCCCCGCCGGGCGTGCTGATGGGCGCCGGCATCAGGTTATTGTATTTGGCAATGGAGGCGGCATATAACATGGCCCGGCTTTTCAGCGCCAGGGCGGTATATTTGTTGGCGCGGGATACGCTGCCGTCGTTACCGATATCATTTTTAATAGCATCTACTTCACTGGCTATAAAATCATACACAGCTTCCTCTTTGGCACGCGGTACCTGCAGGGGAGTAGCATTGCCGCTGTAATCATAAACAAGCTGTTTGGTAACCAGCGGCACGCCACCCATTCTTTTTACCAGCTCAAAGTAATCGTAAGCCCTTAAGAAACGCAGCTCAGCGGTGAACTGTTTCTTCTGGTCATCTGTCAGGCGCACGCCATACTGGGCTATATTTTCCAGCGAAAGGTTAATATCCCGGATAAAGGAATAGTTCCATAAACGCCAGTTATCAAATCCATAAGCAGGAATGTTATTGCGTCCGTCTTCATTAGACTGGCCAGACCACATGGCGTCATCAAAATTGGCCATATCGCGCCACTGGGCTATGCGGCCGTCCAGGTCGCCATTATTATTAATATCCTGCAGGCCGGTTTGTACCGGCAGGCGGTCGTAAAAATTAGCCAGCAGGGCTACGATCTGTTTGGGATCATTCCATACCTGCTCTTCCAGCAATATGGTACGGGGCTGCCGCTCCAGCCAGTCTTTTTTGCACGCGCCGGCAGTTAGCAGGCAAAGGCCCAATAGTATGTATTTATATGTCTTTTGCATAGTTGTCGTTATTAAAGGGAAAGATTAAAGCCAAAATTGTACAGCCGCTGCTGCGGATATACGAGACCGTTACTGGAGCTGATCTCCGGATCAATTTCATATTTCTTTACATTATCCAGGGAAAACAGGTTAGTGCCGTTCACATACACGCGGAAGGCGCTCACGCCGATCTTGTTCAGCCATGCCTTGGGAAAGTTGTAGCCCAGCTCCAGGTTCCTGAGCCGGATGTACCGCACATTGGTGATCCAGAAATCATTGGTCCGGTAGTTCACATGCGTGGTATTATCTTTCCGGATAGCGGGGTAGTTACCGGCAATCCATTTGCTGTTTGAGTCATACGGATCTTCGCGGTGCCAGCGGTCGGTGAACATATAGGCAGGTGAGGAACCGTTGTTCTGGAAAGGATAACGCAGCTCCCAGTCGCGCAGGTAAGACTGCATAGTGGCGCCTGCAAAATCAAAACGCAGCGTAATGCCTTTATAACCTACACTGCCGTTAATACCAAAGCTTACGTATGGCTGCGCGCCCTGTGCATAACCAATGGGCCGTTGATCCATATCGTTAATGATCTTGTCTCCGTTCACATCTTCATACTTAAAATCACCAGGCAGCTCGGTACGGTTGCCCTGCCCGTCGTTATTAATGCCGTAGTTATCAATCTCCTCCTGCGATTCAAAACGCCCGGTTACATGGTATCCCCAGGTAATATTGGACCAGCGGTCTTCTACAGAGTTGCGGTACTTATCCCACTCATTACCAAAACGGGGTTTATAGGTACTTACACTTTTCAGCCGCGCGTAGGTGGCATTTACCCCAATGGAATAATTTACCTGCCCGGTTTGGCCGCTATAGGTAACCATGCCTTCTATGCCGCGGGTCGCATCCGAATTCAGGTTCTCATTGGGTAAGGTGTAACCTACTTCACTGGGCAGCAGCACATCATAACGGGCTGCCGGCAGGCCGGTACGTTTGCGCTGGAACACATCTACCTGCCCGCTGATCTTATTATCCAGCAGGGTGAAGTCAATACCAATGTTGGTGGAGCGGTTCTTTACCCAGGAAAGCTGCGTAATAGGCAGCCCGCGCGGCCGTATGCCGATCGCATAGGTGCCATTCAGCACAGCCCCACCCTGGTTAAAGTTGTAGCCAGCCAGGTAGCTGAAGGGTGGGGGAGGATCGCCATTCGGAAAACCGATCTCACTGCCCGTTTCACCATAGGATGCCCTGATCTTCAGATCATTCAAAAAGGTGCCCAGCTTATCTTTCAGGAAAGGTTCCTCTGAAATACGCCAGCCCACGGATACGCCAGGGAAAAAGCCCCAGCGGTGGCCTTTGGCATACAGGTAAGAACCATCATACCGGCCCAGTAATTCCAACAGGTACTTTTGCTTGAAGTTATAGTTAACCCTGCCTATATAACCGGCACGGGCCTCCGTAGTCCATTCATCCGACAAATAATCCTGTTCCGATAAATACTGCGTAGGGATGTAGTTGTTAGTAGGAATGGTATGTACTACGTAATAAGAGTTATCATAATCAGACCGCTCATAGGCCGCTACTGCTGATATGGCGTGCGGGCCAAATTGTTTGTTATAGCTTAGCTGGAATTGCCCGTAACGGGAAATTACATTCCGCTTATGCCTTTCGCGCCAGGGGTTCTGGTTGCCAAAACCGGGCTGGGTGTTATAGGTATCTGTATTGGCATCATACTTATACGCATCCCAGGTATATTCAAACCCGTCAAAATCTTCGTTCATGTAGTTGTAAGAGTAAATGCCTTTTGCCGTTAGCCCGAAATTAAAATCATACTGTGCATTCAGGTTCACGTTAATGCCGCGCCACCACTCATCCAGGTAACCGGTAACATCATCTTTATACGTGGCCGGGTTCACATTTACGTTATGCGTTTGATTAATGTAGTTGGGATTATCATTTGCATACGGGCTTTCTGTGGGCCACATGCTGAAAATGCTCAGGAAGGGATTAAAATAATCATCCAGCCCGGGCACACCTACGTTATGCGTTTTTTCCAGGCGGGCGCTGATCTGTGTGCCTACCTTTAAACCCTTGGCCAGACTGCTTTCCAGGTTGGCCTGCAGGTTGGTGCGCTCAAAGCTGAAATCCCTTACAATAGCATCCTGCTTAATACGGCTTACGGATAAATAATAGGTAGAACGTTCCCCGCCGCCGGATGCGCTTGCGCTCAGGTAAGACTGCGGTACATTTGGGCGTAAGGTTTCTTTGTAATAGTCGTAACTCTTATAACCCTTTTCTGTACCGGCTTCCCATTTAGCCAGCTCCTGCGGGGAGTACAGCAGTGACGGATCACGGCCCAGGTTCTGCTCAGATTCCACCAGCGCACGCACATATTGCCCGGCATTAGCTGGGTGTGGGTAACGGGTAAAGTTCTGCAGGCCGTAATAACCGGAAACATTAATGTTCGGCTTACCGCCACGTTTACCTTTTTTAGTGGTTACCAGTACCACGCCGTTGGAAGCGCGCAAGCCGTAAATGGATGCAGAAGCATCTTTCAGGATGGTGATGCTTTCAATATCTTCTATGCCCAGGCTGTTAAACACATCCTGCCCGGAGCCTTGCGTAAAGCCGAATGCAGTGGTATTAGGGCTGCCGGTATAGGGCACGCCATCTATTACATACAAGGGATTACCCAGGTTCCTGATCTGTATGTTGGTGCCCCTGCCGGGCCGTGCATCCGGGGCACGGGCAGTGAGGCCGGGCATTTTACCTACCAGTGCTGCGGATACCGTAGTGGCAGGCGTGCGTACCAGGTCTTCTGATTTTACGGAGCTTACAGCGCCGCTCACCGTGGCCTTTCGTTGTGTGCCATAACCTACAACCACAATATCTGTTAAGCTGCTGGATGCCTGGGCCAAACGGATGCGCAGCGCGTTGCTGCCGCCCAAAACAATTTCCTGGTTCTGGTAACCTACGTTGGTTACCACAATGGTACCGCCCTGCGGGGCCTGCAGGTTAAAAACGCCATTCTGGTCGGTGATGGCGCCGCGGTTCGTGTTCTTTAGTATAACAGAGGCGCCGGGTATGGGCAGCCCGGCAGAGTCTGTAACTGTGCCCCGGTAGGTTTGCGGATTGCCTTGTTGTGCATAGGCCGGAAACGTGCTGATGATGGTTGCCACCAGTGCGCACGCCAACAGCCGCTTCCTGTGCAGGAAGTGTAATAGTGATCTCATAACGCTGGATTTAATTTTAAGGGTGAAGGAAAATAATACCATCCTGAGTTATGCACCCCGGTGATACGTTGTTATATTTGATAGGTGTTTTAAATGGTTAGGTGAAACATGCAGCGGGCGGTGGTTCTTTAGGAAGTTCTTTGCGATGCTTAGCTACATTTTGATCTGTTCCAGAAAGATACCTCGGTTCAATAGCAATGAGGTGAAATGGGCTTCTCATACGGGAATTTTTGATGGCTGATAAATAATATGGTCCGGGCTGATAGTGCTTTGTAACGAGACTCTTAAGTAAGAGGTTTCATGTAAAGTAAAAGTAAAAAAAATGAATGTCAATTTTACACGTTAATTAAAAATAAACCCGATAAGCTGAATCTTTTATTTTTGAGGTAATTTTAATTTATGCTGGATCTGAGATTGAACTACCCTGCGGTTAAACAGGAGGCTGATATTTTTCAACAATATATTAATGGATTAACGGAGCAGGAAAAAGCTGCATTGTTATCGCCGGCCCCTATGACACCCAATGTTACGGCTTTACAGCGCCTGGGCCAGTGGCTGCAGCTGCCGCCAGATACCCTGCAGCAGCAAATGGATGTAACCACTACTGCCAGCGGAAACAGCGCCGGGTATTGCATTCTTTCTTTTTTGCGCCATACAGAGCAAACGGTAGCTATTGAAGAATTTACCTACAACAATTTTAAGCTGAGCGGGCAGGCGCTGGGCTACAAGTTTCAAACCATAGCCTGTGATGAGGAAGGGATGCTGCCCCATGCGCTGGAACAATACCTGCAAACCGGTAAAAGCAGGCTCGTGTATGTGCAGCCTACGGTGCATAATCCTACCTGCAGTGTAATGTCGTTGCAAAGGAGGGAGGCCATTGCCCGGGTGATCCGCTCTTTTAAGGATGTATATTTAATAGAGGATGATGCCTACCGTTTCCTGCATCCATCCCCGCCGCCGGCTTTTTTACAGCTGATGCCGGAGCGTACTGTTTATGTGTGCAGCTTTTCCAAGATCTTTAATCCTTTTGTGAGGCTGGCTTATATTATTTATCCCAAAGGATTGCTGCAGGGTATAGAGAGTATCATCAGTATCACTACCAGCGGCAGCTCCGCATTATTCCATGCTTTTGTACAGCACCTGTTACAGCATGATCTGCTGCCGCAGGTGATCCGTGAAAAGCGGCAGATAGCGCTGGCATTATATGAAAAAATAGCCAGTCTCTTTGAAGGCCTGGAGTATAATATATTTCCCGGTAGCTACCATTTCTGGGTAAAGCTGCCTGCGCATTTGCCGGCCGGTATCTTTGTGCCGCAAATGAAAGCGAAAGGCATTGATGTAATGAGTAGTGAAAGTTTTTCAGTGCATGGCGATCAGGGCTACATCCGCATTGCGATGGGCGCTGTATGGAATGCACCGGAATTATTGCCTGCGTTGAAAACTATTGCGGAAAGTATGCTGAATGCTTAAGCATTCAGCGTTCAGCATTCAATTGGTATTGCTGCAGTAACTTCAGCAACACACCATTGGTCCAGCCAAAACCATCCTGTGTGGGATATTCACCGCCGCCGGCTACCAGCTGCAGATCCATCACATTATATTTTTCCATGAGCTTACCGGTGTTGTGATACACCTGTATATTCAGCGCCACCCAGCGTTCAGCAATTTTTTTTGCCAGCGCTGATGCGCCATAGTTTTCCAGCCCTGCAATAGTTACCCATTGTAACGGCGCCCAGCCATTAGGGGCATCCCACTGCTCCCCGGTGTTTTTCAGGGTGGTGGTTACGCCGCCGGCTTTCAGGAATTTTTGATTGATCTGTTGTTGTATGATGCCAATATGCGCTTTTGAAGCAGCTTTTGTAAACAGCGGGTACATACCGGCCAGTGTTAATACGGTACCGGGGCGGTGGGTAAGCAGGTCATAATCCACATACCAGCCCGCAACGGCCGACCAGCAATATTTTTCCAGGCTGCGTTGGCGCCTGGCTGCCAGCAGCTTGTATTGTGCGGCTTTTTGTGCATGGCCCGCCAGCTGATGGGCGCGTGCCAATGTATTTTCCAGGTGAAATAGCAGGGCATTCAGATCCACCGGCACATAGGAGGTTACGCGAATGGTGTGCAGGTCTTTGGTATTCCGGAACCAGCGGCTGCTGAAATCCCAGCCGCTTTCTGCGGCGGAACGCAGCTCACGGTAAATATCTTTATAGGTCGTAAGCTTCGCTACCGCCACATCTTCTTTATAGGCTTCCTGCCGCGGAATATTATCCTGGTCGTAATAACGGTTCAGCAGGCTGCCATCCGGCATCTTTACTACGTGTTTGGTAGGCGCTGTTCTATCCATCCAGTAAGCATATTCCTTTTCCAGCACCGGCAGGTAAGCGGTGTAAATGCTATCGCCCTTATGTTTGGCCAGTATATCCAGCATCAGCGAGAAAAAAGGCGGTTGCGAGCGGCTCAGGAAATAGTTACGGTTGCCATTGGGAATGTGTCCATAACGGGTAAGCAGGTACGCAAAATTTTTAACCATATTTTCTATGATGGTAATGCGCCCGCTTTCTTCCAATCCCAGCATAGTGAAGTAGCTATCCCAGTAGTAAATTTCCCGGAAACGACCGCCGGGTACAATATACGGGTAGGGCAGGTTTAACAGGCTGCTGTAGGGCAGGGCATGGGTGGTATCCCGCTGCAGCACATTCCATAAATGGTTGATGTGGGCTGTTACAGAGGCTTCGTGCCCGTTAAAAGCCGGTGGAACGGCAACAGAATCCGGCAGCAGGAAATGTGCCTGTACAAATGCCAGCAGCGCTGCGCTATCTTTTGGTTGCCCGGCAGCCATGTATTGCGCCATTACCTGTTTGGGATCTTCTTTGGGTACGGCATCTACAAAGGTTTTGTTGTCGCGGAAAATACCGGATAACTGTATGGTTTTAAAGAGGGGGCCATATAACTGGTCCGGGGGCTGAATGGTTTGCGCCGTTAATGCAGGCGCACAGCTCCATAATGCGAGGAAAAAGAAAAGTGCTTTTTTCATAGCCTATGGTAATTGGTAGCTGGTGTTAGCAGAAATCACGCTAATCTAAGGAATATAAACATGCCGGCCGCTTAGTAAGCAGGCTAGTGGAATGAGCTCTTCTTTGTAAGCGAGCAAATCCTAGAGCAGGTCTTCTTCTTTAATAAGGTTATTCTTCAGCGCAAATACCACTACGCCGGCGGTGTTCTTCACATTCATTTTTTCCAGGATACGGGTGCGGTGCCCTTCCACTGTGCGTTTGCTCAGGAAGATCTTTTCACCGATCTGCTGGGCGGTGAATTGCAGGCATATCAGTTTAATGATCTCTTTTTCGCGGTCAGTGAAGGAGATCTTTTCTTTATTGCGTTGCGGGTCAAACCGGCTCTTTACGATCATGGTGGCCAGCTTGGCAGAAGTTTGTTTGCAGTAGAAAATATTATCTGCATACACCTGTGTAATGGCTTCCAGTATCTCCTGTTTATCTGCATTTTTAAGAAGGTATCCTTTGGCGCCGGCTTCCAGCATTTCCACGATCAGATCTTCCTCATCGAACATAGAAAGGGCAATGATCTTGAGCGAGGGATCTTTTTGCAGCAGCAAACGGGTAGCGGTCACCCCATCCATACGGGGCATTTTGAGATCGGTCAGTACAATATCCGCCTGAATATTTTCCAGCATGTCCACCAGCTCCCGGCCGTCAGATGCCTGGCCTACCAGCTGAATATCGGGCTGCCTGGAAAGCATCAGTGCCAGTCCGTCCCTGAAGATCTCATGATCGTCTGCTATTAATAATCTGATTTGTTGAGCCATTGTTTCAGGAGTGATAATGATCGCCGTACAAGCGTTGCGTGCCCCACGAGCCCCAACTGAAAATTGCGAACTGCAATATTGGGGTGGATAAGTGCCTCTTTTGAGGAGGTAAATATACAAATTTCCAGCAGTTTTTGTTCAGACGGCAGGGAAGGTGGAAGGGAACTATATTCAGGCAGGTATTTTTATCAGGTAGTTGGTGCCTTGTCCGGGTGCGGAATCAATGGCCAGGGAGCCATGCATAATGTCGGTCCTTATTTCCAGGCTTTTCATGCCCAGGCCTGTGGAGTTGGCCTTTGCTTTTTTTACGTCAAAACCGGCGCCGTCTTCACGGATCAATAATAGCAGCAGGTCTTCTTCTTTGTTCAGGGATATTTGCAGCTGTTTGGCCTGTGCGTGTTTGAGGGTGTTCTGTATAATTTCCTGGATAATGCGAAAGATATGGATGGCTTTTTCCGGCTGTATCTGTATATCGCCGCTGGTGCGCAGCTCAATGTGCAGGGGCTGTTTTTCGCTGATCTGCTGGATAAATTCGCGCAGCGCTTCGGTAAGCCCTTTCCGTTCCAGCGCATTGGGCAGCAGGTTATGGGAGATTTGCCGCAGGTTGGTGATGGTTTCGTCAATATACTTGCTGGAGCGGGCTATGATCTGTTTATCCTCATCGGAACGTACATCCAGGCTGTTAATAAAAAGCTTTACGGTTGACAGCAGGGGGCCGGCACTGTCGTGCAGGTCTGTGGCAATACGTTTGCGTTCGTTTTCCAGTATGGTGATCTCCGCGGTGATCCGTTCTCTTTGTAATTTAATATAACGGCGGTGGTACAGGATAATAGATACTACAAAAAAGACGATGATAATTGCAATGAGCAAAGAAACAAAGATGGTGGTATAAAAGATCTTATCTCCCATTGTTGAAAAATTGATACTTTCTTCTTCATTTACTCAAAGTGCCTGTTAAAATAAAGATCGTTCTTTTTTACGGGGATTAAAAACACGGCCACTCCGTACAGCAAATTTACAAAAGCGTTCATATACCCGAACATACTGATGATCTTCGTAGCTACGCTTACCACATTATCCTTTCCCAGCACATAATAGGATGCTTCATAAATGATCTGGTAAATAAAATAAATGATAAAGCCCAGGCAGATCAGGAATTTGGCGTTCTTAAACAGCTGTTTATTATCCTGTACGATCATATAATTGATCTCATTGATGCTTAGCAATACGATCACAAAGGAGTAAGCGCCTTTAAAAAAGGGACTGTAGGTTTCTATTTTAAAGAATACCAGGTTCTCCGTGATCCAGATAATAATGAACGCAGCCATCAGGAAAAAGAACAGCTTTTGCTTTCGCTGCAGGAAGCCCCAGGAGCGGAACAGGAATAGCAGGATCAGGCACTCAATTAATGCGTACAGGTTTACCGTGATCGCATTATTCGCATGCAGGAAGTTAATGCAGATAAAGCTGATGACCTCTGAGGTAAAGGCCATCAGTAATAAAAGAATAAAGGGGTGGTAGCTGGTATTGATCTTATAAAAGCGTACCACCCCTATAATCAACGGGATAGCCACTGTTTCGCTTAACAGGAAACTGGCAATATGGTCAGGGATCATTGAAAAAGGTTGGGTAGATTATCTGGTTAGCTTGCTGGCTGCACAGGGTGGGGGATCACAACGCTGGCCGTTTTCCATGGCTTGTGCATCAGTGCCCTGTGCCTGGGCGGTGGAAATACCGGGTATAAAACCAACGGCTTTCTCGTCCCGGCTGTTCTTACCGTCCAGCAGTTTTACAATGATATCTTCGCCCTTAGAATTAACCGGTACCATTACCAGCTTCACTTCCCCATTCTTACCACGGCCATAATAAATGCGGATGCCCTGTGCATCTTTCTGGTTTAATAATACGGCAAAGGCGTCGCGGTTGAAGGTTTCGGCAGTGGGTATGCGCAGGAACGAATCAAGTTTAACGCTTTTTATAAGCCGGTCCCGGGTATTCCGGAAATCTCTGGTGAGGTTAGCGGCTTCGTCTATGGGAATGGTGTGGATCGATGCCTTTTGGGGATCAAAAGGGATGGGACCCTGAGGCTGTTGGCATGCATTTAACAAAACAATTGCCACCAGGGCGGCAATGTAAGTAAAGCGGCTTTTTTTCATGAGTATGAGGTTTTTTTGGTGAATTGAGCTGCAAAATAGCCGATATGCCCTACAAACCCCTTCGTAGAATTGCCTGAAAAAACAAGTATAAATACGCAATCTTTTCAGGTGTTACTTCGCTTGCCCCCATGGCCGGCCGGTAGTAAATTTGTACTGTTAAAGCGATTGTACTTTTCTCTGCATATAGCGTTTGACCCCAAAACGTAAGGGCAGCACCCGATAATGGCTGTCAGCACCTTGTTTGTTAACCTTTCCTCTTTTTCTTTACGCCTGGTAAGATAAGGCATTTTTCCCGGATGGCTCATATGAGTATATAAGGTGCTTAACCCAAAAATTTATTTTGCGCTTTCTAATCTTTTCATATCTTTGCTTTAACCAAATGGTTAAACTGAATAGTTTATGTCTCAGGAAAGGAATACGGAGGAACAGATCATAGCGGCAGCTAAAAAGATATTTTCAACAAAGGGACTGGCAGGTGCGCGCATGCAGGATATTGCAGATGAAGCCGGCATTAACAAGGCCATGCTGCATTATTACTACCGCAGCAAGGAGAAGCTGTTTGAAATAGTCTTTACAGAAGCCCTGGATAAACTAATGGATCGTATGAGCAATGTTATCAACGCTAACTTGCCGCTGCCGGATAAGATCCGGGCGATCGTTAAGAACTATATTGAGGGGTTAACGGAAAATCCGCAGCTCCCTTTATTTGTACTGAACGAGCTGCAGCAGCAGCCGGAGCTGCTGGTAAAGCAATTCAAAACCCAACCTAACTTCCCGAACATCCAGCAGTTCCTCATGGAAATAGCCGTGGCAGGGGAAAAGGGGATCATTAAAAAGATAAGCCCCCTGCAGTTAATGCTGAATATTTTGTCGATGTGCGTTTTCCCCTTTGCAGCAAAACCTTTGCTGAAGGGCGTTACAGGTATAGATGAAGTACAGTTTAAACTCCTGATCGAAGAAAGGAAACAGTTTGTGGCGGATTTTATTTTAGCGGCTATTACACCATAGTTTTTTTTGCTTTTGAATTAACCAAATAGTTAAATAAAATAGTTAACAATGAAGTATATCGTTTGGGTGTGGCTGTTCGCTACCACGCAGCTGTATGCACAGGACAGCACCTTGCTTACCCTGGAACAATGCCAGCAGCTGGCCCGTGAGCATTACCCTTTGCTACGTCAAAAGCAGGTGCTGGACAGCATTTTAAAACTGCAGGTAAAAAATACCAATACCGCTTACCTGCCACAGGCAGAGCTGAACGGGCAGGCTACCTACCAAAGCGCCGTTACAGAATTTCCTTTTAAAGTACCGGGGGTAAGCATACCGGAATTTTCCAAAGACCAGTACCGGGCTACCATTGACGTAAAGCAGCTGCTGTACGATGGGGGCGCTACCCGCCAGCAACGGGAGCTGCAAACCATCCAGCAACAAACGGAGCAGCAGAAAGTGGAAGTGGAGCTGTACAAGGTAAAACAACAGATAACACAGGCCTATTTCAATGCATTGCTGGCAGCGGAATACATACAGGCTGCCCGCTTAACGCAGCAGGACCTGCAACAGCGGATAGACCGGTTAAATGCCGGGGTGCAGAACGGTACGGTGCTGCCATCGAATGTAGATATGCTAAAGGCAGAACAGCTCAGGGCAAGCCAGCAGGAGATCTCCGCCGACGCTTCCCGCATCGCTAACCTGGCCGTGATACAGCTGCTTACCGGGTATGAAACAACCGGCGCGGTAAAACTGTCACTGCCCGCAGCAGCGCAGGTAACCACAACGGATACACTTAACCGGCCGGAGCTGCAGCTATACCAGCTGCAATCCGCCGCCCTTAACCAGCAGGCCAGGCTTACCGCCACCAATCCCTTGCCCCGTATAAGCGCTTTTGTGCAGGGTGGTTACGGCCGGCCAGGTTTAAATATGCTGAAAAATGATTTCACTCCCTTTTATGTGGGAGGCATCCGCCTGAACTGGACCCTCTGGAACTGGCGCTATAACCGCACGGAGCAAAACATTCTGCGCCTGCAGCAGCAGAACATTAACCAGCAAACAGAAACCTTCACGCTTAACACCCGGGTACAGCTGGCGCAGCAGCAAACGGAAATAGGCCGCCTGCAGCAAACACTGGAAAAAGATAACGACATCCTGACCCTGCGCGCCCGGGTAAAAGACGCCAGCGCTGCCCAGCTGGATAACGGGGTTATTACCGTGCACGATTACGTTACCGACCTGAATGCCGTAATGCAGGCCCGGGTAGATCAAAGCACACACCAGGTGCAGCTGGCGCTGGCCCGCATTAATTATCAACTTATAAAAGGTTATTAAATATATGTTACCTGTACTCAAAAACATTTGCACCATGCGTACTGTATTGAATGTTATAGTACTTGCTATTATGCTGCCGGCCTGCCGCTCTAATGATGATAACGCAGACGCCTATGGGAACTTTGAAGCCATAGAAACAGTGGTATCTGCAGAAGGCACCGGTAAGCTGTTATCCTTTGCCGTAGAGGAAGGAATGACCTTACCCGCTGATACCATCGTAGGATGGATAGATTCTACCCAGCTTTCCCTGAAAAAATCGCAGGTAAAGGCTAACATTAAAGCCGTGCTGAGTAAGATACCGGAAACCGCACCCCAGCTGGAAGTGATCCGCGAACAGATAGCCACCCAAAAACGGGAGCAGCTGCGTATACAGAACCTGGTAAAAGCCAGCGCCGCCACCACCAAACAGCTGGATGATGTTAATGCGCAGGTAGCTGTGCTGGAAAAACAATACCGCTCCCTGGCATCTACCCTTAATACTCAGGTGAGTGGCTACAGCAGCGAAACGCAGCCGCTGGAAGCACAGGTGCTGCAGCTCAATGACCAGCTGCGCCAGTCGCGTATAGTGAACCCCGTTAGTGGCACTGTACTTACCAAGTATGTGGAAAAAGGCGAGGTGGTGAACTATGGTAAACCGCTGTATAAGGTAGCCGACCTTTCCTCCCTGCTGCTGCGGGCCTATGTGGGCGAGGAACAACTAGGGCTGTTAAAGATAGGCCAGCAGGTAACCGTACGCACCGACCTGCCGGATGGTAAATACCACGAGTGGCCCGGTACTGTAACCTGGGTATCTGCCGAAGCAGAGTTTACCCCCAAGGAAATACAAACTAAAGAAGAAAGAACTAACCTGGTATACGCCGTAAAAGTGAAAGTACAGAATGATGGCAGCCTGAAAATAGGCATGCCCGCTGAGCTGAAACTGGCAAAACAATAACTCATGGAAACACCCATTGTTGTACAGGATGTGCACAAAAGTTTCGGCAAGGTAAAAGCCCTGCACGATATTTCTTTCACGGTGAATGAAGGAGAACTGTTCGGGCTCATAGGACCGGATGGCGCCGGTAAGTCCACGCTGTTCCGCATTCTTACCACCCTGCTGCTGGCAGATAAAGGACAGGCTGCTGTTAATGGGCTGGATGTGGTAAAGAACTACAAAGCCATCCGCAAGATAGTGGGTTACATGCCGGGCCGTTTTTCCCTGTACCAGGACCTGACGGTGCAGGAGAACCTGGATTTCTTTGCTACCATTTTTAATACCACGGTGGCTGCCAACTATGAGCTGATAGAAGAAATATATGTGCAGATAGCGCCTTTCAAAGACCGGCCGGCAGGGAAACTTTCCGGCGGCATGAAGCAAAAGCTGGCGCTGTGCTGTGCGCTGGTGCATAAACCGGTGGTGCTGTTCCTGGACGAACCTACTACCGGTGTGGACCCCGTATCCCGCAAAGAGTTCTGGGAAATGCTGCAGCGCCTGCGTAAAAAAGGCATTGCCATCCTGGTATCCACACCGTATATGGATGAGGCCATGCTCTGCGACCGGGTGGCGCTGATCCAGAATGGCAGCCTGCTGGAAATTGATACGCCGCAGCATATCATTTCCCAATACAACAAACCAATGTGGGCCGTTCGTGCTAAACGTATGTACCCGCTGATCCAGGACCTGCGCAGTTTCCCGGAAACAGAGAGCTGTTATGCTTTTGGCGAGTACCTGCACCTTACGCTCAAACACGGGGAGGCCGGCCTGGAGAAGCTACAGGCTTACCTGCAGCCCAAAGGGCATGAGGAATTTAGCATACATCCCATACAGGCCGGTATTGAAGATTGTTTTATGGAGCTGATGAAAAGCGAAAAAGTTTAAGTTATGCATCCCATCGTTACTAAAGAGCTTACTAAAAAATTCGGCGCTTTCATAGCCACCAACGCCATAACCTTTGAAGTAAAGGAAGGAGAGATCTTCGGTTTCCTGGGGGCTAACGGCGCCGGTAAAACAACCGCTATGCGTATGCTTTGCGGGCTGTTGAGGCCCAGCAGCGGGGAAGCTAAGGTGGCCGGCTTTGATGTGTACACACAGGCCGATAAGGTGAAACAAAATATAGGTTACATGAGCCAGCGCTTCTCCCTGTACGAAGATCTGAAGGTAAAAGAGAATATCCGTTTTTACGGTGGCATTTATGGATTAAGCAATAGCGCGATCAAAGAAAAAACAAAACAGCTGCTGCAAAAGCTGCAAATGGAAGCTGAAGCAGAGCAGCTGGTAAGCGCCCTGCCATTAGGCTGGAAGCAAAAGCTGGCCTTTTCCGTAGCCATCCTGCATGATCCGTCCATTGTGTTCCTGGATGAACCTACCGGTGGGGTAGACCCGGTTACCCGCCGCCAGTTCTGGGACCTGATCTACGAAGCAGCCGGCCGCGGGGTAACAGTATTTGTAACCACGCACTATATGGATGAAGCGGAGTATTGTGACCGGATCTCTATAATGGTGGATGGCCGTATACAAGCCCTGGATACACCCCGGCAGCTGAAAGCGCAGTTCCAGGCCGATTCAATGGATGATGTATTTCTGAAACTGGCAAGAGGAAAGTAAAAAGATAAAAAGCAATCAACAAAGGCTAAGCCATTTGTAATTCGTAATTGAATAATTCGTAATTGAATCTCATGCGTCAATTCTTTGTATTTGCCCGAAAAGAATTCTACCATATTTTCCGCGATAAGCGTACACTGCTCATTCTTTTTGGAATGCCGGTGGTGCAGATCGTGCTCTTTGGTTTTGCTATTACCAATGAGATCAGGAACGCGGAAATAGTTGTGCTGGACCAATCCAGGGATTATTACAGCAACCGGCTGGTACAGCAGCTGCAGGCAGGCAGCTATTTTAAAATAGACCAGGAGCTGCAAAGCCATCAGGCTATTGAAGCGGCCTTCAAAGAAGGGCGTATAAAAATGGTGGTAGTGATCCCGCCTGAATTCGGGGAATCATTTTTCCATTTACATAAAGCGCAGGTACAGCTGCTGGCAGATGCCGGTGATCCTAACACCGCTACCACGCTCATTAACTATGCCCGGGCCATTATCGGCAACTACCAGCAGCAGCTGAACGGGCCGCAGGCAATGCCGCTTACCATTAACACCACGGTACGCATGCAATACAACCCTGCATTAAAAAGTGTGTTCCTGTTTGTGCCGGGTGTGATGACCTTAATATTATTGCTGGTATCTGCCATGATGACCTCCATCACCATTGCCCGCGAAAAAGAGCTGGGCACCATGGAAATATTACTGGTATCGCCATTGCCGCCGGCAATGATCGTAACAGGGAAGGTAGTGCCTTATATTGCATTGGCGTTCATTAATGCGCTGGTGATCCTGGGCATGGGCGTCTGGTTATTTGGTATGCCCATTAAAGGTAATATTGTGCTGCTGTTGCTGGAATGTGCGCTGTTTGTGCTAACCTCTCTGGGCTTAGGTATTCTCATATCCACCGTTACGGATAAGCAGCAAACCGCTATGATGGCCTCTATGATGGGTTTACTGATGCCGACCGTGTTGCTGTCCGGCTTCATCTTTCCTGTTGAAAGCATGCCCCTTCCGCTGCGGTTATTATCCAATATAATGCCCGCCAAATGGTTCATCATTATCCTCAAGGATATTATGCTTAAAGGTTCCGGGCTGCGGGAGATATGGCCGCAAAGCCTTGTACTGTGCGGTATGACGTTATTATTTGTAACAATAAGCATACGTAAATTCAAAATCCGTTTAAGCTGATGCGTACCATCTTTTTTATACTGCAAAAAGAGTTCCTGCAGATCTTCCGGAACAGGGGGATGATGGCGATCATCTTCCTGATCCCGATTGTCCAGCTGCTGGTACTGGCCAATGCTGCCAACTATGAAGTAAGGAACCTGGCTATTGATGTAGTGGACCAGGATCATTCCTCCTGGTCGCAGCGGCTGGTGAATAAGCTTACAGCCAGCGGTTATTTTAAGCTGCACCGGCAAACGTTTAATGAGAAAGCCGCTTTTGAAGATCTGCAGCTGGATAAAGCAGACATTGTACTGATGATACCCCGGCATTTTGAGCGCGACCTGGTGCGGGAAGATAAAGCCTCCCTGCAGCTGCTGGTAAATGCCATTAACGGCAGCAAGGCAGGGCTGGCAAATGGCTATGCCAATAATATTATCCGCAGCTTTAATCAGAACATCCGCACGGAGTGGCTGGCGCTGGATAGCCGCAACGGCCCTGCAGTAATTGAGGTTACCTATTCCAACTGGTTCAACACCCGCCTGGATTATAAGGTATTCATGGTGCCGGGCATTATTGTGGTATTGGTAACTATGATCGGGGCTTTTTTATCGGGGATGAATATTGTAAAAGAAAAGGAAATCGGCACTATCGAGCAGCTAAACGTAACTCCTATACGTAAACATCATTTTATATTAGGAAAGCTGATCCCGTTCTGGATCGTAGCGTTGTTTGAGCTGGCCCTGGGATTGCTGGTAGGGAAGCTGGTGTTTCATCTGCCTATGGCAGGCAGCCTGTGGCTGGTGTTCCTGTTTGCCGCCGTTTACCTCTGGGTTATGCTGGGTATGGGTTTGCTGATCTCCACCTTTACGGAAACGCAGCAGCAGGCTATGTTCATTGCCTGGTTCTTTGTGATCATTTTTATACTCATGAGCGGTTTGTTCACCCCGGTGGAGAATATGCCACATTGGGCGCAGGTGCTCACCTGGTTTAATCCTATTGCCTACTTTGTAAAGGTGATACGTATGGTATTGCTCAAAGGCAGTGGCTGGGCTAACATACAAATATACCTGCTTATTATGCTGGCATATGCGGTGGTGATGAATGGCATTGCTATTTGGAATTACCGGAAAACAACATAAGATTTTAGTGTCTGTTACAGTGTAACAGTTGTAGGTTTAAGCACGCCGGAGTATTCCTGCTCCGGCTTTTTTATGCTTACCCCTTCAGCTTGCGGATCAGCTTCCCCAATGTTTTAATACCTTCCTCTACCTGCTTATTCCATGGGTTGCCATAGCTCAGGCGCATACAGTTACGGTAGCGGTCCTGCAGGGAAAATATGCGGCCCGGCGCAAAGCTGATCTTATTCTTCAGCGCCAGCTCATACAGCTCATAGGTATTAATATTCTCGTTCAGGGCCAGCCATAGTACAAAACCACCCATAGGCCTTGTTACCAAAGTATCTTCCGGGAAATAATCTGCCACTGCCTGTAAGTAACGCAGGCTTTGGGTATGCAGCTGCTTGCGCATGCTGCGCAGGTGATGTTCATAACGGCCGTTTTCCAGGAAGTGCGCTACAGCTGCATGAGGCAGTGAGGCGCAGGCAATGGAGTGGTTACGTTTCAGGCGCAGTACCTTTTCCTTATACTTGCCGGGCAATGTCCAGCCCACGCGGTAGCCGGGCGCCAGGGATTTGGAAAAGGAGTTGCAGGCCAGCACAATACCGCTTTCGTCAAAGGTTTTACACAGGGCAGGCCTTTCCCTTCCAAAATAAATGTCCCCATAAATATCATCCTCAATTAAAGGAATGCCATGCTTTTCAAGGATGTGTACCAGCTCGCGTTTATGCGTATCCGGCATGCAGGAGCCCAGGGGGTTATTGAAGTTGGTTACAAATAAGCAGGCTTTAATATTATGCCGTGGAATGGCCTTATCCAGGTAATCCAGCTCCACACCGGTTACGGGGTTGGTAGGCACTTCCAGCACCTTTAAACCCAGGCTGGCAGCCAGCTGCAGGGAGCCGTAGTAGGAGGGGCTCTCCAGCGCAATGGTATCACCGGGCTGTGTTACAGCACACAGGCTCAGTGTTAAGGCATCGGTACAGCCATTGGTGGTTACTACATCTTCTTCACTTACCACGCCGCCCCATAAAATACTCATGCGGGCAATCTGCCGCCGTAGCTGCAGATTCCCCTGTATGGATTCATATCCAATACCATTACCGGGCATATTACGGAGGGCCTGTACCATTGACTTGGAGATCTTGGCTGCCGGAAGCAGGGAATCGGAAGCGGCCGCAATGGAGAACTTCAGTATGTTATCTGCCGCCATGTGGGCAAACACGCGGTCTATCATTTCATGCACCGTTACCTCCGACGCTTTTTTTACCGGCTCGCAGGTTTTGGGAATATCGCGCAGCTTACGCGGACTAAAACGTATATAGTAGCCGGATTTGGGCCGGGGCTCTATCAATCCCTTGCCTTCCAGGTGATAATAGGCCTGGAAAGCAGTGCTGAGGCTTACGCCCTGTTCCTTGCTGAGCATGCGTACAGAGGGAAGCTTGTCGCCTATTTTCAATACATCTTTTTCTATCAGCTGTTCTATACGGTCTGCTATCTGCAGGTATAAATGCTCCGCGGTTTTTAACATGGCTTAAAGATCTGATCTGGTCAAAATTACTAAAACTGCATCTGTTTTGGCAACCTGCAAACTATTTATTTTGCAGCCATATCTAACTCCTTTCGCCAATATGTTTTATCCATCATTGTTGGAACGTCTGTTGAACCAGCATCAGGCGCTGCCGCCTATGCTATCGGCTTTAACGCAGGAGCAGCTGCTGGTGCAGCCTTTGCCCGGCAAATGGTCGGTGCAGGAGCAGGTAGCGCACCTGGTGAGCTATCAGCCGGCATTCCTGAGCAGGGTGTACCGGATCCTGGATACGCAGGACCCGCTGTTTGAACCGTATGTGGGAGACGATGACCCGGTGTTCCTGTACTGGCGCCGCCAGTCGATGAACACTTTGCTGGAAGAGCTGGAAACCGACCGGCAAAAGATCATTCAGCTGCTGCAAAGCCTTCCGGAGGAACAATTACAGCGGGTAGGTGTGCACAAACGGTATGGCCGCTTGAACATACTGCAGTGGACAGAGTTCTTCCTGCTGCATGAAGCGCATCATTTGTTCTCCATTTTTAAGCTGGCGCATGCGCAGTAGCTTATAGCATTTTCCGGATCAGCTTTCCGGTGATTTGCACGGCGCGGGTCAGGTCTTCATTCCAGGGCAGCGCGGCGCTGAGGCGCATACAATTCTTATATTTCTGCTGGCTGGTGAACAGGGTGCCAGGCATAATACCAATATGCTGTGCGGCCGCCTGCCGGTGCAGCTCCCAGGTATCTGTTCTTTTATTGCACACTACCCACAGGTTAAAGGACCCTTGGGGATTGCTGAGCTGTGTATCATCCGGGTAGTATTGCTGAATGGCGCGGGCCATTTGCTGCGTTTGCAGGGCCAGCGCATGCCGTAGCTGTTTCAGGTGCAGATCCGGGCGCTGATGTTCCAGGTACCTGTATACAGCCAGCTGCGGCAGCAGGCCGGTAGAAAAGGTGGTCATAAATTTCAGCTGCTGTACCTTGGTATAATACCTGCCGGGTATAACCCATCCAAGGCGATAGCCGGGCGCCAGCCATTTGGAAAAAGAAGAGCAGTGCAGCACTAATCCATCCTTATCAAAAGTCTTTACAGTAGCGGGCCTTTCCGGTCCGTGATGCAGCTCTCCAAAAGTATCATCTTCAATTAACGGCACCTGGTATTTGTGCAGCAGCTGCGCCAGCGCCTTTTTGCCGGCAGCAGGCATACAGCTGCCCAATGGGTTATTATAATTGCTGATGAACAAGCAGGCATTTACCCGCTTTTTACGGAAGGCATCTTCCAGCTTTTCAAGTGATATGCCGCTCACCGGGTCCGTAGGTATTTCCAGTGCTTTCATGCCCAGGCTTTCAATGGTCATAAGCAATCCAAAGAAGGTAGGAGATTCTATGGCAATGGTATCACCCGCTTTGGCTACTGCCCGCAAACACAGGCTAATGGCTTCCATGCAGCCATTGGTGATAATAATGTCCGATGAATTAACAGCTCCCTTCCAGCTTAGCGTACGCCGGGCAATGTGTTTTCGCAGCGGTTCATAGCCATTCAGATCATTGTAATGCACAAAGGCTGTTTTATGCGAACGTACTGCATGCAGCAGGGCTTTGTGCAGCTTGTTAAGCGGGAACAGCTCACTGGCCGGCGCCGCAGCATCTAAAGAAATAAACCCCTTGTACTGCCGTCCATCATGTATGCGCTGCATCTGCTCATTTACCTTTACCGTGGTAATAGTATCCCGGGGTGTAGTAATGGCCGGCAATTGCGGGCGTTGCCGCTGCGTATACTGCACATAATACCCTGAGCGTTCACGGGCAGCTATCCAGCCCCTTTTTTCAAGCTGCGTATATACCTGTAAAGCGGTGCTGATGCTGATATTATGCTCCTGGTGCAGCTCCCGTACCGAGGGGAGTTTATCGCCCGCTGCATACACACCTTTTTCAATCAGCAGCTCAATTTTATCAGCCAGCTGCTGGTATAAAAAATCATCTGTTTTAGGCATAACGCTATCTGTTATGGTCAAAAATAATAAATTCTGTATCTGTTTTGGTGTGCTGTGTTGTGGTTATTTTGTATCCGGAATCAAAACCTATAAGCAGATGAAAACAAGAATGCTCTGGAAAGAAGTAGACCCCGAAGCCTACAAGGCTATGAGCGCTTTGGAAACATATGTGCGCAACAGCAGTCTGGATAAAAAGCTGATGGACCTGGTTAAAGTGCGCGCTTCCCAGATCAATGGTTGCGCCTTTTGCCTGGATATGCATGCCTTTGATGCGCGCAGGATAGGAGAAACGGAACAGCGCCTGTACACGCTGGCCGGCTGGAAGGATGTGCCCTTTTTCACGCCGCAGGAGCGGGCTGCCTTAGCGCTTACAGAAGCAGTTACCCTGGTATCTGCCACGCATGTGCCGGACGATGTTTATAATGAGGCCGCTCAGCATTTTTCTGAAAAAGAGCTGGTGCAGCTGCTCCTGTTAATTGTAACTATTAATGGCTGGAACCGTATTGTTGTATCAACACGAACTCTTCCACAGCCACGCTGAATAATTAATTATTCATTATTAATTAATTTTTGTGCAATTAAAAAGTTGCGCTATTTTCGTGCAACTTAAATGTTGCGCAAATGGATGAGCTGTTTAAAGGGCTCGCTGATCCGGTTCGCAGGCAAATACTGGAGCTGCTGTTACAGCAGCCATTGAATGTGAACCAGATCAACGAGCATTTTAGTGATATTAGCCGCCAGGCCGTTTCCAAACATGTAAGTGTGCTGGAAGACTGCGGCTGGATAAGGATCTACCAGGCCGGCAGGGAACGTTACGGTTACCTGAACAAAACGGCTTTTTACCAGCTGAAAGACTGGCTGCAGGAATACCTGAACCTGGACCAGCGCTCCCTTAAAAACGATCATGGCGTATTCCTGGAACGTACTACCTACAAGAAAGGTTCCCCGCTAACTTATCCTGTAATGCTGCAGGCCATGCTCAGCAAGGATAAGGATTTTGATACCCTCTTTTACAACGCCGTAAAAACTACCGGCATTTTCTGCAAACCATCCTGCTCCGCTAATCCGCGGCCGGACAATGTTATTTTCTATGCTAACCGCGATGAAGCCCTGAAGAATGGTTTCCGCGCCTGTAAGCGTTGTAAACCATAAGCACATGATCACAGTACCTATATTACATCCTGAACAATTTTCCTTTGCAGAGTGCCTGGTATTCCTCAGCCGTTCTGACCGGGAGTGCCTGCATTTTGTGAAAGACGGTTACCTGCAGCGTATGATCGTGCAGGATGGCGCTCCGCTGCTGCTGAAGATCCGCGAAGCGGCCAATAAAAAAGCACTGGAAGTACAGGTGGTAAATCCCTGGGAAGTGGTGGTGGATGAAGCCAACATCCGCCGTTTTGTTACACACTGGCTGCACCTGGATGCCGATATGCAATCCTTTTACAACTTTGCCGCGCAGGATGCGGTATTAGCGCCGCTGGTGCAGCGTTATCCAGGCCTGCGCCTCATTGGTATACCGGACCTGTTTGAAGCCATTACCTGGACTATCACCGGGCAGCAGATCAGCTTACCATTTGCCTATACATTACGCCGCCGTTTTATACAGGCTTTTGGTTATCATGTGCAGGCAGAGGGGGCCGATCATTACACTTACCCGCATCCTGCGGTGGTGGCCGGCTTACAGCCGGATGACCTGATCCCCATGCAGTTCTCGCGCAGCAAGGCCCATTATATTATAGGCATAGCAGCAGCTATGGCAGGGGGGCGCTTAACAGCAGCACAGCTGCAGCAAATGGAATATACCGCTGCCAGGGAATACCTGCTGCAATGGAAAGGCATCGGCAACTGGTCAGCTAACTATGTGTTGATGAAGTACAGCCGTTTCCCGGAAGCATTACCGCTGGAAGATGCAGGCCTGCACAATGCCCTGCGCCGCCAACTGCAGCTACCGGCCAAACCGTCCCTGGTAGCGGTAAAAGGCTATACGGCACATTGGCAGCAGCATGCAGCTTATGCCACCTTTTATTTGTGGAGAAGCTTATCCGGTGAATAAAGCAAAGCTCCAATTAATTCGTAATTGACTAATTCGTAATTAAAAATGGATCTCTACCACCACACTTACCAATCGCCCATCGGCCCACTGGGCCTCACGGGAAATGATGACCATATCACCGGGATCATTTTTGATCCGCGTACGCTGGTCACTATGCAATCTTTGCCGGATATTTTCCTGCAATGCATGGCAGAGCTGGATGCATATTTTGCCGGCAGCAGCCGTACTTTCAGCTTTAACATGCAGCAAAGCGGTACAGATTTTCAGCAAACAGTATGGCAACAGCTGTTGGCCATCCCTTACGGTAATACGATCTCTTATTTGCAGCTGGCTAAACGGATCAACAATCCTAAAAGCATCCGTGCCGTAGGCACTGCGAATGGCAGCAACCATTTGCCGATCGTAGTGCCCTGCCATCGTGTAATTGGGAGCAATGGCTCGCTTACAGGCTTTGGCGGTGGTATCTGGCGCAAAAAGTGGCTGCTGGAGCATGAATGGAAGCATAAGTATGGTACACAGGAATTGTTCTAAGGGGCAATAGCGCCTGTTCATTTACCGGTTATAAGTGATATGCTTACACGATTAATTTAAGACCATCTGATCTGGTTGTTTGTTTTTGTTATTCTTTTCATAGTATGCTGGCCCGCCCGGCATTGGCCAATAGTAGCAGGAATGAGGATAATTTGTCCCCGGGACACTGATCACGAAAGTTGGTTCAACAGCTATCTGATCTGGTCCATTTTTACAGAACTGCATCTGTTTTAGATAAGTTTTTTATATGAATTTTGCTGTCTCAACCGTTATTCTAAACGTTAGCAAGATGAACGCGCAACTGGAACAGGATCTGGCGCAGATAAATGATCTATTGTCAGCAACACAAACCTTTAGTACTCACTTTTTATCCAACATAGATGAGCTACCGGCCAGTAAGTACATGCCACCGCCAGGCAATGCTACTTTACTGCCGGAGCAGGGCATTGGCGCTATGGCTGCTTTACAGCAGTTCCGTCAGCAATATGGCCCTTATCTCGCTGCAGGCGCAGGCCCGCGCTACTGGGGTTTTGTAACCGGTGGCGTTACGCCTGCCGCCTTAGCAGGCGACTGGGTAGCTTCCGCTATTGACATGAATGCAGCCGACAAAGGCGGCGCCGCCTTTAACATTGAAATAGCCACCATACAAATGCTCCGCCAGTTATTTGGGTTGCCGGATGATTTTGAAGGCAGCTTTGTATCCGGCGCTACTATGTCAAACTTTGCAGGACTGGCCGTGGCAAGGCAATGGCTGGGAGAACAGCAGGGGGTAGATGTAGGCCAGCAGGGTATAGGCGCCCTGCAGGAGCCAAAGATACTTGCTTGCACGCCCCATTCCAGTGTGGCTAAAAGCCTTTCTATGCTGGGTTTGGGAAGGGATGCGCTGGTAAAGATACCGGCCCTGGCCCAACGGGAAGCCGTAGACGTAGATGCGCTGGAGGCCTGGCTGCAGCAGCATAAAGACCGGCCGGTGATCTTTGTTGCCAGCGCAGGCACCGTAAATACAACCGACTTTGATGATCTTGTTGCCCTGGCACGTTTAAAACAGCAATATAATTTCTGGTTACATGTGGATGCTGCTTTTGGCGGGTTTGCCGCCTGCAGCCCGCAGCACCGGCATTTGATAAAAGGCTGGGAAGCGGCCGACAGCATTACTATTGACGCACATAAATGGATGAACGTACCTTATGATACAGCCATGATCTTCTGCAGGCATCCTTCATTACAGGCCGCCGTGTTCAAGAACGTAGGCGCTGCTTACCTGGGCGATCCTGCAAAGGATTTTAACTTCATTCATCATGTGCCGGAAAACTCGCGCCGCCTGCGGGCCTTACCCGCCTGGTACTCGCTGCAGGCTTATGGCGCAAAAGGTTACCAGGATATAGTAGAGGCCAATATACAGCAGGCGCATTTATTGGGATCGCTGATCTCAGACAGCCCCTACTTCCGCTTGCTGGCGCCGGTGAAGCTGAGCGTGGTTTGTTTTACGCTCAGCAAACCTTTAAACGAGCTGGATGAAGCAACTACCCGTTTCCTGGAAATACTGGCTGAGCGGGGCGTAGCTTTTATGACGCCTACGGTATACCTGCATACACCGGCCATCCGCGCAGCGCTGGTGAGCTGGCGTACTACGGAGCAGGATGTACGCAGGGTATGGAAAGAAATGGAAGAAATAGCACAAAGCTTAAAGCCCAGGGAAGAGATCAGGGAAAAACCGCTGTTAGACAAGCTACTGGGCTTTTTGCTTTAAGCTTTCAGCTTTAACCTTTACGAAAATGACACAATCCAAACATACAAAAGCTTACCTGGCACTGGTCATAGTAAGCATTTTCTGGGGCACTACTTACCTGGCTTCCAGGATAGGGGTGCGGCATATGCACGGGCTTATGCTGTCCGGCCTGCGGCAAAGCGCAGCAGGTGTGCTGTTAGTAAGCTTCTTTTTACTGAAAGGGTATAAGCTGCCGGGCAAGGCGGTATTATCGCGCCTGTTTATTATTGGTATGATGATGCTGGTAGGCGCCAACGGCCTGCTTACCTGGGCCATGAAATACATACCCAGTGGGCTGGGCGCCATTATTGCCGCCACCGTACCTATCTGGATGACCATCTTCAGCTTTTTCCTGGTGCAGCAAAAGAACCGGGTATCGCCGCTGTTAATTGCCGGTATGATCATTGGTTTTATTGGCGTGGCAGGCATTTTTTCCGATTACCTGGGTGATCTCATGAACCCTGATTTCCGCTTTGGTATTATCCTGGTGCTGATCAGCTGTTTGTCGTGGTCCATGGGGTCTGTGCTCACCGCCAAATGGGCAATAGAGGTGAATTACCTGTATGGCGCAGGGTTTGAAATGTTATTCAGCGGTATTGTAATGCTGGTAATAACCCTGGTCACCGGGGAGTTCCGCCATGCGGAGTTTACCGGCGAATTATGGGGCAGCCTGCTCTACCTGATCTTCTTTGGGTCTATATTAGGATACTCCGCTTACGTATACACGCTCAATAACCTGCCGCCGTCCCTGGCATCCGTATATGCCTACATTAACCCGATAGTAGCTGTGCTGCTGGGATGGATGATCTTAAATGAACAATTAAACTGGATCACTGCTTTATCATGCCTGGTAACATTAACCGGGGTGTATATGGTAAATACAGCCGTAAATAAAAGTAAAGAACAACGCTATGAGCTTAGTTGAAGCAACCACTGCACAGGCAACCGCCCGCGGGCTGGAACAAACATTAACGGTAGCTGTACCTGACCTGCGGAAGTACACGGAAGCAGAAGCAGCCTTTAAGCCGGCCCCTGAAAAGTGGAGCAAAAAGGAGATATTAGGTCACCTGATAGATTCTGCGCTCAACAACCATCAGCGTTTTATACGCGCCCAGCAAGGGCCGCTGGAGCTGCCGGGATATGCGCAGGATTTCTGGGTGGCCGCACAGGGCTACCAGGAAACAGACTGGGAAACGCTCATCCTGTTATGGGCCGTAGTGAACCGCCACCTGGTACGGGTAATGCAACGCATCCCTGCAGCCGCTTTACAGCAAACCTGTAAAATAGGCGCCCACGCACCGGTAACGCTGGAATATATAGTGGAGGATTACCTGGTGCACTTACATCATCATCTGCAGCAGGCGCAGGTGACTTACTCAACCTGAACGATTTAGATAGAAGTATGACACGATGCCCGCTGGTATTTACCAGACCGGGCATCTTTTTTTACCGGGAAATCTTACATTTAAGTATGACAATCAGAGAAGCCACCTTACAGGATGCTGCTGCCGTAGCAGTTTTATTTGATGCCTACCGTATTCATTATGAGCAGGCGCCGGACCTGCCGGGGGCAGAAGCCTTTATAGCAGACCGGATCCGCAACCGGGAAAGCGTGATCTACCTGGCGCAGGAAGGGGAGGAGCTGCTGGGTTTCGTACAGCTATACCCGTTATTCACATCCGTAGGTATGCAGCGGGCCTGGGTGCTGAACGACCTGTATGTATGGGAGCAATACCGCAACACCGGCGTAGGCCGTGCGCTGATAGATGCCGCCAAAGCGCTGGCCCAATCCACCAATGCCAAATGGATCATGCTGCAAACGCATAACGACAATGTGAACGCACAGGCCCTGTATGAAAAAACAGGTTTTGAGAAAGATGATATTTACTACTACTATTACCTGAGCGTTTGATATTTTTATAGCATGGAAACAGTGCACAACAATCCCTGGAAAATATTATCCAGCCAGGTACAGTATGATAATAAATGGATCCGGCTTACAGAACACCAGGTCATTAACCCCAATGGCGGCGCCGGTATCTATGGCGTGGTACATTTCAAGAACCTGGCGATAGGCGTGGTAGCCCTGGATGAGGAAGGATATATTTACCTGGTGGGGCAATACCGTTTTCCGCTGGAGCAGTTCTCCTGGGAAATACCGGAAGGCGGCGGTCCCATGGATGAAGCGCCCCTGGCTTCTGCCCAGCGCGAGCTGCTGGAAGAGACCGGGCTGGTAGCCAAAGACTGGTCCCTTATTGTACACATGCACCTGTCTAACTCTGTATCTGACGAAAAGGGAATGGTATACCTGGCCCGCGGCCTGGAGCAGCGTGCGCCGGAACCGGAAGAGACCGAACAGCTCACTACGCAGCGCATTCCTTTTGAGCAGGCCTACCAGATGGTGAAAAACCACCAGATCACCGATTCCCTCTCTATTGCCGCCATTCAGAAGATAAAGCTGATGATGCTGGAAAAGGAGATTTGAAAATGTGCAGATATGCAAATGTGCATATGTGCAGATGGCGAGCCCACTCAGCGCTGGCTTTGTGAGGAGGTGTCATCTGCACATCCGCATATCTGCACATCCGCACATAATTTGTAACTTGCAGCATGGATTTTCGTAAAAACGCTACCCGCCGCACCTTTGCACCCAAGCCCAAAGCCTCTTCCATGGTTATAGGGCGGCAACCGGTGGTAGAAGCAATACAATCCGGTAAGGCCATTGAGCGCATTTTCATGCTGCGCAATGCTACCGGCGACATTATTCCGCAAATAAAGCAGCTCGCCGCACAATACAATATTCCCATTAACGGAGTACCGGTTGAGAAATTGAACAGTCTTACCCAGGCTAATCACCAGGGTATTATTGCCATTACAGGTCAGATCAGCTACCTGGACCTGCAGGATGTGATCTCCCATACCACAGACCAGGGCCTTACGCCGCTGTTCCTGATCCTGGACGGTATTACCGATGTACGTAACATTGGCGCCATTGCACGCAGCGCTGTTTGCTGTGGCGCGCAGGCCATCATTATCCCGGATAAAGGGATTGCAGCGCTGAATGAGGAAGCCATTAAATCCTCTGCCGGCGCGCTGGAAAAAATATCCGTTTGCCGGGTCAACAGCCTGCTGAAAGCCATTGATACCCTGCACCTGAACGGTATTAAAGTAATGGCCAGCGAAATGGAAGCCACGCCCAAGCTGTATGACTGTGATCTGAAAGAGCCGGTAGCCGTGATCATGGGGTCGGAAGATAAGGGAGTGTATCCCGCATTGCTAAAAGCAGCAGATACGCTTTTTCATATACCCATGGCCGGTAACTTTGAATCCTTCAATGTATCCGTAGCAGCGGGTATCATTTTATATGAAGCCATGAAGCAACGGACGTTCAATGTATGATGCAGGAAGTAAAATGCAGGCATCATATATCTGGCATCCGGTTTCAAATCATCGATCATGAAACTAATCGAATGTCCGCGGGACGCTATGCAGGGATGGCATCACCCCATTCCAACGGCCAGTAAGATCCAATACCTCAATACCCTGTTGCAGGTAGGTTTTGATACCATCGACTTTGGCAGCTTTGTATCGCCTAAGGCTATTCCACAAATGGCGGATACGGCAGAAGTGTTGTCGCACCTGGATGTTCCGGCAAACGGCAGTAAGCTGCTGGCCATTGTAGCCAACCAGCGCGGGGCAGAAGAAGCCGTGATGTGCGAACCAATTACTTACCTCGGTTACCCGTTTTCCATATCAGAAACATTCCAGCTGCGCAATACCAATAAAACCATTGCAGAATCGCTGGAGCTGGTGCAAACCATGCAGGAGCTGTGTATCAAGAACCGCAAACAGCTGGTGGTATACATCTCTATGGGTTTTGGTAATCCCTATGGCGATCCGTACGACGCGGGCATTGCCATGCAATGGGTAGATGAGCTGACGAAGATGGACATTGGCATTATTTCCCTGGCAGATACCGTAGGCGTAGCAGAACCGGATAACATCACTAAGCTGTTTTCCACGCTTATACCTGCTTACCCGCAGGTGGAGTTTGGCGCGCATTTTCACTCCGCCCCTCATAACTGGGAGGAAAAAGTAGCAGCCGCCCATGCGCAGGGCTGCCGCCGGTTCGATAGCACTATTAAAGGTATTGGTGGTTGCCCCATGGCTAAGGACGACCTGGTAGGCAACCTGGCCACAGAAAACCTGCTGCAGTTCTGTAAGGAACATAATGAGCCGCTGGCGCTGAACCAGCCCGCATTAGCGGATGCGCAGCGTTTAGCGGAAAAGATCTTTACTACTTCGCTATAATCTTAATTCTTCATTATTAATTATAAGCATGCACTTCCGCCTTACTTTTCCCATTCAGCCCATAGAGCCGCCCATCGACTACCGCGACCGGCTGTTGCTGATGGGGTCCTGTTTTGCGGAAGAAATGGGTGCGCAGCTGCAACAGCATTTGTTCCGGACCTTGGTGAATCCGCATGGTATTTTATACAACCCGGTGAGTATTGCCCAGGCCATACACAGCTACCTGGATGGTAAACAGTATACGGAAGCCGACCTTTTTCAGCATAATGACCTGTGGCATAGCTGGGATCATCACAGCCGCTTTTCTGCACTAACACCCGCTGCTGCGCTGCAAAATATCAATGCCGCTCAGACACAGGCCGCACAATGCCTGGAAGAAGCCCGCTGGCTGGTGATTACCCTGGGATCAGCACATGCCTATGTGTTAAAGGAAACCGGGCAGCTGGCCGGCAACTGCCATAAAGTGCCTATGGCATCTTTTTATAAAAAGCTGCTTACGGTTGATGAGATCATCAGCGCCTTAGATAACATGATGCACCGGCTGTTCTTCCGCAACCGGCATATTAATATCCTGTTTACGATCAGCCCTGTACGTTATGTGCGGGATGGGGTAGTGGAAAATAATCTCAGCAAAGCTATCCTGCTGCAGGCCGTACATCATTTGGTAAATAAATTTGACCGCCTGTTCTACTTCCCGGCCTATGAGCTGGTGATAGACGACCTGCGCGATTACCGTTTTTATAAAGACGACCTGGTGCATCCGAATGAAACCGCCATTCATTATGTGTGGGAGCAGTTCGTAAATAACTGCATTCATCCCGATAGCCAGCAGCTGCTGAGATCTATCCACGATCTGAACCGCGCCCGCCAGCATAAGCCCTTTAACCCCGAAAGCCTTCAGCATAAACAATTCCTGCAAACCTATGCCCGTAAGGTGCAGCAGCTGAAGGAGCAGCATGGACAGCTGGATTGGAGCGCGCTGGAAAAATACTTCGCGAGTTAATTACTCCGCCGCTATCTCATACTCATTCAGTCCCTTCTCCTTTATAAACACCATACCCACTGCAAAGCAGATCAGCGCAATAGCGATCGGGTATATCAGCCCCGCCAGATGGTTGCCGGTTTGCGTAACCAGCAGGGTAGAGATAGTAGGTAATAAACCGCCAAACACTCCATTGCCCAGATGATAGGGCAATGACATGGAAGTATAACGTATGCGTGTGGGGAACAGCTCCACCAGGAAAGCCGCAATAGGCGCATAGGCCATGGTTACGAACAACACCTGCACAAACACCAGCATTACCAGCAGTATAATAGCAGAATAGTTCAGCGTGATCTCTTTCTTGGTTTCTGTTTTGCCTTGTGTAAGCGTAGTGATCTCTTTCACCTGCGTGCCATCCGCATAGCTGTGAATGCGCGTGGTTTTCTCTGTGCTTGCGCCGTTATTGTTGCTCAGGTTACTTTCTATGCGGAATTGAGCTGTAAGCTCCTGTTTCTTTTGCAGGTTCACGGTATTATCCATGGCGCTGTAAATAGGGTAGTAAGCCAGGGCTGCCAGCAGCATACCGCCCATCATGATCTTCTTACGGCCTATTTTATCAGACAATCTGCCAAAATAAATAAAGAACGGAGTGCCCAGCACCAGCGCAATGGCAATGATCACGTTGGACTGTACAAACTCCAGCTGCATGGTCTTTTGTAAGAATGAGAGCGCATAGAATTGTCCGGTGTACCAAACCACGCCCTGCCCCATGGTAGCGCCAAATAAGGCCAGCAGCACCATCCGCAGGTTCTCTTTTTTGCCAAAGCTTTCTTTAAGCGGGTTGCGGGAGGTTTTGCCTTCTGCCTTCAGCTGTGCAAACAAAGGCGATTCCTGCAGGCGGATGCGGATGTAATAAGACATGATCACCAGCACGATTGACAGCAGGAACGGGATCCGCCATCCCCAGCTGCTGAAGTCATCCGGTTTCATGACATTGCGGGTGATCAGGATCACTGCCAGCGATACAAATAAACCCAGTGTAGCCGTGGTTTGTATAAAGCTGGTGTAATACCCCCGCTGGTTGTCCGGCGCGTGTTCCGCTACGTAGGTAGCAGCGCCGCCGTACTCACCGCCCAGGGCCAGGCCCTGTAACAGGCGCAGTACCAGTACAATAATGGGCGCAAATACGCCGATGCTTTTATAATCCGGTATCAGCCCAATGGCAAAGGTTGAGCCGCCCATGATCAGCAACGTAAGCAGGAAGGTGTATTTACGGCCTGCCAGATCGCCCAGGCGGCCGAATATTATAGCGCCGAAAGGGCGTACAATAAACCCTACCGCAAAGGTAGCCAGTGTGGCAATGTAGGCCAGGTCTGGATTAGAGGCCGGAAAGAATTTTTCAGAGATAATGGCGGATAAGCTGCCGAAGATGTAAAAGTCGTACCACTCAATAAGGGTACCGGCAGAAGATGCAAAGATCACCTGCCAGATATTTTGTACATTTTTCGAGTTGTTCATTCGTAGGATTTATAAAAACAGGGGAGAAGATATAAAAAATTATTACAGTATTTAAATCTTTTGTAGGGGAAATAACCCCGGTATGCGTCTTTACTGTCAGATGAATCCGTTAACTTTAGAGAATACTTTGTTGCGTCTGTGGACAGTTACTATGAGGTTTTTAAGCGTAATACTAGCCGTTATATTTCTTGGAATTTGTAGCTACCCTGCCGCCGTACAGGCCCAGTCGGACAAAGGCCGTCCTAAAATAGGGCTCACACTCAGCGGGGGCGGGGCCAAGGGCCTGGCCCATATAGGTATACTGGAAGCTATTGACAGTGCCGGGCTGAAGATCGATTATATCACCGGCACCAGTATGGGCAGCATTGTAGGCTCCCTGTACGCCATGGGTTATTCCGGCGATACCATTGAAACGCTGGCTCACCAGCTGGACTGGGACAACCTGTTTGCCAACCAGGCATCACTGAAAGATATTTCCTACGAAGAAAAAAGCGAATACGATAAGTATGTAATTGAGATCCCGTTTGAGTACGGCAAACCCAAGCTGGCTTCCGGTGTGATCACCGGTGAACAGCTATGGCTGGAGCTGGCCCGCCTGTGCTGGCCGGCGCGTGATATAAAGGATTTCTCAAAGTTCAATATCCCCTTTAAATGTATTGCCACGGATGTTGCCACCGGCGAAATTGTAACGCTGGACACAGGGCAGATCATTACCAGCATACGGGCCAGTATGGCCATCCCTTCTATTTTTACCGCAGTAAAGATCGGCGACCGCAAGCTGGTAGATGGCGGTGTAGTACGTAACTTTCCCGTGATCACCGCCAAAGAAATGGGAGCGGATATTGTAATAGGCTCCAACGTAAGCGGCGGCCTGCGTAAAGCTGACCAGCTGACCACACCATTTGATATCATTTACCAGCTGGGGTTTTATAAAGATGCCATTGACTTTAAGGAAGCCCGCAAAGCCTGTGATATTTATATCCGGCATGATATGGAAGAATATTCCGCCGCCAGCTTTGGCAGCGTGGATTCTATTATCGAAAAAGGCAAGAAAAAAGGCCGGGAAATGTACCCGGTGTTCAAACACCTGGCCGATTCACTGAACGCCCTGTACCCCACCGCTCCTTTTCAAAAGAACCGCCTGCCTTTTGTACCCGACATAGAATTAACGGGTATCAGCATAACGGGGCTGGTACACTCCGACGAAAAGTTCTTCCGGGGCCGCCTGGGCCTCAAAACCGGTGGCTGTTATAATCCCGAACAGCTAAAGGCCGCCGTACAGAATGTGTTTGGCACCCGCTTTTTTAAAGAGATCACCTACAGCCTTACACCGGATGGCCCGGCAAAAGGCACCATGAATATACAGGTGGAGGAGAACCCTCTTACCTATGTGAAATTTGCATTGCAGTACAATACTTTCACCAATGCCAGTGCCATTATTAACATTACGCAAAGGAACTTTATTGTACCCAATTCCCGTTCATTCGTAACCGTAGCTATCAGTGAAAACCCGCGGGTAGAGGCAGAGTATTTCAAATACCTGGGCTGGAACCGCGCCTTTGGCTTTGGCATGGGCCTGTACTTTGAAAATAACGGGTTGAATGTGTACGATAATTTCATTCGCCAGCAGCAATACCGTACCAAGTATATTAACGCTAACGTACATATGCAGTATGCCCTGAGCCGTATAATGACCATTGGCGTTGGCACCCGCTGGGAGTATTTTCACTTCCGGCCCAGCTTTGAGTCATCAGAAGAGCTGAAGGGAGATGGGAACCAGCTGAATAGTTATATGTATTATGGCGTTAATTCCCTGGACCGTAAGATCTATCCGCTCAAAGGGATGGATCTGCAGATGGAAGCGGGCTGGGTATACAACCAAAATCCCAGCTACCGCCTGTATAAAGATGGGGAAATGGTACCGGGAGACAGTACCGGATTAGAGTTCCCGAACTATCAGCATGCCATGCTGCAAATGAAATATTACTTTCCGTTTAGCCGCAGAAGTGCGCTGGAGGTGAACCTGGGCAGCGGCATGAATTTTAATTATAATCAATCCCCGATCAATGGTTACCTGATAGGAGGCTTAAGCAAAGTAGCGCATAACCAATTAACGTTCCCGGGATTGTATGAAGGCGAGGTAATAACATCCAGCGCAGCTATTGCGCAAGTTGCCTATCAGCATGAGCTTTTCAGGAACCTGTTCGTGCTGCCGCGCATAGGTGTAGGACTGTATGATTTTAATGGCGATGTAAATGCCCGTTACCGTTATCTGAGCGGCTATGCCATTACTGCCGGCTATAGCTCACGCCTGGGGCCTATAGAAGGCTCCCTCATGTACAATGATCAGGATGGGAGGTTGAAGTTCTACGTAAATATTGGGTTCAATTTCTAAATGTGCTAATGTGCTGCACATTCATCTGCACATCTGCATATTTGCACATCTGCACATCAATGCATTCTATCCCCTCTGATCTCCATGCCCTTTAAGATCTCCGCTTCTGTTTGCAGCCAGTACTGCCAGCGCGGACCTACTTTTTCTTCAGGAATATATTCATGCGCCAGGTCAATGAACAGGCGGTAATGCCCGGCTTCGGAGATCATGAACTTGCGGTAAAAATCACGGAGGTATTCATCTTCCAGTCCTTCGCTCAGCAGGCGGAAACGCTCACAGCTGCGGGCTTCTATAAGCGCGCATATCAGCAGCTTGTCCAGCAGCTGCTCTTCGGCAGTGCCACCTTTTACCTGGTGCTGCATCAGCTCATTTACATAAGCATCCTTGCGTTGTTTGCCCAGTGAAAAGCCTCTTTTTTTCATTTCTGCCAGCACCTGCCGGAAGTGCCCCCATTCTTCCGTAACAATAGGCGCCAGGTCCTGCACCAGCCGGTCTTTTTCAGGATAGCGCTGTATCAGCGATATGCAGGCTGTAGCGGCTTTCTGTTCACAAAAAGCATGGTCAGTTAACACTGCCTCCAGGGAAATGGAAGCCAGGTTCACCCAGCGCGGGTCTGTAGGCAGCTGCAGGCCAAGAATGGATACTTTGGACATAGCAATGAAACTAAAGGTGTTTAGGTCCGGGGCCGGTTATCATAACAGGCACGGTTTCCGGATACCGTGGCAAGTTACAAAGTTATAATATACCGGAAGGGCAGGGGAGCATATAACTGGTATAAAAAGTACGTAAACCTGTAGATGGATGTTCCGGTAAATCCCGGTAAACGCAATTTATTGCGCTTATGGATAAATTATTTTTTGTCCATTATGGTTATTTATTCTTCCGCAATGGCCAGCATATTGCTATTAAATATGCTTTACTATAATTAGTAGTCAGTTATTTGCAATCTGTCGTGTACAAAAATTGATCTTCCTCCGTTCCGGCTATTCATTTCGGATTAATTGTCGATACGACGTTCATACGATACCTGTTATAGTAATAATAACTAATATTACGCCGTAATGTAATTTGTGTGTATCTGTAGCGAGCCTGTATCTATTGAACAATAAGTAATCACTTAAATCTAACCAACCTTATCGTGAAAATTTTACCAACGAAAGGACGTGGGCATATTATGTCATTCGTTCTGCTATTACTATTATTTACCGGCAACAATCTTTTTGCTACACCTGAATGTCCGATCGTGACATCAAGATTCAACCTGGCAAACGGTACTACTGCTGATAACAGCGCTACCGGCTGGTACCTGGATGCATCTAAGGTGCTCAGCACCGGCTATTTTGCAGTTAAATCAAACCGCCTGCATGCGCAGGAGCTGGGAGGTGAAGGCATCTGGTATTCCAAAGTATTTTCTACTGCAGGATATTCTGGCTGGCAGGTAGCGGTAAAGGTATCTTCGGAAGGAGATATGAATAGCTCGGAGTATGTAAAGATCTATTATAAGGTAAATGGTGGCAGTGAAGTATTGCTTGATCAGCGTACCGGCAACTTCGGCACAATTGATTTTATATCACCCGCATTGAATGGTAACAATGTGCAGCTGGTAGTGAAGATCTATAACTACAACAATGGAGGCTCGCAAACCTCCAAATATTATATTGAGGAATACCGTGTGTTTAAGGAGAAGGGCCCTTGTTCCTCCACTGGAATAACGGTAACGGCTACCGCGGGTAATGGCGGTGTGCTCACCTGTGCTAACCCATCCCTCACATTATCTGCCAGCTCTACGGCTTCCGGTGTAACCTACAGCTGGACAGGCCCCAACGGGTTCACCTCTACGCAGCAAAACCCGGTGGTAAGCACAGCCGGTACTTATACCGTAACAGGTACTAACTCATCCGGTTCCGGCACCGCTTCTGTTACAGTCACGGAAAATAAAACACCGCCGGACCTTTCCGCCACAGGCGGCAGTTTGTCCTGCGGCGCCACCAGCGTAACGCTAAATGCTAATTCTTCTGTAGCGAATGTAAGCTACAGCTGGACAGGTCCTAATAATTTTACCAGCACGGTAAAAAATCCTACGGTTAGCACAGCCGGCAATTATACGGTTACCGTAAGGGATCCTGCGAATGGCTGTACGGCTTCGCAAACAGTAAGCGTTACCAGCGGCGCTGCCGTTACCAATACATGGGTAGAGGATTTTGCGCTTTCCAATGGTACTACCGGCGATAATGGCAGCACCAGCTGGAGCACTTCAACCCCATCCGGCAGCACATTTGCTGTTAACGGCAATGAATTCAGGGCAAGTGGTATTGGTACCAGCAGTGATGGTATCTGGACTTCAGGCAGCATCTCTATTTCAGGTAAAACTAATGTCAGCATATCAATAGATACCCGTAGCTCCGGCGTGGAAATGAATACATCCGGTACCTACATGGATTACATCCGGTTTTACTATAAACTCAATGGCGGTTCGGAAGTGAAGTTCGCTGAAAAGACCGGCAACATCAATAATCATAGCACTACCAATACAAATGTATCAGTAACCGGTTTAAGCGGCAGCAGCCTGCAGATCATTGTAAAGGCCAGGGCCAGCGGAACAGATGAATTCTATTATTTCGATAATGTAAAGGTAACGGCAGTAGATCCCGCAGTAACATTAACAACAGCTGTTAGCGGACCGGTAACCTGTACCAGTAATGCCGTTATTACCGTAACACCCAGTGGCACGGTATCATCATGGGCATGGACAGGTGCCAACGGTTTTACTTCCACTACACAAAACCCTACTGTAACAGCAGCAGGGCAGTATAATGTTACAGGCACTTTACCCAGTGGATGTACCGTATCAGCATCTGTAAATGTTACGGAAAATAAAACACCGCCGGATGTTACGGCTAACGGTGGCGCGCTGGGATGTTTGACCAGCGTTACTATCAGCGCCAGCTCCTCTGTGCCGGGTGTAACCTATAGCTGGACGGGCCCTAATAATTTCAGCAGCACATCTGCAAATCCTTCAGTAAACACTGCAGGTACCTATACGGTATCGGTAAGGAATCCCGCTAACGGATGTACGAATACACAATCTGTTCAGGTAACGAGTGGCTCCTCCGCGCCCTCCGCTTTCTGGTGGGAGGATTTTTCACTGGCAAACGGTACCACTGTTGATAACGGCGCCACCAGCTGGACCCTTACCAATAGCGGTGCAGGCACTATCTCTTTACAGAATAACGAGTTTGCAGTTTCCTATAATGCAGCCGCAGAAGCAGTATGGACCTCCGGTGTGGTGGACATTTCCGGTAAAAGCAGCGTAGTGATCTCAGCATACCTGCGCAGCGAAACGGCATCTACCAACGACGCCTTTGAATCGGATGACTACATGCGTGTATATTATAAATTGAATGGCGGTACGGAAGTTCTGATATATGACGACGCAGCAGGCATTGACAATACCACTACCGGTACTGCCAGCACCACTGTCAGCTCTGAGGCCATAAGCGGCAGCACCTTGCAGGTGATCATCAAAGCCAGGAATTCAGATAAAACGGAACGTTACTATTTTGACGATGTGAAACTTACCGGCGCTAATCAAACCAGTGCTGTTACCGCTACTGCATCTGTAACAGATTCCCTGACCTGTACCCGTACCTCTGTTACACTTTCCGGCGGCTCAAATGTAAGTAACGCTACTTACCGTTGGACAGGCCCTAACAGCTTTACTTCTACTACGCAAAACCCGGCTGTAACAGCTCCGGGCACTTATATATTAACAGTAACTGATCCGTCGGTGGGCTGTACCGCAACAGATACGGTAACGGTGCTACGCAATATTACAGCACCGAATATTAGCGCCAGCGTAAACGGCTCATTGTCCTGCGGCACTTCTACGGTAACGCTGTTAGGCAGCTCATCCACCGCAGGTGTAACTTATGGCTGGACCGGCCCGAACAATTTCACCTCGCCTGCGCAAAACCCACAGGTAAGCGTGGCCGGTGACTATATATTAACCGTTACCAATTCTACTACCGGTTGTACTGCAAAAGACACCGTTACAGTTAGTATTAGTGCTAACACTGCTTCATTCTGGTTAGAGGACTTTACGCTTGCCAACGGCACTGCCAGTGACAATGGCGCTACCAGCTGGACCACCCAAACACCTTCCGGCAGTACCTTTAGCGTAAACAATAACGAGTTTAAGATCAGTGGTCAGGGTACTACCGGTGAAAGCGTATGGACTTCCGGTGTGATCAATATTACCGGCAAAACAAGTCTGGGCCTTTCTGCAAACATACGCAGCGCCGTAACCAGCGGTGCCGTAATGAATGAAACCGGCGAATATGCAGATTATATCCGTTTCTATTATAAGCTGAACGGTGGCGGCGAAGTATTATTCGCAGAAAAGAAATCTGCTATTAATAATCACAGCACCACTTATTCTAACATATCACTGACCGGCTTAAGCACCGGTACCAGCTTGCAGCTGGTGATCAGGGCCAGGGCTACTGGTACTGATGAATTTTATTACGTGGATAACGTGAAAGTGACAGGTGTAGATGCTGTTGCCGGCGTAAGCGGGCCGCTTTCCTGTAAAGCCACTTCGGTAACGCTTTCCGGTAGCTCCAACACTTCCGGCGTAAGCTATAGCTGGACAGGTCCTAACAATTTTACATCTACAGAACAAAACCCGGTAGTAACGGTAGCAGGTACTTATACCCTTACCGTTACTGCTCCGGGTGGCTGTACAGCTACCAGCACAGTTGCTGTAACACAGAATATTACTAAACCTAACCTGACAGTAACACAGCCGGCAGTGCTTACCTGTACCACTACTTCTGTAAGTCTGGCAGCAGCGACTACCACCACCGGTACTACTATTACCTGGACCGGCTTCACCGCCGGTCAGAACCCGGTAGCAGTTACTGCACCTGGTAAGTATTATGTAACGGTGAAGGATACTGCAAATGGCTGTACCAGGATGGACAGTGTAACGGTAACGCAGGATGCTGCTCAACCTAACCTGACCGTAGCGCAGCCTCCTGTGCTTACCTGCGGTACTACATCTGTGAACTTAACGGCTTCGTCTACTACCAATGGTGTTACATTCACCTGGACCGGCTTTGCTGCCGGTCAGAACCCGGTAGCAGTTACTGCTCCCGGCACTTATACTGTAACTGCGAAAACCGCGAATGGTTGCACCAGCACAGCCAGTGTAACCGTAACCCAGAGTGTTGTGAAGCCTAATCTAACGGTAACACAACCGGCAGTGTTAACTTGTAATACTACTTCTGTAAACCTGACGGCAGCATCATCTACTAGTGGTGCAACCATCACCTGGACCGGCTTTGCTGCCGGCCAGAACCCGGTGAGTGTAACCGCTCCTGGTAAATATTATGCGACTGCTACATCCGGCAATGGTTGTACGCAAAGAGATAGTGTAACGGTAACGCAGGATATTGTCAAACCTAATCTGACGGTGACACAACCTGGGGTGTTGAATTGTACAACTACTTCAGTGAATCTGACCGCTGCATCTACTACTAATGGTGCAACTCTCACCTGGACGGGATTTACCGCCGGCCAGAACCCGGTGAGTGTAACCGCTCCTGGTAAATATTATGCGACTGCTACATCCGGCAATGGTTGTACGCAAAGAGATAGTGTGACGGTAACGCAGGATATTGTCAAACCTAATCTGACGGTGACACAACCTGGGGTGTTGAATTGTACAACTACTTCAGTGAATCTGACCGCTGCATCTACTACTAATGGTGCAACTATCACCTGGACGGGTTTTACCGCCGGCCAGAACCCGGTAGCAGTTAATGCTCCCGGCACTTATACTGTAACTGCGAGAACTGCGAATGGTTGTTCTACAACAGCCAGTGTAACAGTGATACAGGATGTTGCTAAGCCTAACCTGACGGTATCACAGCCAGCAGTGTTAAATTGTACCACTACTTCGGTGAATTTAACAGCTGTATCTACTACTAATGGTGCAACTATCACCTGGACAGGGTTTGCCGCTGGCCAGAACCCGGTAAGTGTAATGGCTCCGGGTACTTATACTGCTACAGCAACAACCGCGAATGGTTGTTCAACTACTGCTAGTGTAACGGTAACACAGGATGTTGCTAAACCTAACTTAACGGTATCACAACCGGCAGTACTGAACTGTACAACTACTTCCGTAAACCTGACCGCATCTACCACCACTACAGGCGCCACTATTACCTGGACAGGGTTTATCGCCGGTCAGAACCCGGTGAGTGTAACCGCTCCTGGTAAATATTATGTGGTTGCCAGCGGAACTAATGGTTGTACACAAAGAGACAGTATAACAGTAACGCAGGATAATGCGAAGCCTAACCTGACGGTGTCGCAACCAGCGGTTTTGAATTGTACAACTACTTCCGTGACCTTGACAGCTGCATCTACTACTAATGGTGCAACTATCACCTGGACTGGTTTTACCGCAGGTCAGAACCCGGTAAGTGTGACCGCTCCTGATGCCTATACCGCTACGGCAACGACAGCGAACGGTTGTTCTACTACCGCTAGTGTAACCGTAACACAGGATGTTGCTAAACCTAACCTGACGGTGTCACAGCCGGCAGTATTAACTTGTAGTACTACTTCCGTTAACCTGACCGCTGCATCTACCACTAATGGTGCAACTATCACCTGGATTGGTTTTGCTACAGGCCAGAACCCTGTGAGCGTAAACGCTCCGGGTACATACACCGCCACGGCAACAACCGCGAACGGTTGTTCTACTACAGCGAGTGTAACGGTAACACAGGATGTTGCGAAACCTAACCTGACGGTATCACAGCCAGCAGTGTTAACTTGTACCACTACCACTGTGAACCTGACAGCTGCATCTACCACCAATGGAGCAACTATCACCTGGACCGGTTTTGCTACGGGCCAGAATCCCGTGAGTGTAACCGCTCCTGGCACCTATACCGCTACCGCAACAACGGCAAATGGTTGTTCTACTACAGCCAGTGTAACGGTAACACAGGATGCCGCCAAGCCTAACCTGACGGTATCACAGCCAGCAGTGTTAACTTGTACCACTACCTCTGTGAACTTAACCGCTGCATCTACCACTACAGGTGCAACTATCACCTGGACCGGTTTCGCCGCAGGCCAGAACCCTGTGAGTGTAACAGCACCTGGTACATATACTGTGACTGCGACAACAGCAAATGGCTGTTCCAGCACGGCGAGTGTAACGGTAACGCAGGATATCGCCAAGCCAAACCTGTCATTAGCACAGCCGGCAGTGTTAACTTGTAACACTACTTCTGTAAATTTAACAGCCATCACTAACGGCACAAGCATCACCTGGACCGGATTCGCCGCCGGCCAAAACCCGGTGAGCGTAACCGCATCTGGTAAATACTACGCAGTGGCTACAGGTAGCAACGGCTGTACACAAAAGGATAGTGTAACAGTAACGCAGAATGTTGTTAAGCCAAGCCTGTCAATCGCACAACCGGCAGTATTAACTTGTACTACTACCTCTGTAAACCTGGCAGCTACCACTAACGGTACTATCATCACCTGGACCGGTTTCACCGCCGGCCAAAACCCGGTGAGCGTAACAGCGCCTGGCAAATACTACGCAGTGGCTACAGGTAGCAATGGTTGTACACAAAAAGACAGCGTAACCGTAACGCAGGATATCACCAAGCCAACGCTGACGATCACACAGCCAGCAGTGTTAACTTGTACTACTGCCTCCGTAAGCCTGGCCGCTACTACTAACGGCACAAGCATCACCTGGACAGGCTTCACCGCCGGCCAGAACCCAGTAAGCGTAATCGCACCTGGTAAATACTACGCAGTGGCTACAGGTAGCAATGGCTGTACACAAAAAGACAGCGTAACCGTAACGCAGAATATTACCAAGCCAAACCTGTCAATAGCACAGCCAGCAGTGTTAACTTGTAACACTACTTCTGTAAATCTCACAGCTACCACTAACGGCACAATCATCACCTGGACCGGTTTCACCGCCGGCCAAAACCCGGTGAGCGTAACAGCGCCTGGTAAATACTACGTAGTGGCTACAGGTAGCAACGGTTGTACTCAAAAGGATAGTGTAACTGTCACACAGGATATCACCAAGCCAAACCTGTCAATCACACAACCAGCCGTATTAACTTGTACTACTACCTCCGTAAACCTGGCCGCTACTACTAACGGTACTACCATCACCTGGACAGGCTTCGCCGCCGGTCAAAATCCGGTGAGCGTAACCGCACCTGGTAGATACTATGCAGTGGCCACAGGTAGCAACGGTTGTACACAAAAAGATAGCGTAACAGTAACGCAGGATAATGCTAAGCCAAACCTGACGATATCACAGCCAGCAGTGTTAACGTGCACTACTATCTCCGTGAGCCTGACAGCTGCATCTACCACTAATGGTGCAACTATTACCTGGACCGGTTTCCCCGCAGGTCAGAACCCAGTAGCAGTTACCGCTCCGGGCACCTATACCGCTACCGCAACAACGGCGAACGGTTGTTCTACGACAGCCAGTGTAACAGTAACACAGGATAATGCGAAGCCTAACTTAACGGTATCACAACCGGCAGTACTGAACTGTACTACCACTTCCGTAAACCTGACCGCTGCATCTACCACTACAGGTGCAACTATCACCTGGACCGGATTTACAGCAGGCCAGAACCCTGTAAGTGTAACAGCACCTGGTACATATACTGTGGCTGCGATAACAGCAAATGGCTGTTCCAGCACGACGAGTGTAACAGTAACGCAGGATAACGCCAAGCCTAATCTGACGGTGTCACAGCCAGCAGTATTAACTTGTACCACTACCTCCGTGAACCTGATAGCTGCATCGACCACTACAGGTGCCACAATCACCTGGACTGGTTTCACCGCTGGTCAGAACCCTGTGAGTGTAACAGCTTCTGGTACATACACCGCCACCGCAACCACAGCGAACGGTTGTTCTACTACCGCCAGCGTAACCGTAACGCAGGACATCACCAAGCCTACGCTGTCACTAGCACAGCCAGCAGTGCTAACTTGTAACACAACTTCTGTAAACCTGGCCGCTACTACTAACGGTACAAACCTCACCTGGACAGGCTTCGCCGCCGGCCAGAATCCGGTAAGCGTAACTGCACCCGGTAAATACTACGCTATCGCTACAGGTAGCAACGGTTGCACACAAAAAGACAGCGTAACCGTAACACAGAATATCACCAAGCCAAACCTGTCAATCACACAGCCAGCAGTATTAACTTGTACTACTACCTCCGTAAACCTGGCCGCTACCACCAACGGTACAAGCATCACCTGGACCGGTTTCGCCGCTGGCCAAAACCCGGTAAGCGTAACCGCACCTGGTAAATACTATGCAGTGGCCACAGGTAGCAATGGCTGTACACAAAAAGACAGTGTAACCGTAACGCAGGATATAACTAAGCCAAACTTGTCAATAGTACAGCCAGCAGTGTTAACTTGTAACACTACTTCTGTAAATCTAACAGCTACGACTAACGGTACAACCGTCACCTGGACCGGTTTCACCGCCGGTCAAAATCCGGTGAGCGTAACCGCACCTGGTAAATACTACGTAGTGGCCACAGGTAGCAACGGTTGCACACAAAAAGACAGCGTAACCGTAACACAGAATATCACCAAGCCAAACCTGTCAATCGCACAACCAGCAGTGTTAACCTGTACTACTACGGCAATAAATCTAACAGCTACTACTAACGGTACCACCATCACCTGGACCGGTTTCACCGCCGGCCAAAATCCGGTAAGCGTAACAGCGCCTGGCAAATACTACGCAGTGGCTACAGGCAGCAATGGTTGTACACAAAAAGACAGCGTAACCGTAACGCAGGATATCACCAAGCCAACGCTGTCAATCACACAACCGGCAGTGTTAACTTGTACTACTACGGCAGTAAATCTAACAGCTACTACTAACGGCACCACCATCACCTGGACAGGCTTCACCGCCGGTCAAAACCCGGTAAGCATAACCACACCTGGCAAATACTACGCAGTGGCCACAGCTACCAACGGTTGTACACAAAAAGACAGCATAACAGTAACACAGGATATTGTTAAGCCAAACCTGTCAATAACACCACCGGCAGTATTAAACTGTATTAATACCTCCATAAACCTGACCGCTGGCACCAGCACTTCTAACACCACCATCACCTGGACCGGCTTCACAGCCGGCCAGAACCCGGTAAGTGTGATTACACCTGGTAAATACGTTGTTAGCATCAGGAATAACGTAAACGGATGTACTAATAAGGATTCGGTAACAGTAGCGCAGGATCTCACCGCACCACAGGGTGTAGATGCCAGCAATAACGGCCCGCTAACCTGTGCACGAACCACCGTAACGCTTACAGGTGTTACCTCTTCATCTAATGTTAGTTACAGATGGACGAATGCAACCAACACCTATAACGCCACTACCGCTACAGCATTTACAAATGTGGCAGGCACCTATACGCTCACGGTTACCAATACAGCTACCGGGTGTACATCTACCAAGAGCACGCAGGTGCTCCAGAATAACACCGCACCGGGAGGCTTGATAACAGGCAATGATGGCCCGCTTACATGTACCAAAACCAGCGTTACCCTTACAGGCAGCTCCTCAACAGCAGGCGTTACTTACAGGTGGACGGATGGCAACGGTTTTGATGTGCCGGGATCTACAGCGGTTACCACCAAAGCAGGTACCTATACATTAACAGTTACTGATCCGGGTAATAGCTGTACCGCAACAAAGAGCACCATTGTGGCAGAGAACAAGACCATACCGCAATGTGTCATCAACGCGCCGGCAGCAGCGCCGGATGCGCTTTCCTTTAATGTATTAACAGCAAAGGATGTAACCAATGTAGCCTACGCCTGGACGCTTACAGCTACAGATCCCCAATGGTCTGTTGTATCAGGCGCAGATGCATCAAGCGTGGTATACATGTCCGGAAATGCAGGGACCTCCGGCACGTTTAAGCTGGTTGTAACAGATAAAACAAATGGCTGCCAGAACAATGCCAGCCTAACGCTTACAACAGCAGCCGGCGCAACCTTAGTTGCAGCACCAGCTAAAACCGCAAATACAGCAGCAGTAAAAAATAGGGCAGCAGCAGAAGAACCGGTATTTGAATACAAGGCCTATCCCAATCCCTTTGTGGACAAGACTTGCATCACATTCAAATCACCGGTGAGCGGAAGGGTAGAGGTGGCCATTTATGGAACAACTGGTAACAGGGAAACAGTATTGTTCTCAAGCAATGCACAGGCAGGGCTTACATACAAACTATTCCTGGATGCACAAGGCATTCCGCCAGGTATACACTATTGCGTGATCCGTGCAAACGGAAAAATATATTCAACCAAGCTGATACTGGCCAAGTGGTAATACCACGTACAAAGTATCAGGTATAAAACACACTTTACGTTCTTTCTCTCCGGAGGAAGAACGTAAAGTATTTATCTGTAATAGCTATTGAAACATGCTGCCACAGCTGAATGGGAGCGGCATGTCTGTAAGGATGTAATAACACGAACGTACATACGTTTTTTTTAAAGATTGTCGTGAAATACACTAACGCATAATGATTGTTTACATGTAAATATCTTAATTTTATATATCAGAATACTATCCTATAACCAATGCCTTTAACCTATGAGTAGTTTTACACAAAACAGCATACCCCATTATGCATCCTTAATTCCCCCTCATTCCGGAAAACCTATCCTCTCAGCGCAAACAATTTAATGTAATGCGTTACACAAACCATACTCCCTATTGGAGCAAGCCTGCATATATGCAGCAACGCATCCTTGCTATGTATACCGGTAGCAGAAAATATGTACTGTTAATAGCCATCTGTATCTTATGCGGCAGCTGGACACCGGTAAACCGTCAAACCGCATCCCTGCATAAAACCACATCCGCGTATGCCCTGGAAGTGGCCATCACCGCCATTGCCGGTGCAAGAGAACCCAGTACCACCGGTAATTTTTCCGTTGGCTTAACACTGGGAACCACGCACCCGGAAGATATTACCATCTCCTATACAGTAAGTGGCACAGCCACCGCAGGGAGTGACTACACGGCTTTGTCCGGTACCATCGTATTGCCCGCTAATACGAATGCCGTGCAGATCCCGGTAGCTGTATCAGACGACAAAACCATTGAACCTGATGAAACAGTAATAGTAACCATTACAGGCGCTACTACCGGATCGCCCGCAGTGCCGGTACCGGTTAATGCCGCTAACAGCAGCGCCACCGTGTCTATTACGGATGATGATAATAACATAAACATCAGCAGCACCGCCATTAACGCAGAAGAAGGCGGCGCAAACGGTAAGTTCACTTTTGAGCTGCCCGTTGGTGTAACAGCTGCAAATGATATTACCATCGATTATACCATCCAGGGATCAGGCGTTGGCATTGCAACAGAAGGGGTGGACTATAAGAACCTGTCGCCCCATTCCATTATACTGCCGGCCGGCGCCAGCAAAGCAGACCTGGTAGTAGAAGCGATAGATGATAATGACATAGAAGGCGATGAGGACCTCTCCATTCAGCTAAACAGCGTTTCCGATGCAACCGGTGTGCTGTTTACCATAGGCCCTAACATAGGCAGTGGAATAGATATTGTTGATAACGACAACCGCTTAAGCATCAGCCGTGCAACAAACGGCACAGAACCCGGAGGCGCAGGCAATGATGCCACGTTCAGGATCAGCTTACCCGGCGCGCTCATCTTTACCCAGGACATCCTGGTAAAATACACCATAGATAATATCAGCACTGCAACAGGCGGCCCCGGCGCAGCCTTTGACTATGATAATACAACCCTTACAGGCGATATCATTTTACCTGCAGGATCAAACGGTGTGTTACTGCCGGTAAAAGTGAACGACGATAAAATAATAGAAGCAACAGAAACAGTCAGCATTTCATTAACGCCTAATGCAAGTACCTCCACCGGATCGCCTGCAGTAGCCTTCTCCCTGGATCCTGCCAGCAAAAGCGCAGTTGTAGATATTGCAGATGATGATAACACATCCATCGCTATTATCAGCACTACAGATGGTAAAGAGCCCGGAGGTACAGGCAATAATGGTAGCTTCCGGATCGGATGGTCTAACGGAGCAAGGGCCCCGGTAGGAGGTTTGATCGTTAACTTCAGCACCACCGGCAGCACGGCAGCAAAAGGCGCCGGTAACGACTACACAATGGCTAATAGTGCTTTTATCCCATCAGGCAGCAGCTATGCAGATGTACCGGTAACAGTGCTGGATGATAATTTAGTAGAAGGACCTGAAACCGTGGTTATGACGCTTACTGCTGTTATACCAGGCAGCCCGTCCAGCAGCCCCACCATCCTGATAGGCACACCAAATCCTGCTACCGTTACTATTACAGACAATGATGTGATCTCTTCCCGGCAATGGAAAAGCGCAGTATATACCGGCACCGGCGCAGCGGGCACTGTTACTACTGGCGATCAGATAACCTATACCATTCATATACGCAACACCGGCAACGTTGGCTTATCGAACGTAAAAATAACGGATAAGATACCCACCTATACGGAGTTTGTAAGTGCCGATGGCGGCATTGTGCCGGATGCTACCGGTACATTAAACTGGACTATTCCCGCTATAGCGTCAGGCGCTGCAGATGTTACCCGCAGCTTTGTGGTAAGAGTAGCAAATGACCTTACAGGCGCTACCGGCATCCTTAACACCGGGGGGGTAGATAATGGCGATGGTACAGGAGAGCATCCCACCACACCGCCGGATCCCAGTGATCCCAATAACCCGCATCCCAGCCCTAACCCGGGAGATCCATCCACCAACGTACCGGTAGATCAGACAAAAAGCTCTGCCAACTGGAAAAGTGCTGCCTATACAGGCACCGGCGCTGCAGGCACCGTAAAACCGGGTGACCAGATAACCTATACTATTCATATTCGCAACACCGGCCATGTAAAGCTCACCAATGTAGTAATCGCGGATAACATGCCCGCCTATACGCAATTTGTAAGTGCAGAAGGCGGCATTACACCAGATGCTGCCGGCAAGCTTACCTGGACCGTTGCAGAGGTACCTGTTGGGGCAACAGATGTAACCCGCAGTTTTGTGGTAAGGGTGGTAAATGATCTTACCGGCGCAACCGGCATCATTAATACAGCAGGGGTAGATAATGGTAATGGATCTGGAGAACATCCTACTACACCACCGGATCCAAATGATCCTAACAACCCGCAGACCCATCCTAACCCGGGCGATCCATCTACCAACGTACCGGTAGATACCGCCAAACGCTCTGTTAACTGGAAAAGCACTGCTTATACAGGCACTGGCGTTGCAGGATCAGTAAGGTCCGGCGATGAGATCACGTACACCATCCATATACGTAATACAGGTTATGTAAAGCTTACTAACGTAGTGATCACGGATAACATACCCACCTATACGCAGTTTGTAAGCGCAGAAGGTGGTATTGTACCGGATGCAGCGGCTAAGCTTACCTGGACCATTGCAGAAATACCGGTAGGCGGCGCAGATGTAACGCGCAGCTTTACTGTAAAAGTAGCGAACGACCTTACCAACGCAACCTATATTGTTAATACAGCCTGGGTAGATAATGGGGACGGCAACGGCAATCATCCCACCGGGCCATCCGATGATGGCAACCCTAACCAGCCCAAGCCCAACCCAGATCCCAATGATCCGGCTACAGAGGTGCCGGTGGATAATGGCAAGAACTCCGCCAACTGGAAAAGCGCCAGCTATACCGGCACCGGTACAGGCGGTGCCGTAACCACCGGCGACGAGATCACCTATACCATTCACGTACGCAATACCGGCAGCGTTACATTAACCAATGTGCAGCTTACGGACAACGTACCTGCCTATACGGAATTTGTAAGCGCAGAAGGCGGTATAGGGCCGGATGTTACAGGTAAGCTTTCCTGGACGGTGGCCACTATTGCAGTAGGCGCACCGGATGTAACCCGCAGCTTTAAAGTAAGGGTGGTAAAAGACCTTACCGGTGCTACCAGCATTATTAATACTGCAGCAGTAGACAACGGCAATGGTAAAGGAGAAGATCCAACCACGCCACCGGATCCTAGTGATCCCAATAACCCGCATCCACATCCTAATCCGGGAGATCCTGCCACCAACATACCAGTGGGCAAGATCACAAAATTTGATACCTGGAAAACAGTGGCCACGGCCAGCGGAAATCCTAAGGCAAAACCGGGGGAGATCTTAACCTACACCATCCAGGTGCGGAACACAGGTAATACCGCCATACCGGCCATTAACATTACAGATACGGTACCCGCGCATACCACCTTTGAAAGCGCAACAGATGGCGGTACTTATGATAAGGTTAGCAATGCAGTGAAATGGACCATCAGCAACCTGCCCATGGGCGCTGTTGGCAAAGTGACCTTTAAAGTAAAAGTAAGCGCCGGCCTGGATAGTGTGCCCGTGATCACCAACACAGCATTTGTTACAGATGGCACCGTAACAGTACCAACATCCGGCTGCGATCCTTCACAGCCGGGCTGTAGCGGAACGCCGGGCACCGACATTGAAACCATACCGGACGATGGCGGGCTGTTTTTTGTGAACGCCATGAGCCCTAACGGGGATGGTAAAAATGAATACTTCATCATCAAAGGATTGGAAAAATACGGCAAGGCTACGCTCTATGTGTTTAACCGCTGGGGCAGCATGGTGTACCAGTCAAAAGAATATCACAACGACTGGAATGGTTCCGGCTTAAGTGAAGGCACCTATTTCTATAAGCTGGAATTGAGAGAAACAGCAGGCATAAGATTATACAAAGGGTGGGTAGTGATAAAAAGGAATTAATTCGTAAACGTACAGTTATGTGCAGCAGAAAGAAATGGTATATAGTAATACTGCTACTGGCAGCCCTGAATAGCAGGGCGCAGCAGAATGTACAGTTTAGCCAGTATGCCTTTAACGGGTTAAGTGTAAATCCGGCCTATGCAGGTTATAAAGATGCCTGGTACCTGAACACCATTTACCGGCAGCAATGGACCGGCCTTCCCGGTGCGCCGCATACAGGTGGCGTGTCGGTTGATGGTCCTGTGCGACCCATGAAAACCGGTGCAGGAATAGGCTTGGGCTTCCAGGTAATGGCCGATATGCTGGGACCGCAGCAGTCATATTCTTTTTATGGCTCCTATGCGTACCGCATTCCTTTGGACAATGAAAACACGCGCCGCCTTTGCCTGGGTATAGCCTTAGGCGTTACACAGTACCGGCTGGATGGAAAGGCGCTGCAGTACCTGGATGCAGATGACCCGGTGTTTCCGCAGGGAGGCGTAAATGCTTACTCGCCCGATGCTCGGTTCGGTATCTATTATCACACACCTTCCTTTTTCCTCAGCCTGTCTGTGCTGGACCTCTTTTCACGCTACACCAGCACACCGTATAACTGGAAAGGCTATAACTACCAGAACATCCGCAAAACGCAGCACATTTACCTGGCAACAGGTTGTATGCTGCCGCTGTCGGAACATGTGCAGCTTAAGCCATCCATTATGCTCAAGGATGATTTTAAAGGGCCTACCAACATAGACCTGAATGCGATGCTGCTTATTGAAAATGTTTTCTGGATAGGCGGCTCTTTTCGTGCAGGCGTACCCATATGGAACAAACAGCTGCCTTCGGGGCTGGAAGCGGTGAACGCTGCCAACGCTATGGTAGAGTATTATGCATCGGAAAGGCTGCGTATGGGCTATGCCTACGACCTTAATATTAACAAGCTGGCAGGCGCCCAGGGCGGGTCGCACGAAATATCTATCGGCCTGTTATTCCCGTCAAAACATTACAGCACATCCAATCCAAGATATTTTTAAAAGAAGCGGTTCTGATATGTTACGTTTTTACACCAACCTGTTAATTGTTTTTTGCTGCTGTCCGGTGATTGTATTTGCACAAGAGCAAAAAAGCCTGCCACAGCTGGCGGATGACGCTTTTGCACGGCAGGAGTATGCGGTAGCAGCTACGCTCTATAGCAGGCTGGCGGAAAGAAAAGGTAACAAGGCATCGCTAAAGCTGCTGGGAAAAACAGCGCAGTGCTATATTGAAATGGCGCGTTTTACAGAAGCGGGTTACTGGTACCTGCAAATGATGGAACATCCCGGCTGCCCGGCAGAGATCCAGCTCCTGTATAGCGAGGTCCAAAAGAATGTGGAGGAGTATGATACGGCAAAGTTTTATTTAAGCCGTTTTAAAAGTACCGCTGCAGACAGTATGCAATGGAAGAACATGCTGCTGGCCGGTTGCGACAGTGCGCTGCTATGGAAAAAAGATACGCTGAACCTGGCCGTTGAAAACATAAAAGAGCTAAGCTCGCAGGGGGCCGACTGGGTTAGCGGCATCATAAGATCTGGGCTGCTGGTAGTATCCAACGGTTACCGTAAGATGTCGTTAAGCACCGGCGCCGAACGTAACCCCGCCACAGATCCGCGCGTGAACCAGCCTTTCTTTAAAGCCTATGTGTTCAAACAATATACAAAAGGCGGCATCGTGAATAATGTGCTGGAAGAAGTGCTGCCGCAGCTGTTGGGGAAGATCCCTTACCATGTAGGCCCGGTTTGCTTCAATAGCCGGGAAGATACTTTGTATGTGACCCTGAATGTTTGGGAAAAAGATATGTCGGACAGGGTAAGGAAAGGCGCCGTGAATGGAAAACGTTTAATGTCGTTGTTCTGGTCTGTGAAAAAAGATTCGGTGTGGTCACCACTGGAGCCGGTTCCCGCGTTAAACATGGCCGGCTATTTTACCGGTAACGCAGCGCTGAGCAGCGATGGTAACATCCTGTACTTTATATCGGACCGGCCGGGCGGGCAGGGCAAAACAGATCTCTGGTACAGCGAAAAGCAGGTAGACGGTCACTGGGGAGCACCCGCCAACTGCGGACCCGTGATCAATACCCGGTTTGAAGAAGGCTTCCCCACCATGAATGAAGGCGCGCTTTACTTTTCCAGCAAAGGGCACCCGGGCATGGGCGGTTTCGATATTTTCCGCACCACTGGTAACCGTGCGCAATGGAGCGCGCCCCGCAACCTGCGCCGTCCCTTTAATTCCGGTGCAGATGACCTGGGCTTTGTAATAAAAAGCAACCAGTATGAAGGGTACTTTTCCTCGAACCGCCGTGGTGGTGGCGGGGGAGATGATATCTATCATTTCATGGATACGCATATAACGGAAAAGCTGGAGAACCCCAATGCCGGGAAACCAGTGCCGGTAGCACCCAAACAGCCGCAGCCCGATACGGCTGCTGTTACACCTCCGCCTACTAAAACAGACAGCGCCATTGTGAACAAGCTGGAAAAATTATATTTCCTGTATGATTATAACAGCGCCGTGCTGCTAACAGCCTCCAAAGACCTGCTGGACCGGGTGGCCGTGGTGCTGAACCAGCATCCCGATTGGAAGCTGATGGTGCGCTCTTATGCTGACAGCCGCGGTTCCGACCGGTATAACATTGATCTTTCCGCCCAGCGTAGCTATGCCGTAATAGAGTACCTGATTAAAAAAGGAGTAGCATCCAAACGCATGTACTATGAAAACCTGGGTGAGCGCGATCTGGTGAACCCCTGTGGGAATGGGGTGCCCTGTAATGAAAGCCAGCACCGGGAAAACAGGCGCAGCATGCTCAAGATATTGTATTAGGTAAGATCGTTCATAGCGCAGCAACATCTCCTGAATGATCTTTTCCTTAGCTTTGACGGATGAAGGAAGATTTTCTTTTATCGCAGCTATCCCAGCGCCAGGCGCAGCATGCTTTGCGGGAGTTGAAGCTGCCCGCCCCGCACATGGTGGATTTTTGTTCCAACGATTACCTGGGCATTGCGCGCAGCGCAGCTATGCAGGAAGCAGTGCATACCCTCTTAATGGAAAGGCCTTATATGCATGGCAGCACTGGCTCCCGTTTACTGGCCGGTAACTATGCGTGGATAGAAGAAGCGGAGCAGAACCTGGCTGCCTTTCATGCCGCCAAAGCGGGCCTCATCTATAATTCGGGATACGATGCTAATGTAGGATTGTTCTCCTGCGTACCGCAAAAGGAAGACACGGTGATCTATGATCAGCTGATCCATGCCTCTATCCGCGATGGCATTCGCCTGAGCCGCGCACAGGCTTTTTCTTTTTTACATAATGATGTGGCCGACCTGGAAAAAAAGCTGCAGCGCGCTACAGGCAATGTATTTGTAGCCGTAGAATCCGTTTACTCTATGGATGGGGATATGGCCCCGCTTAAAGAAATGGCCGCAGTCTGTGAAAAGGCCGGCGCTCATTTAATTGTAGATGAAGCCCATGCCACCGGTGTAGTAGGGGAGCAGGGCGAAGGTTTAGTACAGGCGTTGGGGTTAGCCGCTCAATGTTTTGCCCGTGTACACACCTTTGGCAAAGCCCTGGGCTGCCATGGCGCCATTGTATTAGGGTCTGATGAGCTGCGCAAATACCTGGTGAATTTTTCACGCGCTTTCATATATACTACCGCGTTACCCCCTACTGCTGTTGCCGCTATTATGGCCAGCTATAACTTATTCCCTTATATGAAGGAAGCCCGCACACACCTGGCTGCCCTCATTGCCCGCTTCCGGCAGGCCACGCATACGCTGCAGGTGCTGCCCAGTGAAACGCCCATCCAGATCGTGCTTACACCCGGTAATGAATTTACCCGCCGCCAGGCCGCCGCCTTACAGGCCGCCAATTTAGATATACGGCCCATCCTGCACCCAACAGTACCCAAAGGCCAGGAGCGTTTACGCATTGTATTACACAGCTTTAATACGTTTGAGGAAGTGGATCAATGTACCAGGATGCTGATGGGGTAATGCTACAATATGCAAATATGCAGATGTGCAGATATGCAAAAAAGCTGATAGACACCACTGGATTCATTAATTTGCATTAATTTCATCTGCATATTTGCACATCTGCACATCAGCACATTTTTATGAGATTCATACCCTTTCTTATAGCCGCCGTTATTACCCTTGCTTTAATCGGAGCCCTGAACCGCAAATGGGGATCCATCCCGCCCTTAGGTAAGTTCTTAAGCCCGCAGGAAGGGTTCTGGCAAAATGCAGAAGCTATCAGCAAAGACTATAACGAGGAGCTGGCCCTGCCCGGCCTCAAAGGCAAAGTGGAAGTATGGCTGGATGACCGTATGGTGCCGCATATTTTTGCAGAGCAGGAAGCAGATGCCTATTATGCAGAAGGTTTCCTGCATGCGCGCGACCGCCTTTGGCAAATGGAATTGCAGACCAGGGCTGCACAGGGGCGTTTAAGTGAGATCCTGGGCCCCAAGCTGCTGGAGTACGACCGCCGCCAGCGCCGCCTGGGCATGGGATATGCAGCGGAAGCATCTGCAGCCGCCATGTTAAAGGACGGTACTACCAAAATGATGGTGGAAGCCTATTCCGCCGGTATCAATGCCTATATCAGCACCCTTTCTTACAGCGATCTGGCCGTGGAATACAAGCTGCTGGACTATCGCCCCGAACCCTGGAGCCCGGTGAAATGTGCTGCATTGCTGAAGTATATGTCGTACGACCTGGCCGGTGGCGTGAACGACCTGGAATATACCAATGCCCGCCGCCTGTTCAGCCAGTCGGACTTCAATAATATGTACCCCGACCGTAACGACAGCATAGATCCGGTAATACCCAAAGGCACCGCCTTTGATAAACCGGTGAAGAATGCCGTTATGCCCGCCGATAGCGCCCTGCAGGAGGTAGCCGCCATGCTGCACTTTAAGCAGGACAAACCCGACCCGGATAATGGAAGTAATAACTGGGCTGTAAGCGGCAGCAAAACCCGCAGCGGCGCGCCCATCCTGTGTAATGATCCGCACCTGGGCTTAAGCCTCCCTTCTTTATGGTACGAGGTACAGATCCATACACCCGGCATGAATGTATATGGCGCCAGCCTGCCCGGCGCACCCGGCGTTATCATAGGCTTTAATGATAATATAGCCTGGGGCGTAACCAATGGCTCTGAAGATGTGATGGATTATTACGCCGTGCAGTTCCGCAACGGGCGTCAGCAATATTTGTTCAAAGGCCAGTACCGCGATGCAGTGCAGCGCGTAGAAGAAATTAAGATCCGCGGCCAGCATTCTTACTACGATACCGTTGCCTACACCGTATGGGGACCGGTAATGTTCGATAATACTTTTCACGACAATATTCCCGGGCAGCCTTTCCTGGCCCTGCGATGGAAAGCGCATGACCCTTCCAATGAGCTGCTTACCTTCAATAAGCTGAACCATGCGCGCAATTACGACGATTACCTGGCTGCACTGGAACATTATACCTGCCCTGCGCAGAATTTTGTATTTGCTTCCAAAGCCGGTGACATTGCTTTATGGCATAACGGGGAATTCCCGCTGCGCTGGAAAGACCAGGGCAAATGGATCATGCCCGGCAGCGACAGCACCTTTGCCTGGCAGGGATATATTCCGCATGGCGAGGTGCCGCATATTAAAAACCCTGCACGCGGTTTTGTAAGCTCTGCCAACCAGCAGCCAACAGACAGCACCTATCCTTATTATTACTTTGGCTATTATGACCTGTACCGTGGTAAACGGATCAATGAGCGTTTAAGCGCCATGAGCCAGATCACCACCCAGGATATGATGCAGCTGCAGAACGATAATACCAACCTGTTTGCACGTGCCGCCATACCCTTGCTCACCATGCATTTGCCGGAGGCCGATCTTAAACCTGCACAACAGCCCTACTACCAGCTGCTGAAAGTATGGGACCAGCAGAACAGTCCTGCCAGTAAAGGCGCAACCATTTTTTATATGTTGTGGGAAGGGCTTAAGCACCGCATCTGGGACGATGAGCTCATGAACCGTACCGACAGCGCAGAGCTGGAGTATCCGCAGGATAACGCCTCTCTGTTATGGCTGATCCGCGATTCCTCCATGCGTTTTGTAGATGATGTGCATACTCCGCAAAAAGAAACATTAACAGACCTGGTGCTGCAAACTTTTGCGCAGGTCGCAGATTCCGCACAAAAGCTGGATCAGCGGCAGCAGCTGGAGTGGGGGCGTTTCCGTGGTACGGATATCCGTCACCTTACCCGCAGCCTGCCCGCCTTTAGCCGTATGCACCTGTACACCGGTGGCGGTACGCATGTGGTAAATGCCACCAAGGCTAACCATGGCCCTTCCTGGCGGATGGTGGTGCAGCTGGGGGCTACTACGGAGGCATATGGTATTTATCCCGGCGGGCAAAGCGGTAACCCCGGCAGCCCTTATTATGATAATTCGGTGAATGACTGGGTGCAGGGTAAGTATTACCTGTTGCACATCTTTGATCAGAAACAGCGGGATGATGCCGGTATAAAATTCAGGATGGTAATGGGGCCTAAGAGTTAGTTGGATCACCCTGCCTGCAGAAAGGCCGTTATTTCCTCAACGGTTCGTTTAGCCGTTCTGCCCACTGCTATCAGTGTAGCAGATGCAAAGCCCGTCCAGCCGCCATAACCTACCAGCCACAAGCCATCTATGGCTAATGCTTTGGTTATTTTGGTAGATATTTCCCCATCCGGCTGTATAAGGCCCAGTGGCCGCAGGTGCTCCAGCGCCGGCCGAAAGCCGGTACAAAAAATAACGGCATCCACAGGTTCCTCCTGTCCCTTTTTCCAGCCAATACCATCTGCATAAAAATAATCAAAGGCCGGTAAGGCCTGGTATACACCACGCTCCCGCGCGGCCTTTACTGCTGGTACCATTACAATTTGCCCCAGCGGAGGTTTTTGATCAGGTTCCCTGCCTTGTTTTTTTGCTTCATAAAGCTGTGTGGCAGCGTCAAACAAATAACGTCCGTCCACATCATCCGGTAAAAATGAGGGTTGCTCCCGCGTGATCCAGAGTGTATCCGTTACCATAGCCAGATCTGCCAATATCTGCGCACCGGAATTCCCTTCACCCACTACAGCCGTCCGTTTACCCCTAAAGGGTTGCGGCTGCTGGTATTGGGAAGAGTGCAGCACCTGGCCTTTGAAAACATCTCTGCCGCGGATACCCGGTATATATGGATTTGTAAAGCTGCCGGTAGCGCTTACCACTGCTTTGGCAAAATAAGTACCGTTGGTGGTGGTTAATGCAAATACATCATTTTGTTTTGTTACGCCTTGTACAGTTACCGGCCGCACGACCGGGAAAGAATAACGTGCTTCATACTTTTGCAGGTAGCTGATAGCTTCATCCCGGGTAGGGTAGTAATCCGGCCCGCCAGGCATAATTACACCGGGCAATGAGCTCCATTGAGCAGGAGAGAACAGGTGCAGCGAATCCCAGTTATGCGGCCAGGACCCGCCGGGGATGGGCTCCTTATCCAGCAGCAGGTAGCGCAGATTTGTTCTGCGCAGGTAATAGGCGGTCGCCAGCGCGCTTTGCCCGCCGCCAATAACAATTACATCATATAATTTTTCGGGATCGTTGTTCACGTATTAAATATAATTACCGCACCACAATTTAATGCCCCGCGCTGCCCAGCTTTTTAAGATAAGCTTCCTGCAGATAGCTTAAGAAGGAATCATAACCCGCCCGGTCAGCAAATGCTGCGGGATTATAGGCGTCACCGGGTTTATGTTTCTCATGCAGTTCGAACTGGCTGGCATGGGCCGCGAACCAGAGATCAAATTCCAGCTTTTTCATAGCATCAAGCGTATAGGCGTAATCTTTAGCAACATCCGGGTAGGTAGGCATGCCGGCAAGATTCGTCTCTTCCAGCACAGAAGGCATATTGGCGATCAGTACCCGGTAGGTATGCAGCGTGTCATTAACCGTGAACAAAAAGCTGGTGGCCCCTTTTGTATGGCCCGGATGGTGCAGTGCGATCACCTGTATGCCGCCAAGCGTTACTGTATCCTTGTCATGCAGCAGCCGGTCGGCCTTAGCAGGGGTATATTCAAAGGCAGGGTTGCCGCCCAGCACATAATCAGATCTTCCCCCGTCTGCCAGTACAGGTGCATCCTTTTTATTGATCATTATTTTAGCGCCTGTCATTTTCTTTATCGCCGCCATTGCACCTACATGATCATTATGCGCCTGGTTATTCAGTAATATTTTGATGTCGGAAAATTTGAATCCTAATGCTTCCACATGCGAGCGGATCATGGGCGCGGATCCCGGCATGCCGGTGTTGATAAGTATATGGCCTTTGGGCGTGGTAATAAGATAGCTGGCCAGCTCATAGCTGCCTACGTAATACAGGTTGCCGGCAATCCTAAAAGGTGTGTAATCCTGCGACCAGCTTGCCGGCGGGGTGAAAGCGCCTGCAGGCTTTTGGGCATGGGCGCAGAGGTGGATCAGCGTGAGGGCTATTATCAGTAAAGTGAGTTGAAATAATCTTGTAAGCATAGTTGTAAATGGTAATAATACAAACATAAATAAACTATCCACCATTTACACCGCCTGCTCCTTAAAAAACCCTTCTATCAGGCCGATCTCCTTTGCAAACATGGTGCGTTTCCTTTTCCCAAAGTACAACGTATTCTCCAGCACACTGTTCCCTTCCCATACCAGCTTTAGCTTACCTGTTTGCAGCTCGTTACGGCATAAAAAATCAGGTATCACGGCAAAGCCTGTACGATTGCTCAGGCATCTTACAATAGAGCATTTATTAGGCACAATATAATTGGGTCTGAAATCCGGGTGGTTGTTAAAATTTGTTTGCCAGAACTTGCGCAGGTTCTCCATATCTGTAGCAGTGCTGTACCATACCTGTTGTTTCAGCCAGTGGGCCGCATCTGCATATTTCTTTTTCTTAACCAGCTGCTCAAAGGGTTTGCTGTCCTGCTTTTCACCGCTTACCAGCACAATGCGCTCTTTGGAAAATGGCTTGTATTCCAGGTTAGGCTGGTTGCCTTTTTGCGGAGTAATAATAAGGTCCAGCAGGCCGCTGTCCAGCTCATGCTGCATTTCCGGGTATTCGCCGAATTTAATGCTCACGTTAAAGGGCAGCTCGGAAATATATTGTTCCAGCGTAAACTGGAATGTTTCCAGGCACATGCCTATGTTGATGTTGGGCTTATTGGTATCAGCACTTTTGTGAAAGTGCTCTTCCGCTGTTTCCAGCTTGTTCACCGCATCGGAAATAAAGTTGTACAGCACTTTAGCCCGGTCTGTAGCTACCATTTTCCGTGCCGACCGGTCAAATAATTTATATCCCACATACGCTTCCAGCGAGTTCAGATGCAGGCTTGCACCCGGTTGTGAAATGTATAATGTTTGCGCGGTAGCGGTAAGTGAGCCGGTTTCATAAATGGTTTTGAAGGTACGGAACCATTCCAGGTCTAACAGCATAATCTATCATTTTAATAATGCAAAAGTACTATTTAAGTTATTATGGTAATAATTACACCTGGGGTAATTTTGTTCCGGAAAACAAATCAACAGGATAATGGAATACACGAACATGGAAGCAGCGCTCATAACACCAGCTGCTGCAACCCGCACCAGGAAAGGGTTACCCGCTGCCTTATGGGCTTTAACCATCAGCGCTTTTGCCATTGGCACCACAGAATTTGTAGCAGTAGGCATACTGCCTACCATTGCACAGAGCTTACATGTAAGCGTTGCCACTTCAGGCCTGCTGGTAAGTATTTACGCCATGGGCGTAGCACTTGGCGGCCCCCTGCTTACAGCGCTCACCGGCAGGCTGCCACGCAAACCCCTGCTGGTGGGTTTAATGGGCTTGTTCATTGCAGGGCACATTGCATCTGCCATGGCCCCTGACTTTATTACTTTACTGATAGCCCGTTTTATTTCAGGCTTTGCGCATGCAGTGTTCTTTGGGGTAGGGGCCACGATTGCAGCTACGCTGGTAGCGCCCGATAAAAAAGCCACTGCCATTGCAATTATGTTTGCAGGGCTTACCATTGCCATTATTGTAGGCGTGCCGCTGGGCACCTTTATTGGCCAGCATTTTGGATGGCGTGCCACTTTTTTAGGTGTGGTATTGCTAGGGGCTGTTGGTTTTGCAGCTACGTGGATCCTGCTTCCCAATCATCTTAAAAGCAGCCCGCCACTGAAACTAAAACAGCAGCTGCAGGTACTGAAAAGTGGTCCCATCCTGCTGGTGCTGGCTATTACAGCCTTTGGCTATGGCGGCACCTTTGTAACCTTCACTTACCTGGCTACGCTGCTGGAAAAGATCAGCGGATTCTCTGCCGCATCAGTAAGCCTGCTGTTACTGGTGTATGGCTTAGCTATTGCCCTGGGTAATGTAATAGGCGGTAAGCTGTCCAACACTAATCCTGCAAAGGCTTTGATCAGCATGTTCTTTTTACAGGCGCTGGTATTGCTGTTATTTTCTTTCACGGTGTATTTTAAAGTGGCGGCAGTGGTTACCCTGTTTGCAATGGGGATCTTATCTTTTGCTACAGTGCCGGGCCTGCAGCTATACATTGTGCAGCTGGCAGAAAAATATTTACCGGGCACAGAGGATATTGCCTCTTCATTAAACATCTCTGCCTTTAACCTGGGCGTAGCTATAGGTTCTTATGTGGGTGGTAAAGCGGTGGGCAGCGCAGCCCTGGGCCTGCCGGCTACACCCTGGCTGGGCGCACTGATCGTGTTGCTGGGAGCTGTGTTAACGGTGTTTAGCTATCGTGCCAATAAAAGTAAATGAAGTTATTTCACGCAGCCCGGTGCTTCTTATTCCTGAATTGCGAAGGGCTGATGCCTTTTAGCTTGCGGAAGAATTTATTCAAATGGCTTTCATCTGTAAAGCCCAGCTCCGCCACTATTTCATTAATACGCAGGTCGCTGTGCAGCAGGCGGCTTTCTATCAGCTTCAGCTTATAGTTGTTAATGTACTGCTGCATGGTTTCATTGGCATGCTTTTTAAAATAGCGGCCCAGGTAAGAGGCCGATACGCCAAACTCCCTGCTGATGGCTTCTGTACGCAGCTTCTCCGGTGCATAGATATGTTGCTGAATGTATTGCAGTATATCCAGCGCTTTTTCATCCGTTGCTTCATTTACTTCCTGCGGCAGGTACTTGGCAATGTTGCGCGCCACCACTATAATAAGGGTGTTCACCAGCTGCTGGATCAGCTCTTTATTAAAAACGTCCCGGTTCACATATTCCCGTATAATGGCTTCCACAACAGGTTTTGCCAGGCTTTTATCGGTTTGGTTCCTGAGAATGCAGCCCGGCTGGTGGTTGGCATTCTGTAAAATAAATTCCAGCTTTTCGCGGCTAATGGCAGGTATGCTGTTGTTGCGGATGTAAATATCATTAAAGCGGATAAAGAAGAACTGCGTGGTGCTTTTTACATCAAAAGAATGGCAGTCATCCGGGGTAATAAGGAACATATGCCCCGGGTGATAGTTGAACGAGTGTTTATTGATGCACTGCGTACCGGTACCGGATACAATGTACACCAGCTCAAAGAAAGTATGTTTATGCTCGTACTTCGGCAGCTCATCCAGCTCTTTGAACACAATCTCAAACGGCTCGTACAGGTTTTCCTTTATCATGTGACAAATGTACAGAAAAAGCGAAAAGTTATACCAGTAAATAGCCGTTTTGCCTGTATAATTTTGTGTTATTAAACTAATGAGCCACATGAAAGCAATTATCGTAGCACAGCCCGGAGGGGTAGAAAACCTGGTCCATACACAAATAGATACCCCTGTTATCGGCGATAATGAAGTGCTGGTACAGGTAGAGGCCATCAGCATTAACCCGGTAGATGTGAAGACCCGTGCCGGCAAAGGGATGCATGGGCGGCTAAAAACGTTTTCCCCTTTAATTTTAGGCTGGGATATCTCCGGCGTGGTTACTACTTCAAACTCCGCACAGTTCAAAGCCGGTGATGAAGTATTCGGGATGGTGAATTTTCCCGGCCATGGTAAGGCCTATGCAGAATATGTAGCAGCGCCTGCCGCACAACTGGCGCTAAAACCGGCCAATATTTCACATGGGGAAGCTGCTGCCGCTACACTGGCGCCTTTAACCGTTTTGCAAACCCTGGTGCAATTTGGCCAGGTAAAAGCAGGCCAACGGGTACTCATACACGCAGCTGCCGGTGGGGTAGGGCACTACGCCGTGCAAATAGCTAAACACCTGGGCGCTTATGTAATAGGTACCTCTTCTGCCGCCAACAGGGATTTTGTATTAAGCCTGGGTGCTGATGAGCATATCGATTACAGATCTCAGCAATTTGAGAAGGTAGTGAGCAATATTGATTTTGTGCTGGATGCTATTGGCGGTGATAACATTGACCGCTCCCTGGAAGTAATTAAACCCGGCGGCACGCTGGTAAGCATTCCCTCCGGCCTTAGCGAGCAGGTAACGGAAAAGGCAAAGGCAAAAGGCATCCGCGGTGCGTTTATTCTGGTACAATCCAATGGGGAGGATATGAGAACGCTCGCTGATCTGTTGGCACAGGGTAAGCTCCGGTCACATGTATCGCAAACATTTGCTTTTGCAGATATGGATAAAGCGCATTTGCAGGTGGAAAGCGGCAGAACAGTGGGTAAAGTAGTGGTAATGATTAATTAATCAGCTCTTAAACTCTTTATAGGATTAACAACTGCTGCTTTTATAGATTCATAGCTAACAGTTAGCCAGGCAATCCCAAGAGCTGCCAGGGATGCCGCAAAGAATACCAGCCAGCTAACATTAATATGATAAGCAAAACCAGCTAACCAACTGTTTACAGCATACCAGGAAAGTGGGATAGCTATAACTATGGCAATCAGGATCAACCTGGTGATCCCGGAGGATAATAAATAGACAAGGTTTAACACAGACGCGCCTAAAACTTTGCGAACTCCAATTTCCTTGGTACGTTGCTCCGCCATAAAGGCCGATAAACCATACAGACCCAGGCAGGAGATAAAAATGCCCAGTAACGCAAAAAGGTTAAAGATGTTGCCCATCTGTTGTTCTCCTTTATAAAGATTAGCCATATCCTGGTCCAGGAAATCGAATTTGAAAGGGTAGGCCGGGTTCAGCTGCCGGCTTACCTTTGACAGGGCTTGTATAGTTGCGTCGGTCTTACCTGGCAATGTTCTTACCACTACAAAACCGCCATCCTTATTGTAACGTAAGATCAATGGCTCTATAGCCTGCTGGATCGGTTTAAAATTAAAGTCCTTTATAACGCCAATGATCTTACCCTTATAACCGGTAAATGATAAGGTCTTACCAACTGCTGCCGTTGCATTTAAGCCCATAATGCTCAGCATTTTTTCGTTGATCATGAAGTTATTTGAATCGGCCGGAAAGGATTCCGAAAAGCTTCTGCCATTTAACAACTTTAGCTTAAATACCCGTATGAAATCCTCATTGACATCCATCAATTGGTAAACTATTTGTAAGTGAGGATCTTTGCCATCCCAGTTTGCACCTAAGTTCCCGGCAACCAGGTTGGTGGGCAGGTCAGAAGTAATGGTAAAATCAGTGGTAAGCGGATTTTGTTTTAACTCATTTTTTAAGGCCTGCTGCCTGCTCCAGAGGTCTCCTGTTATCGGCATATACAAAAGATTGGCCTTTTCAAAACCGGGGTTACGGTCTTTGATAAATGTAAGCTGATTATAAATAACAACAGTGCCTACCAGCAATACAATGGATACGGTGAACTGGGTTACTACCAGGGCGTTACGAAACAGCAGATTTCCGCCCATTGATCTTACATTTGCTTTGAGTACTTTAACCGGGTTAAAACCGGAAAGAAATAATGCAGGGTAGCTGCCGGAGATCAATCCGGTCAGTAAAGCTGCGCCCAAAAGACTTAACCAGAACCTGGCATCTGAAACAGGAAGGGCAAGTTTCCTATCCGCTATTCCATTGAATACCGGCAGAAATAAACAGACAATCCCCAGCGCCAGCACCAGGGAAAGAAATGAAATAAGAACAGACTCACTTAAGAACTGGAGGATCAGCTGTCTGCGTATTGCGCCCGCCACTTTCCGTAAGCCGATCTCTTTTGCCCTCCGGGCTGAACGTGCGGTAGCCAGGTTCATAAAATTGATACAGGCTACTATCAGTATTAAAATAGCAATAATGAAAAAGATATTTACATATTGTGCATTCCCATGGCCTGGCATATCTCCCAGTCTTGCCGGTGCCAGATGGATGTTGGTTAAAGGCTGCAGCTGGAACACAACCTGGAATGGACTATGGTTATGAAAGATCTGATTCATTTGCTTTTCCAGCGCTGCTAAATTTGCAGGGGAAGGATCAAAACCCTTATCTAATTGAATATAGCTGTGAACATTAAAGCTTTCCCATGTATTTCGCTGCGCATCTTTCGTTCCTTCCGGGGCCATCGGAAAAATAAAGTCAAATTGCAGGTCTGAATTAGCCGGAATATTAGCCAGAACGCCCGTTACTACTACATTTTCACGATTATCTTTTCGTAAAAATTTACCGATCGGGTTTTGGCTTCCAAAGTATTTAACCGCCATTTGCTGCGTTATTAAAACACCATCCGGTTGTTTTAATGCTGTAGCACGATCACCCTGTACAAGGGGAAAAGAAAATACATCCATGAAGCTCGGGTCCGCGTAGAACACACGTTCTTCCTCGAATCTCTTGTTATCTGCTTCCAGCAACACTTTAGAAATTTCACTTAGCCTGACAGTATTTTTTATAATGGGCATTTCTTCTTTTAACCCGGCAGGCATCCCTTCTGCGTTTAACGCTATTTTAAGATCACCAAAATCTCCGGTGATACGATAGATCTGGCTGGCATTTTTATGGAATCTGTCGTAGCTCAATTCATTTTGTACCCAAAGCAAGATCAGGATACTTGATGCCAGGCCTATTGCTAAACCTGATATATTAATAATAGAGTAAGCTTTATCCTTAATGATGTTCCTGTAAGCGAGTTTGAAGTAAGTCTTAAACATGCGCGTATGATATTTTTGAGATAGGCACTATAGTGGCTATCAATTGAATAAAATACGTGCCAATTGCATAATATGTTGATAATGAGTGTTCTTGTGTCGGTGTATCGTTCAAAAACGCACAGCGGGTGTACGCTTTTACAAATAAAAAATGAGCCTGTTACAAAAAGTGGCTTCACACTTTCTGTAACAGGCTCCTAATCGAAGTCACCAATCCATCCGCTGCATTCAATTATTAATTATTAATTGTTCATTATTAATTCTAATACCCCCACTTCTTCATCTGCACCAGATCCAGTTTAGCGCTTTCCAGCGGGGTTTTATCCTGGTAAGATTCCTGTTCAATAATAAAGTATTTAGTACCGCCCGACTGTTTACCCAGGTCTATTACCTGTTTTACCGGTATAATACCCTTACCCAGCACGGTGCTTTCATAAGCGCCGCCCATTTCACCGCCTTTGGCAGCTTTGATCTCATCTTTCACGTGCATCAGCTCAAAACGGCCGGGGTATTGTTTTACAATGTCCAGCGCTATACCGCCTGCATGGTACATATTGCCAATGTCCAGCTGCTGGGCTACCAGCGATGGGTCGGTGTTCTGCAGTATCAGGTCAAACAGCTTCTGGCCATTCAGCTTGGTGCTGAACTCAAAATCGTGGTTGTGGTAGCCGAACTTCATACCCGATTTTTTACACAGCTCCCCGCTTTTGTTAAACACATCCATATAGGCTTTAAAGTCATCGTAGGTTTTACGCAGGCCTTCATCCAGCCAGGGGCTTATTACGTAGCGCTGGCCTACGGTAGCGGCATCTTCCACCGTATATTTCCAGGCGTCTGTAAAATCTTTTTTGGCGGCATCCCAGTGCTGTTTGCCCATTACAGTATGGCCACTGGGCATTAAAAGGCCCAGATCATCCAGCAGCTTTTTAAACTCCGTGGCGGAATAGCCATAGAATTTACGGTCTATGTAGTTGGCATGCTCCACGTATTTATAACCCATACCGGCCAGCTGTTTCAAGGTACCGGAAGGATCTTTTTTCATATCATCCCGGATGGAGTAGAGCTGTATGCCCAGTATTTCTTTGGCGCGGGCGGCCGCAAATATTTCGTTCCTTAATAACGTGGTACCTGCAACGGCTAAAGCGCCGGTACGCAGAAAATTCCTTCTTGAAATGTGCATAGTGTGTTTGTTTATGAACGTGAAATAACGTTGTGTAAAAGGGAACCTGAATATACTCAATTTAAGTTAAAATCATAGGGGCTTACTAAGCATCAGCCGGGTACTGGCACAATATTTTGTTTATATAAACAGATCTATTTGTGTAACTGAGGGCCTGATAGCCCATAAAAGAACGCGTACCCGGATGAAAAAATGGTGGCTGATCATACTCTTACTTTCCCCCTGCTGTGTTCTAGCACAGAATAAGGGCCTGGATTCATTGCAGAAAAGGAACTACGATCCGGACGAGGATACCGTGCCGCGGCTGGATGTGATAGACCTGTTCAACGATTTATTCCACATAAAGTCCCATAATGTCCCCAAAAGAAACGGGAAGGTGTATTATTCATTAATACCTGTTCCCACGAATATACCAGGGGGCGGTAGTGCGCTGGTAACCTCTACCCAGGCGGCCTTTTACCTGGGGCCCCGGCGCACCACGCGTATCTCCAACGTAACGTTTGCCCCGTCCTTTTCCTTTTCGGGCCGGTTTTCATTTTCCGTACGTCCCAACTTATGGTTTGGGAATAATGACCGCAATATTGTGGGCGATGTACGCTTTATTGTGAACCCGCAATACACCTGGGGCCTGGGCAAAGGCGGCGCAGGCGACGACCGCGAGCTGTTGGGCAATAACTATTTCCGCTTCTACGAAACTTTTTATCAGCGTATAAGGCCAGGATTGCTGGCTGGGATAGGGTATCACCTGGACTGGCATTCGGCCATTAAGGTAAGAAGTAATGATTCTTTGTACCTGCCGGATTATGTAAAGTATGATTATGGTACAGCGCCGGGCAAACAATCGGTTTCTTCGGGTATTTCGCTGAACGTGCAGAATGATACGCGGGAGAACCCCATTAACCCCCAATCCGGGTATTATGTAAATGCTATTTTCCGTATTAACCCTACTTTCCTGGGGAGTAACGATAACTGGAAATCTTTGTATGTAGATTACCGGCGTTATTTCCATTTTGGCCCCGAAAGAATGCAGAATGTGCTGGCTTTTTGGGGCTATTACTGGACCACGCTTAGTAGTAAAACACCTTACCTGGATCTGCCCAGCATAGGCTGGGACCCTACCAACCGCAGTGGCCGGGGTATAGACCAGAACCGCTTTCGTGGCAAGGGCCTCATAGACCTGGAAGCAGAGTACCGGCGCGATATTTTGCCCAGCGGCTTCCTGGGTTTTACCCTGTTTGCAAATATGAATACGGTAACGGAAAGGGATAAATACCGCTTTACCGGCTTTCACCCCGCAGCCGGTGCAGGCCTGCGCATTAAGTTCAACAAGCGCTCCAATACCAACATAGCGCTGGATTATGGCTTTAGCAAGTTTGGCAATGTATTTTACATTAACCTGGGCGAAGCATTTTAAAGTACCTGCATAGCCTCATGGTCTTCAATAGCTGCAATGCATTTTTGCAGGATGGGGAACTGCGCGGGCCATGGTTTTCCCGCCTCCATAACATTCACCAGGTGCAGGGCCACCGGTGGCAGCAGGTTCCATAATAAGGCTGCTTTATAATCCTGCAGGCATTGGCGCACCGGGTAAAGAATGCCCTGTGCGTGTAAGCATGCCCGGTAGCTTTCCAGTAAAGTATATTCTATGCTGCGGCGCAGCTCCGTAGTAAGGCTGGTAGCTATAAACCGCGCTACATCCAGCATGCCGCAGGCCTGCTGCATAAACTGGAAGTCTATCAGCGTAACATTATCTTCCCTGAAAAAAATATTCTGGCTATGGTAATCGCCATGTACTATAGTGCGTGGCGCTGCCAGCAGCAGGGATTGCAGCTTGTTAAGCCGGTTGGTGATCCTGGGTAGATAAGCTTGCAGTAATGCAGGCCATTCACCGCTGTATGCCTGCAGGCGTTGGGTGCAAAAAATACCGGCAGGCGCTGTATTAAGCGGTTGTACCCAATGCAGGTCAGCTGGCAGGGTACGATCCCACCATTGCGCATGCAGCTGCGCTATTTGCCGGATGGCCAGCTGCGCCTGGGCCGCTTTACATCCTGCCAGCTGTTTTACAAAACAGCCACTGTGCAGCTCTTCCAGCAGCAGGTAATTTTCATCTCCCGCATAACATATAGGAGCAGGAATGCCGGGAAACCAACGGCCGGCCTGCTGGTAAAAGCAGGCTTCTGTTTGGCTGAAGGCAGCGCTTTCCGTTAATTGATGGGAGGGCAGCTTAACGATGAAGGTGCCAGGCCCGGGTGTATGCGCATAGCTAATATGCAGGCGTTGTACGTTCCCTACTAAGCCGCCGCCTTCCAGGGTTTCCGGCCTTACAGACAGGATACAGGTATCTGCCTGCAGCCAGCCTGCGCTGCGAAGTATATTCTCCAATTGTGCGGATAAAAAAAGCTTGTGCATCCAGGCATCAAAAGTAACAATATTCTAAATCACCGTTCCGCTCACTAACATGTATAAATATTAAAAGTCAGCGCCAAAGCCTTCTTTGTTCCTTTTGCGGATAGCTTCTTCGGTTCCCGGAACAAGCGTTTCTAATCCTACACTTACAACTTTCGCCTGAACTTCTTCAATAAAGGGACGAAAGCTTTTATCGTAATCCTGGAACGCCAACTCAAAGTTTCCATTGTGTTTTTGAAAAGCATCCGCTAACGCAGCAGCTCCATCTATTGCCAGCGATCCGCCCTTTCCCGCAGCCGGCGAAGCACAATAGCCTGCATCGCCCACCAATGCTACTCTGCCCTTGGTCCATGAGGGCATTTTTATCTGGCAAAGCTTATCGAAATAAAATGTTTTCGAACTTTTCATTTCTTCCAGTAATTCGTGGGTTCGCCAGCTTTGCCCGGCAAATTGTTCCAGGATAATTTTTCTTTGTTGCGCTTCATCCCGGTGATCGTAAGGGATCTCTTTGCCTGAACGGAAGCAGAAAATTATATCGGTCTTATTGTTGTAGGCATTCAGCATTACAGCTTTGTCAGGTACATTATAGAATTGTGTGGTGTTTTCTTTGATCAGCAATTTGTTTACGATGGTGATAGAAAAATATTGCCCGAGAAAATGCGAGTATTCAGCTTCGTGGCCAAACCAGATCTTTCTTACGGCCGAATGGATGCCGTCGCAACCAAACACCAGGTCAAAAGCTTGTTGTGAGCCATCTTTAAAGGTAACTTCGATATTGTCTTTTGTTTCATTTAAAGTGGTGATGCTGTTGCTGAAAATAAATTCAACATCATTTTTAATAGTATCAAATAACATATTGAGCAGGGTGTTCCGCTCAATTTCACATTCATCATCCGGTAGTTCCTCACCCTCCTGCTTTAATGTCATTACTCCTTCCGTAACATCATCGGCATTTTTAAATTCCAGTATTTCCATAGCCAGCCTCTTTGATCTGATCTGCTCAAAAAGCCCCATACGCTTAACGGTGTTAATGGTATTCCCTTCTATATTCACGGGCGTTCCGCCCATTTTAAGCCCATTTGCAATTTCAACAACCGTTACTTTGTAACCTAGCTTATTCATCCAGTAAGCGGTTGAAAGGCCCGCAAAGCTTGCGCCGGAAACGAGCGCTCTTTTTTCTTTTAAAGGTTCCATTTTTATACGATCTTTTGTTGATGCAAAGGAACATCGTACAATCAATGTGAGCAATAACAATACAGGGTAGGTATTATACTAATCGAGGTTTTTATTCCGGAAGGTCAATGGGGGCATTCCAGAAATGTTCGTAAATAGCCTTGAAAAATAAGGGTAATTATCATAACCCAGCTCAAATGCAATTTCTTTTACCGATTTGCTGGAGTGATAAAGCAAACGCTTTGCTTCTAAAACAATACGTTGTTGTATGTGATAGGTAACGGAGTAGCCGGTTGATTTTCTAACGCATTCGTTCAGGTAAGGGGTAGATATATTTAGTTTTTGAGCATACGCTGCCGGGCGTTTGACTGCAGCATAATGATGTTCCAGCATTTCTTTAAAGGCTTTGGTAACGATGGCAAATCGTGAAAGGCTGCCGGTTGATCCGGATTGTTCTAAATAGAGTGAGATCACTAATGCCACCCATGCGTTGCTGCTATCCTTTAGCAAAGAATGATAGAGTTTGTCAGGGCTTCTTTTTGAAAATTTGATGCAAAGGGATACCAGTTCAGAGATCAGGGAAAACGTTTCTTTCTTTAACAGCAATGGTTTTGCGGGTGTAATTTCTTCCAGTAATTTTAAATAGGCAGGATTAAGATTATCATTATTGATCCCCAAACTGCTGACCACTACGTTTTCAAAAGCTAAGATACGATGCACCTGGTTGGGGTGCATATAGATGACAGAGGGAGATTTAATTTTATACTTTTTGAAATCAATTTCCATCGTAATGGTTCCATTTTCAAGCAGGAAAAATGAATGACGGTCGTGCCGCTCCGGCTGCTCCAATTCCTCAAAGCCGGGTAAGTCTTTAAAAGATATTTTTTCAATGAAAATACCTGAGTTAAGCTCGCCATCAAAATGGTTTACAGGAATGGAGGTCGTTTTTTTACGCATTATTACGATACTATTGCGCCAAAGATAGTGATGATTATCTTTGTAAGATGAAACACGTGTCTGTTTTAATCCCCGAAGGAGACAATCGCACTTCATTATTTTTGAAGGGTACAAATCCCACCAGGATGGTAGTATTTTAAAGGCGCAGCAGTTTATTGAAGAAAATTATGATCAGCGTATTACGGTAGATCAGCTGGCCGGTATGGTAGCCCTGGGCCGCCGCAATTTTGAGCGCCGTTTTAAGCAAGCCACTACCAGCTCCGTAGTGGAGTATGTACAAATGGTAAAGGTGGAAGCCGCCAAAAAGCTGCTGGAGCGCGGTATGAAAACCATTAATGAAGTGATGTACGGCATTGGTTATAACGATACCAAATCTTTCCGGGATGTGTTTAAGCGCATTACGGGCATGTCGCCGTTAGATTACCGGAACCGGTTTAACCGGGAAGTGATGGTGTAAGTTTTTTAGATGTTTTATACATGCAAAGGCCTGACAGGTTTAAAGAACTTGTCAGGCCTTTGACATGTGTGCCACACCTCAAAGGTGTGCCCCACTTATAAACGTTTCATTTTGCATCCGGTTGCAAAGAAAGGATAAGCTATATATAAGCCATATGTAAGCTATATGTACGCCATATATAAGCTATCCCTTATAAGAGATGGCTTATATACGTGTTATAAATATGTTGTTGTCGTTTTTATATTTACTTATTATTGCCGCCGTAATTTATTTCATACACCAAAATCATAAACTTTTATCCTATGGGAATCCTGAAAAACGGTATACAGTTTACCGGAAGCGTGGGCAATATCTCCGCTTATACTATTAAAGGTTCAGATAAAATTATTCTGCGTGCCAAGGGCGGCGCCACCAAAGAGCAGATAGCTACTGATCCCAGATTTGAACGTACAAGGGAGAATAATTCGGAGTTTGGCATTTGTGCATCTGCTGCAGGCCGTATCAGGCGAATGATGTTCTGTATAAATCACCTGGCCGATTACAATTTTACACCTGCATTATCCTCCCTGTTAATGAAGATGAAGGTGCGGGATACCGCAAGTGAACGGGGGCAGCGGGGCCTTTTATTTTCACAGCATGCGGCCTTGCTCCAGGGCTTTCGTCTGAACCGGAAAAATCCATTTGAGAGCGTAGTACGGCAAACGCCGGTTTGTTCTATTGACCGTGCTACGGGCAAAGGCGTGGTGCAGCTGCCGGAGATGACACCCGGTGTAAATCTGCTGTTGCCCCCAAACCCGCCGTTGTACCGTTTTGTAATAGGTATGGGCGCCATTGCGGATATAAAACATAACGGAAAGGATTATACGGAGCGCAACCCCAAACCATTGCCGGCTGTTTTTTCCACAGCCACAGCATGGTATGGCAGCCAGCAGACATTTCCGGCACAGGAGGTGCAGCTACCGCTGTATCTTCCTGAAGGCTGGGATGAAACCGCCACCTTCCTGTTATTTATAGGGCTCGAAATGGGCAGACCTTTAACGGCCAATGAAATTGAAGAGGTGAAGGGCAGAGGCTGTGCGGTAATAGCGGCCGTGGGATGATAAAACTTGCACCTGCTTACTTCACTTTCATGAATTTTAAATTCTTTACTCCAAAATTCGAGATGGTGAAGCCAGTTACGGTGTGTTTTTCATTTTCCAGGAACTCTATTTCAAATGCAAAGGTCTCGGGACCGGAGCCTGAAAATTTATTGCCGCCCACCCGCTTCAGTTCAATGTCTTCCAGCTTCAGATGGCTCATGATAAGGGTATCCCCGCGCGCGGAGAACGTATAGCTGGTGCTGAGCTCATCGCTGTAATACCCGCCTGCAAAGTCCTTTATATTGTTGGGATACGCTGCGGTAGGTTTAACTATTGATTGGGACTGGCCGGCTGCAGCGGCAGATGGCTTTTCCTCTTTCAGCTTGTCTTTTATATAAAAGTCAGCGATCTGCCAGCGGGCGTTCAGCTTTTCATTGTGTTCATCGTTACTGAGCGCAATAATAGCCAAATGCTCAGTTGGGAAACGGCCTATAAAAGTACGGAAAGCGGCTGCATGCCCTCCATGTGTGATCATACTAACACCTTTATAATTGCTTAGGTTTTGTCCTTTCGCATGAAAGATGGTGTCGTGATCTCCAAAGATCCTCAATACTACTTTCCGGCCATTATCCAGGTAAGATGCTTCGTTGAATGCTTGTATCAATGCCGGCGTTCCCACCACGGGGTGCTCGAAATTCAATACCCATTTGGCCAGATCCTCCACCGTAGTGAGGAGATTGGAAGGGCCGGGATTGGAAACATTCAATGGCTGGTGGTAATAAATGCCATTTATCAGCTCATAGGATTCCGCTTTATTTTTTACCACTTTCCCGTAGTTGTCATAGAACTGCGTGCTGGTCATCCCGAGCGGCTTAAAGATCTTCTCTTCCGTATAGGCTGTAAATGATTTGCCGGTTACGCGGTGTATGATCTCTGCAAGCAGGGTATAACCGGTATTGCAATAACCGAATGCCGTGCCGGGTGTAAAATTCAAATTTCTTTGCCTGGCTATCAGCTTTAAAATTTGCCCGGTTGTTGAGATGTCGGCTAAGCGGTTCCCGGCTAATGACCAGATAGCCGCCTGGTCCCTTAAACCACTGGTATGGCCCAGCAAATGTTTTACCCGGATCACGGTATGATAGTCGGGCAGTTCTGTGATGTATTTCCGCACATCATCCTCAAGCGAAATGCTGCCTTCACTGGCCAGCAGGTATATGGCAAAGGCGGTAAATTGTTTTGATACCGAAGCAATATTAAAAACCGTTTGTGGGGTGATGGGTATATCATGATCCAGGTCGGCCATTCCATATCCTTTCCGTAGAACAATTTTGCCGTCTTTAACAATGGCTACAGCGGCGCCGGGCGTTTGTGAGTTGTAAGAGGCGTACAGGGAATCAACCTTCCTTTCTGCTTCCGCCATCCCGGCGGAGGTATACTGGCAAAATGCCGGAATGCAGGCGGATAATAAGTGCAGTAACAGGGCTATTTTTTTCATTAAAAAAACGTTTAGCCAAAGATGCAGTTTCCTGTATTTCCCGGGCGCCAAAGCCTTCAATCATTAGTACGGATTTACAAATCCGGAGTAGTTTCCCGCATATATGCATTGGGTGTCAGGCCTTTAATTTTTTTGAAGGCGGCGAAGAAGGTGGATTTTGAGTTAAATCCCACCTCGTCACCGATGGCCTCTATGGTGAAGTTTGTCTGGTGCAAGAGCATCTTGCAGGCCGCATTAACCCTGTATTCATTCACAAAAAGGGTGAAATTTTTCTGCAGGCTGTCATTCAGGATCCTGGACAGCTGATGGCTTGGAATGTTGATCTCGCGGGCCAGGTCGCCCACCTTTAAGTTGGGGTTCCGGAACAGCTCTTGCTCGTTCATGACCTTTTGCAATCTGGCAACGATCCGTTGGGCTTCATCTTCATCCAGCTTTTTATCGCCGTATTTCTGGCCGGCCAGGGAAGATAGATCATTTGCTTTTTTCCGGTATAACAGTATGAATATAACCAGATAGGTTACCATGGAAAAGTACAAGGGTCCTATAATGTAGCTGCCTTTGGTGATGTTTGCATAAGCCCATACGTAGGCGGTAAATATCAAAAATATCGTTGCGCAGATCGTGAGGATCCACTTTTCAAAAGGCTTTAGCTTTTCTTTGCCCCGGATCTTTTTAAAAAGCGGTTTAACCAGAGCCATCGTGAGGCCAATATAAATGCCCCATTGCAGGTAGATCGCCGGGATGATGTAACTCGTCCACAGCTGCGGGAAGCGCACATAGGGAAAAGCCAAACCGGTTACCAGGATCGCTGCCAGCCAGCCGGCCAGCTGCATGCTCCATGATACTCGCAGCTTTCTGACCTGCTGCATTTCGGTTTTCACGAAGAAATATAAAAAAGGACCAATGAACAGGCAGGCCGTTAGCCCAAGCTGCAGGATCGTTTTCGGTAAGTTATAGTCAAAAAAATAGGCGACTGACTTTCCAATCCGTATGCTCAGCGCAATCAGCAGGGCGCCCAGGAAGTAATTGGAGAGGGTTTTCTTTGCGGTGAAGCAAAGGAAGTAGGTGCCAACAATGAGGCCGTTAAATGCGCCCAGGGAGCTGAAGAAAAAGAGTAAGTTGTTGCCGATGGTCATAGTTGTGGTTTGCGGTGACTTGGGTTAAATGTAATGATGCATAACTTGGGTGAAAGCGTTTACGGATTCATCAGGCCTGCTTTTATCTTAGCGATCAGCTTTCCCACGCTTGCACCATACCTGGCACTTTCCATGTGACAATACAGGGCCTCTTCGAAATCCGGATGTTCGAGGAACGCTGAAAGCTCCTGAGCGAGGTATTCTCTAACAGGAGCCGGACCTGCTAAAAGTTGTTCATCGAAATCCCGGCAATTCTCAAAAACATACACCATGTCTTCAAAATCCCGGCTTGTCCGTAAATCATTTGCCCCTCTGGATTTGTGAGCTTCCCATTTGGATGCCAGGAAATAGGGTAGAGAGAAGATCCGGATCTCTGTTTCATTATCCAGCTTGTAGGGAATTGCATTCTGAAAGCCATCAGGGTACCAGCGATTACTGAACCCAAGCCCTTGTGAGGTAGTAGGCATAATATCTACAATAATCCCCTCTACTTTATAGCGGCAAATTATTCCTGATTCTATATCATTGACAAACCCCAGCTTTCTTAGCCTTTCCTCCATTTTAGAATGATCCGCGTAAGAAGCAAGCTCTATTACAACATCTACATCATCCGTTGGACGAATGCTTTCAGCCAATGCTTTTTGCGTTGAATATAGAGAAACAGTTGCACCTCCAACAAATACATAAGGTTGATCAAGCCCCTTCAGAATATTGGCCACTGCTTTAATCCGAACAAGATTTTCATGCATGGTGCGAGCTGAATTTTTCTTTTAATAGCTTAAGGGCAATTTCTTTCTCCCTGACTTTTCCCAAACGCATTGCATCTACAAGAGCAAGTAACTCGTACAATTCGGGATCCCTGAGAGCAGCCTTCACTGCATTAGGATATAGTGGGGTAACAGATTCCCCCCTGGCTTCGCCTTCAGCATCGGGCCATACAACCATTTCGCCTGATTGATTTGTCATAAGGTACCTCGACATAACAGGAGATGAAAATGCCGTTGGTACACCTGTGGCGATGGAGCCCTTAATAGCAGGAAACACATGAGGCAGCCCGTACTGGATGAATTCCAGGAATGCTTTTCTCATAACTTTTTTCTTAGAGGGGTCAATAAGTTGTGCCAGGGCTGATCGCTGTAAGGAATAGCTTACTTCCGCAGGACTTAAAAACAATGCTTCTGCAATGTCTTTGTTCATCCAATTTGAAGGAGATACGACTATTTTTAACAATACGGCAATGTCTTGCGGCCGCATTCCATTATGCTGATTCATACCTCTAAGATACGGAATTCATGATTCATGAATCATGAATTTTGAATCAGCTATCGGTACGGCGCCGGGCGAATTAGCCATTGATAATATATAATTAATTGATTAACAGTGTGTGTTGGTGTGGAGTGACATTGAGGCTCTCACGAAAACTTAATCTTATCCCACAACCTATTCATAACTACCTGCTCAATCACCTGCTCCCGGTAATTGCGGCTAATAGGAATTTTGTGCGATTGTATGAAGATCTCATTGCCCTCAATGCCTTCTATCTTTTGGATGGATACAATGTAGCTCTTATGCACGCGGATAAAGGAGCTGCGGTTTAAATTCTCTTCCAGGTGTTTCAGGTATAGCAGGGTTAAGTATTTGCCTTTACGTGTGTAAATGGTTACGTAGTTCTGCATGCCTTCTACATACAAAATATCATCAAAGTAGATCTTTTCATATTTGCTGCCGCATTTAATGAAAAAGTGATCGGTGCCCTCTGTTGTTGCTTGTGGGGCCGGCATGCTGGCATTGGTAATAAGCTGATGGTATTCTTTGGCCTTATTGGCTGATTTAAAAAAGCGGTCGAAGGTGATGGGTTTTAAAAGATAATCCAGCACATTCAGCTGAAAACCTTCCAGCGCATAGGTGGGAAAGGCGGTGGTAATAATAACCATGGGCGGCTTTTGCACGATCTTCAGGAAATCAATGCCATTCATCTTGGGCATTTGTATGTCCAGGAATACCAGGTCTACAGGATGTTTGTCCAGTAGCTTCATCAGCTCCACCGGGTTTTCGCAGGTGCCGGTTAGCTGCAGGAAATCAATTTCCCGCACATAGTTGGCCATCCCTTCCCGGGCCAGGGGCTCATCGTCAATAATTACACAGTTCATCATACTATTTATAGTTGAAGGCTAATGCCGGTACAGATTGTGTTTGTTGCTGCGCAGATACATTCAGCTGAAAATGCACGCTAAACCGCGTTTCGCTGCTTTGTATCTCCAGCTGGTGCTGGCCGGGATACAGCAGGTCCAGCCGGCGCTGTACATTTTTTAACCCGATGCCGCCATAGTGCATCACATCTTTGGAGGCATTGTCAGCCGTGCTGTTGGTGACTATAAAGTCCAGCTGCTCTTCTTCCATCCGCATTTGTATGTTGATCCAGTTAGGCGTGTCCGTATGTTTGGATACGTGTTTAAAAGCATTCTCCACAAAGGTCATAAGTATAAAGGGTGCTATCATAAGGTGAGCTGTGCTTTGCTGCTGTATGTTAAAGGTCACCTGCAGGTTATCGTTCTGCCGCAGCTTTTCCAGCTCAATAAAATTTTCCAGGTAAGCGATCTCGTTGCTGAGCGGGATCTGCTTATCGTTACACTCATACAGCTGGTACCGCAGCAGGTCAGAGAATTTGGCCAGCGAGGCCGATGCCATGTGCGGATTTTTATGGATCAGGAAAAAGATAGAGTTAATGGAATTGAACAGGAAATGCGGGTTAAACTGGTACTTCAAAAAGTTGAGCTCTGTTTCCAGCTTTTCTTTTTCCAGCAGCTGTTGCCTTCTTTGTGTTTGCAGCCAGTTTCGGGCCAGCTTAATGCTCATGCCTAAGGTCATGCTGGCCAGGGTGGAAGGCAAGGCCGCGCCAATGAACTGATAAATGCAGTTACCGTCTGATTTATAATAATCCCCCACCGTTTGTCCGGCCGCAAAAGCGGTTAGATAATAACCCGGTATAATGAGCGCTGTAGCGCAGATCACCGTTAATAACAGGTAGCTGAGATAAACGGTGAACCGGCCTTTTTCCAGGTAACGGGGTATCAGGAAATACAGGTTAAAGTACACTGCCAATGCCTGGAACACAATGTAAAAGCTGAACTTAATGGCATAGGTGCTGTGCAGGATGGCATCTGCCGCCTTAAAAGGATTGCCGATAGCTACTACCCACCAGATATAATGGTACAGGAGCCAGAACGGCAGGTGATATAGCTTATACCGGATAAACCAGTGCGGATGGGCGGCTTGCATTGTATAAAATTTTAAGAACAGATGCTTCTTTTAAAGATACAGGACTTTCCGCCAGTTTGAAAGCGGTACTATGTAAACAGGCTTAAATAATTGACCAGCTGCTACCGGTGGTATATGAAAGGCATTCCTTGCCTGTATTGTGGCTTTGCAGGCGGTTTTAGGGGCTTTTGCTGCGCTTTATCAATTAGTGGCAGCGGGTGGTCATTCCGGTTTTTTTTAGTGTGCAGGTGGGCATTTCTTTGGAGAACTTTCTAAACAGCCTGCAATATGAAGATCTTACACCTGTGCTTATTATTATCCGGTTTTATACCGGCTGCCTTCGGGCAGGTATCCGGCCGGCTTACTACAGCTGCCGGGCAGCCCATTCCCTTTGCTAATGTGCTGTTGTTAAAAAGCAGCGACAGCTCGCTGGTAAAAGCCGCATTAACAGATGAAAAAGGCGCTTACCGCATAGCGCCTGTAACACCAGGGCAATACCTGTTGCGTTACAGCAATGTAGGTTACCAGGTTTTTACATCGGCACCATTCATACTAAGCGCTGCACAGCCACAAAAAGATGCAGGCACCCTGGTGCTGGCGGAAGATACCCGCCAGTTGGGCGAGGTAGTGGTACGGGCGGAGAAGCCCTTATTTCAACCCCGTACAGACGGTATGGTGATAAATGTGCAGAATAGCCTGTTAACCAAAGGCAGCTCTGCCCTGAATGTGCTGGAACGCTCGCCCGGGGTAATGATCGATTACCGCAACAACGGCATCATGCTGAATGGCAAAAGCGGGGTAACGGTAATGATCAACGGGAAGCTGATACGTATGTCTATGGACCAGGTGGTGAGCCTGTTAAGCAGCATGAGCGCAGATAACATTGAGAAAATAGAGCTGCTTACTACCCCCGGCTCCCGTTATGATGCTGATGGCAGCGCCGGTATGATCAACATTGTATTGAAAAAAGACCAGCGGCAGGGTACACACGGGTCTTTTTCCGTTACCGGCGGCTATGGCTGGCGGCAAAAAGGTACAGCCGGCATAAACCTGGCGCATAATACCAAACGTACCAACCTGTATGGGTCCTATACCTACTCTATGAACAAAAGCTACTCAGACCTGTATATTACCAGCGCGCAGAATATGCCCGTGCTGGGCGGGCGTATGGAGGTGATCTCTTGGGATACCACCCACCAGGTGCAACATAATCATGATGTTACGGTGGGTATAGATCACCAGCTGAATGATAAAACCACTCTTGGCGCTAATGTGGCCTATAATAGCAGCCGATCCGGCTCTACCACCGTTACCAATGCCGGTTACAATGTGCTACCTGATTCGCTGTTGCAATACAATGGCCTTGTAAACGGCCGTAACCGCTGGCAAAACCTAATATCATCCATTTACCTGGAAGAGAAATTGAGGGCAGGGGAGCAGCTGAACCTGGATGTGGATTACCTGTACTTTAATAATAACAATCCTTCAGAAGTGTTCAGTCAGTTTGTAAACGAACATGGCGTAAGAGCGGGGGAGAACGATAGTCTTTTCGCGCCCCTGCAGCGCGGGTTTGCCAATACTACCATCCAGGTAGGGGTAGTTAAGGCCGATTATTCCAGGCAGCTGAATGCCGCTATTAAGCTGGAAGCCGGTATAAAAGGAACGTATACACGCAGTACCAGCACATCGCGCATTGAAAGCCTGATCAATGATAAATGGGTGAACCGTTCTGAAACCCTGAATGATATTTTAATGAAGGAAAGCATTGGCGCAGCATATACCTCCGTTAATGTACAGCTAAACCCTGCTACCAGCCTGGTTGCCGGTTTACGTTATGAATATGCCCATACCCGTATCGATAACCCGCAAACCGGTGAAAATACCCTGAACCGTAAGCTAGGCGTGCTATTTCCTAATATATCCCTTTCCCGCAAATTAGGTGAGGATGCGGAGCTGCAGCTGGCTTACAGCAAAAGGATCAGCCGCCCTTCTTACAACGACCTTGCTTCTTATGTGATCTATAGCGATCCTACTGCTGTGTATACCGGTAACCCTTTTTTGCGGCCCACCATTAGCCATAACATAAAGCTGGGGTATAACAATAAAGGATATACTTTTTCCCTGTTGTTCAGCCGGGATAATGACCCCATTATCCGTTACCAGATCAGCCAAACCGCGGCGGCCAACCTGCTATACATTTCCCCGCAGAATATGGCTTACCTGAACAGCATTGCCTTTCAGGCGAATATACCGGTAAAGGTGAATGACTGGTGGAGCATGAGCTACAGCTTAACCAGTGCATTGTATAATTATAAAGTAGTGCATACCCTGCAACCGGTAACGCAAACCTACCTGGGTTATTCCTTTAACTTCAGTGAAACCTTTCAGCTGCCAAAGCGTTTTTCCGCAGAGCTATCCGGCTGGTATAATGCCCGTTCCTATAACGGTTCTGTAAAGGTGGATGGCTTTGGCGCAATAAACGCCGGCATTAAAAAGGAGCTGAACAATAATGCCGGCAGCCTGCAGCTGTCCGTAACAGATGTGCTGCGCAGCTTTAGTATTCATACCCGGTATGGTACGCTTACCAGGGAGGCATTTGATATTGTAAATCATGTGTTTATTCATACGGAATCCACGGTGCGGCCGGTTTTCAGGTTAACCTATGCCAGGTCTTTTGGCGGGAACGGGTTAAAGAGCGCTGCCAGGAAGGAGGGTGCCGCAAAGGATGAAAGGGACAGGATCAGGAAGGAGTAGGGGGAGAATTGGCTTGATCAAATCGTTTTAGAACGGTGGCGCTTGGAGCCACACTAAAGCTGATATAGCCATTTTTATTACGATCGGTCTTCACATACTTAAAGTGGAGTGATTTTTTGTTAGGACAGCTATAGGTATCCGAAGCTACATTATAATGGAAATTATTCTAATTAAAAAGATTATTGGTACTTACGTCCTTATTCATGATCAGTACATTGTAGGTGGGATGGTATCCTCTTCATTTTTCATCTTTATTGCAGTGCCATCTGTATCTATGACATTATAGCCAATATGGGTATCGCTTACCTGTTGCTTATGCTTATCAATAATTTCCTGATATTCAATCAATTTTTCCTTTAAGGTAGTAGCCTTGCGTTTTATGCGTTTTGTAGCTGTGGAGGTAAGGACCTTATTTAGTTTATCTGTTTGTTTAGCAACTACTCCTGGCTTACAGGCCTAATACAGCTACCTATCTCTCCAGGGCTTAATTACCATACTAACTTTGGTCCACTTCATTGAGACAATCAATCTCTGTAAACAGTACTGTGCTTTTGTTCTGTGGCTGCTTGATAGCGTCCAGAATTCTTTTTCCAGACCATTTTATGATGGCATTAGTGCCAAACGTAGAGCCATCAAAGAGTAATTTTCAAACTTAATATATTTCTGTTTCAGCAAGAACTCCAAACAATACCATTGGTGAAGTTATCGATCGTACGGAAGTCGGACTGGTTGTATAATAGACTTAAATAAAGAATGGCGTCGGAACAAATAAATAAATTTTATTGCTATATTTATATATATATTATTGAATTTTACATGAAAATAATTGCTCTCTTTAATAATAAAGGTGGTGTCGGTAAATCGACCTTGGCCTATCATGTTGGACACGCATTAAGCGAGCTTGGACATAAAACATTATTAGTTGATCTGGATCCGCAGTGTAATTTGACTATTTGCGGAATAGATGAAGAAGAATTACATAAAATTTGGGAAGAAGAAGACCCCTATATTGAAGACTTTGAGGAATCTGAGAATAAATTGAAAAACCTTAAAACATTAATGTCTCAGCCTAGAAGTGTACATTTTTTGTTAAAACCTACCGAAGATGGTATAAGTGATACTCCCGTAAATCCACCTGTAGTTAAAATTGCAAAAAATCTGGATTTAATACCAGGAAGACTTTCAATCCACAAATATGAAAATAAACTAGCTGAAAGATGGAGCGCCGCTTATCAAGGTGACAATCTTTCTATTAGGACTATTACAAAAATAAGAAGTATTTGTATAGATTATGCTGAACAAAATAAATATAAATATATCATAATAGATACTTCTCCCAGCCTAGGTATTTTAAATAAAACTATAATATCAACTGTTGATGGGTTTGTTATACCAGCACAGCCTGACATGTTTTCATTGTACGGAATTAGAAATATCGGAAGTGCGTTAGAAAGTTGGTCAAAAGAATTTAAAACCATGTTTGGATTAATTTCAGATGAAAAAAGAGCCAAATTTCCAAAAAGTTTTGTTCAGTTCCTTGGATATACTATCTATAATGCCAGGCCTTATGCCGGTCTAAATGAATATGATTTATCTCAAGCTCATTATGATTACGTTAGACAAATTCCTGATACAATTATAACTTTTATAAAACCAACTAATAGGGAAAGTATTGACGAGAGAATTTTGAAAAAACCAATTGGCGGTAAATCTGTTATGCATTCACATAACACATTTCCTAGCATGTCCCAAAAATACAAAGTCCCAATTTGGTTGATTCCTGAAAAAGCTAGCAAAGTAGAAGAAGATACAAAGCTCAGAAATAGCATCGCTGGTAACAAAAAAATTTATGAAGCACTAAAAATTAAATACCAAATTTTTACAAAAGATTTAATAACTCGAATTTCTTCTTTATAATGGCTAACTCTCCTAATTATAATGGTATTTTAAGAGCTTACGAAAATAAAAAGCATGATTTAGAACTTTTCATGAAAGCAGTAGAATCTTTTTTTCGATTGCATCCGGTTTTGAACAGAAAAGAAGCTCCTTATATCCATTCAATAAAATCAAGATTTAAGGATAGTGATCACCTAAAAGATAAAATTAAACGGAAGCATAAGGATGGAGAACTTGTCACTCCAGAAAATTTAAGTTCTAAAATAACCGATTTAATAGGCGTTAGAGTTTTACACCTTTATCAAGAGCAATTAAGAGAAATACACGAAGCAATAATTGAAAAAGTAAAATCGGGAGATTGGAAATTTAGAGAACTGCCTAAAGTATATTCATGGGATCCTGAATCAAAACCATTCTATCAGGAATTAAATCTTAAAATAGAGATAAAACCTTCATTTTATACCAGTGTACATTACGTAGTTACGCCTAATAATAAATCTACTCAAGTTTGTTGTGAAATACAAGTTAGAACTCTTTTTGAGGAAATATGGGGAGAGATAGACCATACAATAAATTACCCACATACAACAAATAACATTTCTTGTAAGGAACAATTACGGGTTCTGTCCAAGCTAGTATCAACTGGTACGAGACTTGCTGATTCAATTTTCAGGACGTATAAATTAGGAATACAGATAACTGCCTCAACAAGAAAAAAGCGATAGTTACTATCGTAAATGCTGCAATAATCACAAGTAAAAGGTATCGCATCCAAGCATCTACTTGAAAGTGTAGCGAGATTGGAAGTAAATCTAGCCGTATATTGCATGTTTTGCAAGCTTTTTCATTATGTATAGTATCCTTGTAGAAAAGGGCAATATTACCTAATTCAAATTATTCAAATGTCCCGAGTTAGAGCAAATCGCAATAGTATAAGTAACTTTGCTCTAAGTGAGATAGAATACATATTGCATATATTTTTATTTTTAATATAGTTGTGCCTTCAACAGCTTTTATAGAAATTTATTAGCTATTTTACTATAATTGCTAGAACTTGCTTATAATTAACTATCTTCTCCGATTTTTAAAGAACAGAATAGATGATAAAAAGATTCTCAACAAGGAACTATAAATCCATTAATGATCTTTCAATTGAATTAGGAAAAATTAATGTGTTTATTGGAGAAAATGGTTCAGGGAAAAGTAATATTCTTGAATCTTTAGCTTTGGCTTCTGCTGCAATAAATGGAAACATAGAAAATGAACAATTAGCGTTGCGTGGCGTAAGGATTTCAGATGCAATATATTATCGTAGTGGATTTGATAGAACAAATACTGAGAAAGACATACATTTTAATATTAGATCCAATGATGATCATGAAATAATTGCTAATCTTAGTAATGATAACCAACCATTTTCTAAATGGAAAAGCGAGTTAAAGGTTAACGGTATTAATTTAGAGGCGCAGATGAAGCTTAGCATTAATGAATATATCGATAGTATGCTTAAGCAAAAAGCAAATCCTCAATCAGACAAGGATGAGATTTCCAGTGAAAGTATAAAAACCTTCATGAATAGATTACTTGAAAGTTATACAAGTAATTTCAGCCCCATAGTTGCATCATTCCATTTTACTGATTTTATCATTTATGCCCCTGAAAATTACTTTTTAAGGAATTATAGTACAGAGGAAACATATATTGAACCACTTGGTTATAGAGGTGAAGGGCTTTTGAAACTTATTAAAATAATTAAGAAAGAAAAGCCTGAACAATACAATGATATAGTACGAAATTTGCATTTAATTGATTGGCTTGATAGATTTGAAATTATAGAAAGCAATATTGTTTCCGATTCAGAATTTAAATTAACTGATAAGTATCTGGAAGATGGAATTGCCTCTTTCGATATAAGATCCGCAAATGAAGGTTTTTTATTTTTATTATTCTATCTTACTTTATTCATTAGCGATTATACACCTAATGTGTTTGCTATTGATAATATTGATACCGCCCTTAATCCTAAGCTTTGTACAAAACTTATTATGCTATTGTCGAAATTAGCTTCCACATACAATAAGCAGGTAATAATTACTACTCATAATCCATCTATTTTAGATGGCCTTAATTTGAATAATGAAGATGAAAAATTATATGTTATTACCAGGGGAATAGATGGTAGTACAATTGCAACTAGAGTTAAGAAGAAAGAACCATTATCTGGAGAAGCCCCGTTAAAATTATCCGAACAATTTTTAAGAGGCTATATTGGCGGGTTACCAAAAAATTTTTAGATGAAGACATTTGGAATAATCGCTGAAGGACCGACGGACCAGATAGTAATCCAAAATATATTAATCGGCTACTTTAATATTGATGTCTCATCCCATGTTAAATTTTTACAACCATTATTGGATGAAACAGATAAAGGCCAAAAAGATACGTTAGGTGGTGGTTGGAATAACGTTTTTGAATATTGTAGATCCTATAGATTTGTTGAGGCCTTCGAGCAAAACGATTACATTATTATTCAAATTGATTCTGATGTTTGTGAAGATATAAATTTTGGTGTGAAAAAAACACATGCAAATGGAAGCATGAAAACTGAAGTACAATTAATAGAATCAATAATTGATAAATTTGTTTCAGAAGTTATAGCAGCATTTGGCGAATTAAAATATGAACAAATAAAAGATAGAATTATTTTTGCCATTTGTATTAATGAAATTGAATGTTGGCTTTTACCTATTTACTATACTGATAAGATCAGATCTGCCACTAATAATTGTATATATAGGTTAAATGAAAAGATTAGAGATGAATTTAACTGTTATATTAATAAGGACGATAAAAACAATATGGAAAAAATATATTTCAAGATTTCCAAGCCTTATTTAAAGCACAAAATTTTGGTCAATAGGTATGAAGATAATATCAGTTTGAAATATTTTATAGAATCTTTAGACAGTTTAAATATTAGCTTAACCTCAAACTGATAACTAAATTAATTTATCTTTGAGCTCCTTAATATCGTAATAGTCATGTAGATTTGTACTTACTTAACCTAATGAGTGAGTTTTTTCTTCTTTCGTCTCCCTTTTTTACATTAGGTTCAAATAGAAAACTGCTCTTTATCATACAATCTTCATGTATAGGGAAGTAAGGGAGTTATCTAGCCAGATCGTGAATGACTACCAGGCTCTTATAAAATGATTCGACGATGGATGTTTTAGTTAGAAATAATGGTCATGATGATGAAAAAGTTGTTACTACAACCCGGCAACATGCTCAACACCATAAAAGAAAGTTTGTGGACGCAATTCGGTGCAAGCATCGACATGCTCGAAAATGCGATAACCTCATACCCCGAAGATCATTGGGATAACAACAGGAAGTTTTTTTACATTGCGTATCATACCCTGGTGTTCCTGGATTACTACCTCACCATTCCGCACAAGAACCAGCCTGCATCATTACCCTTTACGCTTGCGGCATCTGAAGATGAAATAGACCCCGACGCATTAGATGATATAATGCCCAACAGCATTTACAGTAAAAAGGAATTACTGGACTACCTGCAATTAAACCGTGAAAAGTGCCGTCAGGCAATTACAGGCTTAACGGAAGAAAGCCTGGAAGAACGATGGGTAGAGGATGGAGGCGATATGAATTATGCTGTACTGGAAATATTATTATATAATATGCGGCATGTGCAGCATCATGCCGCGCAATTGAATATGCTTTTACGAAGGCAGATGGGTGATGCGCCGGGATGGGTGTCAAGGGTTAATGTAAGATCTGCAGAGTAAAACGGCATGAACCATGCAATTATAACATAAAATGTTCGATTTGCAGGATAAAATGGCCATTAACCATGCAAATGTAACATGAAATGTTCGATTTGCAGAGTTGGGAAATTGTGGTTCAAGGCGGGAGTATACAGTTATAGCTTGCAGTCGGAGTATGCAATTACTTCAACAACGTTACAGCTCCTTTTCTTTCCACCTCCCCGCAGAGGGTTTTTGCCTTGATCCAGTATACATAAGCCCCTATTGGCAAAGGCTGGCCTTTATAGCTGCCATCCCAGCAATCCTGCGGATTATGGGTTGAAAAAACCTGTACGCCCCAGCGGCTGTAAACGTTAAACTCCAGGGAAATAACCGGTCCCCAATACTTCAATCCAAAGCAATCATTCTGCCCGTCACGATTAGGAGTAAATGCTGTTGGTATAGGGTATGTGCTAATGGCGGTAGTAAGATCCACTGTTACGGTAACAGAGTCTTTCCGGGAACAGGCGCCATCGGTCATGGTAAGGTGATAAGTGGTGGTTTGCTGCGGTGTTACCACCTGCCGGGGCTCCGTAAGGTTGGCGAGGCCGGGGGCTGGTTCCCATTGGTATTGGGCGCCGCCGCTTGCTGTGAGGATGGAGGAGCCGGTGGAGCAGTTAATATCGTTTGACTTTGTCACAGCGGCATTCAGCTCACTAACGGTAACGGGTACTTGCAGGGTAGTGGTACCACCGCAATCATTATCTGTGATATTGACAGTATAGATAGTTGTTTGCCCGGGGGATACCTGGAGCTGCGCATTGGCGCCTAAAGGAGCATTATCAGGATCCAGCCATTGGTAGGTATCGCCACCGGAGGCTTCCAGCATAAGGGATGTTCCTTTACAGATATCCTTAATGGCAGGCTTCACTTCAGATATACGTTTAGGCCTCACCGATACTATCACGTTCTCCTGAACGGCGCATCCGTTGCTGGTAGCCGTAAGGGTATAAGTGGTGGTCACCTGCGGGGCGGCTATTGGATTGGCGATTGCCGGGTTGTTCAGGCCAGTAATTGGCGCCCAGCTGAATGTGGTATTGGCTGCACTGGACGATGCTGACAGTTGCGCATTGCCGCCGGCGCAAACGCTGGCATCTGCGCTTTTGGTGATGACAGGAAGAGGGGCTACATTCAACGTAATGGTAGTGTTGCCCTGGCAGCCGTCGTCCGTTGTGGCCATCACCGTATAAGTGGTGTTGGCTGCGGGAGTAGCCACGGGATCTGCCACATCTGTCACAGAAAGCCCGTTAGCGGGCGTCCAGTTATAACTTAATAATCCCGGTGTGGCATTCAGCTGTACGGAAGCACCTTCACACACATTCACGGCAGCAGCAGGAAAGGAAACGATATCGCAAGGTACGTTGAGATGGGCCAGGTAATCTTCTACCTCTCCATCTGTGGCTACGCTGGAGGGAGATGATACGGCTGTCTGGTCAGAGGAGATGCGGAAACGGAAACCAAAATCCCGCACTGCGCCATGAGTGAATTTAGCAGGAAGCCCTGTCCAGTCAAGGTGGGCCGTTGTAGCCAGGGGCGGTACGGTTACTATTACCCGCTCACCCGGTTCAAAGGTGCCGCTGCGGTCATAGTCGAACCAGCCGGAAAGGTATGCATTAACGCCGGTAGTGTTAGTAACGGGCAGGTCTAAACTGTAATTGCCGCTGCCGGTATAATCAGGGAAGGTAGTAAGCGCATCTTCATCAACGCCGGTGGCATTATCATCCAGGCTGCTGGTAGGGTCTGCGTCCCCCGGAACGTTACCCAGCTTGAGGGCAGCAGATTGGCTGATGGACGGAAAAGGAGGATTATAATTGCATTGATCGTTAGAAGCGTATACCCATCGATGTTGTGCCAGGCCATAGCTCGCGGGAAGGTCGCCACGGTCCACGGGAGCAAATATGCCAAAGGCTACCGCCATACCGCCCTGGGCTGTTCTGTCCATATGCACTTCTACCTGTAAGGTGCCGGAAACGGGAGCGTTGGTGGCCATAAGCGGATTTTGCCCGATTGCCAGGCCGCCGGGCAACGCGGTAGGTTCATGGGTATCAGTAATGACTATTGTTTGGGAGCCACAGCCTGTTACCGGGTTGCTGGTCTGGGGCGAATTGCGAAAGAACTCCAGGATATTCCAGTTGCTGCCGGAGGTGATCAGCGTCGTATTTTCCACCGGTTTAAGGCTGGCTTCCGCATCTGCCGCGCAAAAAGTAAAGGGCGCAGGTATGCCATTACGGGTGGCTGTTATTGCCATGGTAAAAGCAACGCTCTGTGTTGTAGAGGTGCTTAATATGGCCGGCCTGATATTAGGGTCAGTGAAATCATATAAAAAGTGCAGCACTGCGCCCGACCAGGTATTCATTGTAGCAGGAGCTGGCGTTGGGCCTGATACATTGGAAAAAGTGATTGTGACGTTCAAGCCATCGGTAGTAGTGAATGTTTTGCTGGCGCCATTGATCAGGGTAAAACCATTCCAGTTAAACCACCATACGGAGTTCTTCAGAACACCGTTGCCGGAATCAGCATACTGGGCAAAGGCTGGCAAACCAGCAAATAAGAATAATAACAATAGTGTACAGGGCTTTGTCATTCAAATAGGCAGCTAGGGATCGTAATTAATTTTGACTGATAGATCTTACAACTAAGGTATGGTTAACAAGACGGCAAGTTACAGAGAAAACCGTTTGGTTTAAAGTTTATAAGAAAATATGAATAATTAATTCTTTTGTTGAGCAGATCTTCGGGTGTTTCAAAGGTTGTTAACTATGTAGTTTTCAAACAGTAAGGCGTAATGCTATGATAGCTCATCATACTTTCCTGATCAAACATCTTCCGGTTCTAACCAATAAAAAGGCTGCTCCTGGCTGCCATAAAAGAAGATATATCATATCAAGATAAGATAATAGAAATTGTCTGAAAAGATTATCCTACTATTTTGATAGACTAATTTTTTTATTCTATTTTTGCGCTGCCAGATACATATTTCAGTATTATCTGATAGACTGGAATAATGACAACAAGAATCAAGAAACCATGAGAAGATCAACTTTACTATTACCAGCTTTATTCTATTCAAAACCCTTATTTGTAAGCATAAGCTGTTATTGTAGCAACACCTGATTCACGCAGATAATACGTCAACCATAGCCAGTTGCTTTTCCCGGCAGCTGGTAGATATGCTATTGCCCTGAAGGCAATGTATTCCTTCCATTCTTATAATCTAAACACGCATGTTCAAGAAAAATGTAACACTCGTGCTTGCGCTGCTGTTCAGCACAGTGATTTTTGCGCAGCAAAAACAAATACGGGGGCAGGTGCTCGCTGCGGAGAACAAGCAGCCATTGCCCGGAGTGACCGTAAAGATCAACCGCACCACACTGGGTACTACTACCGACCAGGATGGCCGTTTTCAGCTGAACATTCCTGGCAGCAAAACAGTGCTTTCCGTTTCGTTCATCGGAAGGGAAGCAGTGGAAACAGAAGTACGCGAGGAGGATGCAAACATCACTATTCTCCTGAAGCCCGCTAATACTACGCTGGATGAAGTAGTGGCAGTGGCCTATACCAATGTAAAACGCTCAGGGTATCCGGGAGCCGTGTCCACTGTAAGCTCAGACAAGATCAATAACCGGCTTACGCCCAATGTTACCAATGCTTTACAGGGCCTGGTAACCGGCCTGCAAACTACTTCGTCTAACGGGCAGCCGGGCAACAGCTCCACCATACGTATACGCGGCGTAGGCTCTATCAACGCCTCCAGCGCACCGCTGTTTGTGGTGGATGGCGCTCCGTATGAGGGCGACATCAATGCGCTCAATGCGGCAGACATTGCATCCATCAGCGTATTGAAAGATGCTACTGCGGCCAACCTCTATGGCTCACGGGCCGCCAATGGGGTGATCATCATTACCACCAAGCAAGGCAAAAAAGGGGAGCCTGCAGTGAACATCACCTTTAACCAGGGATGGAGCAGCCGCGCAGTAAAAGACTATGATAAGCTTAACACCAACCAGTATTTTGAGCTTTACTGGGAAGCGCTGCGTAACAAACAGCTCACTAATGGGCAGTCGCCTGCGCAGGCAGCAGCAACAGCCAGCGCGCGCGTGGTAGCAGACCTGGGTATTAATCCATATGGTCCCAATTACCTGCAGCCGGTAGGTACAGACGGAAAGATAGTAGCCGGTGCACGGCCTTTGTGGAACGATGACTGGGAAAAAGGCATACAGCAATCCGGAAAATATACACAGGCGCAGCTGAGCTTCAGCGGCGGCAGTGATAAGTCTACCTATTATATTAGCGGCGGTTATGTGAATAATGAAGGCGCTTACATAGGCTCCGGTTTTAAACGCTATAATTTCAGAAGCAACCTCACCTTACAGGCTAAACCCTGGCTGAAAGCAGGGGTGAACCTGAGTGGTTCCAGCTCTGCACAGGATTATCCGGCGTCTTCCGATTCGCGTACAGATAACGTAGTGCTGTTTGGCAGAACGGTACCCGGCTTTTATCCCATTTACCAGCGTAACCCCGACGGTTCCTACAAGCTGGATGCCAATGGACAAAAGCAGTTTGATTACGGCGCTTACCGCCCCTCTGCAGCCCTGGCCCGTGAGAACCTGATCGGTTCCTTACCGCTGGATAAGAACCGGAACAGCAATGAGAACGTATCTGCCAGAACATTCCTGGAAGCATCGCTCACCAAAGCGCTGCACTTCAAAACCAGCTATAACATTGATTATGTGAACGGCAACTCACTGTTTTATACCAACCCTACGGTGGGTGGCGATGCAGAGATAGGCGGCGCCATCACCAAATCCAATAACAGGGAGCTGAGTTATACCTGGAACAACATACTCACCTATGATGCCGACCTGTTAGGCGGGCATCACCTGAACCTGCTGGCCGGGCATGAATACTATTATTACAATTACAGCACCCAGAGCGGCAACCGGCAAAAGTTTGCATTACCTGGCCTGTACGAGCCTGCGGCTGCTTCGCAGTTAAATGACTTTACAGGTATTTCAGATAACTATGCAAAGCTGAGCTTCTTTGGCCAGGGCCAGTATAATTACCTGAACAGGTATTATTTCACCGCATCTGTAAGAAGGGATGGCTCTTCCCGTTTCTCGCCGGATTCACGTTGGGGTACTTTCTGGTCTGCCGGTGCATCCTGGCGTATTGCAGAAGAGGCGTTCCTCCGCTCTGTGAGCTGGCTGAATGCCCTTACATTAAAGAGCAGCTACGGCGCTTCCGGTAATGATAACCTGAGCACCTATTATGCTTACCTGGCGCTTTTTGATATCCAGAACAACCTGGGCAACGGTGGCGTGATCACTTCCAGGCTGGCAACCCCGGGCCTGAAATGGGAAAGCAATCTTAACCTGAACATAGGCCTGGATTTTGGCTTGTTTGATAACCGCCTGTATGGTACCATCAACTATTATAACAGAACCAGCAAGGATCTGCTGTATGCAAAGCCCATGGCGCCCTCCACCGGCTTTGGCTCTATCAGCGCCAACATCGGCGCCCTGCGCAATACCGGTGTGGAGCTGGAGCTGAATGTGATCCCGGTGAGCACCCGCGACCTCAAATGGAGTATAGGCCTGAACGTTGCACATAACAAGAACAAGATCACGGAGCTGCCGCAGAAGGAAATTATCAGCGGTACCAAAAAACTCACCGTGGGATCTTCCATCTATGAATTTTACCTGCGTGAATGGGCCGGTGTGGATCCGAAGAACGGTAACCCGCTCTGGTACCAGAATGATGCAGATGGTAAAAGGGTAACCACCAGCAACTATGCCTCCGCTACTCAGTATTATGCAGGTTCCGCTTTGCCGGATGTTACGGGCGGCTTCACCAATACGCTTAATTACAAAAATATTGAGCTGTCGTTCCTGTTAGCTTACAGCATAGGCGGTAAGGTATTAGACCTTGATTATGTATCGCTGCTGACCGGCGGTTCCAGCCCTGGCCGCAACTGGTCTACAGAGCTGCTGGAACGCTGGACGCCTGAGCACACTAATACAGATGTGCCTAAGCTTACCACGGATAACCTGAACTGGACCTCTACCTCAACCCGCTTCCTGTACAGCGCTACCTATGCGCGCCTGAAAACAGTGTCGCTGGGATATTCGCTGCCTAAACAGCTGTTGTCAAGAATAGGGATCAGCAGCGCGAAAGTATATGCGCTGGGTGAGAACCTGCTTACTTTTTACGGCCACAAGGGCATGGATCCTGAGCAGTCTATAGATGGCACTACCTACTACCAGTATCCTGCCATGAAAACATTTTCACTGGGCATACAGGTAGGGCTCTAATGTGTAACGTTTAATACTGAATGAAAATGAAAGCAAGCAGATTTTATACATATGCCGCAGCGCTGATCATTGGTTTGTCGGCCTGCAACAAGCAGCTGGATACCGCTCCTTCCAATGCGGTATCAGAAGATATTGTACTGAAGAATATCGATAACCTTAATACTATTTCAGAAGGCACCTGGGCGGCCATGATGGATGATTTTTACGGGGGCACCTTCAGCAACCCGGGCTTCAAGACCATTGCGCTTACCAGCGATGCTATGGGAGATGATGTGGCGCTGATCACCACCAAATACGGTTTCCCTACTGCGTATCGTTTTACGCAGCTGAACGATAAAACGCAGGCACGCGTAAGCGCTATCTGGGGCCAGCTGTACAAGATCATCAACAACAGCAATATTATCATTGCCAATGCAGATAAGGTGGATGGCGATGCCACTGCAAAGAGCGTGGCCAAAGGACAAGCGCTGGCACTAAGGGCGCATACCTACCTGACCATTGCCTCGTTTTACCAGTTCTCTTACCTGAAAGATTCCCTGACTAAAACAGCGCCCATTTACACGGAGCCCACCACCGCTGCTACAGTTGGTAATCCCAAGGCTTCCCTGAAAGAGATCTATGAGCTGATCTTTTCCGATCTGCTGCAGGCAAAAACGCTGCTAACCGGTTATGACCGCCCGGCTAAATACAAGATCAATGCAGATGTGGTGAACGGCCTGCTGGCGCGTGCTTACCTGAATACGGGCAGATGGGCGCAGGCTGCAGCTGCGGCAGATGAAGCGCAGCGGGATTATCCTTTAATGGCGCCTGTTGAGTACAGCAAGGGTTTCAATGATGTGAACAATACAGAATGGATATGGGGACATCCTGAAATTCCCAGCCAGAGCGATGGCAGCTACAGCTTCCATTTCCTGGATGTATCTTCTTCCACATCCTACTACTATAGCTTTATGGCCGATCCTTTCTTTGGAGAGCTGTTTGAAGCAGGTGATATACGTAAAACACTTTTTTCGTGGGACGGTTCTGCTGCTGCCCGGGAGGGGTACCTGCAGTATAAAAAATTCAAGTTCAGGGCCGACCAGACGGCAGACCTGGTGCTGATGAGAAGCGCGGAAGCCATCCTGATCAAAGCAGAAGGGTATGCACGCGCAGGCAACCTTACGGAAGGCATTAATGCGCTGAACCAGCTGCGTACTGCAAGGGGCGCCCGCACCTTTGATCCCGCAGGAGCAACACAGGCCAACCTGGTAAAAGAAATATTGATTGAAAGAAGAAAAGAGCTGTGGGGAGAAGGGTTTGGCCTGTCCGATATTATCCGCAACCAGCTGGCCGTTGTGCGTAAGCCTTATGTGGATGCTAACGGCGACGATATAAAGGTAACGGTAGTAACGCCAGGTGGCACTACCAAGGAGGTGGTTGCCAAGTACCACACCGCACTTACTTTTTTAGATGGTACTGCCTTTGTGCCCAACAGCCCTTATTATATTTTTGCTATACCACAGGCTGAAGAGCAGAATAATCCAAACCTTAATAATTAACATAAAGCAGTCCCCTTTTTCCTTTAGCAGCAACGGGCAGGTGTATACCTGTCTGTTGTTTTTTATCAGGGGTAAAGAGATCAATCTTCCATTACCACTTTTATATGGAATAATGTGCTTGCTCCCTGGTCGTTATCAGCTACCAGGTGAAGGTACCATGCTTGATCCGTAACAGCCGACAAACAAGCGCCTTCCACTTTTTCGCCTTTGAATGAAGGATCAACGCCGGACAGGTTAACAATGCCATCCAGCAACACATCCCGGCCATCCAGCTTTTGACTGATATGTTTTACCCAGCCGAAGTAGCTATCTCCTATAGCGCCATCGTCATAAGTATTGCCGGTAGCTTCGCTTGACAGGATGATGAGCAATACATCTTCCTGCTCAACGTAGCACAGCTCAGAAACGCCGGAAAATCCGGCTAATGGGAATGGAATAACAAGCTTTGAAATACGGATCGCAGCCTCATCCTGCCGCTCCAAAAAATCGGGAGTCGTAATAATAAGATGGTTAACAGGATTGCTCTCATTACCACGGTTACTGAGTATGAAATGGCTGCCTGCCAGGGTAGCGCCTTCTATATTTATTCCGGTGATCTGTTGCAGGCGTTTTATAAAGGGAGCATATGAAATATAAGAGGGTTGGCTATCCGTGAAGGGGAGATGCAGCAATACTGCCATTTCCCTTTCTTTTGTGGCTGCGGAGCCTAATGCTAGCAGGCTCTTTTGACCATCAACATCCAGTATCACGGCCGTTTCCAGATCGGTTTTCTTTGCTTTGGGGATCCGTTTTTCTTCGTAATGAAAAAACGGTACTGTAGTTACTTCAGTGTAATTACTATCCAGTATCAGCAGCGTATTGGCATCATCGCCAATAACATACAGGTGGCCATCATAATAGTTAATAGCGGAACCGGAGGGGTAATCATTTAACAGCAGGGATTTCAGCAATGTTATACTGGCTTTCAAGATCGTAGTGATTAAGTGATTAAATCTACAATCTTTAAATGATACTCTTTCCAAACTAAATTTTGTAGATCCGGAAATACTTGTACATTTGTACTATATGTATAGTACAATAAGACACTGGTATGATCGACTTTAAACTAGACCCAAAGACAGGTACCCCGTTTTACCGGCAAATTATTGATCAGATCAAGTTTGGCATTGCCGCAGGGAACCTGAAAGCAGGAGAGCAACTGCCAACAGTGCGTGCACTGGCCGTGGATTTAAAGGTGAACCTGAATACCATTGCCAAAGCGTATAAGGAGCTGGAAATTCAGCGTGTTTTGGAAACCCAGCAGGGAACCGGCACCTTCATCAGTGAAATGAAAATTCAAATCCCGGATAAAGAGAAGAAGAACAAGCTAAAGGAGATCTGTAACGAGTTTACCGCTATTGCATTTAGCTATGGCTTTTCAATAGACGATATCATTAAACAACTAAAAAAATAACAGTATAATGAGAACAAAAAAGAATATAAAATTAGGGTTGAACCCCATTTCGAGGGTAGTCTTTTTTGTGTTGACGGGAGCTGCTGTCGGGCTTTATTATTTAGGGTTCCTGAATGTTCCGTTCCTGGTTATATCCCTGCTTATTTCTTTATTCATTGCCAGTTCCATACACATAGCAGATCAGTGGGAGAAAGCTGTTATCCTGCGAATGGGCAAGTACGTAGGTTTGAAAGGCCCCGGCATCTTTTTTATTATCCCCATTGTTGATAGAATAGATAATTATGTTGACCAGCGGGTGAGGGTTACTGACTTTAAAGCAGAACAAACGCTTACCAAAGATACGGTGCCGGTAAATGTGGATGCCGTAGTATACTGGACCGTGTGGGATGTAGAAAAGGCAGCACTGGAAGTGCAGGATTACGAAGTAGCCATTTCATACATTGCCCAAACCGGGTTAAGGGATACGATCGGGAAGCACGAATTAGGAGAGCTGTTGCAGGAAAGGGATAAGGTAGCGGAAGTGCTGCAAAAGATCCTGGATGAGCATACCAATTCATGGGGCATCACCTGCCAGAATGTAGGTATAAAAGACATTATTATTCCACAAACATTAGCAGATGCCATGAGTAAGGAAGCGCAGGCCGAAAGAGAGCGCCGGGCAAGGGTGATCCTGGGCACCGCTGAAACAGAGATCGCTGAAAAATTTGCGAAAGCAAGTGAGCAGTATATCAATAATCCTGTTGCCCTGCACCTGAGAGCAATGAATATGTTATTTGAAGGGTTGAAGGAAAAGGGATCCATGGTAATTGTGCCCAGCTCCGCACTGGATTCCATGAACCTGGGCGCCACCGGTGGCTTAATTTCCTTAGCAAAAGCAAATGAGCCATGATGCTGTTAATCTATCCTGTCAAAGGCGGGCAGCTCGCCGATAGGGGCCTGGATGGCTGCTTTTAACGGGCCGGTAAATACCTTTCCATCTTGCCCTGCCCATTTGCCTTTCGGAAATAATACGGTCCTGGTAGATGTTTTATCAAGCACCGGTGCTACCATCAGGCGGTCTCCCAGCATAAACTGATCTTTGACAGCTGAAAAGCCCTGGTTAGGAAAAACATATTCCATGCACCGGACAACCGGTTCCCCGCTTTTAGCTGATGCACTTACTGTTTGAAGGATGTAGGGCGTATATTTTTTCCGGAGCAACACAGCTTTTTTCACAGCCGCGAAGTGCTCCTTATCCAGGATACGCCAGGGTGCAACAGAGAACTGCATCATGGGCATTAATGCACTGCATTCAGCAGAACGTACCACCAGGTCCTGGTCAAAATTAGCAAGGCCAATGAACGAACCGTATTCTCCGCCACCGATCATATCAGGGCAGGTGAACTGGTAGCCCAATAAGCCCGCTGCGATCATGTTCGGGATCAGCTTTCTCAGATCGTTCCAATTATGTTTTTTATCGCGGAGCCTTTCAGCCAGGGGCTGACCGCCTCTTTTCCACATGGCGCGGTATTCATTCAGCTTATAATAAGTGCCAAATATACCCCATAGCTCGCACTGTTCATTGGCGTTCTTTTTTTCATAGGTGAGTATATTGCCGGTATAGAATTCAATATCGCCGGCATCAAATTTAAAACCATCGACCCCGTATTGGGAGCTCATATTATCCAGCTGCTTTTTATACCAGGCCTGCGCGCCGGGATTGGTGAGATCAAGGCATGCGCTATAGCCGTTCCACCAGCTAATGATGGCCGGCTGGGTAGCATCTTTCCATTTCAATCCTTTATTGCCTTTGCTATCCATGATCAGGTAGCGGCCATCATTTAGCTCACGGAAGATCTGTGTGTCCGGTGATATGAACGGACTTACCCAGATCATAACCTTGAAGCCTAACTGATGTAATTCAAGGATCATTTGTTTAGCGTCTGGGAACCGGTCTTTCCGGAATTCAAATTTGCCGTAATAGTCGGCCCAGTTATCATCGATCATCAGAACGCCGGGCGGAAAACCGTTGTCAATGATGGCATGGGCATACTTAAGAATATCGGTTTGGTTCTGGTTATAAACCAGCTCTATCCAGGTATTATACTGGGGGCTGCTGAACAGCAGGCTGTCGGGCATTTGGCCAGTGGCCTTGA
>Ga0207426_1000275_pt1 | contig 106256 bp, 79 predicted proteins | sample AraplaMF_Cvi_mMS_FD_184265 | JGI IMG/M metagenome (GOLD analysis project Ga0207426, IMG submission 184265) | Arabidopsis root microbial communities from the University of North Carolina, USA - plate scrape MF_Cvi_mMS (SPAdes) (version 2) | ecosystem: Host-associated > Plants > Roots >... | reverse complement strand
TTGCGGATCGATAAGGTATCTGTTCTGAACAATTTATTACGCTCCCAGGGTTTTATACCAATCAGTTCATGGGGCGCTAATGAAGCAGGGGAGCGGCTTCCCCACGCATAAATAACAAAGGTATGATGGATAACAGGAGCCTGGTCGGGAAAAGGAATTTCCCGTTGCAGATGGTCAGACAAAAATTTGTTGATTTCCAGCCATCCGGTTTGGTTGCGCGCCAGCAACAGGTATTTAAAATCATTCCCGTTTCTGCATTCAAGTCCCAGTAAGGGTTTGATACAATGTTTGTTGCAAAGCTCCACAAATTCCCATGCGTCGGAAGTCATGTTGATATTCGTCAGCGCCAGTGAAACTATCCCGAGTTCACGCGCCTTTGTTATCAACATTTCTGCGTGCATGGTGCCGTAGCGCAGACTGAAAAATGTTTTGCAGTTCAGGTACATAATTTAAACTGGCGTTCCGTTAAATACTGATCATTTCAGCCTTATTTTTTTTCCGGTAGATGGTGAACCGCGGTATACCTGCGACTATACATCCTTCGGCCTGTTTCATCACGGAATCCTACTTCACTTTAAAATACGGCATGATATCTTTTTTATGGGTTTGACCCTCCCTTTTACCAGGCGGGATTACATTGGTACCTTTCATCAGGTACTCCCAGCCAAAACGGTTTTTGATCTGATCTATGGCCTGGTAGAGGGCAATCATTTCCTGTTTGTCGTCGAATAAGCTGATCTGGTAGTTACCTTGTACCAGGTGGCTGAAACGCACGCCTATAAGGCGTACCAGCAGCCGGCGGTCATACAGTTTTTTAAACAGATCTTTAGCATGTTCCAGCAGCACATGGTCTGAACAGCAGTAGGGTATCGACATTTGTTTAGTAACGGTTTCAAAATCCGAATAGCGTAGTTTGAGTGTAATGCAGCCGGTCAGTTTGTTTTGTTGCCTTAATTCAAAGGCGATTTTTTCTGTCATCCGTACTAGTTCTGCATGGAGAAATTCCATATCAATCGTATCTGCGGGAAAGGTACTTTCCGTAGAGATAGATTTTTGTTCATAAAAAGGCACTACCGGCGAGTCGTCGATTCCGTTGGCTTTTTTCCAGAGCGCTATCCCGTTTTTTCCCATCCATGCTTCAAGCAGGGAGATGGGCACTTCACTCAGTGTTTTTACGGTTTCTACGCCACGGCGCCTTAGCTGGGCGCCGGTTTCACGACCTACCATCGGAATCTTTTCCACCGCCAGTGGTGCCAGAAAACTTTTTTCCTGACCAAACAGTATTTCCAGTTGGCCATTTGGTTTTGCCTCATCCGTAGCTACTTTAGACACCAGTTTATTGGATGCCAGGCCAAAAGAGATCGGTAGTCCTGATTCTTTCATAATGGCTTTCCGCAGTTCTGTTGTCCATTTCAGGGAGCCAAAGAACTTATCCATGCCCGAAAGGTCGAGGTAAAATTCATCGATCGATGATTTCTCATACATCGGTGCTTTACCGGCAATGATCTCAGTGATCTCCCTGGACTTTGTGCTGTACAGTTCCATGTCGCCACTGCGCACAATCGCATGTGGACAAAGCCGCAGCGCTGTTTTCATGGGCATTGCGGAATGAATGCCATAACGTCTGGCTTCATAGCTGCACGCAGCTACTACTGCACGATCGCTGCTGCCTCCTACAAGCAGTGGCTGACCGTTTAACCGGCTATCCCGCTGGCATTCGACTGATACAAAAAAGCAGTCGAGGTCGAAATGCGCAATGGTACGCTGTTGTAAAGTGATCATAATGACATCGGTTTGTGGATAAATAAAGGACGGAACAGCTAGACCGTATAAAAGCGATACACGGATGGCGGACCGGGCAAAGGGAGGATAGTATAGCAGCAGGCCTGCCAGCCGGAATCACTTTTATCTGCGACTGCTAAATTACTAATTATTTTAGTAATACTAATAAAATTAGCAAAATATTATTAAGATTTCTCTAAGGCCCAATTTTCGTAACTTTAACAGTACATGAGCGTTATCCGATATATTATGGATAAGGGAATGAAAATGAAGGACAAAGGAGTCTGTGAATGGTTTTACCTTTAAACTTATCTCCAATGAAACAACCGGATTTTACCAAAGAGTTGCTTATCCTCGGTTTGTTACTGGTACCGATGGTCTATCTGGCAATTATCTGGAATGCTTTACCGGTGATGATCCCCACCAACAAAAACGCTGCTGGAATGCAGGAAATTGGTTCCCGAAGCGATTTTCTGTTGTTGATGATCTTCCTGTTTTTTACCAATGCATTGATTTATTTCCTGTTCAGATATATCCCCGCTGCGGGAGAAAAGCAAATCACACCTTCTGCCATAGAAGTGGAGCACAAAGAATACTATCGTATTCGTTTTATGATTCATTCCTATCAGGCCATTTTTACCTGTATTATTATCTTCCTGGTGAGCCAGGGGCAGCCGTTTATAATGGAACGCTGGGCATTTATCGGCGTAGGGCTGCTGATAACGGGTATTGGTTTTTATTTGCGAAAACTTAAGCCCAATAATTATGTGGGGGTAAGAACGCCATGGACATTACAAAGTGCTGAAGTATGGACACAAACGCACCTGATGGCAAGCAACCTTTGGGTAAGTGCGGGAGTTGTGATTATAGTGGCGGGATTTTTCCTGTCGCTGATCACAGGCGTATTCATTATCTTTTTTGTTGCCATTGTGCTGGCAGCCCTGCCGTATATCTATTCGTTCCGCTTATATAATAAGGATAAGGGATAGATATGTATATCATGTTTTGTTTAGTGGTCAATCGATAAAAAAGAAGAAGAAAAAAGTCTCCCGGTTGGGAGGCTTTTTTCTTCTTCTTTTGTTATTTAGCCATTAGCCGGTATTTAACCTAAAAGCTGGTAGCTAACGGCCAGTGCTAGAACCAACCTTTGCCCAGTGCTTCCCGGAAAGGCCAGGGTATCAGGGCCAGTATCACTACCAGGGCAAGACCAAAAAAGATCAGGCCCAGTTTATGTTTTTGAGCATCGGAGGCAGCTTTCTTTATTTTGGATTTACCGATGTGTACCAGTGCGATGGCGATAACGGCCATCACCTCATGCTCTACGGTAAAGAACCTCAATACCGGGCTTTTCATGGCGGCGCCCATATCGGATAAGCCGGCTTTGGCCAGCGGGCTTACAAAGAAAAGGAGGATAAGTCCCACCAATAGTTGCAGATCACACAGGATCATGAAAAAGAGACCTGCCTTGCTATCAGCTGCAGTAAATGGTGTTTTGCCGGTAACGCCTTTCAGTGAACGGATAACCGCCCAAATCCCAGCCAGTACTATAGCCCATCTTAAAAACGAGTGTAGATGTAACATATCGAGTTGGATTTTACCGGGCAAAAATAAGCGAAGCGCCCCGAATATATTTGGTAATTCTTAAAAATATTTGCTAATTTTGTTAGCAAGGTACTAAATTATTTAGGTTATGTCCGTAGTATGTCAGAATTTGAAATATCTGCGTAAGCAAAAAGCCTGGACGCAGCAGGAGTTTGCCGATAAACTCGGTATAAAGCGTTCCCTGCTGGGTGCATATGAGGAAGAACGTGCGGAACCCCGTACAGAAATCCTGGAACAGGTAAGTGATATGTTCCGGGTATCCATCGATGATCTGCTCCGTCGTGATCTTGGCTCCCAGAAAGACAGCTTCCTGGAAAAACGCCGTCAGCTCAAGCTGGGCAATGCCCGGCAGGCGATTCATTTTGTGCCGGTAAAAGCGGCCGCCGGTTATCTTGCCGGTTATAATGATGAAGAATTTATCGAAGAGCTGAATACGTTTACCCTGCCAATGCTGGGCGCCGGCGACTACCGGGCCTTCGAAATTGCCGGTGATTCCATGTTGCCGGTAACTTCAGGTTCTGTGATTGTTTGTCATAAGGTAGACGGATGGGACGAAATTAAGAACAATGAAACCTATGTGGTGATTACTTCCCGCGAAGGCATTGTTTTTAAAAGGATATTAAAAAATAACCGTTCCAAATCAAAGATCACCCTGGTATCTGATAACCCGCAGTTTGAGCCATATGGGGTGGAAATGGAAGAAGTACTGGAATTATGGCAGTCTGATGCCGTAATCAGTAAAGCGGGGCAACAAAGCCGTATGAGTGTTAACCACCTGGCTGATATGGTGAGTCACCTGCAGGACCAGGTGAGCCTGCTGAAAAAGAAGCTGAAAGACTAATAAAAGATAAAGTATCAGGGAGATGAAGGAAGACAAACGGGGATACTCCGTTAATGTCTCCCTTCACCTCCCTGACCTGTTTATTATACTACTATCCTCGCCTGCCCGGGCCTTATCAGGCTGTTTTCAATGGCCGATGGCCCATCTACCCGAAGCTGCCGTTAATCTTATCTTTTCTGCGGCCATTTCACAGGAGTGTGCCCTGGCGAACACTACCCGGGCGTATCTCAAATTCATGATTCTTTCTTAATTTCGGGGTATCTCAGAACACGTTAAATCAACCATAGTATGAGGTTTCATGTTTCTTTTGCCGAGTCTTTAAGACAACTACAAAAAAGCGACGACGATTTCGCAGTATTGTTTGAGCACGGTTCCATGAGGGGGATTATTTTTGGCCCTGATGAGATAGATGGGCAGGAACCTCATATCCAGGATGAAATTTACCTGGTGATGCGGGGGAGCGGGGAATTTGAGCTGGAAGGGAAGGTGGTGCCGGTAGGGGTTGGTGATTTCCTGTTTGTGCCCGCCGGCAGCGTACATCAGTTCCGGAATTTCACAGCTGATCTGCTGTTATGGGTGATATTTTATGGACCGGAAGGAGGGGAAGCAGAATAATTCTGATCCTCTTTTGTTTTTTTATAAATCTTGTGTTATCTTTGCGTTCCTAAAAATAAGAGGCAAAAATTATGTTGATCATTGATTCTAAAGATTGCGAAAACATAGACAAGGCGCTTAAAAAATATAAAAAGAAGTTTGAGAAAGCTCGCATTTTACTGCAGCTGAGAACGCGCCAGTCTTTTACTAAACCATCTGTTAAACGTCGTAACCAGGTGTTAAAGGCCGTTTACAAGCAACAGTTGGCTACCGGTAAATTTGAAGATTAATATTGCATTAGCAATAAGCTGATTGCAACTCAAAATATTTGATGATTGTAAGGTTATTTTATAACTTTACAATCATCAATCTTTTTGTGTTGAACGAACCATTATATTCCTTAGCAGAGCGCTTTATAGCCTATATCCAGCTCGAAAAGCGATATTCGGCGCACACCTGTACAGCCTACCGCAACGACCTTTTCCAATTTATAGATTATGTAACCCAGAGCTATAGCACTACACCTGTTGAAGCACTTTCGCATGTAATGATCCGTAGCTGGCTGGCCCGTTTAATGGAAGATGCCATGACGGCTAAAAGTGTAAACAGGAAAATCTCCACACTCAAATCCTTTTTTAAATATTGCCTGCGTCAGGGCCTGATAAAACAGTCGCCTATGATAAAGGTAACCGCGCCCAAAATAAGCCGCCGCCTGCCGGGGTATATTGAGGAGAAGGGGATGCGTGCCCTGGAGGATAATGTCAGTCCGGTTTCAGTTGCTTCGCCGGAGATCTTTGCGGGCGACTTTGAGGGTATTACCCACCGGCTCATCTTCGAAATCTTTTACCAGACCGGTATCCGTTTATCGGAGTTGATTTCCCTGCAGGAGTTTCGCGTTGATCGTGCAAGCGAGTCGCTTAAGGTAATGGGTAAAGGAGGGAAGGAGCGTATTATTCCTGTCAGCAAAGGGCTGCTGGTGCAAATTGGTGACTATATGGATCAGAAGCGCCGGCACCTGGAGGAGTTTGAAGGAGGGGTATTGCTGGTGCATCCGCATAGCGGTCAGCGGTTATATCCCAAGTATGTGTATTTAACAGTACGTAAGTATCTCACAGAACACCAGATCACCACTTTAAAAAAGAAAAGTCCGCATATTCTTCGTCATACTTTCGCTACTCATCTTGCAAACAATGGTGCAGATCTGAATGCCATCAAAGAGTTGTTGGGACACTCGAGCCTGGCTGCCACACAGGTTTACACGCATAATACCATAGAGCAGTTAAAGAAGGTATATAAGCAGGCGCACCCAAAGGCTTAGCAGTTATTTTTGGCTTTTAACAAAATATTATGCGGCTATTCAGCATTGCATTGCAAAAGTGACTATATTAGTAATCAAGTTCTTTTACACTAAACGAGGATGCCTATGACCATAGTTTACTAACTAGAACCTAGATTGTTAAATATTTAAAAAAATAGTGCTATGAACGTACAAATTCAAACTGTGCATTTTGATGCTGATTCCAAATTGATAGATCATGTGAACAAGAAAGTTCAGAAATTGAACACCTTTTATGACCGTATCATTAGCGTAGATGTATTTTTAAAAGTGGATAATTTAGCACACCAGATTAAAGACAAAATTGCCGAGATCAGAGTTCGAATACCCCGCCAGGACCTGTTTGTTAAACACGAGTCCAAGTCCTTCGAAGAATCTTTCGACCTAGCCTTCGAATCCCTTGTTGAGCAGGTGAAAAGAAAGAAGGAAAAGAAATTTCAATAATTTTCTGAAATAATTTTGGAAATATTAATCTCTTTGCTACCTTTGCCATCCCGATTCAAAAAGAGGGTCGGTAAAGGTAGCAAAGTTCTTTATGGTAGGGCGTTTTCGGGGAAGCAGATAAATTTTTAAATATTTGTAACAAACTGAAAAAAAGATTTTGAGAATTGAAAAAATCTCTTAATTTTGCGCTCTCTTTCAACGAGTTACTTTATTGAAAGAATGTTTTTTGAAAGATGCCAGCATAGCTCAGTTGGCCAGAGCTACTGATTTGTAATCAGTGGGTCGGGGGTTCGAATCCCTCTGCTGGCTCATCGGTTTTTATTTGGTTGTTTGATTACAACGACTGAATGACAAAATCAAAAAATGTTGGGGCAGGTTCCAGAGCGGCCAAATGGGGCGGACTGTAAATCCGCTGACTACGTCTTCATAGGTTCGAATCCTATCCTGCCCACCAAAACAGCGTGTTCCGCTTTTGCCTTAGCAGAGGCGGAACATAGTTGTTGAGTGAAAGGTGAGTAATTCAGAAGAAATAGAAATTACCCTAGCCCTGTGGTACAACAGCCTTTTGAAGCTCTTTTTTTTATTCTAATAATTCTATAAGTGGAAAGTTGCAGTGTGTTGTTTTCCGGAAGCTTAGTGAATTAAAAAATGCGGGAGTAGCTCAGTTGGTAGAGCGACAGCCTTCCAAGCTGTAGGTCGCGGGTTCGAACCTCGTCTCCCGCTCGTATTTTAAGCAATTTTTCAAGCTGTTGTAGCTCAGGGGTAGAGCACTTCCTTGGTAAGGAAGAGGTCGAGAGTTCAATTCTCTTCAACAGCTCAATGAATTTTAGAAGAATAGTTGTAGTGAATTTTTAGTCGCCTCAACAAACTCCATAAAATTCGAATTTCGGAATTCGAATTTGTAAATTCTGCACTCCGAAATTAAAACTTAGCGTTGTAGCTCAATGGAAGAGCAACCCATTTTTATTTAGGGAAGGCCATGAGTTCAATTCTCATCAACGGTACAAGTTTGTAAAACCGTTTTTTTAAAACAACAATCAATACAATCTTTACAAACCATCTAAAAAGAAAATACAATGGCAAAAGAAACCTTCAAGCGGGATAAACCCCACGTAAACATTGGTACCATCGGCCACGTGGATCATGGTAAAACTACTTTGACTGCTGCCATTACCACCATTTTGGCAAATAAAGGTCTGGCAGAGAAGAGAGGATATGATGAGATCGATGCTGCTCCTGAAGAAAAAGAAAGAGGTATTACTATCAATACAGCTCACGTTGAGTATCAGACAGCTGCTCGTCACTATGCTCACGTTGACTGTCCTGGTCACGCGGATTATGTGAAGAATATGATCACTGGTGCTGCTCAGATGGACGGTGCTATCCTGGTGGTTGCTGCTACGGATGGTCCTATGCCACAAACAAGAGAGCACATCCTGCTGGCTCGCCAGGTAGGTGTACCTCGTATCGTGGTTTTCATGAACAAAGTTGACCTGGTAGACGATCCGGAACTGCTGGAACTGGTAGAAATCGAAATTCGTGATCTGCTGTCTTCTAACGGTTTTGATGGTGATAACGTTCCTGTAATCCAGGGTTCTGCAACCGGCGCTCTTGCTGGTGACGAAAAATGGGTAGGCGCTATCGACCAACTGATGGACGCTGTTGATACTTACATCCCACTGCCTCCACGTCCGGTTGATCAACCGTTCCTGATGTCAGTAGAAGATGTATTCTCTATCACAGGTCGTGGTACAGTTGCTACAGGTCGTATCGAACGCGGTCGCATCAAAGTTGGTGAGAACGTTGAAATCGTAGGTCTGCAGGAAGAACCACTGAAATCTACTTGTACTGGTGTTGAGATGTTCAAAAAACTCCTCGACGAAGGTGAAGCAGGTGATAACGCTGGTCTGTTGCTCCGCGGTATTGAGAAAACTCAGATCCGTCGTGGTATGGTTATCTGCCAGCCAGGTACCATCACTCCGCACACTGAATTCAAATGCGAAGTATACGTACTGAGCAAAGAAGAAGGTGGCCGTCACACTCCGTTCTTCAACAAATACCGTCCTCAGTTCTACTTCCGTACTACTGACGTAACAGGTGAAGTTGAATTACCAGCAGGTGTTGAAATGGTTATGCCTGGTGATAACGTTAGTCTGACAGTTAAACTGATCCAGCCTATCGCTATGGATAAAGGTCTGAAGTTCGCTATCCGTGAAGGTGGTCGTACAGTAGGCGCTGGTCAGGTTACTGAAATCCTGAAGTAAGCAACTCAATAATATCAAAAAGCCATTAGCTTTGGCGATTAAATGTCAGAAAATTTATATAGATTTGCTGGCTGCTGAAAGCTTACTGCTAATGGCTTTATACACGGGTATGGTGCAACGGTAGCATACGGGTCTCCAAAACCTTTGATCTGGGTTCGAATCCTAGTACCCGTGCAAGGTTTAAATAAATACTTAAATGGTTGAATTGTTGTTATTACAAAATAAAACAAGTCAACCATTTTTTAGGCTTTAAACAATTGACCACAAATAGTTAACTTTACAGAATGAATAAGATCAGAAATTATTTCCGCGAGTCTTATCATGAATTGGTTTACAAGGTGTCCTGGCCTACCTGGCAAGAACTCCAGTCATCTACCATGATTGTGCTGATAGCAACAATATTTGTTACCGCGCTGGTTTGGGGTATGGATGCCGCTTCCAATTTCGTGTTAACACATTATTACGAATTATTCAAAGCTAAATAAATGGATGCAGCCAATCTCCCTGCTCAGGAAACAAAGTGGTATGTACTCCGCGTTGTTAGTGGCAAGGAAAAAAAAGTGAAGGAATACCTGGATATTGAAGTACGCCGCTCCGATTGGGGTAACGTTATCAGCCAGATCTTCCTGCCGGTAGAAAAAGTTTATAAAGTGCAGGCTGGTAAAAAAGTGATGCGCGAAAAGAACTTCTATCCCGGATATGTGATGATCGAAGCAGTAGATGGTAAAATGACCGATGAGGTGATACAGGCTATACGTAACGTATCAGGCGTTATCCACTTCCTCGGAAAGGAGAAACCTATCGCACTCCGTAAGGCAGAAGTGAATAAAATGTTGGGTAAAGTGGATGAACTGAGCGATCAGGGATTAACCATGAGCGAACCTTTCATTGTTGGCGAAACCATTAAAATTATCGATGGTCCGTTTAACGACTTCAACGGGGTGATCGAAGAAGTAATTGAAGACAAGAAAAAGCTGAAAGTAACTGTAAAAATCTTTGGCCGCGCTACACCGGTAGAGCTGAACTTTATGCAGGTAGAAAAGCTTTCATAGTTTCTTATATAAACATCTTTATTGAAAAGCGTTCCGATTATCCGGAACGCTTTTTCTTGTTTTACGCAAATCACCAGATGCTCCCTATATCACGCTATATCATGAAATCAGTGACCACTGTTTTGCTCGGCCTGCTGCTGTTTATGCAGGCCGGTGCCCAATCCGGCAAATCCGCTAAACCGGCCGCCTCCTCAGCCATTGTACAGATCCCGGAAACCGTGACCGGCTCGCCGGAATCCATCGCCAAATGGCTGAAAGCACATACCAGCAATGCTACGGCTTTGCAACAGGCCCTGTTTAACTGGATGGCCAATAACATTAGTTATGATGTAGCCAATATAAACAGACCGAACAGCTACCGGGATTCCGCTGCAGCAATGCTCAACACCCTTCGTACCAGGAAAGGCCTTTGTACAGATTATGCGGTATTATATGCCCGGATATGCCGGGAAGCAGGTCTTAACGCGGTGGTTGTAACCGGTTATGGTTTGCAGAATGATATTATGATCCCCACTGGTTCGCACGATTGGGTGGTGGTGAAAAACGGTTCGCAGTGGACCATTACGGATCCTACCTGGGGAGCAGGTGTAACGGACAATGGCCGGTTTACCCGGAAAATCAATTGGACCTGGTTCCAAATGCTGCCACAGCTGGCAGTAAAAACGCATATGCCTTATGACCCGATGTGGCAGATGCTGGCATTTCCCCTGCGGCATGATGAGCTGAATAGCCAGGGTTTTGCGGCAGCTGCGAGGAGACCGGTTTTCGCCTTTACCGATACGCTGAATGCCTGGTCGCGGATGCCGCGCCTGGAGCGCCTGAAATTAGCTGCCGCAAGGATCAGGCGTTTTGGCGGCGCCACCAACCCGTTTATTATGACAGAGCTGGACTGGATGGACCAAACCATTCAGGTATTGACCACCAACCAGGAAATAGAGGCCAGGAACAGGCGGGTAGACCATTTTAACGAAGTAAACCGTGATTATACCGCCGTGGTGAAGTTATATAACGAGTACGTGAGTTTTAAGAATAGCCAGTTTATGCCGGAGGTGAAGGATGAGGCTTTAAGGAAGATGATTGACGGAATTGCCGGCCGGTTAAAGGCCGCAGAGCAATTGCTTTCCGGGATAGAATTGCAGGATGATACGATCAGGCATAATATGGATGAACTGTTAGAGGCGATTACTGAGATGAAAGGAAAAGTGGAGAGGGAGCAGTCTTTCGTCGATAAATATATCAAAACCGGGAAGGGCAAGCGAAAGGAATTGTTTTATGTGCAAGTGGCGGAGAAATCGTAACTTTGCCGGCTTCGAATAATAAGGAATATTTCCGGGAAATGCAATGGATTTGTAAAAAAAATCCTTTCCAGAGCAAAAAGGATGCCCAAATTCAAATACTTTTTGACAATTTCGTAATAATATATACCTTTGCATCCCCTTTAAAAGGTTATTTTAGTTCCTTTTAGTTTTGGGAGTTCTTTGTTTAGCAGGGGACGTTTAACCAAATTAAATCAAAAAACATGGCAAAAGAGATCGCAACGTACGTGAAATTGCAGGTGAAAGGCGGCCAGGCCAATCCTGCACCTCCAATTGGTCCCGCGCTGGGTTCCAAAGGTGTGAACATCATGGAGTTCTGCAAACAGTTCAATGCCCGCACCCAGGATAAAATGGGTAAAGTATTGCCTGTGTTGCTGACTGTTTACACTGACAAATCTTTCGACTTCGTAATTAAAACTCCTCCGGCACCTGTACAGCTGCTGGAAGCTGCTAAATTACAGAGTGGTTCCAAAGAACCTAACCGTAACAAGGTGGGTAAAGTTTCCTGGGCTCAGGTAGAAGCTATTGCGCAAGACAAAATGGCTGACCTGAACTGCTTTACGCTGAACAGCGCTATGAAAATGGTAGCTGGTACTGCACGTAGCATGGGTATTACTGTTGATGGTAAAGCTCCTTGGGAAAACTAATTGTTTCACCCTGTTAAGGCAGGATCTTAAAATCATTTTGACAAATGGCAACTAAAAAGAGAAAAGTAGCTGACGCGAAGCTGGAAAAAAATAAGGTTTACAGCCTGAAAGAAGCTTCTACCTTGGTTAAAGATATTAACTGTACTAAATTCGACAGTTCTGTCGATTTACATATCCGCTTAGGCGTTGATCCTAAGAAAGCAGATCAGGCTATCCGTGGTTCCGTAACGCTTCCACACGGTACTGGTAAAACTAAAAGGGTTTTAGTGCTTTGCACTCCTGATAAAGAAGCTGCTGCAAAAGAAGCAGGTGCTGACTTCGTTGGTCTGGATGAATTTATCCAGAAGATCGAAGCTGGTTGGACTGATGTTGATGTAATCGTAGCTACTCCTGCTGTAATGCCGAAAATCGGTAAACTGGGTAAGATTTTAGGTCCTCGTAACCTGATGCCAAACCCTAAGACCGGTACTGTTACAAACGACGTTGCAGCTGCAGTAAACGATGTTAAAGGCGGTAAAATCACTTTCAAGGTTGATAAAGCTGGTATCATCCACGCTTCTATCGGTCGTGTATCCTTTGCATCTGATAAAATTGAGCAGAACTCCCTGGAGCTGATCAATGCTATCATTAAGCTGAAACCGGCTACTGCAAAAGGTACTTACCTGAAAGGTCTGTCTATGGCAAGCACCATGAGTCCAGGTATTGTTATCGATACTAAATCTGTTCAAAACTAATTGATCACGAGTTGTAGTCGTTATCTGTAAAGATGGGGCTTGCTACAAACGTTATAATATGAATAAAGATCAAAAAAATGATGCGATCGAACTGCTGAAAAGTAAGTTCTCTCAATACAGCAACTTTTATGTCACTAATACCGAATCATTAACGGTAGCGCAGGTTAACGACCTGAGGAAAGTGTGCTTCGATAAGCAGGTGGAAATGAAGGTGGCAAAGAACACCCTGATCCGTAAGGCTTTGGAATCCCTGGATAGCGAAAAATATGCAGGTGTTTTTGACAGTCTGCATGGTGTAACTGCCCTGATGTTCTCAGACAGTCCTAAAGAGCCGGCTTTGATCATCTCTGCTTTCCGTAAGGCAAATGGTAAACTGGAAAAGCCGGTATTGAAAGCTGCTTTTGTTGCTGACGAGATCTTCGTAGGCGACAATCAGCTGACTGCGCTGACCAACATCAAGACCAAGAACGAGCTCATCGGCGAAGTTATCGGTCTGTTGCAATCTCCTGCAAAACGCGTTATCGCTGCTTTGCTGGAAAAAGGCAAGAAAGAAGAAGCTGGGGTGGAAGCACCTGCAGCAGAATAGTCCTTTTAGCTTTGAACTATTCGCTTGCTAAAAGCTGTAGCCAGAAGCTAAAACCTAAATCGGCTTCCAAGTCACAATATAATTAATAACAACATTACAAACATTACATTAAAACATTATAAAATGGCAGACGTAAAAGCATTAGCTGAACAATTAGTAGGTTTAACTGTTAAGGAAGTACAGGAACTCGCAGATGTACTGAAATCAGAATACGGTATCGAACCAGCTGCTGCTGCAGTTGTGGTAGCTGCAGGTGGTGGCGAAGCTGCTGCTGTTGAAGAAAAAACTGCCTTCAACGTAGTACTGAAAGCTGCTGGTGCAAGCAAACTGAACGTTGTTAAGATCGTTAAAGATCTGACCGGCTTAGGTCTGAAAGAAGCGAAAGAACTGGTTGACGGTGCGCCTAAAGCTATAAAAGAAGGCGTAAGCAAAGCTGAGGCTGAAGACCTGAAAGCTAAGCTGACTGAAGCTGGTGCTGAAGTTGAAATTCAGTAATTCTTTGCTTAAGTATACATCTTTTAAAGGTCAAAAGTGCTTTTGCACTTTTGGCCTTATTCCCTTTGGGAAAGTGTCTTTTTCAGAGAGTCAAAACGGGGAATCACTCTAAGGTGACTTTGACCACGTGCAGAAGGCATAAATAAATTGGGATGGTATTGGCAAAGAAATCTTAATTTCCCTAATTCTTACAAGTCATATAACTGCTAACTTCGAATATGTCTCTAAAAAAAGCCCAAACAAACGAAAGAGTAAATTTTGGAAAGATCAAACAAGTTACTGAGACACCGGATCTGTTGGCTATCCAAATCCAATCTTTCAAGGATTTCTTCCAATTAGAAACCACACCAGACAAGCGAAACAACGAAGGCCTTTTTAAAGTATTTAAAGAGAACTTCCCGATTACTGATACCAGAAATATCTTTAATCTGGAGTTCCTCGATTATTTCGTGGATCCTCCGCGTTATACCATCGAGGAGTGTATTGAGCGTGGGCTTACTTATTCCGTACCGTTGAAAGCGAAACTCCGCCTCAGCTGTAATGATGAGGAGCATGTGGATTTCCAGACGATTGTCCAGGATGTGTTTTTAGGAAACATTCCTTACATGACTCCGAGAGGTACTTTCGTTATTAATGGTGCTGAGCGTGTAGTTGTATCCCAACTGCATCGTTCACCTGGTGTTTTCTTTGGTCAATCTGTACATCCGAACGGAACCAAGATCTACTCTGCAAGGGTGATCCCGTTCAAGGGCGCATGGATGGAGTTTGCAACGGACATCAACAACGTGATGTACGCTTACATCGACCGTAAGAAGAAATTCCCGGTTACCACCCTGTTACGTGCCATCGGCTATGAAACAGACAAGGATATCCTGCAGCTGTTTGGCATGGCAGATGAAGTAAAAGCAGACAAAAAGAGTCTTGATAAATATGCCGGCAAGAAGCTGGCAGCCCGTGTTTTAAGAAGCTGGGTGGAAGACTTTGTGGATGAGGATACCGGTGAAGTGGTGAGCATCGAGCGTAATGAAATTATGCTGGAGCGTGATAGCATCCTGGATGAAGCGAATATCGAAACCATCGTAGACATGGGATTGAAAAGCGTTTTCGTTCAGAAAGAAGAGGTGAGCGGCGATTTCTCCATCATCTACAACACATTAAATAAGGATACATCTAACTCCGAGCTGGAAGCTGTTCAGCACATCTACCGCCAGTTACGCGGTGCCGATGCGCCGGATGATGAAACTGCAAGGGGTATCATTGATAAACTGTTCTTCTCCGATAAACGTTACGATCTCGGTGACGTGGGTCGTTATAAGATCAACAGAAAATTAGGTCTTCCTACCCCGTTAGACATGAAAGTGCTGACGAAGGACGACATCATCTCCATCATCAAGTACCTGGTACAACTCACCAACGGTAAAGCGGAAATCGATGATATCGATCACCTGTCTAACCGTCGTGTACGTACTGTAGGCGAGCAGTTATATGCTCAGTTTGGTGTTGGTCTGGCACGTATGGCACGTACCATCCGTGAAAGAATGAACGTACGTGATAACGAGGTATTTACGCCGGTAGATCTGATCAACGCCAGGACTTTGTCTTCCGTGATCAACTCCTTCTTCGGTACTTCCCAGTTGTCACAGTTCCTGGATCAAACAAACCCGCTGTCTGAAATCACACACAAACGTCGTATCTCCGCACTCGGACCCGGTGGTTTGAGTCGTGAAAGAGCCGGCTTTGAGGTGCGTGACGTTCACTACAGCCACTATGGCCGTTTGTGTACCATTGAAACACCGGAAGGACCAAACATTGGTCTGATCTCCACCCTTTGCGTACACGCCAAGGTGAATGAGATGGGCTTCATTGAAACACCTTACCGTAAAGTAAGAGACGGTAAAGTAGATATGCATAAAGTGGAGTTCCTGAGTGCTGAAGAGGAAGATTCTGTGAAGATTGCACAGGCGAACGCCCCACTGGATGATAAAGGACATTTTGTAAACGATAAAGTAAAATCCCGCGAAACCGGCGACTTCCCTATTCTCGACAGAGATGATGTGGAATTCATGGACGTGGCTCCGAACCAGATCGTAGGTTTGAGTGCATCGCTGATTCCGTTCCTGGAACACGATGATGCCAACCGTGCGTTGATGGGATCAAACATGCAACGTCAGGCCGTGCCACTGCTAAATCCGGAAGTGCCTATCGTAGGTACCGGTCTGGAAGGTAAAGCAGCGCGCGACTCCCGTTTGCAGATCACCGCAGATGGTAATGGTGTGGTTGAATTTGTAGATGCAAATGAAATCCATGTTCGTTACGAAAGGGACGAAATGCAGAAACTGGTGAGCTTTGAAGACGATCTGATCGTTTACACACTGACCAAATTCGTTAAAACCAACCAGAGCACCTGTATCAACCTCAGACCTTGCGTTAAGAAAGGTCAGCGCGTTAAAGATGGCGACTTCCTCACAGAAGGTTATGCTACCCGCGGTGGTGAACTGGCGCTGGGACGCAACCTGAAGGTGGCGTTCATGCCATGGAAAGGTTACAACTTTGAGGATGCGATCGTAATCTCTGAGCGTGTTGCACGTGAGGATCTGTTTACATCTATCCACATCGATGAATATGAACTGGAAGTTCGTGACACCAAACTGGGTGAGGAAGAACTGACTCCGGATATTCCTAACGTAAGTGAAGAGGCTACCAAAGATCTCGACCAGAACGGTATTATCCGTGTTGGTGCACACATTAAGGAGGGCGATATCCTGATTGGTAAAATCACACCACGTGGTGAATCTGATCCTTCTCCCGAAGAAAAACTGTTAAGAGCGATCTTCGGTGACAAGGCTTCTGATGCGAAAGATGCTTCCCTGAAAGCGCCTCCGTCAACAGAAGGTGTGGTAATTGACAAGAAATTGTTCAGCCGCGCGAAGAAAGATAAGAATTCCAAAACCCGTGAGAAAGCAGCGATTGAGAAACTGGAGAAAATCCACCAGAAGAACGCTGAAGATCTGCTGGAAGTGCTGATGAGCAAGTTGCTGGTATTACTGAAGGATAAAACCTCTCAGGGTATTACCAACACTTACGGTGAAGTATTGATCTCTAAGGGTTCCAAGTTCTCTCCGAAGAACCTGGTAAATATTGACTTCATGAACGTAAACCCACTGGGCTGGACAACAGACGAGGTGGTGAACGATCAGATCAATACCCTGCTGCATAACTATAACATCAAGTTCAACGAAGAGCTGGGTCGTTACAAACGTGAGAAATTCAACATCTCTATCGGTGATGAGTTGCCAGCGGGTGTACTGAAACTGGCGAAGGTTTACCTGGCCAGCAAGCGTAAGTTGAAAGTGGGTGATAAGATGGCGGGACGTCACGGTAACAAGGGTATCGTAGCCAAGATTGTGCGTGATGAAGACATGCCTTTCCTGGAAGATGGTACACCACTGGATATTGTACTGAACCCACTCGGGGTACCTTCCCGTATGAACCTTGGACAGATCTACGAAACCGTATTAGGTTGGGCTGGTCTGAAACTGGGTGTACGTTTTGCGACACCGATCTTTGATGGTGCTACTACAGAAGAAATTGCCGGTTATATCAACGAAGCAGGTTTACCTAGCTTTGGTCACGCTTACCTGCATGACGGTGAAACGGGCGACCGTTTCCACCAGAAAGCAACCGTGGGTGTTATCTATATGCTTAAACTGAGCCACATGGTGGATGATAAGATGCACGCCCGTTCTATCGGACCGTACAGTCTCATTACCCAACAGCCGCTGGGTGGTAAAGCCCAGTTTGGTGGTCAGCGTTTTGGTGAGATGGAGGTGTGGGCACTGGAAGCATATGGTGCATCCAACATCCTGCAGGAACTCCTTACCATTAAATCAGATGATATCGTTGGTCGTGCCAAGGCATATGAATCTATCGTTAAGGGTGACAACATACCGAAAGCCGGTGTGCCTGAGTCCTTCAACGTATTGATCCATGAATTGCGTGGTCTGGGTCTGGATCTGAAATTTGACTAAGAGCTTTTAGCTACCAGCCATTAGCAGCAGTGCTAATGGCTGATAGCTTGGATATTTCGCAGGAATAAAATTTTTGTCGCTGGCTTATCACCAACGGCTAACAGCTAAAAGCTAATAACAGATGGCTATCAAGAAAGAAAATCGTCCTAAATCAAATTTTAACAGCATTACCATCAGTCTGGCTTCTCCGGATGTTATCCTGGAGCGTTCATACGGTGAGGTGCTGAAACCTGAAACCATCAACTACCGTACTTACAAACCGGAACGTGATGGTTTATTCTGCGAAAGAATATTCGGGCCTGTAAAGGATTACGAATGCTATTGCGGAAAATACAAACGTATCCGTTATAAGGGTATTGTGTGTGATCGTTGTGGTGTTGAGGTAACGGAGAAGAAAGTACGTCGTGAAAGAATGGGTCACATTCGTTTAGTGGTGCCCGTTGTACATATATGGTATTTCAAATCCCTGCCCAACAAGATCGGTTACCTGCTTGGCATGTCTTCCAAGAAACTGGAAACCATCGTTTACTATGAAAGATACGTAGTAATCCAGGCGGGCATGAAACAGGAAAAAGGTATGAACTACGGTGATTTGCTCACTGAAGAAGAATACCTGGATATCCTGGATACTTTACCAAAAGACAATCAGCTGTTACCGGATGAAGATCCTAACAAGTTTATTGCCAAGATGGGTGCTGAAGCGGTAGAAATGATGCTGGCCCGTATTGATCTGGACAGCCTTTCCTATCAGCTGCGTAACCAGGCAGCTACTGAAACTTCCCAGCAACGTAAAGCGGAAGCGCTGAAACGCCTGAGCGTGGTGGAAGCTTTCCGTGAAGCCAATGGTCGTGTAGAAAACCGTCCTGAATGGATGGTGATGCAATATATTCCTGTGGTACCACCAGAGCTGCGTCCGTTAGTTCCATTGGATGGTGGCCGTTTCGCGTCTTCCGACCTGAACGACCTTTACCGCAGGGTAATTATCCGTAACAACCGTCTGAAACGTTTGATCGAAATTAAGGCGCCTGAGGTGATCCTTCGTAACGAAAAACGTATGCTGCAGGAAGCGGTGGATTCCCTGTTCGACAACTCCCGTAAATCCAACGCGGTAAAAGCGGAAGGTGGTCGTGCATTGAAATCATTGTCAGACGTACTGAAAGGTAAACAAGGTCGTTTCCGTCAGAACCTCCTCGGTAAACGTGTGGATTACTCCGGACGTTCTGTAATCGTGGTAGGACCTGAACTGAAACTGCATGAGTGCGGTTTGCCAAAGGATATGGCGGCTGAGTTATTCAAACCGTTTATTATCCGTAAGCTGATCGAAAGAGGTATCGTTAAAACCGTGAAATCAGCTAAGAAGCTGGTAGATCGTAAAGAAGCGGTGGTTTGGGATATCCTGGAAAACGTACTGAAAGGTCACCCGGTTATGTTAAACCGTGCTCCGACCCTCCACCGTTTGTCTATACAGGCTTTCCAGCCTAAACTGGTGGAAGGTAAAGCGATACAGTTGCACCCGCTCGTGTGTTCTGCGTTCAACGCGGATTTCGATGGTGACCAGATGGCGGTACACGTGCCTTTGAGCAATGCTGCAATCCTGGAAGCCCAACTGCTGATGCTGTCTTCCCACAACATCCTCAACCCGCAGAATGGTACGCCTATCACCCTGCCTTCACAGGACATGGTGCTTGGTTTGTATTACATTACCAAGGGTAAGAAAACAATAGGTGATGTAGTGGTAAGGGGAGAAGGTAAAGCTTTCTACTCTGCTGAAGAAGTAATCATCGCATTGAATGAAGACCGTATCGACCTGCATGCGCACATCCGTGTTAAAGCTGATGTAAGAAATGCAAATGGTGAGCTGGAAAGAAAACTGATCGAGACTACTGTAGGCCGCGTACTGTTCAACCAGTTCGTTCCTAAAGCAGCCGGTTATGTAAATGCCCTGCTGACCAAGAAGTCGCTGCGTGAAATCATCGGTGATATCATTAAAGCAACCAACATTCCGCAAACTGCCAAGTTCCTGGATGACATCAAACAATTAGGATTCCGCATGGCGTTCCGCGGTGGTCTGTCATTTAACATTAATGACCTGATCATCCCGGATGTTAAGCAGGATATGATTGACGGTGCTGCAAGTGAAGTTGACGAAGTTTGGGATAACTATAACATGGGTCTGATCACCAACAACGAACGTTACAACCAGATCATTGATATCTGGTCACGTGTGGATACGAAGGTGACAGAAACCCTGATCCGTGAGTTGGCAACTGACAAGCAAGGATTCAACTCTGTATACATGATGTTGGATTCTGGTGCGCGTGGTTCCAAGCAGCAGATCAAACAGCTGGCTGGTATCAGAGGTCTGATGGCCAAGCCGCGTAAGAGTGGATCTACCGGTTCCGAGATCATCGAAAACCCGGTATTGTCCAACTTTAAAGATGGTTTGAACGTATTGGAATACTTCATCTCTACGCACGGTGCCCGTAAGGGTCTTGCGGATACGGCGTTGAAAACGGCGGATGCGGGTTACCTGACCCGTCGTCTGGTAGACGTTGCGCAGGATGTGGTAATTAACGAAGAAGATTGCGGCACACTCCGTGGTATTGCAACTTCTGCGTTGAAAGATAATGAAGAAGTGATTGAAACACTGTATGACCGTATCCTCGGCCGTACTTCCCTGCACGATGTATTTGATCCTCATAACGATGATGAACTGATCGTAGCAGCGGGCGCTGAAATCACAGAAGAAATTGCACACAGAATTGAAGAAAGTGCTATTGAAACCGTAGAAATCCGCTCCGTACTGACTTGCGAAAGCCGTCGTGGTGTGTGCGTAAAATGTTACGGTAAAAACCTGGCCAGCGGTTATACTGCACAGAGAGGTGATGCCGTGGGTATCATCGCTGCACAGTCAATCGGTGAGCCTGGTACACAGTTAACACTGCGTACCTTCCACGTGGGTGGTGTGGCCGGTTCTACTTCCGTTGAATCCGGTATGCCAGCTAAGTTTGATGGTACTGTACAATTCGATGGTTTACGTACTACCACCTATGAAAACAACACAGGTGATAAAGTACAGATCGTTATCGGTCGTACCGGTGAGTTGCGTATCATGGACGTGAAAAATGATCGTCTGCTGGTAACCAACAATATCCCTTATGGTTCTACCCTGTTGGTAAAAGATGGGCAGAAAGTAACAAAAGGTGATATGCTCTGTACCTGGGATCCGTTCAACGCGGTTATCGTGTCTGAAATCCCTGGTAGCATTCGTTTCGATAGCATCATAGAAGGTATCACCTTCCGTGAAGAAGCCGATGAACAAACAGGTCACCGTGAGAAAGTGGTAATTGAAACAAAAGACAAGAATAAGATCCCGTCTATCTTGGTAGAAGGTAATAAGGAAGTGAAATCATACAACTTACCGGTTGGTTCCCACATCGTGATCTCTGAAGGAGATAAGGTGAGAGCGGGTCAGGTAATTGTGAAGATCCCACGTATTATCGGTAAACTGAGAGATATCACGGGTGGTCTGCCACGTGTAACCGAGCTCTTTGAAGCCCGTAATCCAAGCAACCCTGCTATCGTTTCTGAAATTGATGGTGTGGTAGCATTTGGTAACATTAAACGTGGTAACCGCGAAATTATCATCGAAAGCCGTGAAGGTCAGATCAAGAAATACCTGGTGCCATTAACGCGTCATATCCTGGTACAGGACGGTGACTTTGTGAAGGCCGGTACTTCCCTCTCCGACGGTTCTACTACTCCTGCGGATATCCTGTCTATCAAAGGACCGTTTGCCGTACAGGAATACCTGGTAAATGAAATCCAGGAAGTATACCGTTTACAGGGTGTGAAGATCAACGACAAGCACATTGAGGTGATCGTTCGTCAGATGATGCGTAAAGTAAACATCGAAGATCCGGGCGATACCCGCTTCCTCGAAGGTGATACTGAAGACAGGTTTGACTTCTTTGAAGAAAACGATATGATCTTCGATAAGAAGGTTGTAACAGAGGCAGGTGAATCCGCTAACCTGAAAGCCGGTCAGATAGTGACGCTGCGCCAGGTTCGTGAAGAAAACTCCCTGTTGCGTCGTGCCGATAAGAAACTGGTAGAATACCGCGATGCACAACCGGCTACTTCAAGTCCGTTGCTGCAGGGTATTACCAAGGCGTCTCTCGGTACCCGTAGCTGGATCTCTGCTGCATCGTTCCAGGAAACCACCAAAGTACTGTCACAGGCTGCGATCAACGGTAAAACCGATGATATGATGGGTCTGAAGGAGAATGTGATCACAGGTCACCTGATCCCTGCCGGTACCGGTTTACGTGAGTTTGAAAACATGATCGTAGGTTCTAAGGAAGAATACGACATCCTGGCCTCTTCTAAAGAAGTGTTCCAGTTTGATGAAGAAGAATAGTTTTCACAGATATTGATAAGAAGAGCGCCCGTCGTACCGACGGGCGTTTTTTTTGTATATAGGGAACCCCGGGGTAGTTACTTTATTTTACTACATTTGGGTCCGTAAAACGTAGCGGATTTCATGAAATATCTGATCATTCCTGTTATCATTGTGCTGGCATTGCTGGGCGCCTGTAAGAAAAACAGCGACAGTGCGGTGCCTGATACCCACGGCAACTTCATGTTTGTAAATGCGGTGCCTGATCCGGCTGCTGTATTCAACATAAAACTGGACACGATCAACTTCGCCAGCAATGTGGCCTATAAAACGAATACAGGGTATAAATCATACCGGGCGCAGAAGTACAACCTGGTTATTACAAATGCGAACCAGCCTTCCGTTATCCTCTATAACGGAGAAATTTTCCTGCGTAACAATCGTTATTATTCCGCTTACCTTGGAGCCGATAGCACCAAGAAATTTTTTTCGCTGATTGTTACAGAAGATGATATGACTTCCCTGGGGCCGGATAAAGCAAAGTTCCGGGTGATCGATTTCAGCGAAGGATTTAAGGCCAACCGGACACCGTTGGGTATTGATATTTTAACACGTGGTGTTCGTATGTTCAGAGGACTTACCTTCCCGGCACAAACGGATTTTGCACCGCTTCGTGCAGACAGCAACCAGGTATATACTATCAATTTTAATTACGTGGATTCCAGTAAACTGTTGAAAACTGCTCAGCTGCCTACCCAGGTGGGCAAGGTATATACGCTGATTACCACCGGGTATCCGCTGGATTCCAACAGGATGGAGGTGTTGACCATACAGCACAATTAACGTGAGATCGTCCGTTGGTCATTCTTCTCACTAAAATATATTACAACATTCAATTTCCTGATGGCAAACGGGGCTGGCGTATTTGGATTTTTCCCGAAAAGAGGCGGAAATAGATAAATTGCGGGCTATTTTTAGAGACAACGTTGGTAACATGAATAATTGCAAAAAGATATTACTGATGGCCGGAATGAGTTTGTTTGGAAGAAATGCTGCTGCACAGGAAGCTGCCGCGCCTTACCTGGATAGCTATACAGTTCCCCTTCAACAAAAGAATGCGGTAATAGGAAAGATATACGACAGCAACGGAAAGGTGGGAAATGCAGTGTTGCTGGAAGATAAATCCGGGTTATTCACCATCGGTGGCGGGGTGCTGACGTTGAAAAAGAAAGCGGTTGTTACCGGGGCTGATCATGTTACTTACCCGGTGCGTATATTGGCGGGGAAGGATACTGCTGATTTTCTGCTGGTGCCCGACAATTTTATCCGTAACAAAGTGGTGGCGCATCGTGGCGCCTGGAAACATCATGCAGGTAGCCAGAATAGTATTACTGCGCTGAAAGATGCTATCAGCCTGGGTTGTGAAGGATCGGAGTTTGATGTTTGGTTGTCGTCAGATAATCAGCTGGTGATATCGCATGATCCGGAGATTGGTGGTAAGAAGGTGGAAGAGTCTACCCTGGCGGATTTGCAAACAGTACAGTTGAAAAACGGGGACCGGGTACCTACCCTGGAAGAATATATCGCCGTGATAATGGAGCAACATAAAACCAGGCTGGTACTGGAACTGAAGCCCTCCGGCAAAGGAAAGGGAGAGCTGCTGGCCACACAGGCAGTAGAAATGGTGCATGCAAAAAAAGCACAGGCCTGGATGTTTTATATCAGCTTCGACTATAATATCTGTAAGCGGATAAAGGCATTGGATCCAACCGCGAAAATAGCCTATCTCAACGGGGATAAAACGCCTGCCGAATTAAGGGCAGATGGTATCTGGGGGCTTGATTACAATCAGCAGGAGTTTAAGAAAGATCCGCAACTGATCGCTACGGCAAAGCAGCAACAGATCACCACAAACGCATGGACTATCAACGACCCGGAAATAATGGATGGATTGTTGAAGGAGGGTATTGATTACATTACTACCAATGAGCCTGAAATCCTTTTGGAGAAGGTAAAACAATAATATTAGTTAAAACCTCGCTAAAAAAGCTGATCGGAATATGAAAATCCGGTAAAAACCTTATTTTAGCCGTTCCATTTTTAAAATGTACTTAAAGAAGCAAATCCACCTATTAACATGCGCACTCGTAAACAATTAGTGACTAAAGGATTATTAGCGGCATTAGCAGCCGGATTGTTGATTTCTTGCCAGGGAAAACAAGCTGGTAACAATACACCAGCTGCCACTTCCGGAGCAGGCAACAGTGCACCAGCCGCAGGCAGCTTCAAAATAGCGTATGTAGATCTGGATTCACTGGAAGCGCATTTCGAGTATTTTAAGGAAAAAAGAGCGTTGCTGGAGCAGAAACAGCAGCAGATGGACAATCAGCTGAAGGGTAAGGCCCGCGCTTTACAGAGTGAGTACGAAGATCTGCAGCGTAAAGCATCTACCCTTACACAGGAGCAGGGCGAATCAGCACAGCGCAGCCTGATGTCTAAACAACAGCAGTTGGAACAGGAAGCCCAGAACCTCCGTGCTTCTTACACTGAACAGGAAACCAAGTTTAATGAAGAGCTGCAGAAAAGACTGGATGATTTCCTGAAATCTTACAATGCCGATAAGCGCTTTGCTTACATATTCTCTTACCGCAGCACTGCGAGCAACATTCTTTATAAGGATCCGGCATACGATGTAACACCGGACGTTATTAAAGGAATGAATGAGAGTGGTGCCGCGTCAAAATAAGCGCTAAAACCATCGATTTTTTTTCTACCTTATAGTCCCGGTTCCCTAATGAGCCGGGATTTTTTATAAACTACCATATGGAAATCAACCAAACTAAATCTTTCAAGCCATCCCTGGGGCTGTTAGACTCCACCATGATCGTAGCCGGTTCCATGATAGGATCCGGTATTTTCATTGTAACGGCCGAAATAGCGCGTAGTGTAGGCGGCGCCGGCTGGATCACTGCCATGTGGGTACTGGCGGGCATTGTTACATTAATTGCCGCCATGAGCTACGGAGAGTTGTCCGGCATGTATCCCAAAGCAGGCGGGCAATATGTATACCTGCGGGAGGCTTACAATCCTTTTATTGCTTTTTTATTTGGATGGACACAGTTCGGCGTTATTCAAACCGGCACCATCGCCGCAGTGGCAGTGGCTTTTGCCAAGTTTACCGCCTATCTTATTCCGGGGTTCAGCGAAAAAAATATCCTGTTGGATGCAGGTATTGTGCAGATTTCCGCGGCGCAGATAGTGGCGATTGTATCTATCATCTTACTAACATTTATTAATACCCGTGGTGTTCATCATGGTAAGCTGATACAAACAGTATTTACGCTGGCGAAGCTGTTATCGTTATTCGGACTGATTATTTTTGGTTTTGCGGTTGGAGCAAAAGCGGAGATCTGGAACGCTAACTGGCAGCATGCCTGGGACGCAGCGGCAGTTACCTCGCAAAACGGGGAGATTACCACTGCGGCATTATCAGGACTGGCGCTATTCGGCGCCATAGCGGTTTCCATGAAAGGGTCGTTGTTTTCCAGTGATGCCTGGAACAATGTTACCTTCATTGCCGGTGAAATCAAGAACCCGGCAAAAAATATCGGCCGTTCCCTTTTCCTGGGTACGCTGATTGTTACGATTATTTATGTGAGCTGCAACCTGATGTACCTGGCGGTTTTGCCGCTGAATGAAATAGCTTTTGCCGCCAACGACCGTGTAGGCGTGGCTGCTGCTGCCAAAATATTTGGTTCATACGGCGCTTATATTATTGCCATCATGATCATGATCTCCACCTTTGGTTGTAATAACGGATTGATATTATCCGGTGCGAGGATCTATTATACCATGGCAGAAGATAAGTTGTTTTTCAAACGCGCTGGTGTACTCAACAAACACAGTGTTCCAGCCTATGGTTTATGGATACAATGTGCGTGGGCTTCTATGCTTTGTTTAACGGGCCGGTACAACGACCTGCTGGCGCTGGTGATATTCGGGGTGCTGATATTTTATGTATTAACGATACTGGGGATTTTTATTTTAAGAAAGAAGCGTCCGGAAATAGAAAGACCTTATAAAGCTTTCGGATACCCGTTACTGCCGTTGATTTACATTATCGTGGCATTATCGCTGGCTGCTTTGTTGCTGGTATTCGAAACCAACTACACCTTACCGGGGCTTGGTATTATTTTACTGGGTATTCCGCTCTATTATATTGCTATGGCGCGTCAGCCAAAGGCGTAGCTCCGCTAAAATGGACAAATAAAAACGATATTTAGCACGAACGTTGTATAAAAAAATGTGCCCACTGCGATGCAAACTGCAGTGGGCACATTTAATTTGCACTAAGACACACGGAGGTCGTGAAGTCGCCAAATGAACCCTGATTAACTAGAAAACCCGTTACTATAGAGAATAATTAAACAAAGAAATTGTCAACGTCAGCGAAGGAAATCCCATAAAACTGGTGGTAAGAGACCGCTCTCATTTATGAATTCAACGTCTGTGATCTGGCCCTGTAATTTGTGAACCTGGATTTTGTTAACAATTGCAGCAAAACTATTTATTATTTATTGCCCTCAAGGAAACGTATAGCCATTAGAGTGATTGATATGTACTTCATAAAAAATATTCAGATAACATAAGCAACTATAAAAATATTATTGCCAACTTATGGTGTGTTGCAGCATCATTTTTAGGGTAAAAAAGGAAATAAGGTGGTATAACCTTGACGGCATCTCAACCCCAAGATAACCATTAAAAGCCTTCACGATTTGCATTCTCGAACATTCACATGACAATCTTTTACAATAAGCGTATGGTTTCTACCATGCGCTTCTTTTTTGTACCTTCGCGGCATGTTTACACAATTGTGCAATAAGATATTTAACCAGAGTATCGCGGCCTACCACGAGCACAACGATGTGCATCAGGCCATTTCCAATCCCTATGAAAAGAGCAGCATTGAACACCTGCTTTTCCTGAAAAACTGGATAGACACGGTGCAATGGCACCTGGAAGATATTATCCGTGATCCTAAAATTGACCCGGTGGAAGCATTGGGAATTAAGCGCTGGATTGACCGTTCCAACCAGGAACGTACCGATGTGGTGGAATATATCGACAGTTATTTTCTTGACAAATACAGTAAGGTGGTTCCTGCGGCAGCTGCCAGTATTAACACCGAAAGTCCTGCCTGGGCAATAGACCGGCTCTCTATTCTGGCGCTGAAGATTTATCATATGCAGGAAGAAGCTACGCGCGCGGATGCTACACCAGAACACCGGGCGGCCTGTCAGAAAAAACTGGACATTCTGCTGGAACAGCGGCAGGATCTGGGATCAGCCATAGAAGGGCTACTGGCAGATATTGAGGCCGGCAGAAAGTTTATGAAAGTATACAAACAGATGAAGATGTACAACGATCCTTCTCTCAATCCTGTTTTATACAAAACCGAAAAATAAACACAATCATTGGGCACTGTTAAAACGATACTGGTTACCCGGTTGTCGGCCATGGGCGATGTAGCCATGACCATACCCGTTATGAAACAGGTACTGGATGATAACCCGGATGTGGAGATTGTTTTTGTGACCAACCGGAACTGGGGCGCCTTATGCGCCAATATTCCCCGGTTAACTTTTTTCCCGGCAGATGTAAAGGGTATCCACAAAGGTGTAAAAGGTCTTTACCATTTATTCCGTGAAATCAGGAAAGCGCATTCTATCCAGGCGGTGGCCGATCTGCACAACGTATTAAGATCAAAGATTATCCGGACATTCTTCCGTTTTACGGGAACGCCGGTAGCTGCGATTGATAAAGGCCGGGCGGAAAAAAAAGCGCTGACCCGCCGGGAGAATAAGATATTACAGCCGCTTACCAGCACTATAGAAAGATATGCGATCGTGTTCCGGCAATTGGGTCTGCGTTGTGAAATGGGCGATAAACCTGTTTTTCCGCCCAGTCCTTTGCCTGCATCCGTGACTGCTGTCACTGGTCCTAAAGGGAACAAAAAATGGATAGGAATGGCTCCATTTGCCACCTATCGCGAAAAGATGTACCCATTGGAGAAGATGACCGCTGTATTATCGCTATTGTTACAGGAGCCGGGGCAGCAGGTGTTGCTGATGGGGGGAGGAAAGCAGGAGGTGGAGTTGCTGACGGCGCTGGCGCAGCAATATCCCCGGGCCATTGTTGTGGCAGGACGTTTTTCACTTGCAGAAGAAATGGCCGTTATCAGTCAGCTGGATGCTATGATCAGCATGGATTCCGCCAATATGCACCTGGCTTCACTTTTTGGGGTACCGGTCGTTTCTGTTTGGGGCGCCACCCATCCTTTTGCGGGTTTTATGGGATATGCCCAGGCGGCGCATAATGCGGTACAGCTGGATGACCTTTCCTGCAGGCCCTGTTCCGTATTTGGCAACAAACCCTGTTTCAGAGGAGATCATGCGTGTATGGAATGGCTAAAACCCTTACAGATAGCGGAAAAGGTAAATAAGATAGTTTTGTAATACTTGACTGTAAAGGATTTCAAAGGATATTTTAAAAATATTGCAAGTTTTTTTTGTAGAAATAAAAAAAGTTATACTTTTGCCATCCCAAACAACAAAGGTAGTGCCCAATAGTATAATGGTAGTACAGCAGATTTTGGTTCTGCTTGTCTTGGTTCGAATCCAGGTTGGGCAACAAAAGAGGAAAAGGATACACAAAAAAGTGTATCCTTTTTTTATACACAATTCCCCCCCTCTTAATTTTAAATCTCTGCTTAATTTTAAATCTCTGGCGAATAAATTATCTTCGCTGGCATCAATATCCCAGGTGCATGTGAATGTACCTGTCCCTTTTACTGTTGGCGCTTTTCCGCCATGACGCTCACCCTTGAACAGTTGAACCAATGAAACCATGTAACATGAAAATGCCGTTCTGTTTCCTTGCCGCAGCATTGCTGCTGGCTGGAAAGGGAGTAAAGGCACAGCAAAAAAACGATCATCCGTCGAAAACAAATATTGTCATCATTGTTTCGGATGATCATGCTTTTCAAACTATCAGCGCCTACGGCAGCAAGTTAGTGCAAACACCCGCTATTGACAGGATTGCCAGGGAGGGTGCTATTTTTAACCACGCTTATGTAACGAATTCTATTTGCGGACCCAGCAGGGCGGTGATTCTCACAGGGAAATACAGTCATAAGAATGGTTTCAAAGATAATATGTCGCATTTCGACAGTGGGCAGGACGTATTTGTAAAACGGCTGCAAACAGCGGGTTATCAAACAGCCTGGATTGGTAAATGGCACCTGGAAAGCATCCCGCAGGGGTTTGATTACTGGAAGTTGTTACCCGGACAAGGCACGTACTATAATCCTGATTTCATTACCATGGATGGTAAACGGGAGAGAAAGGAAGGTTATGTGACCAACCTGATTACCGATGAGGCAGAGCAGTGGCTTTCCGGCCGTGATACCAGCAAACCGTTTTGTCTTGTTATCGGACATAAGGCCACACACCGCACCTGGATGCCGGATACCTGCGACCTTGGAATGTACGATAACCGTACATTCCCGCTGCCGGTCAATTTTTACGACACCTATGATAACCGGTACGCCGCCGCGCACCAGGATATGAATATTGCACATACCATGCGTTTGGGATATGACCTGAAAATGCATCCCGACAGTGGTTTTGGCAAGGATAATTTTGGTCGCATGAACGTGGCTCAACGCCGGAAATTTGATGCTTATTACAAACCTATAGAACAGGAGCTGGATGCCCGGCACCTCAGTGGTAATGCGCTAACGGAATGGAAATACCAACGCTATATGCGTGACTATCTCAGCACCGCGGCCTCGCTGGATCGTAATATTGGCCGCGTACTGGACTACCTGGATGCTCATCATCTCACAGAAAATACAATGGTCATTTACCTGTCTGATCAGGGTTTTTATATGGGGGAACATGGTTGGTTCGACAAGCGGTTTATGTATGAAGAATCTTTCCGCACCCCTATGGTGGTGCGTTATCCGGGAAAGATAAAGCCGGGTACACAGATTAATGATTTTGTGATGAACCTGGATATTGCGCCTACCTGCCTGGATGCCGCAGGAGTAGCCATACCGGCATCTATTCAGGGGAAATCTTTCCTGCCGGTATTAAAGCATCAGGATACCAACTGGCGTAAAACAATGTACTACCATTACTATGAAAGCGGAGAGCATTCGGTAATACCTCATTTTGGTATCCGTACCGCCCGGTATAAACTGATCCGTTTTTACCAGGTAGCAGATAAATGGGAATTGTATGACTTGCAGAAAGATCCGCATGAAATGCATAATAGCTATGGCGCGAAGGGAATGGAAAAGATCACGGCTTCCCTGATGAAAGAATTGAAGGAACAGATCACCAGGTATGAGGATACCGAAGCAATGGAGATATACAGGAAGAAGTTGTAGGGATAGATACTTTAACGGGGCCACTCTATATAAGGGTGGCCTCTTTTATTTATCCTGGCTGGTTAAATTGCGCAACAGGCCAAGGCCACTGTGCTATATTATTTTTTTGAGTTAATCATTATATATATTAATTTGTTAGAAACAGTAATGCCTTGAAAATACTTGCTGGCCTTGTTTTGTTGTTGCTATTGTCCGGTATTGCCCGCAGCCAGGAAGAATATGTTGAATCCCTCCGTAAGGTGCTTCCGACTGTTACCGACAGTGTTCAATACGTGGATGTATTGAACAAATTAAGCTTAGTATTATATGAGCAGGATGCCGATAGCACGTTGATCTACGCCAACAGGGCCAGGGAAATAGCTTACCGGATCGATTATGCCAAAGGCAGAGCAGATGCCACCAACAACCTGGCTATATACTTTGATATAAAAGGGAGTATTGAGCTTGCATTGCGCTATTATGGCGATGCCTATAAACAATATACCGCGATCGGCGATTCTTCCAACCTGGTACAAACACTGATGAACATTGGGATGGTTTACAGCGCCAGTGGCAATAACGGAAAGGCATTGAACCATTTGGGCAGAGCCATGAAGCTTGGCGCCAGGTTAAGAGAGGACTCTATCATGTCGTTGGTCATTTATAATTTTATTCTCCAATATCCGCAACAGTTTGCCGACTCGGTGGACCGGTACATCGATAAAGCGATCATTATAGCCCAAAAATACCATGATACCCGCGTGCTGCTGGCCATAGGCCAGTTGCAGGCCAACAGGGCGCTTCAGACCAGGGATACTGCAAATGGTATCGTACTGCTGGAGCGGGCACTGTCGGGATGCCTGCATGAAAAGTTATATTTTATGAGTATTGATATACTCATCGAGCTGGGGGATCTGTATGCAGGCATTGATTCCGCCAAAGCGGTGGGTTTCTACCGGCAGGCGTTAAATATTACGAGAGAAAAAAAGTTCAAAAGTTATGAACTGGATATGGATAACAAGCTGTATGAATTTTATCTCGCGAGAAAGGATAAACAAAAAGCGGATGAATACAGCGCAGCGTTGGTGGGGTTATACCAGCAAAAGCAGGGAGTAGACAATCAATCGGGGATTGATTACATTACCTATGCCCTGAAGGATCAGCAGCTGGAAGTAATCCGGGAGGAAAAAAGATATGCAAACCGTTTGCTGTTGCTGGTAGGCATTGCCTGCGCGCTGGCAGGCGTGATCATCTATTTGCTTTGGCGAAATAAAAAGAGAGATGAACGTATTCATGCCACTTTAGAACGGCAGTATAAACAACTGGCCGTTATCACAGCCGCGCTTGAGGGCAGTAATAAGAATTATGCCCGGCTTATAAGGGTGGTTGCACACGACTTAAGGAATCCCATAGGAGCTATCAATGCTTTCACCGGCATGATGCTGGACGGCCCGCCATCGGAATGGGACAAAGAATGGATGATCCTGATCGATAATGCCAGCAAAGGATGTTTGCAGCTGATTACGGAGTTACTGGAAACAGATTTCGATATCGGAAACCAGCCTTTACAGAAAGAGAGGTTAGATGTAATTGCTTTGCTGCAGGAATCAGCGCAGTTATTGGCTTATCGCGCTGTGGAAAAGAATCAAATGCTGATTACCCCGGATGCTGATGCCATTTTTTTATTCGCAGACAGGCGAAAACTTTCCCGGGTAATAGATAACCTGTTGGGCAATGCCATCAAATTTAGCCGCGAAGGAGCCACCATTGAAATCAAGGCGGAACAGAGAGCCGCTGTAACACCAGGTAAGCCATCCACCGTCACAATATCGGTTCGTGACAATGGTATCGGTATTCCCCATGAAATGGCAGCCAAAATATTTGAGCCATTTGAGACTACCATTAAGCGAAAAGGAACATCTGGAGAGCCATCTTTCGGTCTGGGCCTTTATATCTGCCGGCAAATCATTGAAGCACATGGAGGGCATATCTGGTTTGAAAGCGAGCCTGGACAAGGATCCACATTTTTTATCTCACTTCAGCAATAAGTGTCCCGCGTGTTGCAGGCTTTTGTAATCAGGGTATTACTTTCATTTTTCTGAAATTGTCAAAGATGTCCATAAACATCGCTTCTGTATCTACAAACTCATGAAAACCTGCCCTGCGGGCTTTGGAGCCATCGGCAAAAAAGTCGTAGTCCCAGGAAAATACAAAGTCGCCGAATTTCCACGAAGAAACCTCTGCATAGCTGTATTTAAGGCCATACTTTTCCATCATGGCATTCCAGAGAGGTTCTTTATCAGCCATCACCACATCGAGCTGCATCGGTAAAGGATCAGCTGTTTCGAGGTTAAAATAACGGGCAATACGGGGCCACAGATCGGACCAGCGGAACAGGTCACCGTTGTTGATATTGAAAGCTTCGTTGGCGCCGGCAGGGCTTTCTGCCGCCCATGCAGTGGCCTTCGCCAGCAAACCCGCATCCGTCATTTCCATCAGCTTATGATAGGCGCCCGGCTTACCAGGGAAACGGAGCGGCAGCCCCAGTTCTTTGGAAATAGCCGCATATACGGCAATTACCATCGCAAGGTTCATAGGGTTGCCCAGTGCAAAACCACCTACAACAGATGGCCGTATGGCCGACCATGTCCACGATTTTCCAGTCTGTACTTTCTCCAGGAAATGTTGTTGTTCCATATTGAATTCCGGCGGCATAAAGGTGCCGGCATCTGATTCACGGGCGGGCGTTTTAAAAGGGCCGAGGTGGGCGCCGTAAACTTTATAGCCCTGCATCAGGCTGATATGCTGTAGTTGTTTGGCTACCGGTTCCACCGCGTCCACCACGTTGCGGAGCATGGTCATGTTAGGCGCTACCAATGCTGCCCAACTGTCGCGATCCTGGTAGGCGGCATAAAATATATGCGTGACCGTAGTCAGCGCACCCAGTTTCTCCTGGCTGTCTTCCCGGCTCATTAAATCTACCGCAATATGTTTCATGTGTGGGCCGTCTTCACCACCTCTTCTCGACAAACCAATAATATCCCAGCTACCCTGCGCCAGCAGCCAGTCCGATAAGTTACGTCCTATTACTCCCTGTGCGCCTGCGATCAGCGCTACTTTCCGATTATTATGCTGTTCCATATCTGTTTTGTAATTTTAGTTTGATTTTGATAACACAAAGGTCGGTCCCCGCATTTCACTGTACTTGTACATTGAGGGGGTTAATTGGTATATTTCAACGAATGAAGAGATACATACAACATGAATACCTGAAACTATCGCACTTTACAGCCAGTGAGTGGACGCACCCGGTGCATAATCACAATCATTTCGAGCTTATTTTTATACATCGCGGCAGTGGTACGCATTGTATATCCGGAATGAATTATCCGTACAAAGCACCGTGTTTGTTCCTGCTGGCGCCTTGTGATGCCCATCACTTTGAAATTGCGGCTGCTACTACTTTTACCTTTATCAAATTCACCAATGTTTATCTTCATGGCAGCGGCGGTATGCGGCTACAGCAAAGCTGGAACCAGGAGCTGGACAGGTTGCTGGTGCAGGCCCGGGAGAAAAGGGCGTTTACCTCCGAAACGAACCGTATGGAACAGTTGATAAAGTTGGTAACAGCAGAGTGGCAGGATGCAAAAGAAGAAAATAACGAAACGATCTTTTTCCTGTTGCAGGCATTATTTACCATAATAAAAAAGGCGGGCGATACTGAACTGCCATCGTCAGCCCCGGCGGGAGGCGCGCGTGTAACGGAGATCCTGCATTATATTCACGAACATATACATCAAACAAACGAAATACAGATAGAGCAGCTGGCCGATATTTTTGGCTACTCCAGGCATTACCTGGGTACATTTTTTAAAGAGCAAACGGGGAGTACGTTGCGGGAGTATGTGAACCAGTATAAATTACATCTGCTGGAAAACAGGCTGCATTACAGTAATTTTTCGTTAAAAGAAATCAGCTATGAGCTGGGTTTTAACGACCAGAGCCACTTGAATAAATTTTTCCGGAAATATCATGGCCTGAGTCCTTCGGCTTACCGCGAACAGGTACAGGCATCCTGATTTTTTTTGAGATAAGTCTCGGGCTTACAAATTCCTGCAGATTTCACCGCTAGTAAAAAACGAAGTATATTCGGGTTTGCACATGCAATAACCTATATAACTGTCAATTATGGAACACCTGCTTACCGTCGACGCATTGATCAGTCTTTTAACGCTGACCGTGCTGGAAATAGTGCTGGGTATCGACAACATCGTATTTATTTCTATCCTGGCAGCTAAACTGCCGGTCGACAAACAAAAAAAGGCGCGCCGCTTAGGGCTGGGCCTGGCCATGTTTGTGCGTGTTTTATTACTGCTGTCGATCAGCTGGATCATGTCGCTTACCAAACCACTTTTTAATGCAGGCGAATGGATCGGGGTGCAAAATGTGGAGTGGCTGGAAAAGACGGCTATTTCAGGTCGTGATCTTATTTTGCTTATCGGAGGCCTTTTCCTGATCTATAAAAGCACTGCTGAAATACATGAAAAGCTGGAAGGCGGGGAGCATGGCGATACCAAAACAAAAGCGCTTGGATTTACACAGGTGATTATACAGATATTGTTACTGGATATTGTGTTTTCGCTGGACTCTGTAATTACGGCGGTAGGGATGGCAGATCATGTGGAAATTATGATTGCGGCGGTAGTAATAGCAGTGGGGGTGATGATGTTGGCTGCTGAATCGATCAGTAATTTTGTAAATAAGCACCCAACGGTGAAAATGCTGGCGCTATCTTTCCTTTTACTGATTGGTGTATCGTTGATTGCCGAAAGCTTTGATCAGCATATTCCCAAAGGATATATTTATTTCGCGATGGCCTTCTCTGTGTTTATAGAAGTACTGAACCTGAAAATGAGATCGCGCTCAGAAAAACCGGTAAAGCTGCATCAGCCTGAATTGCCGGAAAAAGATAAATAGGTATTCCATCTGCCCGGAAAAATTATACATGATATGTAAGAAAGAAATAGCTTTGCCCAAAATTTTGATGTCATGAACTTTTACACACGGAAATGGGTAAAGCCGGAGGATCTGAATGCACACGGTACTTTATTTGGTGGCAGCCTGCTGCGCTGGATCGATGAAGAAGCGGCAATTTATTCTATTATTCAGCTGGGCACCAATCGTTGTGTAACAAAATACATGTCTGAAATAAACTTTATTAACTCTGCCAAACAAGGTGATATTGTGGAGTTGGGTATCAAGGCCACTCATTTTGGCCGTACTTCCCTTACCCTTACCTGTCAGGTGAGGAATAAGATCACCCAGAAAATTATTCTTACCGTGGATAAAATGGTGTTTGTAAGTGTGGATGAAAGCGGTAAACCAGTGCCTCATGGTAAAACCGAAATAACGTATACGGATGAACGACTGAGAGAAGAATAGCGTTATACTTTTAGTCCGCCGAACATGCTGAACAGGATAATACCCAGCACCAGCGTGGTAATCATCACATAGAGTTTATCTTTTTCTATTGCAAATGCAATTCCGGAGAAGAAAATACGCAGCAGGGGTGTAGCCAGCATCACGAGTACGCCCAGCTGTATAATTTCGGTAGCGCTGCCGCTGGCTACTCCGCGGAAGATGCCGTTAAAGGAAGTATATTCAGCGCCTTTTCCTTTAAATACCGCATAGTCCGGAACACTGGCTGCGCCCTGTTGAGCGAGGTAAAGAACACCGCCCAGCAAGGCAATGGAACAAGCGGTGATCACACCGGTTCTTAATACCCGGCCAATAAATAATTCAATATCGCGGTCTACCAATAATTTCTTTATCTGTTTCATGATACCATTAATTAAAACTGGTGATTAAATCCGTTGTAGATCATTTCGATGGCTACAAAGGCGATAGCTACACTAAAAATGATCCGCAATGTTTGGGGATTCATCATGGTGAGCAACCTCGCGCCGGTGAAGGCGCCGCCTAATACACCCAATACCACCGGGAAGGCAATGCCTGGCTCAATATAACCACGTTGCAGATATACTACAGCGCTGGCAGCTGCTGTAACACCAATCATAAAATTGCTGGTAGTGGTACTCACTTTAAAAGGTATACGCATAGCGCTGTCCATGGCGAGTACTTTTAATGCGCCGGAACCGATGCCCAGCAAGCCCGATAATACGCCTGCCAGCAGCATGATGGAAAACCCGCCGCCTACATTTTTCAATTTATAATTCACTTCTCCGTTGGCAGTGGGGTAGCTGCTGTTGAGTTTTAAAAGGTAGGATAACTTACTACCTGTTTGTTCCAGGTGTTCATGTTTTTTGCGGATCGTCATGGCGGCGGAAAAGATGAGTACTACGCCCAGCAGAATGGCGATAGCGTTTACCGGCATAAACACGGCGATCAGCGCGCCTGCCACCGCACCTGTGGTGGTGGCTATTTCCAGGAACATGCCCAGTCGTATATTGGTAATACCTTCTTTTATATAGGAGGTAGCAGCACCGGAAGAATTGGCAATAGACGCCAGCAATGCGGCACCAATGGCGTAACGGATGTCTACATGAAATACCAGCGTGAGCAAAGGAATCAGGATCACACCACCCCCCAGCCCGGTTAATGAGCCCAGTAATCCCGCCATGTAAGCACTTACCAGCAGGATCAGGCTAAAGATCATAATATTCATCTTTCAAAAATTAATAGTTGTTGTCCAGTATATCTTCCATTACCTGTTTTGATAACTTTGCATTCCCGCTTTTAATGGCTTTATACAGGGCTTCATGCATATGGTGACTGATCGCAAAATGGCTGATACTTTGTGTATCCCGTTTGGTGAAGAAGTCGCGTATTACTACGCTGAAGCTTCGGAATAGATCGGCCAGCACATTGTTACCGGAAGCTTTGGCGATGGTGATATGGAAAGCAATATCTGCATCGAGGCACTGCTGGTATTGTTGTTCAAGGATGGCTTTTTTACGCTGCTCCAGCAGGTGTTTCATCTGCTGGATATCTTCTTTGGTGTGGTTTTCCGCTGCCAGCTTCACTATCTCGTAGTCCAACATACGTCGTACCTGGTTAATTTCTTCGAAGTCGGCCCTCCGCAGGCGCTGGTCGAGCGATTCGGCTTTAACGGTTTCATTCACAAAGGTGCCGGCGCCCTGTTGTACGCGTAAAATGCCCGACATGGCCAGTGTTTTAATGGCTTCCCTGATGGTGGAGCGGCCTACCGCATATTGTACCATCAATTCCGGTTCCGCCGGTATTTTCTGCCCGGGCTTGTACTTCCCCTGGGAAATATCCTTTTGTATAGCGCTGATAACGCGGTCCGATAATTTGGATGTGTGATCCATGAAAACTAATTTACTACACAAAGGTATGATGTTTGATTAAACATCAGATGTTTTATTTTTTTGAAAGAAAATAGCAAAGGAAGCAGCGTTTTTATTACAAAAGCGATCCTGACTATAGGAGACATGAGCAATGGAAGGAAGCGGTGCAGGAGATGATTAAAACAGCAGTTACTGGAAGATCAGCAATGCGTGGAGTAATCGTAAAGGGGTTTGTTTTAAAAATGCAGTAAACCGTTTTATCCCGGTTTACTGCATGTCTTTTTTTATAATGAAGTAAAAAAAGAATTTGGGATAACTAACAAAGGAAGAAAGGCCGTATATATGCGTTGGTAAGTTCAGACTCAGGATGCCGTTTTTTCAATATTTCCATACGCTCCACTGAAAAAAATGAACTCTGCTGCAAAAATATAATGCTGTAGCGGATTACAGGTATTTTCTGCATCTACAAGGCTACTACAGACGTTCATTTTTTGTATCTACAAAACAACTACAAATAGTATTTTTGCGGGATGAACCATATCAAATGGAAGCTGGTATTTTTGTTTTGTGCCTTTGTTAGCGGGATAGTTACAACAGATGTTGTTGCCCAAACGGTGGTAGATTCATTAAAGCAGGTGCTAAGGCAGCCTTCACTGACACCGGGAGAGCAGGTGCTAACAAGATTGAAACTGAGTAGGGCGTTGTTAAGCCATGATCATAAGGAAGCGCTTGCCAATGCGCAGGTAGCTTTAGCAATGAGCCGATCCTTGAAAGATAGTAAGTACGCCGCACAATCGCATTCATCGTTGGTGTCGCTGATGTTTGGCCAGGAAGATGTAAAGACGGTGCAGTTGCAATTGGATAGTGCATTTACGCTGGCGGAGCAGTCGGGCGATCCATTGACCCTGGAGAATGTGTGGTACCGGAAAGGCTGGCTGGAGAACAGAACAGGGAAGCCGCATGATGCTGTGAAGAGTTTTCAGCAGGCGTTGAAATATGGAGTGGGACAGCCGCCCAACAGTTTTGAAACCAGCATTTATTATAATCTTTCTTCTATTTATGCCGACTGGGATGACCTGGAAAACCAGTCGCGCTACGCATTTGCGAGCCTGGATGCCACCAGGCGTTTCCCTGACCCGGACGATATATGTAACGCGTATCAGGCCATCGGAGGTAGCTATGAGCACCGGTTTGCAGCCGATACCAGCGCACGCGAACTGCTGGACTCTTCACTTTATTACAACCGGGCGGCGATTACCTATTACCAGCAAAATAAAAACAGGATCAGCTTCCCGAGTATATTGGGGCTGGTGGCGCTGAATACCGCTAACCTGTATGCAGAATATTTCCCACGCAGCTACCGCGATTCTGCGCTGCATTACCTGGACATATCCCTGGAGATAGGGATTGTTACAGACCAACAGGAAATTATTGCCAGCAGTTATGGGATGATGAGCAGCTTTGAAATAGCTGACGGGCACTACGATCGTGCCTCGGCGCTTTTGTTAAAAGGTTTGGAAACCCTGCAACGATCTACTTCTCCCGACAATAACGTAATGGCGCATTTTATGAGCTCCCTGTCGGAGGTAGCAGAAAAGAAGGGCGATTTGGCGGCAGCGTTGAATTATTCCCGCGAATACAACAAGTATCATGCGGCCGTTTTTGATGCTGAGAAGATGTCGATAGCCAAAAGACTGGAAGCGCAGTACCAGGCCAGGGAGCGGGACCAGGAGCTGAGTGCGCTACAGGAGAAGGCCACTTTTAATAAAAAGTTGAATATTGTATATGTGATATTGATCATTGCCTGTATACTATTGCTGCTATTCCTTTTCCGCGCTTATCATTTCCGTTTGAAATCAACGATACAGCAGCAGGCATTGCTGGAGAAAGAAAAGCAGGATGCGGTATTGCAGATGCGGCTGAAAGAGGAAGAAGCCAGAACGCTGGAACTGCAAAAACAGGAGGCTGACCTGCAGGCGCGGCTGCAAAGTGAGGAAGCTGCCCGTTTACAGGCAGAGCAAGGATTGATACAGGCGCAGAAAGAACAGTTACAGAAAGACCTGCTGGCGGGTACTTTACAAGTGGAGCAGAAGAATGAGTTGTTGCAGACTTTACAGGAGAAGCTCGCCGAAAAATCGGGCGACCGAAACCTCGTGGGGCAAATTACCCGTATGATAGATCAGCATCGCCGCATGGATGAAGATTTTGAAACGGCGAAAACCGAGCTGGAAAATATTCATCCTGAGTTTTTCAGCCGGTTGCAGCAGAAGGCGGGAAATGCGCTTACCCGGCTTGATTTGAAGCATTGCTCATATATATCGATGGGGTTGTCGACCAAAGAAATTTCTTCCCGTATGGGTGTGGCGCCAAAGAGTATCCTGATGTCGCGCTACCGGATCAAGCAGAAACTGGGTTTGGGTAAGGAAGAAGGCCTGGATGCTTACCTGATAAGTATTGTACAATAAAGGAATGCGGCTGACTAAAAAGATATTTTTAGTCAGCCGCATTCCGGGGCGTTACCTGCAATGATGCTTTTGGGCATGCTTACATCTCCCATTCACAGGGTATTTACCCGGATTAATCCCGGAGGAAAACAAACCTGTTTTCAAATAATTTTCCTATCACTGGTATAGGTTGTTGTGCATTATTGCTGGCATTGATGATACCAAAAATCATAAATACCAGTGGAAGCAAACCTGCGACAGACAGTATTCCTGCTAATGAAGCCGGTAATACAGCTACTATAATACCTATCACCACAGACCAGACGATGCTGGCGATAATAAGTCCCAGTGCTTGTTCCAGGTGATAATTAACCAGGGGGCTTTTTGCTTCCTTTCTTTTTACATAGGCTATTATCCATCCTATAACCGTGATATAGGCAATCATGGCCCATTGTTTTGTTTTCATAGCTTTTTGATTTAAATGATGTACAGCAAAAGTAGGATGCACTGACAACAGTTGTGGAAATGTGCGTACTACACGATGTCTACACGGTAGAAATAAAGCAACTACAAAGTTGCTACAGAAATTATTGATGACTAACAAATAACCGGTTAGGTATTAAATTATTTTATCGCATATCCATTAACCCGCCGGCATGCGTGGCACAATGATTGTTGCCCTGCTGGTATGAAAAAAGCAATTATACCTTCCTTATTTCAGACAGTTTGTTTAGGTGTGGTAACGGGCATGCGTAGTGCAATGGGGCCTGCATTCACCAGTTATTTCGTTAACCAGCATCCTTCCGACAAGTTAAGAAGGTCGCCACTGGGTTTTATGCAAAAACCGGTTACAGCCCGTTTCTTAAAAACGATGGCAGCAGGTGAGCTGGTGATGGATAAAGCACCCGGCATTGGTGATCGTATAGCCGCTACCGGTATTGCCGGGAGGGCTTTGTCGGGGGCACTGGCCGGCGCTACCCTTTACCAGGCCAAAGGTGGCAAAGCGTGGAAGGGTGGCCTCATAGGCGCTGTAGCAGCAGTAGCTGCAGCCTATGCATTTTTTTATTTGCGTAGGGAAACGGGGAAAAGATTACGCGTAAAAGATGCAGCTGTAGGCGGTGTGGAAGATGCTGTGGCAGTGGGTATTGCATCGCTGGCGGTGAGATGATAAAATCAAGATGGCGCATTTATTTTTTGCAGATGTTGTTTTATTTGAGAAAAAAACTACATTTGCATCCCGTTTAACGGTGCCTAATAGTATAATGGTAGTACGACAGATTTTGGTTCTGTTTGTCTTGGTTCGAATCCAGGTTGGGCAACAAAAAAAGAGCGAATGGAATTTTCCATTCGCTCTTTTTTCTTTACTTCACTGCTCTCACCTTAATATATTCATATTTTTCGATGGTAGTATCCAAACCTCTACTGGTCATTTGTGTAACCAGGCTATCCTGATTATAAAGATATTCATGCCGGACTGGAAAAGTAGAATGCCATTTGTCCGTCATTACCTCATTCATGGGATTATTTTTTGACAACGGTTGACTTCCCACGTCTCTAAAATCTATTGGTAAATTGGTTAATGAAGGTACATTAGGAGCACTATCATACGGACCAAAAACGTGGGTGATTCCGGCAGGTACATATTCTTTTTTCAGCAAATTCCCCTGCCTATTGTAAGTGTAAATATTGGCATATGTTGAACCGGGTTCCCGATATGTAACAATGGTATCCTGATAGGACGCTGTAAGAGTGGAATGCGGAGCGGTGCTGGTATCCCCCAGCTGTTCACTGAATGACGTCATTTGTGAAATCCGTCCTGAGGCATCGTAATCGTAGTTGGTAAACATGTGCATGATTTCCCAAATGCAAGTGCCCATTTTGCACACATCTATGCTATCATACTTCTCGACCTGTGTCAATTGTTTTTTTGCGTTATATCGATAATAAGTAAAGAAATAGCTTCCTGTATCTCCTTTTCCCCTGATTCCATATTCCGTTACCAACCTGGGTTTATTAAAGACATTATATTCCAGGTAAAGGACAACGCTTCCAGACCAGTTGGGATCGGGATTGAGGGTGGTGATTTTGCTAAGTAGCCATTCATGCTTACCTGGAGGCGACGGAATATCATTGCGCTTACAGGCCCACAAAAGGAAAATCAATGTACAAACTGCAAATAATGCTTTCATTGTGGAATGCAGGTTTTTCATGATGCTAATATTTAAGATGGGTTAAAGGTTAATCAGAGATATGGTTGAGCTGAGTAAATCAATGCTGGCGATCAATTTACAAATTTATTATAGAAGTAGAAGGAAGAGGTCGTAAAATAGGATTTATGTTGAGGAGATAATATGCATGTTTTCACGGTATGGCCTTACAGAGATAATTCCAAGGGCCATCACATCTTTTTACATTTCACAATAATGAATCTGAACGACGGCTTATCCGTCATCATCTTATTGGGCTCTTCAATTTCAAAAAAATCAATCAATCCGTACTGCCCGAATTCCTGTTGTACAGATGCCGCATCATAGAAAAATATTTCAGCCCCCTTTGTTGCTTCAAACCGGTCTTTGCTGATCTCTTTGCCCTTGCCGTAATTAGGAGATGTTTTGGAGATGACGGAGAAAAAAAGATAGCCGTTGGGTTGCAACTGATTATAGCTGTCCCTGATCAGTTTTTTCCGCGCTTCACTATCCAGCAAATAAATCAATCCGTAACAAAAAATCCCGTCGTAGAGATGATCATCAAATGGCATATCTGTTACGGAGCCGTGATAAATTTTCATGCCGGTTCCATAGTGGGCAATGGCCATATCAATGGCGGTTTTTGAAATTTCTATGCCCGTTACCTTGATGCCGTTGTCCACAAATACTTGCGCATTCCTGCCATATCCGATGCCGGGAATCAATACGTCTTTAATACCCGTTTGGAGAAAGAAGTCTTTCGCCAAAATGGTGGATTCAGAAGGCTCAAACCCCCACATGGCCTGCTTTTTCACAAATGCGGCCTCCCAGAAATTTGTTGCTTCAGGCTTGTTGTTATCTGCTGGTGTTTTCATTGTAAGGTCAAAGATAAGCATAAATCACTTAATGCAACATTGTTGCATTAAGTGATTTATACAAATATCAAAACCAGGAAGCGGAATAGCCCGGTATATTTTTTTCAGTAAAGGCTTGCGTTTTCGAAAACCCCGTTGTATATTTGTCTACAATTATAGTAGACTAATAGAATTTACCACCACCAAACGCCGGTATCTCCGGCAAAAAGTCTTTGTCCCACCATACAAAGCAAGTTGGAATTATCATTCTTTATTGAAGTTGCTTCATTGAAGCGACACAGGCTTCCATTTATAAATATTTTCAACCATGAATCAGCTATTGCACAACAACAGGCGTAGTAAATCACTCAGAGCAGGCAAAAAACTTTCCGTTTGCTGCTGTTGTTGTTAGGCACTTCCTGAACATTCCAGGTTAATATATCCGGTCATCTCCATGGCGCGTAAAGCAGCCGTAATGGCTATTTATTTCCCTGTCTATCCAACATCTAATTTCATTTGTATGCTTAAATATCTACAACAGGCAGTATGGTGCGCCGCGCTATTATTTATTGCCAGCAGCGCATTTGCACAGGCGCCTGCCTTATTAAAAGGAAAAGTTATTGATAACAAAACGCAGGAAGCCCTGCCGGGCGCATCTGTGCGTGTTAAGGGTGGCCACTCCGGCACTCAGTCTGATGTCCGCGGCTCTTTTGAGCTGTCGCTTACACAACTGCCACAAACAATTATTGTCACCTTCGTAGGATACCAGTCGCGGGAGCTGGTCATTACAAAAAATGATCTCAACAGTACCATAAAACTGGAGCAACAACAGGCATTGTCAGAGGTAGTAGTGACAGCTGTTGGCATTAAAAGCGCTACCAGGTCGCTGGGATACAGCGTCGGTGAAATAAAAGGGGCTGCGCTGAAAGACAGCCGGGAACCTAATGTGGTGGCAGCGCTCAGCGGTAAGGTGGCTGGTGTTCAGATCAATAATTCCGGTGGTTCTCCCGGTGGATCATCTACCATAAAAATCAGGGGAAACAGTTCCCTTCTGGGAAACAATGCACCCTTATTTATTTTAGATGGCGTGCCGGTCGACAATTCCATCCAGGATATATCGCCAATCTCCAACAGCGTTTCACTCGCTACGCCATCTAACAGGGGCATCGATATCAACAGTGCAGATATTGCCAGTTTGACTGTATTGAAAGGCCCGGCTGCCGCTGCATTGTATGGCATCAGGGCTGCCAACGGCGCGGTGGTTATCAACACAAAAAGAGGAACCTCACTCACCGATAAATCTTTTGGGGTGAGCTACAGCGGATCATTTACCGTTGATAAAATTAACCGCCGTATGCAACCGCGGCAAACCAGTTTCTCCAATGGTATCGGCGGCCAATATGTGAAACCCGGTATCACCGGATCAGATGAAAATTGGGGCGCATTGCTGGATACATTGACCTATAGCTCCACTCCCGGCAACTTCGATAAAAACGGAACGATCGTTGGAAAGAGCGATCCCACTTCCAACGGCATACCGGTAAACCGTTATGACAATATCGATAAATTTTTCGTGAACGGCTATACGAACGATCATAATATCAGTTTCTATGGCAACACAGGAAATGCCGGGTATTATTTTTCCTACGGCAATCTGAAACAAACCGGTATCATTCCCACTACCGATTTCTACAGGCATACTTTCCGTTTTAATGGCGACTATGCCGTAAATGAACGACTGAAAGTATCTGGTGGACTCAACTATATCAAAGACGGCGCTGGTAACCGCGCACTGATGGGTGGATTTAATACCAATGTAGTGCGGGCATTGATGAATTCTGCCGTAAACTTTGATATCACCAATGGGTACTCCAATCCCTGGGATCACCCCGAATCGTATAAACTGCCGCCTACCAGCGCGAAACCCTGGGGCGACAGCCGCTCATACGCCAACGGCATCGGATGGGATAATCCTTACTGGTCGCTTAATATGAATCCGCAAACGGATGAACTGAACCGCTTTATCACTTTTGCAGAAGCCAATCTTGAAATCACCAGCTGGTTAAAAGCTACTGCCCGGTATGGTATCGATTATTATACTGATGTAAGGAAAGGCGCTTTCAGCCGCGGTACCTCCGGCGTAGCTACGGGTACCATCAACGATGTGAATTACACCCGCAGGGATAATAACCTCGACGTATTACTCGTGGCGGAAAAACGGTTGAGCAATGATCTGAACCTTACGGTAGTAGGAGGATATAACTATTATAATTCCTGGAAAAACCAGGTCAATACCCGCGGTGATGGATTGACCATTCCAGGTAATTTCAATATTTCCAACGCGTCTTCTACCCAAACATTTAATCAAACTATCCGCAAAAAACTCGTAGCAGGATATGCTGATGTAAAACTGGACTACCGGAAATGGTTATACCTGGAGCTGACCGGAAGAAATGAATGGACTTCTACGCTGGCTAAAGGAAAGAACGCTTTCTTTTATCCTTCTGCCAGCACCAGTTTTATTTTTACAGATGCGCTTCACTGGAATAATAGTATCCTGAATTTTGGTAAGATACGTGCTACCTATGCACAGGTAGGAAACGATGCTGATCCCTATTCACTCGAAACATACTATGCGCCCACTACCACGAATGGCTGGATACAAAGCGCGATTAGTTTTCCTTTTAACGGTAAACAAGGTCTCAGTTATAGCGCTACCATCGGTAATCCCAACCTGAAACCGGAACGCATCAGTACCTGGGAAACCGGACTGGACCTGCATTTCTTCCGTGACAAAACGCAACTGGAAGTGGTTTACTATAACAACAGCAGTAAGGATCAGATTATACCCGTTACATTACCCTATTCTACCGGCGCCGCCTATACGCTTGCCAACGCCGGCAGTATCGTAAACAGGGGATTGGAAGTCAGTTTGCAGCAGCGCATCCTCAGCGGCAGAAAGCTTTCCTGGACCGCCACCGCGTTGTTTAATAAAAATGTGAGCCGTGTTAATTACATCACGGACAATATTTCCAGTGTGAGTTTGGGCGGTATCTGGATGGAAGCACGGGGACAGGCAGGGCAGCCCTATGGGGTGTTTTACGGCACAGATGTGAAACGTAATGCAGAAGGAAAACCCATCATCAATGACGACCCGTCCAGTGCCAGCTATGGCTATCCGTTGGTGAACAGCAGCTTTACCAGGATCGGTGATCCCAACCCGGATTTTAATGTGGGATTACGCAACGAATTCAGGTATGGCGCCTTTACCTTTTCTTTTTTGCTGGATGGACGTTTTGGATTCGACATCTTCAATGCACCGCGGCTGCAGATGGTGTTTAATGGCGTAGATGCGTCAACGGTAGCCAGAGGCACCAAAACAGTTTTTGATGGCGTTACAGCCTCCAAAGGAGCACCCAATACTATTGAAGCAGAGCTATCGCAGGCATGGTACCGCAACACCTTTAACATACAGGGCCTTTATGTAGAGCATGATCTTTACTGGGTGAAGCTGAAGGATGTAAATCTTACTTATGCTTTGCCACAGCAGTTATTAAAACCTGCACATATCACCGCCGCCAGCGTTACGCTCACCGCCAGGAACTTTTTATTGTCTACCAACTACACCGGCAGCGATCCGGATCTGGGCAGCAGGAATGGCTTGTCTAACGCCGCTGGTATCGACTTCTGGACAACGCCTAACACGAAGAGCTATGGCATCGCATTAAACGTTTCTTTTTAATCAACAAGCAACCAGTAAAATGAAAATATTCAGTAAAACAAATTTACGTTTATTCGTTGTAGTTAGTATGCTGCTTTTACCGGCATCCTGCTCGCTGTCGGATACCAATGTTAACCCCAACGCCTCTACGGAAGTATCTGTCAGCGCGGTACTAACCGGCGCCGAAGTGTCATTGGGATTTAACCTGGGTGTTAACGCCGGTCTGATCGCCAATATTTACATACAACAGGCCTCCGGCGCCAATGGCGACGCGGCCTCGTTTGACAACTATACTTCGTCGATCCAGTATTTTAACCAGCCGTGGCGTGGATTCTACGGAGATGTACTGGATGAACTGAAGATTGTAAAAACTGCTGCTGAGAAGCAGAAACTACCTTACTACAGCGGTATTGCGCGTATCCTCAGTACTTATTCTTATGGTACATTAACTGACCTTTTTGGAGATATACCCTATAGAGAATCCCTTTATGGTAATAACATTACCAACCCGGCATATGATAAGCAACAGGACATTTACAAAGCATTGCAGGCGCAGCTGGACTCTGCTATCCTCGATCTTTCGGTACCTGCTACCGATAACCAGGGCGCATTGCCCGCTGCCGATGATGTGATATATGGCGGTAATGTGGAACGCTGGAAATCATTGGCGTATACACTGAAAGCACGGTATGCTATCCATCTCACAAAAATAAATAGTACAGATGCTGCGCAGCAGGTGTTAAAGGCGTTGTATGATGGCGCCCGTTACCGGGGAATTGCGGATAACTCTGCAGATGCGCTGGTTGTATTCGGCGCCGCCACCACCAATGCCAATCCTTTTTACCAGCAAAATACCAACAGGCCTGGATGGATAGGGTTGGGCGCTTCGTTTGTAAACCTGTTGAACGGAAATGAAGTTACCGATGCTGCTACCAAACCGGAAGGGCCGCTGGTAGATCCCAGGAGGGCCTATTTCGCAACGCCTTACCCGGCCGGCAGCAGCACATACAGGGGCAGTGCCCCGGGCGTACCTGGTGCGTTTTCGGTGATCGGCAGCTTTTATGGTACCGCCACTTCACCGGTTATTATCAGCAGTTTTTCAGAAGCCAAATTCCTGGAGGCTGAAGCGCGTTGGCGGATCAATCCTGCTGATCCATTGATTAAAACAGCTTTTGACGCCGCGATCCGTTCTTCTTTTGCGCGTGTAGTCGGTAATCCTGCTGATCCATATGCTACAGCGGAGAAACAAACGGCATATATAACGGCAAAGACTACACTCAGTGGTATTGCTGCCACCGATCTGAATACGCTGATCACACAGAAATATATTGCGCTGTTCCTGCAACCGGAAGCCTGGTCCGACTATCGCCGTACCGGTTATCCCGCGCTGCCGCTGGCAAAGAATGCTACCAGTGTGGCTAACCCAAACGGGCAGATACCCCGGAGAATACCGTATCCTCAAAATGAACAATCATTGAACAGAAATACGCCTGCGGGATCGGGTTATCAGACACCGGCCCTGTGGTGGGACAAATAATTTATCGGTCAACACAACTTATCATCAAAATGAAATTTTCACAGCTTTCCGGACCTTTTATTTCATTAACCCTGCTGGGTATCAATACCGTGGTATCGGCCCAGCATAGCCCGCAAAAGCCCTATAAAGGCAATATCGGGCCCACGCTGTCACAGAGCGTTGTTACTCCTGTAACCTTTAATCCTGCTGCGCCTGCGGGCGCTCCCAATATTGTGTATATCATGCTGGATGATGTAGGCTGGGGCGCCAGCAGTGCATTTGGCGGTCTCGTGGAAACACCGGTGTTTGACAGCCTGGCTAATAACGGGCTTCGATATACGAATTTTCACACTACCGCTATTTGCTCACCAACGCGTGCTTCCTTGTTGACCGGACGCAATCACCATTCGGTGAATGTACCCACCGTTATTGATGCAGCGGTGAACCTGCCGGGGCACAATGGTTATATGCCATTTGAAAAAGGTACGATCGCAGAAATCCTGCGGGAAGACGGTTACAACACTTATGCCGTTGGCAAATGGCATGTAACGCCCAGCCCGGACCTCACGCCGGCAGGGCCTTTTAACCGCTGGCCTACCGGCCGCGGGTTTGATGCCTTTTTCGGTTTTATGGCGGGAGAAACAGACCAGTATACCCCTGCACTCTGGGAAAATACCGTGAAAGTAGAGCCGGATCTACAGGGCAAACACCTGACTACGGTGTTGGTGGATAAGGCGATTTCATATATTGCCGGACAGCATTCTGCCGCGCCGGATAAACCTTTCTTCCTGTATTTTACGCCCGGCGCCACGCATGGTCCGCACCAGGTGGACCGTTCCTGGGTAGATAAATACAAAGGGAAATTTGACGCCGGCTGGGATGCTTACCGGGAGCAGGTATTGGCGCGTCAGAAAAAACTGGGACTGGTACCGGCGAATGCCACCTTACCGCCACGCAACCCGGGCGTAAAAGCATGGGAATCGCTTTCTCCCACAGAAAAGAAAGTATTTGCCCGTTTCTTTGAAGTATACGCAGGATTCCTGTCGCATACCGATTACGAGGTAGGCAGGCTGATAAACTATCTGCGTGATACCAAACAGCTGGATAATACCTTGGTGGTGTTGATCATCGGCGACAATGGCGCGAGCAAGGAAGGTGGTTTGAGTGGTCATGTGCATGGTATTAATGAATACATCGACGGTAGTTTGTTCAGCGAAAATTATGAGCAAAGGATAAAGGATATCGACAGCTTATATGATAAGATCGGCAGCGCCTCGTCAGGCCCCAACTATCCTGTGGGCTGGGCGCAGGCCGCTAATACACCTTTCCGCTACCTGAAGCAGGATGCCAACAGCGAAGGAGGCACCCGTAACCCGCTCATTATCTTTTATCCGAAGCTCCTTAAGAAAGGAGGTATCCGTACGCAGTATTCCCATGTGAACAGTGTTACCCCTACTGTGCTGGAAATAGCCGGGTTAAGTATTCCAAAGGTTATTAATGGTTATCCACAGGATACCCTGGAGGGGATAAGTCTTGCTTATACCCTTAACAACGCCGCTGCGCCTGGCCGGCATCATGTTCAATACTATGAAATAGCAGGAGGCAGATCGGTGTATAAAGATGGCTGGAAAGCTGCAGTAAGTCATCAGCGTGGTACTCCCTTTTCTGCAGATAAATGGGAGCTGTACCATCTTGATGAAGATTTCAACGAGCAGCACAACCTGGCTGCCAGCAACCCGGCGAAGCTGAAGGAATTGCAGGATCTTTTTGATAGGGAAGCAAAGAAATATAATGTGTATCCGTTGCTGGGAGATACTACCCGTCTCACGCCCGCCATTCTTACCAGGGGACCACTGGATAGCAGATCATCGGCCATTTTATACCCCGGACTAACGCAGGTGCCTACACGCTCGGCGCCCTTTCTTTCTGAACAGTCGTTTATTGTTAAGGCAGATGTGGAATTGAACAACGCAAAAAATGAGGGCGTGTTGTTGAGCGTTGGCGGCCGTTTTTCAGGATTTACACTTTTTGTGCAGCAGGGGAAATTAAAAGCAGTACATAATAATAACGGGACGTTAACGGATCTCACCTCCGGTAAAGCAGTGCCTGTGGGGAAGGTGATACTGCGCTATGAGCTGAAGTATACCCGCGCCGAAAAATTAACGGATCCGGCGGGTACCGAGGCATTATATATCAACGATGAAAAAGTGGCGGAGAGAGCGATTACCAAGGCCGACGCTACTATCTCACCATATGATGAAGGACTGGATGTGGGCAGAGATCAGGGATCCGCAGTGTCGCCATTGTACACGTCACCTTACAATTTTACCGGTAAGCTGAATCATATTGAAATTATACATCCTTAATTATTAAATCCTGGGGTTATGACATTCGCAGATCTTGTTTTACTGACAAAAAAAATTGCCATAGGGATCATCATATTCCTGGTTCCGTTGGTAATAGTAGCGGGTAGTATTTGGTTTTTACATTATCTCCTTCATCAAAATCATTGATCACAAAAAATAATTACGATGGCAACAAATGCAAAAACATCCTTGCAGGTAATCGGGAAAGATTCCCTGATTAGCCTGCTGCTTTATGTATCGCCGATTGCACTCATGTTCGCATGGTTTTATATTAGCGGCAGCAAGCCCTGGCTTCACCCGGCAGCGGAGCAGCTTTCGTTCCGGGCGCCGGCTTTCGTGGAGGCCATATTTAACAACCTGAAAACGTGGGGGTTGCCGGCTATTATGCTGGTGGTGGGTATTGTAGAATTTTCTGTGGGATTATATGAGAATAAGTGGACCAAGAATGAGCGTATCCTGGATGTAGTGTGTTTTATTTTACCGAAGCTGGTGTTACGTCCTATGATCGCTTATTTCGGGCTGCAGCTTTTACCGCTGGTATTACCCAATGCAAAAGATGCATTTGTGTGGGTACCTTTCTGGTGGGCATTTGCTATTATGGCGGTGGCAGATGATCTGACCCAGTACTGGTATCACCGGCTGCATCATCAGTTACCGTTGTTATGGAGGTTCCATCGTACGCATCATTCTGCGCCGTATATGGGTATGGCGATGACCGGCCGGCAGAATATTATTTATACGATGTTTTTTTCGCAGATATACCTCACCGTTACGCTGACTTACCTGGGGCTGGGTTATGCGGCTCTTTTTGTAGGTGGTATCAAATCGCTGATCACCACTGCCGCGCATTCGAGTATAAAATGGGATAAACCGTTTTATACTATCCGCTGGTTACACCCGGTTGGCTGGGTGATGGAACGGCTTATTTCAACACCGGCTACGCATCATGCACATCATGCTGATACCTCAGACGATGGCATAGGTAATTACAAAGGTAATTTTGGTAATATGTTTTTTATCTGGGACCTGATTTTTGGTACCGGGATTATTACGCGTCAGTACCCGGCGGCATATGGTTTGAAACATTATAAGGAGGAAGAGTGGTATGCGCAGTTATTGTGGCCTATTTTTAAATCAAAGAAAGAAGGCAGCGAGCTGGCGAAGAATGGACCGGAGGTAGGAGATGAAGTGGTTGTTGAAGAAGATCCGGTGAAGGTACCGCAGGCGGCTATTGTTGCCCGTGTGGTCAGTGCATAAGGCGTTTGAAATTGCAAGTAAAATAAAAGGGGTACCTCAGAACGAGGCGCCCCTTTTTAGTGTTCCAATGTTCGCCGTTTATTGGTAATTATAGTTATCCCAGTAAGGGTTTTTTGCTCTTGCAGCGGTAGGAACCCAGAAAATTGGAGAGGTTAAATTGTTATCCGCCGCTACTTTCTTGAAGTTGTCTGAGTTGTTGGTCAGCTCAATAGCAGGATAGCGTACCCTTTCCGGCATTGGTTTCCATACGGAGGTATGCCAGGTGAAGGGCTCCAGTTTCGGGTGACGGGTTCTTCTCAGCTCTGCCCACAGTTCGTATGGCTGATAGAGGTTCAGGTGCAGGTATTTCTGCTGCATCAGTATTTCCATCTTGTCATCGAGTGTTGGTGCTGCTGTGAATTTGCCTTTCACTACATCGCCCCAGGCATTCACTACTGTAGCTGATGGTCTGGCAGGATACACCAGTGCCATTTGTGCGGGCGTCATCTCTGTTTTGGCATAACTGCTCAACTGATTGATGGTATACCAGAAGGCGATAGAATGTGTTACTTCATCTTTGATATGCTCTTCGGCAGATTTACCTGTATTCGCCAAGCCTTTCAATGCAATTTCAGCCAACAGAAGGTCCTGTTCACCCAGTGTGCTCATATAAACAGGCATTTTGGAGTTGCGGTGGAAGGTAGCATGGTTGTACATGGACTTAGCATTGGTAGAAAACGTAGAGGCAATATTGTCCGCAAAAGGATAATATTTTTCCCCGCTGCTATACAATGCGGTCTGTTCTTCTATATTGGCAGATACGCCGCGGTAATCCATATATTTGGTAGGCATGGCCAGTACCGGCAAACGAGGGTCATCAATACCTTCTTCGTAAGCGGGCGTACCGTAGTTCAGCCTTTTCATGATGATGTTAGGGATAAAGGACGCGAAAGAGTTTTCATACACGCCGCGGATCCAGGTACCACCACCAGTTGGATCGATGTCAAACCAGTAGAACCAGTAATAGTCAGTTTGTGGTAATGGTTTGGCCAGTGCCGTCTGGATCAGAGGTTTGGCATATGCTTCTTCCACGCCTGCAATACGTACCAGCATTTTCAAACGAAGGAAATTGGCAAAGGCTACCCATTTGTTGATATCACCATTGAAGGCAAGATCCTGTTGTTTGAAAACAGCCTGGGCAGAGGCCGACATTTGAGCGTAAGCGCCCGGCAGTCCGTCTACCAATGTTCCCAGTTCGGCGATGATGGATTGATAAACGGTTTTAGCATCATCATATTTAGGAAACAGGTATTGTGCACCGCCCTTAGAACCCTGGAAGGCATCGGAATAGGGAATGGAATTAAAGAAGTCTACCAGCTTCGCGCTTTGGTAGCATTTAATTAAACCACCCAGTTTTACATAAAGTTCTCCATCTGTTTTATCTTGTCCGGAGCGTGCACCTACGGTATTCTGAAGTGTTTCATAGTTTTTCAGACGGGTGTAGCTATTTTGAAAGAAATTCTGTCCCATAATAGGAAAGTCATCAAAGCCGTTACCGGTGGTAAGGTCATTGTAGCTGGAAAACCAGTCGTAGCGGTAAGATACATACCGTTGTGCTATCTGGGAATAACCGGTGATACTGGTACCACCGTTAAGCAGATAGTACCATTCACCATAGTCCTGCGCAAAAATTTTGTTATTTGTCAGCATGTCGGTGAATAGCCCAGGTACTATATCAGCATCGCTGCCGGTAAGTTTGTCCTTGTCGTAGAACCGGTCTGACAGGTCTTTTTTACAGGCGCCCAGGAAAGAGGCGGACAGTAGAAATATATATAAATATGCTTTTTTCATTTTTTTCATTTTATACATTAGAAAGCCACATTTAATCCCAGGGAATAAGTCCGTTGTGTTGGGTAGATGGTATTTTCTACGAATACATCAGCACCCAAAGCTCCTTCCGGATCAATATTGGGAATGGATTTGTACAGGTAGAAAAGGTTACGCGCAGCTGCGGTGATGGTGAGCCGTTGCATCTTAATCTTTTTGGCGAATGCCGGCGACAATGTATATGAAAGTGCCAGTTCTCTTACTTTAACGTAGTTATTCTCAAATAAGCGATCGGGAGGGAAAGCGGTGGCCAGGTCGTTTGCATAGCCCTCATAGTAGGTCGCAGCCGTAGTCATAATATCATTCGTAACATATTTACCATTATCATCCAGTTTAACACCGGGAAGAATCAGGCCATCATGATATACTTTTCCGTCTTTTGACTGTGCGGGAGCCGGTTGTGAATGCTGCCACGGCACTTTCTGATCATTGGCGTTGAGATAATATGCCAGACCGCCGTTTTCTTCATCCCTGTATTTCATGGTATTTTCCAATTGTCCTACACCAGTCAAACGGTTGTTGGTATAAGAGAAGATGGTACCCCCGTATTTATAATCCAGTCCGATACGCAGGTTGAAATTCTTGTACTGGAAGTCAGAGAGTAAGCCGCCGTATAATTTGGGCATTACATTACCCGCTGAAATCTTTTTCTGATCATCAAGAACATAAGCGCCATTGGCGTTCACTACTTTGTTACCGGCTTCATCACGTTTGAAGTCGTAGGTCATAATTTCTCCGTAAGGACGGCCTTCGTCTGCATTTACAGAAACGGCAGCGCCATTGATCAGGTTACTGAAGCCGTAGTAAATTACTCCGGGATAAAGACTGATTACCTTAGACGCCTGTTTGGCTGCATTCAGCGTCAGGTTCCAGCGATAATTTTTACCCATTAACGGTGTTCCGGTTATGGCCAGTTCAAGTCCCCAGGCTTTTACGTCCCCGGCATTTACTGTTAAACCGGTAGAGCTGGAGGCTGACGAAATCGGCAAACCGATAATCTGGTTATACCTGTGATTGGTATAGAAGGAGAAGTCCAGGATAATTCTGTCCTGTGGCAGGAAGGTATTGTTGATACCTATTTCAAACTCCCGTTTACGTTCCGGTTTCAATGCACCTGGTAATAGGTTGTTGGGAGAAGAAACTGTGTTGGCGCTGGTGCCGGCCAAACGGTTAAAACCGTAGAGACTATTGGCAAAATATCTGTCAGTACCATTACCTACGTCTGCCCAGGATAATCTCAGCTGTCCGCTGTTTACACCTTTCAGGGCAAAACGCTCTGTGTAGTTCCAGGTGGCGGCAACGCCGGGATAGAAATATTTATTATTTTCCGGAGGAAGCGTAGAATTCCAGTCCTGTCTGCCCTGTACTTCCACCGTTAATTCATTTTTCCACGATAGCGCTGCAGATGCCAGTAAGCTATATAACACATCGGATCCACGGCTGTAATTTCTCAGCTTATCCTGGTTATCGGCATTAGCGACTCCAAGCTGATTGGAGAAGGAGTACCAATCAGGGAAGTTTAATCCACCCACGGTAGTAGTACCGAAATAGTCTACTGTACGAAGCCGGTATATTCCACCGCCAAAGGCAAACAACCGAAGGTCGTTATTCAGGAAGGTTTTATTATAGTTCAATAATGCCTGGTAAGTTTGAACAGTAGCGTTTTGTTTGGCTATACCGAAAGAACCACCAGCCACTGAAGGCACAATCCTGGTTATTTTTTGCTCAGTTGTATAGTTGGTGTTGTCGTAATCCAGACCAGCCTGACCTACGAGGAACAGGTCTTTAGTGAAGTTGAGGGTTACTTTGGCAGAGGTGATCATATGCACCTTATCATCCTTGTAACGGTTCTCTTTCTGGTCCCACAGGTATTTGCCAAGCTGCCTAAATGCCTCGGATACTCCTGCATTTGTAAGATCGCGCTGATAACCGGTAGCGTCAGTGTAATATGGGTAAATCTTACTGTAATCAAAGTCTACCGGGTATCCCCAGGCTACAGGTCCGTCGTTTAAAGAGCGGCGATTCTGCGTGGTGATATTGTAGATATTGGAAATCACTTCGAAGGAGGCCAGGTCAGAAGCTCTGTAATTACCATTAAAGCTGAAGGTGTTTCTTTTCTGCCAGCCATTTTCAGCGATATCCTGGTAGTTATAGTTGGTATAAGATACTCTCATACTGCCTTTTTCATTGCTGCCTGCAATGGATACGTTCGCAGAAGTAGATTGGCCTCTGCGGAACAGGGAAAGGAAGTTACCGTTGTGGGGAGAGTTCTTTACGATAGAGCTATCATAAAACATTACATCTGCACCATCGAAAGCAGGCCCAAAGCTGAAGCGCTTAAGGGGCAGCATCCTGGTTTTTACACCATTGACAGTGGCATAAGTAGTGTCGTACAGATTGTCGCCCAAGCCGTATTTGTCCTGTAGTTTGAGGTATGAAACGGGTTGCTCTATAGTATGTTGCACGTTAGCCGTCATACCAAATCCTTTTACATTACGACCACTTTTGGTGGTAATGATCATTACACCATTGGCTGCATCGCTACCATATAACACGGTTGCTTTTGCGCCTTTGAGGATGTCGATAGATTCGATATCATCGGGGTTGATGTCGTTGATGCCCGCCCCATAGTCGAAGCCTTGTCCCAGGGACCCACCGATCTGTGTTTTACGGTCGCTCAGGATAACGCCGTCTACCACAAAAAGTGGTCTTGTGTTCTGGTTAGGGTTCATACTGGATGCGCCACGGATATTGATCCTGACACCACCTTGAGGACCGGCAGAACCGGTATTAACGCCTACACCGGCAGCTTTACCATAGAGCGCCAGGAAGGGGTTCATAGTGGTACCGGCCTTAGTAAGTTCGTCGGCTTTGATAGTGCTGATGGCATATCCCAGGGTTCCTTTCGGACGTTTGATACCCAATGCAGTTACCACCATTTCATTCAATCCGCTGGAGGCAATGTTGAGTGTTACGTTTAATACAGTAGCTGTGCCTACCACAACTGATTTAGGATCAAATCCAACGGAAGTGAACACCAGTGTGGCGTTATCGTCCGGAACATCAATGCTGTACTGACCTTGTACATTCGTAGTGGTACCGGTTTTGGTGCCCTTCAGGATAATGGTTACGCCTGGAACAGGGGCCCCGGTATTATCCTTGACCACACCGCTTACTTTTCGTATTACCACTTCTGGTATTGGAATGAATGGCGCTGCATTTAACAGTTTAATATCCTTTTCTTTTACAGCGATGATCTTACCGATCACTTCATAGCTGAATGGCTGATTTCTGAAAAGCAGCGTCAAAGCATCGTCCAGCGAAGCATTCCGTATGGAGATGTCAACCGGCTTACTTTTGGTAAGCATAGCATCTTCATACCAGAACTTGTAACCTGATTGCTTTTTGATTTCTTCAAACACCTTCTGAATAGGTGCATTTTTTTGCGATAAGGTTATCTGTTGCGACAGAGATTTGGCGCTGATTTGCAAACAAACTACCGTCAAGAGGATAGTTGTCAGTTTTATTTGCATAATCAGTTGTTTTTTTAGCTTCAGATGGGCGCCTGATCGACGGAGTGCGCCGACGCGCTCTTTGATGGTTGATACCAGCCCATGTACATAAATGGGCTTTGCATGACAATTGGATTGCATACATTTGTAGTGTTTGGTTTAGATAATCTGATTTCTGGTACTATTGAATGTCAGTAACTGACCAGGCTTTTTGCCAGGGGCGGGTGAGATCGCTCCTGGTTTTTTATGCCGGTTCCTTACATGCATTAGGGACCTTTATTCATTGTTAGGTAATTGGTTGATATTATTAAATAACAAGCTGTTTTGAATCACACGGCTATTGCAGGAAATATGTTAAAATGAATAACAAGCGATATATTAATAAGCAAATGAATAATTAGCAACAAATAGTAAATACGCTATGGCATCACGATTAGTTTGTGATTTTCCATTTTAAAATGGATCTTACTGATTTCAAGTAATCGTAATAATTCAGACAGGTTTGCATCCCTGGGAATATCTCCGGTAAAGCTACGAGCCGGTATGGTTCCATTATATACTACATCTACATCGTACCACCTTTCTACCTGTCGCATGATTGTTTTGATGTCAGCACTTTTAAAAGAAGTAAGTCCGTTTTTCCAGGCAACGGCCAGATCGATATCTGCCTTTTCTATCACCTTGATTTTGCCATCGGGCGCCAGCAGTGATTGCTCTCCCGGCTTTAATAAACTGGAAGCGTTTTCCTGGCTTACTTTAACTGCCCCTTCCAGCAGTGTGGTTCTGATATCTGCTTCGTCGGCATAGGCCATGACATTAAAACTGGTACCGAGTACGGCTATATTGGCTTTATTTACAGATACGTAAAAAGGTTGATCAGCGTTTTTCGCTACTTCAAAATAAGCCTCTCCACTCAATTCCACGCGGCGTTCTTTCCCGGTAAAAGCGGTTGGAAATTTCAGGGAAGATGCTGCATTCAGCCACACCTTTGATCCGTCGGGTAATTCGAGCCGGTATTGCCCTCCTTTAGGTGTTCTCAGTATATTGTAAGCTACCCCGCTATTTACCGGAACATGCCCCTGATCATATTTCAACAGCCCCGGGCTGGCTTGTAAATTTACATTGCCCTGTTGTGCCAGTTTACCTTTTAAAGTGCTGTCCAGTTCAACCACATTGCCGTCGGCCAGGGTAAGCATTGCTTTGTTACCTCCCGGCGCTATATCTTTCTTCAGATCGGTGCTGGGTACCTTTGATGAGATACCGCTTTTCTTATCGCGGGTAGCCAATAACCAGCTCCCCCCGGCAACCACCAATAGTAATACTGCAGCCGCCCAACGCCATATATATAACGGTTTTACGGTCGGCTCTTCCTTCAGTTTGGGAAAGAGAAATGTTGTTTCTTCCTCATTCGCTGATTGGATCCAGGCCTCTTCTATTAACAATTCCAGTTGCGTTTGGTTGTCGGATGCGTTTAAAAAGTCACTTAGCTCGGACTGTTCCGCAGCAGTGAGCAGTTTATTGGCATATTGGCTTAGTAGGTAGCGCAACCTGGTATTATCCATTGGTATAGATTGATCTATACTATAAGACAGCAGTAAGTATCAAAAAGAGGTAACGGGGTAGAAAAAAATTTAAAACAAGAGAGAATGCCCCATAACCAGTAATAATGTATTGATTTCCGGGTGTGCCATGGCGTAGTGCCGGATGGAACGCAGGGCCAGCACCATATGCTTTTTAACAGTCTCGAGGGAGATGGCCATCCGCTCGGCAATTTCGGCCTGCCGCAGTCCTTCATCTCTGCTTAACAGGTATACTTTCTGTCGTTGGGCGGGTAACTCAGATATTGCCTGGTCTATAATGCGATGGCAGTCTTTAATGGTGGCATCATCTTCCTGGCCCTGGATATTCGCCATACTGGCTTCCCATGCCTGTTTCCTGGCCAGTTCCCGGCCAAGTTTTTTAAGAAATGACAAGCTGTAATTCCGCGCTATTGCATACAGGTAAGGATGGAAGTGCTCCACGTGGTTTAGCTTCTCCCGCTTTTCCCAGATCCGGATAAAAATTTCCTGCACAATTTCTTCCGACAGCGGCCGGGAACCGGTCAGCTGCATCACGAAAGCGTCTAATCTGGGCTGGTAAATATGAAACAACTGTGCAAAAGCAGTTTCATCGCCTTGCGACACCTTTAATAGTAAATCCGGGTCACTATTTAATTGCACGGTATTCAAAATATATTTTAAAGCGTTTCCCCTTATTGGCTGATTCTGGTCGATATAGGATGTAAAGATAGGTATTCCTGATTGATAAAAAATCACACCTTTCTGGCACTTGTTAATCAATTGTTATCGGCAGCGGTGTTCTGATACTATCATTAACATATATCATTCATTAAAGTGAGGTTGAGCGTCTGGCCGATAGCTGAGTTTGGCGTGTACAATGAGCAACGATAAAATTTTTTCATCTGGATATTTTGTTCTGAAGTCCGTCTTTCAAAACAAAATATCCAGATGAAATAATGGGTTATTTTTTTTCTTCGTGATATTCCTGTTCAGTGTTTATAGACCAGATATTTGACTTGGTTACTATGCCATTGGCAATATTATCTACCGCTACCATGGCGGTGAGCATGGAGTGGTCGGAGTTATTGTATTTATGCATGCCGTTGCGGCCTACCAGGAACAGATTTTCGAAACTGTCGATATAGGTTTTCAGTTCATCAAAACGTTCGTAGGTACCCCAGTAAGCGGGGTATGTTTTTTCCATTCTGAGTACGGTGGCATCCAGTACATCTGATTGTTGTGCCAGGCCTATTTTGCAGAGTTCTGTGATGGCAGTTTGCCGGATGGCGTCGTCGGTGAGTTCCCAAAAATCATCTCCTTTATTGCAAAAGTATTCCATGCCTACCCAGGTAGTATCCGGGTCTTTCACCATATAGGGGCTCCAGTTATTGAACAGCTGGAGACGTCCTACTTTCACATCCTTTTCCTGTATATAGATCCAGGTATCTTTTAATTCCAGTGGTTTATGTTCGCCTGTTTTTTTATCGGCAAAGCTTAAGTTTTTAAGGAGAATACCAATGGTGATGAAGTCGCGGTAATGCAATCCTACGGCGATTTCCCTGACGTTGGCGGGTATGTTGGCGTCCATGTCTGCCACCAGTTCCTTAATGGGCATGGTGGAGAAAAAATAATCGCCTTCCAGTGTCACTACTTCCCCGGTGCTGCGATCCAGTGCTTCAATGGCTGTGATCTGGTTCCCTGAAGTATGGATTTTCTTTACATCATGCTGCATTAATACGGTACCGCCTTTATTGACTACCTGGTGGGCTACTTCTTCCCATAATTGGCCGGGGCCGTGTTTGGGATAGAGAAATTGTTCTATCAGGCTGGTTTCTACATTTTTTTGTTTGAGGTCTTTAGGCTTCCCGGCTTCGATGGCAGATTTTACGGCATGCGCGATGGCTTTGCCGATGGAGATGCCTTTGATTCTTTGCGCGCCCCATTCCGCAGAAATAGCGCTGCAGGAAATACCCCATACTTTTTCTGTATAGTCTTTAAAGAAGAGATGATAGAGTGTTTTTCCAAAGCGGTTTATCATGAAGTCTTCCAGGGATTTTTCATTTTTCCGTGGAAACACCTGTGCCCACAGGTAGGAGAACATGATGCTGACGGTGGTGGTGAGACCCAGTTTACGCAGGGTATCTACCGACAACTGTATGGGATAGGTAAAGAATTTATGCAGGAAGTAGATGCGCGACAGTCGTTTTCTGACCAGCATAATAAGATCCGGGTCGGGGGCCACGAGAGTATCGGTGTGGCTGTTGTTGCGGGGTGTTTTTATTTCCCTGGTTTTTTGCTGATAACTGATAGAGAAAATTTCTGCGGCTTCTTTGTCGAGTGGCATCATGGTCATCCACCAGTCCATTACGCGATCCGATTTGGAGAAGAACCGGTGGCCTCCGATATCGATGCGATTGCCTTTATAGTTTACTGTTTTGGAGATGCCGCCGATATCGGTACTTTTTTCCAGTACTACCGGTAAGATGCTGGTGCGCTGTAATAGTTCATAGGCAGCAGTCAGGCCGGCCGGACCGGCGCCAATGATAATAGCTTTCTTTTGCATGAGCGAATGAGGTTGTTGAATAAATGAATGCAGCGATGGAATGTGGTGGTTACCTAATAGTTTGTAATAAAGGGTCGGAGTGGCATTCCCCGTACATAAAAATGGTGGTAGCGCTTAAACGTTGGCATAGCAAAATGGTTTTATGCAGGTATTTCGTTTAAAAGAAATACCTGTTTTGAGGGTGTATATGTTTTTGGGTTAGCAGCAGATCATGAGGGCTGCCCGCACTATACAATTATAAGAGATGTTACTGAAATGAGAATGCAGCTCTTAGCCAGTGGCTAAAAGCAGGAAGTAAATGGCTGAAAGCTCAGGGAAATTTCCATTGATAAAAGTAGACCGGTGCATTTTTTCCTTCGCTGATGGTTACATAACCATCGTTGTTAGGGGTAATGGTCACGCCTTCACCTTGTTTTTCTATTACATAGGGAAGTTCCTTAGCAGGTTTTGCCATGGCCTGTTCTACGCTTTCATTGCTGTTGCGGTGCCAGTAGTAGATGGTGGTGAGTGTTTTTATAACAATGTGGTGGCCATCTTTGGAAATATCTCCGGAGGTAACCCAGGTGTAGGGGAGTTTGACTAATTTTTCGAGGGTGGCTTTATCGCCGTTGTTAAAAAAGAGTTGGTTTGTTTTGTAAAGACTTACTTCCCTTTCTCTTTTGCTGATAATATAAATTTGTTTGCTGATAGGATCTATCATCAGGGATTCAGCATCGCGGGGGCCGTTTGGAAATTTTAGTGTCAGCACATCGGGGGTAACCGCTACATGTTCGGCAGGTAATTTTTCCGGTTCCGGGAAACGATATATGCGGATATGTTTCCTGACACCCGAATTATCGCCTATATCTCCTACATACACATACGATTTGCCTTTTTCCGGACCAATGCCTTCGGCAATATCTTCCCAATCACGATTGCCGGTATCTGTTAATTTAAAGGTACTGATCAAATCCGCTTTGCTGTTGAGCAGGTATACTTCCGGTTTGTTGCCGCTATCGTTATGGGTCCAGTAGCAGCCTTTTAAGGGTATACTGGAGGCGATACCGGAAGCTTCTCTTACTTTGTCTGTAGAGAGGTTGCCGAGTATCTCCGGTTTGGCCGTTTGGGCCATAGCGGTAGCGGTGAGGAGCATGGAGAATATATAGAGGGTCAGTGAACGCATGCGGTAAATTACAGAAAATTATAGACTGTAACCCGTTTGTTGCCGGTTTTGTTCAGCAGTTTTTTTCTATTGCTTCTTTCAGATCGCGCCTTGCAGGTACACTTAATACAACTGCCGGTCCCTGCTGATCAGCAGTATACTCTCTTTAAATGTTTCCGCAATACGATGTTGCTGATCAGCGCTACTGTATATCCCGGTGCTGCTTTTGAGAAAACCAATAATATCATTATTCCCCCGCAAACAGGCGAAGCCAATAAAATTTCTGTTGCTACTTTTCCGGTACTCATTCAGTATCCGGTGTATTGGCCATATGGAATACATGTTGCCAGGTGATTCCATAGGGCCAAATCCATCCATTTGCAGGTATAGTTCCATAAATTCTCCCGGGAACCTGAATCCCAGTGCACTTTCTGTTTCGGTGATCATTTCTATCAGGGCGCCTTTATTGAGGGTGATGCCGGCGTTTTTCCATTGCTGAATAATGCTCTCTGTCCAATTATTCATAACTGCTGTTATTTTTTTTCTGTCACAACATACACTACCGACATAGGAGGCAGGGATACTTTGACCCCGTTGTTTGCATTGGTGGCATTGGCTTTTATGGCGTCATAATTTTGCGGACCACCGGCTGTTCCGGAAGGACCACTACCATTTACAAATACTTTTCTGCCAAAGCCGGTAACGCCTTCGCCGCCGGTGAGCGTATACCAGTAAAACCGGTTGCCGGTGTTGAAATTTTTGAACGTGAGTTGTACATCTTTTTGCATGTTGCCTTTGTTTACCAGCACGGTAGATATTTCTCCGGAGCTGAAGGTAGAGGCATAGGCAAGAATGTCTGCATCAGCGGAGGTGGCATTGATGCACCTGTCGCCCAATGTTTTCTGAAGAAAATAAAGATAGTGGAAGGCGGGTCTGGGTTCCCATTTTGATTCGCCGGAGGCGGCGTCGCCTGTGCTGAAAAGACCCTGATCATTACCGTTGTCCCAGGCGTTGGCCAGGTCCCAGCGACTGGCCATGCCAAATTTATTTTTCATCAGTTCTTCCAATACGAGCACAGCGTGTATGCCTGAGATTTGTGACACCATTTGTTTGGAGCCGGTAGCAAAAATATTCCATTCAGTCAGCGCGATGGGCTTTGCGTTTACGCCGGCAGTTTGCACGGAAGCACTGACGTGATCATATATTTTTTTTGTGACGGTATTGGCGGTGACTAAAATTTCCAACGGAGTGGAATTGGTATTGAAGGGCGTATAGTAGCTGTGTACGATAAAGAAGTCGGCCGCATTACCTGTTTGCTGCAATACGCCACTGTTCCAGCTTTTGTCGGTAGCGGTGGCCCAGGAGGCCGGCTCCTGCTCCAGTAGTTGTACGCCGATGTAAATTGTTTTCCCGATTTCGGTGGCTGCTTTGCGGAGGGAGTCGATGTATATTTTTGCATGGCGGCCATATAGCTCGCCTGTTATGAGGAGTGGCTGTCCGTCTTTGTTCTGCGATTGATCAATACGATAACCAGCCTGCCAGGTGCCATTGCTTTCGTTGCCTATTTCCCAGTACCTGGTGCGGCCGTTATCATATCGTACCCAATCGGCGGCCAGGTGTGCAGCGGCTGCTACCGGGTTTGCACTGCTGCCATACCTGGCATAGGCGTAGTTAAGGGTAATGATGCCTTCGTTGCCTGTTTGCTGCAGCATGTTGTAATAGTTGTCCAGGGAAAGCGTCCAGCTATCGTTGTTACGGCCATACCAATACCCTGCGCCGGTCATATTGCCATTCATATCGGGGAGCTTGGCCGGCGCATCTGCCGGAGCATTGCCGGGTGCGCTGTTCCAGAAATAAACGCTGCTGATGTTACCGCCCGGAAATCGGATAATGCCGGGATGAAGTTTGGTGATATGTCCGACTAATGCAGGCTCCGTTACCATTTGTGTCATATACAGGTTGGCGTTGTTACCAAATAACGCGGGCGAAATTTTTGTTACAATCGTAGAGGCGTCTACGTTAACGGCAGCGTTAACGCTGGCGGGTGCATTGGCTTCGTTGAACGCCGGTGCTGTAAACCTTTTTGCTGTCCATCCATCTTTAAAAAAACCTTCCGTAACCGCTGTGGCGGGGTCTGGTGGCGTAATTACCGTAATCACGGTATCTGGTTTGCCGGTATTACCGGCAGGAGAAGAAGATTTTTTACCGCATGCAGCCAGTGAAGTCAGCATCAGGCAAATCAATACGCTATCGTTTAGCATTTTCATCTGATCAGATTTGCAGCCTGTGAATACCGGGCATCTTTTTACAGATGCCCGGTTGAATTGACCGGCTTAGAAATTATTTTATTTTAATGATCCTGAAGTTATCGTAAGCTGTATTGTATACTTCTACACCGGCGGCTTCAGTAATGATGCGGTAGCCGAACATTACTTTACCATCACTTTTCAGCAGATCGCCCATCACGGTGGCGCTGGCGCCGGTGCCTTCTACGCCGCTATCGCTCAGCTTAAAGTCCGATAGTTTGATCGTTATGGTTTGCCATTTGTTTTTGGTGTCGAAGGTTTTGTTATCGGCTGTTAACCAGGGCATAAAACGGAAGGCGTATTTGTCGTTGAACCGTAATACGTTGATACCGGCTGTCCAGGGTTCTTTGGTATTGATTTCAAATTTGAGTGCATACTGTGATGCTTCTTTTGTCAATACATCGGTAGTAAACATCGCCACATCATTGAAATTGCCGGAGCGGTTACCATTCCACCATCCGCCGTCGTTAGCGCCTACGCCGCCGAAAATATTCTGCAGATAGCTGCCCCTGGTGCCGGGAAACAATGCCGCATCGCTGGTTCTGTTGGCACCCCACCAGGCCCAGTTGAATACAGCCGGTTCACCGCTTTCGCCGTCGTTGGTTAAATTACTGATCACATCTTTGCTGGCATGATCATTCAATGGCCCGTCAGACATGGCGCTGCCGTATTTGGCATGGATTAGCAGTCTGCCGGTATCTGTACCCAGGTCCGGCATCAACAGTCCAATGCGCGTGCCGGCGGCATTGGCTGTAAAAGAAGTGATGATTTTTCCACCGGGCAAAGTGATTTTATCGATCAGGAAAAGACTGGAACCATAGATAAACAACGAATCGCCCAGCACTGCATTTTCATTGGAGATGGCTGCAATGGAAGGAGGCGGAATGTCTATTACAAAAGAATAGGCAACCTCTCCATGATTGGTGACGATGCGTATCTGGTTAGGCACTTTCGGATCGGTAGCCTCCGTAGGTGCATTGCCGGGAATCGTAAGAATGATATGCGTATTGGTATTGTAAGTAGGATTTACATACGCATTTAACCCGTTAAAAGAAATTGTTACCACACCGCCCAGGTTCTCACCGGTAACGAGTATCAGCGTGCCGGGCAGCGCTTTGGTAAAGCTGCTGTCCTGCAGTGTTGAATCGAGCAGCGTTACCCTGGTGATCACCGGTGGTCCGGATAGTTCATTGTTTTTAGAACAGGACAGGAGCAGGCAGAGTATTGCTGTCAGCATGACTGTCAGCAAACCGCCGTGTTTTTTATATAACGAATAATGAATGTGCATCATACAATTACGTTTTGAAAATTAATAAGCAAAAGGCACCGGAGGCTTCCTCAGATTGGGCGCCGCCGTTAATTCAGCAGCAGGATAGGGCAGCAGGAAATTACTTTCTGTAACCGGGTAAAAAGCCGGTGTGTCTGAGGTAATGGTCCAGCTGGTGGCATTGGTTTCCGTGTTGGGTATTATCCTGTAGGTGCCTTTATCCTGCGCATTCAGAAGGCTGATAGCCTTTTGAGGATCGTAGTAATGCAGGCGCAGGATATCGTACCAGGCTTGTCCTTCCATGGCCAGTTCCAGTCTTCTTTCTTTATAAATATCATCCCAGGTAATAGCTGTTTTGTCTGCTAGTCCTGCACGTTTGCGGATGGCATTAAAATATTTCAGCGCTTCTCCGTCGGAGGTGGTGGCGGCATTGCCCAGAACGGCTTCTGCGTATATCAGGTACACATCTGCCAGTCTTAACATATAGGTATTAATTTCTGTATGCTGTTGGGCTACTTTGTTATCATTATCTTCCGGGCGACCTACTACATATTTCTTTACCCAGGCACGCGTATTATACCGGTCGGTTCCATTAAAGCGCCAGGGCACCTGTAATTCCTGGATGATCTTTTTACCGGGGTTGTTGGGATCATCTACAGATTGATGGATATAGGAATAGTGATCGCCTGGAAACATAAAGGTTCCTTTACGTCGTTTATCATTGGGAGAATATAATTTTAACTGGTCCAGCGAGGCGCCCAGATCGCCGCCCCATCCGTCACTAAAGCCGGTGATTTCAGAGCCAAAGGCGAGAAATGCCTGTACGCTGTTTTGTGTACCCCAGTCGCCGTCATATTTCCATTGCAGGGCAAACAGGCTTTCGGGGTTATTGTTGTTTTTCATCAGGAACAGGTCTTCGTAGTTGGTCATCAGCGAGGCGCCGCTATTCACAATTACATCGTTGGCAAACCATTTGGCGCTGTCGAGATCTGTTTGCTTACGCGTTTTATTGGCGCCGAGGCCTGCACGGGTAAGGTATACTTTTGCGAGCATGCCTTCTGCGGCCCATTTGGTCAGTCTTCCTTTCTGCATGGGCGTAGCTGGCAGATTGGCGGCGGCAAACCGGAATTCGCGGATAATAAAGCCCCATACCGATTCCACGGTATTACGGCTGATAGAGGTATCAGTTACCAATACGTTGTTATCCACAATCACCGGTACCGGTCCCCAGTTCTGCACCAGGTAGGAATAGGCCAGCCCCCGCATAAAACGGCCTTCCGCAATAGCGGCGTTTTTTACATTTTCGGGCACATCGGGGGAAGTGTATTTGGTTACGTTTGTAATAGCCATATTGGACTGCGCCACTACGTTGAAGAACGAAGTCCAGGAACTATATACTTCCGGTGTAACGTCGGTCGTTTGCATGCGGATATTATCCACCTGGTAGGAGCCTGACATGAGTATACCGGCTCTTCCATCGCCAAGACCATTAGCGGCTTTATCGTTATAGGCAAACCATACAAGGCCGTATAGTGGTGCGGTTCCGGCCAGTACCTGGTCGGTGGTCTTATAAAAATTCGCATCCACGATGTTATCTTCCGGCGGTCTGTTCAAAAAATCTTTGCTGCAACTGCCGAGTGTAACGAGCAGGATGAAAGCGGTCAGGTATCTTTTATAAATATGATGGTTCATGGTAATTCTTTTTTACTGCTTTAAAAATCAACTGCTACGCTGGCGGAATACATCCTGGTTAAAGGATAGCGTCCGGCATCTACGCCATAGAACTGGCTGCTCAGTTGTACTTCTTTGCCGAGGTAAGCGCCTACTTCCGGATCGTAGCCTTTGTATTTGGTAAAAGTGGCCAGGTTTTGTACGCCGATAGAAAACCGCATGGCTTTGATCACCGGTTGTTTTTTCAGCAGCGCAGAAGGGAGGTTATAACCCAGCTGAACATTTTTGATCCTGATATAAGAGCCATCTTCTACAAAGAGGTTGGTAAAGCGGTTGCCATTGCCATTTACATCTGTTCCGGTAATCCTTGGTACGGTGGCGCCGGGATTGGCTAGCACAGATTTGGTACCGTCGTTGGTGATGCGGGCATAGCCAAATGCTTCTACCAGCAGGTTGCGCCCGAGGTTGGCATTGTTGGGATTGATGTTTTCAAAACGCAGGTAATTGTAGATATCGTTGCCTTGCGCGCCGGTGATCAGTATGCTCAGATCAAATCCTTTAAACGAAAAAGTATTGGAGAACCCGAAACTGAATTTTGGCCAGGGATTACCGATATAGGTCTGGTCGCGTGAGTCGATGATGTTATCGCCATTCAGGTCTTTGTATTTTATGTCTCCTACCCATACACCGCCGTCTTTCGCTACATCGAGGCGGCTGCCATCTGATTTAGCGGGAATGGCGCTTTTATTAATTTCATCAACGGATGTAAACAGCCCTTCTGCCACGTAGCCGTAAAAAAGCCATGGGGCATCTCCTACGGAGGCGCGTTCTGTGAAATTATTCATATACCAGGCGGATCTGGAAAGGAAGCTGGCATCGGAATAAAATTTGGTGATCTTTGTTTTGAAGGAGGAGATGTTGAAGTTGGTTCTCCATACAAACCCACTTTTACTTTTGATATTTACTGTATTAAGCGTAATCCCAAAGCCTTTGTTTTGTAATGAACCGAGGTTTACAGTAGGTGGGGCAATAGCGCCTTCTCCCTGTGTGCCCATGTAAGCGGGGAGGGGATTCGGCATCAGGAGATTATTTGTTTTTTTGATGTAGTAGTCGCCTTCCAGTTGTACCCTGTTATCGAGGATACTGAGATTAAAACCGATATTTTTTGTTGCTGTAGATTCCCATTGTATGTTTTCGTTACCATAAAGGGCGGTAGCGAAACCTGCGCCCCAGGAGGTTGTTACGGGATTAAGACGGGCATATTGTGCGCCGCCGCCGCCGGTATTACCGGTGGTACCGTATTCTGCGCGTATTTTTAAATCATTGATGAAGTGTATTCCTTTCATAAAAGATTCATTGGAAACACGCCATGCTGCGGATACAGAGGGGAAATATCCCCACCTGTTATTGGTACCGAAATTGGACGAACCATCGGCGCGGCCTGCGAGTTGCAGGATGTATTTGTCGTTGTACACGTAGTTGATACGTCCGAGGTATGATTCCAGTGCGCCGGAACCTTTCCCGCTACCGGTGGTTTGTCCCTGGGCGTTGCCGAGGTTTAGCGATTGAATATCGTTGCTGGCAAAACCGGTGCGGTTGGCGGAGAAGCTCTGGTAATTCCATGATTGTGCTTCGTGGCTGGCCATCACACCAATGCTATGCTTTCCGAATGTTTTATTGTATTGCAGCAATTCGTTGAGGTTCCAGTAGAAATTTTTGTTCGTACTGATACTCAGACTTGCTTTTTCGTTGGCGTTATATCCCAGCCGGTAGGTAGGCGTAAATTTAGATCCATCGGCGTATTCAAAATTTCCGTTGAAGCTGGTGCGGAAGGTAAGGCCCGGAATGATATTTATTTCTGCACTTAACCCGCCTAATCCCCCGGTTCTTTTATAGTCGTTGCTGATCAGGTTAGCAATGGCCACAGGGTTCAGTGGTGCATATTGTGCGTTGTTGCCAAATTCGTTGGTAGTAGCGCCTCCCCAGGTACCGTCTGCATTTTTTACCGGGATGTTGGGGGCCAGGTTAATGGCATTGCGGATCACATCTTCACTGGTAGAACCCAGTTTTTCTTTTGTTTGATAGAAGTTAAGGGAGGTGCTTAATTTAAGCCAGTCGAAAGCGTGGTTGTCTAAATTAAGCCGGAAGGAGTAACGGTTAAAATTAGAGCCGATGGCCACGCCCTGTTGTGTGAAATATTCACCGGCCATATAATAATTGGTGTTTTTATTACCATTGCTAACGGTGATCTGGTGCTTTTGCAGGGGAGCGGTTTTAAAAAGTGCTTCCTGCCAGTTGGTACCGGCGCCGAGAACAGAAGGATTTTTAAATTCTGCTGTAGGGGTTCGGTTTAGCTGACCAGCAATTTCATTATTCATAATGGCGAATTGCTGCAGGCTCATGGTGCTGATGGCCTCCGGTTTTTGCTGACCGGTATAGAGGTAGCTGTAGCCTACTTTCAATCCTGTTTGTCCTCTTTTGGTGGTGATGAGCACTACCCCGTTGGTGGCGCGGGAGCCGTAAACCGCGGTAGCAGAAGGGCCTTGTAATATCTCCATCGATTCAATGTCGGAGGGGTTGATCCCTGCGAGCGGATTTACAGAACTGGTGGCGCCATAGGAAACGGTGGCGGGTTGTATTTGCACTCCGTCAACTACGTACAGGGGTTCATTGCTTCCCCCGAGTGTGTTTACCCCGCGGATATTTACGGAGATACCACCGCCGGGCTGACCGGAGTTCTGGGTAACGTATACACCTGCTGCACGGCCTTGTATGGCCTGGTCCAGCGTGGTGTTGATGGTTTTACTGATGTCGGCGGAAGAAATGGATACCTGTGCGCTGCTCTGGTCGGTTTTTTTCATGGTGCCGTACCCGATCACTACTACATCCTGCAGTGCGCTGCGGGTTTCGCTGATCACCACATTTAAAGTGGCGGCGGCGCCTACGGTTACTTCTTTCGCGGTAAAACCGATAGAGGTAATGGTGAGCACCTGGCCGGGTGCTGCGGCAATGCTGAACCTACCGTGATCGTCGGTGGCTACCCCGGAGTTGGTACCTTTAAATACCACTGATGCGCCGGGAACCGGTTGCCCTGATTCATGCGCGGTGACGGTACCACTGATTTTTTTTCCTGATGGAGGCGCATTTTGTGCGTGCGTACTTATTGCAAAGGCACAATAAGTGATCGTTAACCATACCCATAGGCGTGGCCTTCCAGTAATACTGGCTCTTTTCATACGTGGAGAAATTAAAATTTTTAAAAAAGGGAAATCCCGTGTCGATTTTGGTTTACTACTTCATAAAGTGTTCGTTGGTTGCGATGAGGATAAAGTTATTTGTATTGTTAGAAATACAGGGTAGCCGGATGTGTATTATTCGGGCTATTATGTTGCATGCGAGGGGTATCAAATGTATCTAAAGAAGGGGTCGATTTGTTGCAACTACTTCTTTTTCATGGCGGCGGCATAGGCTGAAGGCAGCACCTGGTAGGCCATTTTAAAGTATTTGGCGAAGTATTTCGGATTATTGAAACCAACTTCATAGGCCACCTCGGTAACGTTCATTTCTGTTTGTGTGAGTAAATACGCCGCGCGCTGCAGACGTACCCCCCTGATAAATTCGATGGGGGGCTGGCCGGTAATAGCATAAATGCGGCGGTAAACGGATACGCGGTTCATAAACAATTCCCGGCTGAGTTCTTCCACGGAAAAACCGGCATCGGAAAGATGTTTATTCACAATTTCGAGGACCTTTTGCATAAATTTCTCGTCGGCCGATAATACGGTGGTAGTATCATTGGGAGGAGGAAGCATCATTAATTGTTTGGCCGGCGCCCGGCGCGCGAGCAGGTTGCGTACCCGGGAGAGCATAATTTCGAACCTCACGGGTTTCACGATGTAGTCGTCGGCCCCGGTTTCAAGTCCCTGTAGCTGTTCTTCTTCTGCGGCCCGTGCGGTTAATAATATCACCGGGATATGCCGGGTGCGGTTGTCACTTTTGATTTTGGCGCAAAGGTCCATACCATTCATGCCCGGCATGTTTACATCGCTTACCACCAGGTCAGGATGGGCGGATAAGGTTTTTTGCCAGCCAGTTGCGCCATCGGTGGCTTCAATGATATGATAATGTGCCTTCATGTTTTCTTTCAGGTAAAAACGGAAGTCGTCATTATCTTCTACCAGCAACAGTGTTTGTTTTTCTTCTTTTTTTGCGGGTAGGGGCTCTTCTGAAGGCGTAGGCTCCGGTAGCGGGGGAAGCAGTGGTTCTTCCACTGCGGTTACCGGACCGGCTGCTGCGGTTAATATCTCCATAGGGAGATGTAAAATAAAGGTAGTGCCTTTGTTCACTTCGCTCTCCACCCGGATGCTGCCTCCGCAGAGTTTTACAAATTCCCTGGTAATGGCCAGTCCTATCCCGCTACCCTGGTTTACAAAACCGCCGGGCGAGTCGCTGTGGAAGAACTGCTCAAAGATCTTTTCATGTCTTTCCGGTGGAATACCGATACCGGTATCTTCTACTTTGATTTCGAGGACGGCCTGTTCGTTGTTCGTTTGGGTAAAACTGGTAAATACTTTCACGAAACCACCTGTGGTGGTGAACTTGAAGGCATTGGACAGCAGGTTGAAGAGTATTCTTTCTATTTTATCGTGATCGAAGCTGGTGTATAGGGTTTCATTGGCGGTATAAAAAGAGAATGCCACCTGTTTGCGTTCCGCTAGGTCTGTAAAAGAATATACCACATCGCGTATAAAGGCGATGACATCTCCATTAGCCGGATTCAGTTTAAGCTCCTGCATTTCCATCTTCCGGAAATCCATCAGCTGGTTGGCCAGGTACAGCAGTCTTTTGGCATTACGGCGTATCAGGTACAGTTTATGACGGAAGGTATGATCGGCTTCGTGGGAGATCACTTCTTCCAGGGGCGACAGGATAAGTGATACCGGTGTTTTAAATTCATGACTCAGGTTGGTGAACAGTTTAATTTTCAGCATGTCCAGTTCATGCAGCTGCCGGGCTTCCCGCCTTTCCTGCTGCAGGGCAAAGCGGCGTTGTGCACGATGCAGTACAATTTTCCGGAGCAGCAGCAGGATGGACACTACCAGCACAAAATAAAGCACATAAGCCAGCGGAGTGGCCCAGAAAGGAGGCAGTATGCGGATCCGCAGGGAAATGCCTTTCCAGTTCAGGGTATTGTCGTCGCTTACTGCTTTCAGCAACAGGGTATAGTTGCCGGGATTGATATTGGTATAGGTGATGCGCCGTGATTTCCCATCTGTTGTTTGCCATTCCTTATTAAAGCCTTCCAGTTTATAGGCATAGGTGTACCTGTTTTTATCGGCGTTGGTGAAATCGAGTGCGGCAAAGTCGATAGAAAAATCGTTTTCATTGTGCCGTAAAACAATTTCTTGTATTTCCGGCATGGCCGCGGGTAGTATAACGTGGTTGTTACGTTTTTCATTGACCACAATGGTCCGGTTAAAGAGTTGAAGACCGGTAAATACGATGGGTGGCTCATGTCGTACCTGTTTTACTTTTGCGGGATCAAAGATGTTGAAGCCGTCGGTGCCGCCGAATAACAGCTCTCCGGATTTTAGTTTAAGCGCTGCATTAACATTAAAGGCATTGCCTTGCAGGCCATCTTTTTCATCATAATTATGGCAACTGATAGTAAGAGCGCCGTTTTGCTGCTGCACGGCTATTTTACTCAGGCCGTTGGAAGTACTAACCCATAGGTGATGGTCATTGTCTTCCAGTATAGAAATGATATTGTTATCCGGTAAGCCGTCTTTCATCCGGAAATTTATGAACTGTTGTTTATCGGGATCATAGGCATTCAATCCGTCACGGGTACCCACCCACATGATGCCGCGGCTGTCGCAAAACAGGGAGTTGGTATTATCGTTGCTAAGCTGATGTGTGCTGCGCAGGTAATGAATATACACACCTTTAGCTTTGTCGAGTACATCAATACCATAGGCGGTGCTTATCCAGAGATTCCCTTTGGTGTCTTCCGTGAGGTCGGTGATATAGTTCGAATGTACGGAGTTAGGTATATTCACATTGTTGTGATAAAAGAGCCCGGCTGACTGGTCGAACCTGTCGAGGCCACCGCCCAGTGTGCCTATCCAGAAGTTCTGTTGTTTATCTTTATAAATTTTCCAGACAGTTTTATTACTCAGGCCATTGTTGGCGGTGTCTGTCCGGTAATGTGTGAAGGTGCCGTTATGATAGTTGTCGAGCCCGCCGAAATAATATCCTATCCACAGGCTGTTATTATCGTCCACATACAGGCTGAGGATCACGTAGTTGCTGATGCTGTTGCTGTTACCGGGAGCATGTGTCATCCGGGTAAAGGTATTGGTCTTCCGGTCGAAATAAACCAATCCGGCGCCATTGGTACCTATCCATACATTGCCGTTCCGGTCTTCCGCAAAGCAATTGACATCATTATAGCTAAGACTGTTAGGATCTGCATATTTGTGCATATACAGCGGGAATTTCATCATATTTTCCGCGTAATAGCTGATTCCTCTTTTATAGGTACCACACCAGATGATACCCAGGTTATCTTTATACAAAGCGTAGATAGCATTTTCAGCCACCGTTTTTACATCTTCTTCTCTTTTCTGGAGATAGTAACAGGAGAAATTGCTTTTATTCAGCACATTGATTCCCCCGTGATCTGTACCTATCCAGATCTGCCCTTTTTCATCCTGCACAATGCTGTTGACAATATCATTGTTCAGCGCGCTGTTTTTGGACGACAGGCGGCGGCTGGCGCCCGTTTTACCGTTTATGTATACCACTCCGAAATCGCTGCCGGGCATATATACCCACAGATCCTGCTGCGCATCTGTAAAGAAGCGCATGGTGATTGGTTGGTTATCCATCAACCGGCTCACTGCATCTGAGTGCGACAGCAGCCGGCCTGTGGCCGCATCTGCCATATCGAGTTCTCCATTCAGGTAAAGAATGCCTATCCGGTTGGGTGCTGTTTGGTTAATATCAGCCACAGGAATACCGGCATGATGGAGCAATCGCTTTGCAGCGCTGTTATTGTTTTCATTGAAATAATAAATACTGCCATCCTGGTAACCTATCCAGCATGAGCCGTCGATTTGCTGCATGCAGGTAATGCCGGTAGCGGGGAGCCCTTTGTTTTTTAGCCATACCGTTGCATCTGAAAACTGCTCTGTTACCGGGTCATACAGCACGTCGCCATTTCGGGTACGGATATACAGCCTGTTGCCCGGAACCGCGTTGATAGCCGTAACATAATCATCGCTGATGGACGTCGGGTCGGAAGCATCGTGCCGGAAAATCCGGCAGGTAAAGCCATCGTAGCGGTTCAATCCACTCAAGGTACCAAACCACATAAAGCCACGGCTATCTTTGAAGATGCAGTTGACCTGGTTGTTGGAGAGGCCGTTGTTTACGTTCAGGGAAGAAAACTCCTGGGCATTGGCATACAACAGCAAAGACAATAACAGTGAAATCAGTATCGTTTTCTTTAGCATAACGTGTGCTGTGGCGTGATATAAATATAAATATATTAAGGAGATAAAAGTACAGGGAGGGGCGGAGGAAGCGGGTTTCTAACCAGGTTGGGCAGCGGAAATCGGGCTTAAACCTTCTGTGGGGTGAGGAGGTAGTATTTTTAGGCGCGGAAAAAAAGTGGCTGTTTCCAGCTGTTTTAAGTCTTGTTGTCGTTCAGACAATTAATATTAGGAGGATGTGGTATTAAAGCAATCGATTGGAGAGAGAGGGGTTTCCTGGTTGTGGTGGGGATTGATCTGGTGGGGGAAGGGCAGGGGAGAATGAGTTGAGTGTGAAATTTTGACTACGCTCAGGGTTTAAACAGATCCTTCATAGTGATTTCATTTTGTACCAATGTTGTTTTATAGATATTGTCTTTGGTGCTATAGGTTGTGACCATAGTTAAAAAAAGTGTTTTCTTTGTTTGGGTTTGTTCTTTAAAAATATCCAGCTTATGCTGAAGCTCGGCGGCATAGTATTTTTCAGTTGTGAGTGCTGCGTTATAGAACTTCATTTCACAAATGTTGATGCAGTTATCCTGCCGATCCAGAAGTAAATCTATTTGTGTACCCTTTCTTGTTTTGCCTGGTGCAAACCTCCACGCAGATTCCTCCGTAAGAATGCCGGCAATGCCGATGGCCTTTTTGATCTGAGTGGTATGTTTTAAACAAACACTTTCAAAGGCCGATCCGCTCCAGCTTTTCCACGATTGCGATGTAGATTTTTTGATCCAGGTACCCTGCCCGGTAGCTCTTGAATGCTCCATAAACTTGAGGTAAAACAGGCTGTATTCATCTGTCAGCTTAAATATTGCCTCTTTAATATTTTTTTGGAATGGGAGATATTGACCTACAAATCCGGATTCCATCAATTCGTCCAGCAGTTTGGTGGTACCACCGCCGCTGATCAGGCCGCATTCTGCAATGATTTCCTTTCGGGTTAAGCCGGAAGGTTTTGCAGCCAGCGCCTTAACTACGCTGATGTGGCGGTCTGCCATCTCAAATAACGACTTGTACAGGTTATGGAATTCATTCACGAGCAGACCATCTTTGGTGAAGCATAATCTATCGATGATCTGAGTTGCGCTTTCTCCTTTTTTTATTCCCTTTAAATAATGGGGGATCCCCCCTATGGCCATGTAGACCTGTAAAGTCTGGTATTGATCCAGATTAACGGCCCTGCTTTTAAGATAAGCGGCCGTTTCATAGAGAGTAAAGGGCAACAATCGGATGGTTGTTGTGATGCGGTTATGCAGTCCTCCTTTGCTATTGACCACATTCTGGATCATCCAGGAAGCTGCCGATCCGCAAATGGCAACTATCAGGTTTGGTTGTTTGGAGGCCCAGGAATTCCAGAAATATTCAAATGCAGATAGAAAACCAGATTTAGCTGAACTCAGCCAGGGGAATTCATCAAAGAACAGAACCGCCTTTTGTTTTTTCAGCAAAGGCTCGGAAAAATTGATCAGCAAGCGGAACGCTTCCGTCCAATTTTTCGGTACTGCGGGCGGGATAGGGGATTTTAAAGCAAGGGCAATAACGTTGCTGAAATTCTCCAGCTGCTCCTTCACCGATGCATGGTGTACTCCTGAAAACTCAGCAATCAAATGCGGACTGTAAACTCCTCTGATGAGAAAAGTTTTACCAACCCTTCTTCTGCCATATACGGCAATCAGTTCCGCTTCTTTAGATTTTAGGGCTTGTTTCAAGATCATGATCTCCTGTTCCCTACCAATGATCGGCTCCATAATATTTCAATTTTATTGCTTGTACACGAGATCAAATATAGGAGTTTTGGCGAGCTATCGATTTTGATAGCTCGCCAAAAGTGGAATGTTGGAAATGATTATGGTATCTATTTGTGTGAAATTTTTTACCAAAATGGAGCTGAACCCAATATATAAACTATTGCGGGTTGTTTATGAATTTTACCCTGTTGGAATGCAAAGTCTTCATAGATACCCGGGAACGAAAAAGATCATTTTTACTTTTTGTGATGGGGTTCAAAAATATTCTATTAAAAGAAAAATAAAAAAAGGCTGAAAATAGCTACTGGAGCAATTTCAGCCTTTTCGTTGCCTGACCTGGATTCGAACCAAGACAAAGCGAGTCAGAGTCGCTTGTACTACCGTTATACTATCAGGCAATAGCAAATCAGGACCGCGAAATTAGAACTTTTCTGATAAATACCAAATTTTTAACCCCCTTTTATCCAAAAAAAGTCAATAATCCCTTGATAACCACCCACTGAACGGACATTTCAGTTGCTTCCCCTATACTTGTATCCATTGTATCGCCATCCTCAAAAAAAGATCCTGCCGGTTGGATCAAATATAAAAGTAAAGCTATGCTATTATCACCCGCCCTGCCCGCGAGTACCCCTGCCAACGGATTTGGTGCCTTTATTTTCGCCGATCGCCATAATCGCTTGTTGCTGGCCGTGGTCATTGCTACTGCCGCAATTAAGATGGTTATATTCAAACATTTCTTTCCTTACCTCGATTTTACTTCTGATACCGGTTCCTATATGCAAACAGCATTGCAGAACCTGGATTATAATATCTGGCCTGTGGGCTACTCTAAGTTCCTGTGGCTGTTTCACCAGGTATCCCGCTCGGAAATGGCGCTAGCGGTGCTGCAGTTTAGCTTGCTGGAAACGAGCGCCTTCTTCTTTTATTTCAGCGTGGTGTATATTTTCCGGGCAGAGAGCTACTTCCGTTATGGCTTTTATGCTTTTCTGTTAATCAATCCGTTGTTTCCTTTCCTGGGTAATTACTTTATTTCGGATGCGCTGTTCCTGTCGCTGGGACTTACCTGGATCACTTTGTTGCTATGGATGCTGCATAAGCCTACCACCTTGCTGCTGATCCTGCACGGACTGGTGCTGGGCGTGGCGTTTACGATACGGTATAATGCCATGTTTTATCCGTTGGTGGCGCTCATCCCTATCTTGTTATCCCATTACAGGATATGGCAGAAAATAGCCGCTATAGTGCTCCCCCTGGTGCTGATAGCATCTTTTGTTCTGTTTATCCGGCAGCGATCTTATGAACATGCCGGGGTCAGGGAATTTTCTGTTTTCAGCGGCTGGCAGATGATGAATAATTCCATGTATGGGTTACAGTACCGGCAACTGGACTCCGCGGATGTGCCGGCCAGGTTTGCCACTATACACCACCTGGTATATCATTTCTGTGATAATTTGAGACGGAGCGAAAAAAAGAAGCAGGTGTATGATGGCTCCGTGTTTATGTGGGATAATGCGGGGCCACAAAAAACAATGATGCGCTATTATTTTACGGTGTACAAAAACAAGGATGCCTATACTGCCTGGGCGGTGTTGGCGCCGCTGTTCAGAAGCTATGGGCAATATACGATCAAAAAATATCCGCTAGATTTTTTCCGTTACTACCTATTGGCAAATGCGAAATTATATATCCTGCCAGAGCCGGAAGTGCTCAATGCTTATAACCGGCCATATATGGCATCCAATCCCGACAATGTAAAAGCCTTTTTTAAAGATGGCGACAAAGAAAAACCGGGGAGTAAGTACAACGATCTGCAAAGTATACTCATGGCGCTATTCCCTTCCCTGATTGTTATTTGCCACTTGCTGTTCCTGGAAGAAACTATCCGTTACCTCATCAGGAAAGGTACCAGGAAAACCAGCCATAAATTCAATATTGCGCTGCTACTATGCTGGACCTTTATGGTGATCAATTTTGGCTTTAGCGTGCTGGCAGCTCCTATTGTACTGCGCTACCAGGTATTGCTGATCGTTTTGCTGCTGGGCTATACCCTGTTGCTCACAGAAGTAACGGATAAACCATTATTGTCAGCGGAAGAAGCAGCCCTGGAAGAGGAACGCCTCATGCTGGGCGTATGAACGAAATGCAACGATAAAATTTTTTCGCTGTATCTTAACCCCAGGATGCGCGAAATCAGCTGGTGATTCGCGGAAAGTACCCGGGAATATTACAACGTATGTCTTATGAAGAAGACAATAGTACTTATTGGGAGCGCCTGAGAGCGGGCGATAAACAGGCGTTGTTTGCATTGTATAATAATACGTATTCACATCTGCTGAGATTTGGATTGAAATTATGTGGCAGCGATGAACTGGTGAAAGACTGTATTACACAACTGTTTCTGCAGTTGTGGAACCGGTATGCCACCCTGCGCCCGGTTACCAATGTGCCGGCTTATTTGTTTACCGCACTGAAAAGACAACTCCTGGACCAGCTGGCCTATCAGTCGAAAATACATGCGGCCATACACCGGATGACGGATCAGGAAGCCGAACGGGAGCTGTCTTATGAAGAAATAATTATCCAGGTGCAATGCGATGAAGAATTGAAGCAGCGTTTGCAACAGGCCATGAAAACGCTTACCCCGCGGCAGATTGAGCTGGTGAGACTGAAATTTTTTGAGGGCCTTACCTATGAACAGATAGCCGCCCAAACCTCCCAAACTGTGAAAACAGCCTACAACACCATTTATGACGCTATTAAAGCGCTCCGGAAAGTGCTGAAATAAGCGGCTTCCCTTCTCCCGGAAAAAAAATTTAAAAAATCCTTAGGAAAAACGATCGATTCTGCCGTCTGTATAATCAAAGGCATTAACTACATGAATTTCCAGGAATACGACGCCATCGATTTTGCATGTGATGAATCCTTTCAGCGCTACTGCCTGGAAGAACATGACAAGGATGTGCTGTTCTGGCAGCACTGGATCAGTGAGCACCCGGAAAAAAAAGCCGCGATAGCGGAAGCCCGTCATATCGTGGAAATATTTTCGGCCCGGCAGGGTAACCGGCTGGAACAACTGAAACACCTGGAAGATGGGATTGCCCGGTATGACCTGCTACATCAGGCTTTGGGCGGAGAATCCGAACCAGGAAATGCCCTCAGGAAAAAACACATTCCCCGGCTGTTGAAATATGCCGCCGTTATGGCCGGCATTGCGTTGCTGGCCGGTAGCATCTTCTTCTTTTATCCCCGCAACTCCGTTCCCGAAAAGAACGTGGTGATCAATGCCGGCAAAGATCCCCGCAAAACAGTGGTGCTGCCGGATGGTTCCGCCGTTGTTTTACGGGAGAATAGTACGGTGCAGTTGTCTGCCGGATTTAACAGGGAAAACCGCCGGCTTTCCTTAACAGGGGAGGCCTTTTTTGATGTAACACAAAATGCACAGCATCCTTTTATAGTACATACCGCTGCAGCAGATATTAAAGTACTGGGCACCGTTTTTAACGTAAGCGCCTATACGGATCGTCAAACGGAAACAGCTTTGTTTAAAGGAAAGGTGGAAGTGTCACCTTCGGGCAACCACGGACAAAAAATAGTATTGCAGCCCAATCAGAAACTGATCACCGGCGAAACATTACCCTTCGCTGTAGCACCGCTGGATGCGGATCCTGTAAATCATAAGGCCAAAGAAATTGCCTGGGTAAGAAGCCGGCTGGAAATAGAGAATGAACCACTGGAAGCAATTGCAGGCAAACTGGAAAAATGGTATGGGATCAAGGTAGTATTTGCCGACGAAGAAGTAAAACACTATCGCTATTCCGGCACCTTCGAAAGCGAAACCATCCTGAAAGCACTGGATGCCCTGCAGTTATCTTATCCTTTTAGTTTTAAAATGCTCAACGGAGAAATTATCATCAGCAAATAAAGACAGTATACGTCAACCAAAAATAAAGAAGGGGAAGTGCTGGACACACTTCCCCCGGTAAGTTCAGAAAATGTCGGGATTGATCATTTACTAAACCAACATCAAAGGTATGTTAAAACTTGTATTCCTGGAATGGAAGGGGAAACCTGTTCCCACCGGCAAACTGCTGCTAACTATGAAATTAACGCTGATTCTTTTTTTAACCTGCCTTCAGGTGCAGGCTATTTGTTTCGGGCAGGAAACCATTACCCTGCAGGTAAAAGAAACAAGCATCAAACAGTTGCTGAAAGCATTGGAACACCAAACGGCCTACCGTTTTGTATTTCATGATAAAACACTGCCGGAAGATAAAAAAGTGACGGTCACCGCAAAGGAAGCTTCGCTGGATGCCGTGCTCGCACAGGCATTTGCTGGTACCAACCTGGCATACCGGTTAAAAGAAGATGGCCTCGTGGTCGTATATGCAGGTACACCCACCATCACAGCAGCCAATAACATTGTTATCAAAGGAACGGTACGCGGAAATGATAACCTGCCCCTGCCCGGCGTAACCGTAAGGGCCGCGGGTACTACCGCCGGCACACTCACCGCTACGGATGGTACCTATACCCTCACCGCTCCGGATAATACAAAAACAATACAGTTTTCCCTGATCGGCTACATCAGCCAGCAGCTGGATATCAATAACAGGCAGGAAATCAATGTTATCCTGACAGAAGACGTGAAGACATTGAATGCGGTAACGGTTACCGGCTATACGAACTATGGGAGGGATAAATCCACCGCCGCCTCCGGTGTAGTAGGCGCCGATAAAATCACCCAGGTGCCCATGGCCAGCTTCGACCAGATTCTCCAGGGACGCGTACCAGGAATGGTAGTGGCGGCCGGCTCCGGTCAGCCCGGTAGCAGTGCCAAAGTAACCATCAGGGGAGTAGGTACCATCAACGGTAACTCCTCTGCCCTCTACGTAATGGACGGTATTCCCATTGAAGCAGGCCAGTTCCAGGGAATCAACCCCTCCGATATCGCTTCAGTGACCGTGTTAAAAGATGCTTCCGCAAAAGCCCTGTACGGATCACGCGGCTCCAACGGCGTAATCGTTATCACCACCAAAAAAGGACAGTCCGGCAAAGTGGCGCTCTCCTACAGATCGCAATACGGTTTTTCCAATATGACCACGCCGAAATATGACATGATGAATTCTGCAGAAATACTGCAGTTCCAGGAAGAAGTCGGGTTGGAAACCGGTGAAAGTAACGGACCAGGCTGGGACTTCTCTCCCAAAAATCCTGAATATGCTGCCAAAACACCCGCAGAACAACGCCAGGCAGATCATATACTGGATAGCCTGAGAGGAATGAATACTAACTGGAAAAAAATATTCCTGCAAACAGGTAAATTCCAGGAACAACAACTGAGCGCCAGCGGAGGTAACGATAACGTGAGATTTTATAGCTCGGTGAACTATTTTGATCAGCAGGGAATTGCCCGTCGCTCTGAATTAAAACGTTACAGCCTGAAGAACAACGTGGATTTCAACGCAGGCAGATTAACGGCTAACCTGAACATCGGACTTGCCTATTCCGAATCATCCTTCATCCGTCGCGAAGGTTCCAGTAACGGTGATAATACGCTGTCGGCCGTATATTACGCCATGCCATATGAATACCCCTACGCACCGGATGGCACACTCATGACACGCTACAATCGCGATGAATATCCCACACTGGATCCACGGGAAGGCAGCAGGGCCCTGGAAGCCATGCTCAATACTTCCAGTAAGGATAACCAGTTGAAAAGCATTATCGGTACCTCGCTAAATTACGAACTGGCAAAAGGGCTGGTGGCTAAAACAAGACTGGGACTCGATTTCCGGGAAACCACCACGGAGGAATATGTGAACCCCGATTCCTATTCCGGTTATAAAGTAGATATCGGTGAGAAAGGAAGCTTCGGAGAAGGCACTACCCGCAACTTTACACTGGTAAGCACTTCCGGCTTAACCTATTCTAAAGTGATTGCAGAAAAACACGACTTTGAAGTATCCGGTTACTTCGAATTTACCAAAAATAATTACCGCTCATTTGGTTATACCGGCTACGACCTGGATGGCCGCCTGCCAGCCACACCGGCAGCTATTACCCCCGGCTCCCCCTTTGCGCCAACATTAAGCGGAAGCAGGTACAAAAGCGCACTGGCATCCTATATCACAGTAGGACGTTATACCTTTAATGAAAAATATACGCTGAACGCCAGCTACCGCCGCGACGGCGCTTCTACCGTGCCTGTTAATAACCGCTGGCATGGATTTTATTCCCTGGGTATTGGATGGGAAGTGAAGCGGGAAAATTTCCTGAAAAACAACGACTTTATCAACAACCTGCGTTTCCGCGCCAGCTACGGTACTTCGGCGAATCCGTTTTCAGGTCTTGGCCCCTTCGCGTATTTCCGTACTTATCAAACATCCCAGTACGGCGGTTTGCCGGCGATCATTCCTTCTCAGCCCGGCAATACAGCCTATGACTGGGAATATGCAAAGGAATTCAACATCGGCTTCGACCTCGGAATGTGGAATAACCGCATCCGCGTAATAACAGATGTGTATAATAAAGTTACCGGCAACCTGTTTGTAAACCAGCCACAGTCCATTACTTCAGGGTTTTATAATATGTTCCTTAATTCCGGTTCTATGCGCAACAGGGGAATAGAAATGGATATACAGGGAGATGTTATCAGGCGGAAAGATTTCACCTGGACAGTAGGTGTAAACTTCGCCTATAATAAAAACGTGATCACCGACCTCGGCGCCGCCGGCGAATTTACGCAGGGACTGTCACAGATCGTAAGAGTAGGATTGCCTTATGGCTCGCACTATGCGCCTAAATGGGCTGGTGTAGATCCTGCTAATGGCGATCCGTTGTACTACGACCGCAGCGGCAATAAAACCACCAGCTACAACGAAACCGCATTGAGTGTAGCGGAATTCGGTACCTATATACCACCCTTTACCGGGGGAATCAATACCGCTGTTAACTGGAAAGGATTTTATCTGAACGCCCTGTTTACGTTTGCGGATAAAGCGATGCGCTATCTCAACGAAGACTATTACAACGAAAATCCGTCTTTTGCCAGCAGCAACCAATCGAAACGCATGTTGTACAACCGTTGGAAAAAGCCTGGCGATAATGCCATCCTGCCAAGGATTACCGCAGCCCGTGGCTTCTCTTCCAAAGATATACAGGATGCTTCCTATATCCGTTTAAGGAATGTAAATATTGGCTACAATTTTCCAAAGGAGATCATGACGCATATCCCGTTTGTACAGGGCATACAGGTATTTGCACAAGCGCAAAACCTCTATACCTGGACCAAATGGAAAAGCTTTGATCCGGAAAATAATAATGGGGAAGGGATGTTTGACTATCCCAGCGCCCGGACCTACACTTTTGGCCTGAATGTTAATTTCTAAACCGACACCCATGATGATCCGTCATATAAAATACTTATTGTTGCTGCTGCCTTTTTGTATCGCTTCCTGCAACAAGCAATTGGACCTCGAACCTACCGATACCATCATTGATCCTGAAAGGACTTTCCGTAATGTGGCCGACCTGAACGGGGGACTGCTGGGCGCTTATACACAGTTAACCTACAATACAATTTACAGCGTATCGTTGGCAACAGATGAATGTACCCTGCCCAACGAAAATGATCTGGGCAGAGGCGTAGCAACCTATCGCTGGCAGATAGATCCGGGTAGTACCACCATCACCGGTTCTTTTGGAGAATACTACATCACCATTGACCGGGCCAACCGCGTACTCGGCGCTATTGACCGCGTACCTGCGAAAGGAGCGGATATTGCTTTGAAAGACAGATACCGCGGCGAAGCGCTGGCGCTGCGGGCCTATTGCCATTTCCAGCTGTTGCAGAGCTATGCGGAAGCATACGAACCAACCGCCATGGGTGTACCCTATATGGATACTTCCATTATCAGTTTTCCCGCGCGTCAGTCTTTCGGCGATGTGATGACGGCCATAGAAAAAGACCTGGAACGCGCCAGTCATCTCATTCCCGCTGATGCCGACGATAACACCCGGATCACTTTAGCCACCGTGGCGGCTATCCGCGCGCGGGCAGCTTTGTACGCCAAAAAATGGGATGATGCCATTACCTTCTCCACTACGGCTATTAATGCACGTCCATTGGCCAGCACCGCCAATTTCCCGGCTATATGGAAGGACGCCAAAAACGACGAGGTGATCTGGAAACTCAAACAGGTGGCCGGCAGCGATGATCCTGTAGGCGCCGTTTATTATGATGGCGATATCGCTTACTACGTGCCTTCTTTCGAATTGATTAATTCATTTGATAAAGACAAAGACGTGCGTTACAGCTCCTACATCCTGTTTGATGATACCCGTGGGGACGGTACTTCACAGTATCTCGTAAATAAGTATGCTGGTCCTTCCGGTAACCCCGGCCTGGCAGATATCAAACTTTTCAGAACCGGTGAAATGTACCTGATCCGCGCAGAAGCGCTGGCAGAAAAAAATAAGATAAGCGAGGGCGCCGACGATCTCAACGCTTTGAGAGCCGCACGTATCAACGGGTATATAGCCCAGCTCTTCAACAGCAAAGATGCGCTGATCACCGCTATCTACACCGAACGTTTCAAAGAACTGGCCTTCGAAGGACATCGTTTATTTGACCTGAGAAGAAGAGGTTTGTCTGTTACCAGGGAACCGGCAGATGCTATTAACGCGCAGGGCGCCGTACTCCTGAAACCAGGTCAGAAAGGATATGTATTTCCTATCCCTGACGCAGAAACAAAAGCAAACAAAAACATGAAACAAAACCCCGGGTACTGAGTAAGCGTAAACCTCCCGGCCACTGAAAGGGCCGGGAGTACTTACTCACCGGTAAAAATAAACTGATGAAAAAACTGCTTGTGCTAACAGCAACGGCTATATGTTTTATTGCCTGTAATCCGAAAGCACCACAACTACCGTCTGTACCAGGTCGCCCGGCATCCATTGGTATTATCGGCGATACCGCTGATGTAACTACGCCGGTGCAGGGCGGCGTAGCCCTGATTGGTGGCGGTGGTAACGTAGATGGCGCCTTTCGCTGGATGATGGTCCGCAGTGGCGGTGGCGACGTGGTAGTGCTCACGGCTTCCGGCAACGGCGGCTACAACATGGACATCGATTCGCTGGGAAAAGTGAATTCGGTGGAAACGCTCAATATCACTACCCGTGAACTAGCGAACAACGATACCGTAGCCAATATTATCCGCAACGCGGAAATGTTGTTTATTGCAGGCGGCGACCAGTCGCGCTATATGAACCAATGGCGCAATACGAAAGTAAATGCTGCTATCAACTACCTCCTTGCCGAAAAGAAAGTGCCCGTAGGCGGTACCAGCGCGGGTTGCGCTATCCTGAGCGGTTTATACTACAGCGGAGAAGACGGCAGCGCCGTTTCAGATTCAGTGCTGGCAAATCCTTATGATTCGCTGGTAACATTGTATAACAACGATTTTCTCCACGCTCCCTTCCTGCAATCGGTGATCAGCGATCAGCATTACCTGAAACGTCACCGCGAAGGCCGGCATGTTACCTTTATGGGCCGTATTACGAAAGACTGGGGCATCTTCCCCCGCGGTATAGCCCCGGATGAAAAAACAGCCGTTTGTATTGATGAACAGGGAATGGCAAAAGTATTTGGTGTAAGCAAAGCCTGTTTCATATTAACAGATAGTCTGAAAAAACCTGAACTTTGCGAAAGCGGTCAACGGCTGCAATGGAACCATAACGGGCAGGCGCTCAAGGTATATGAAATACCCGCTAGCGCCACTGGTAACGGCAGTTTCTCCGTTCAGGATTTTGATCCGGCCAAAGCCAGCGGTGGCGCCTGGTATTGGTGGTGGGTGGAAAACGGCGAGCTGAAGAAAAAAGCCATTTGATTACTTCTTAATAAACGTTAGATATGAAAGGCAGGTTTTGTTATTTCCTTTTTGTGGTGCTGGGTATGCATCTTTTTTCGCCGGCTGTGGCACAGCAGAAATCTTCCTATGTACTGGTGATCCATGGAGGAGCAGGCACTATTCTTAAAAAGAATATGACACCGGAAAAAGAAGCCGCTTATAAAGCTTCTTTAAAACAGGCGCTGACAACAGGTTACCGGATTTTGCAATCAGGTGGCAGCAGCCTGGACGCGGTAGAGGCTACTGTAAAAGTGCTTGAAGATGATTCTCTTTTTAATGCCGGAAAAGGGGCTGTATTTACGCATGAGGGCCGCAACGAACTCGACGCCGCCATCATGAATGGTAAAACCAGGGCGGCCGGTGCGGTAGCGGGCGTTACTACGGTGAAAAACCCTGTCAGTGCCGCAAGAGCTGTCATGGAAAAATCTGAACACGTAATGATGGTAGGTCCCGGCGCGGAAAAGTTTGCCAAAGAAGCCGGACTCGAAATAGTAGACCCTTCCTATTTCAGAACAGAAACCCGGTGGAAAGATCTGCAGAAAGCACTCTATGAGGATTCTGTTGCCGCGGCTAAATCCAACGCCTATACGAACCCGGAGAAATTCGGGATCAAAAATAAAGATTATAAATTTGGTACGGTAGGCGCCGTGGCGCTGGATCAGCAGGGAAACCTTGCTGCCGCCACTTCTACCGGAGGTATGACAGACAAAAAATATGGCCGCATCGGTGATTCACCTATTATTGGCGCCGGCACTTATGCCAACAATCAAACCGCTGCTATTTCGTGTACGGGTTGGGGTGAGTACTATATCCGCAATGTGGTAGCCTATGATTTGTCGGCCCTTATTGAGTACAAAGGACTCAGCGTACAGCAGGCAGGTAACACCGTTATCAAAAAAGTAGGAGATATGGGTGGCGATGGCGGCCTCATAGCGCTCGATAAAAAAGGCAATATGACGATGTCGTTTAATACGGAAGGCATGTACAGAGGCGCCATTACCAGGGATGGTAAAATTGAAGTTGAAATTTACAAGTAGCGGATTTTGTCTTTAGCAGGATTAAACTGATTTTGTTGATTAGATGATTTTTTTGTGATTTAAAAAAAAACAAAATCATCTAATCAACAAAATCAGTTTAATCCTGCTAAAGACAATATTCGCTGCATTTTCGCTAAAAGCTGCTACGAATCATCTTCCTCCAGGCTCTTCTCGTCTGCATCTTCCTCGGTAATGTCCTGTTCTTCCAGGAGCTCATCTATTTCCAGGTCATCCTCTTCTTCTTCGAATAAATCATCGGAGCTGTCTTCTCCCTGTCGCGATTGTTCATCCTGGTTACCTTTGGGAGGTACCGGCTGCTGCCTGCCACTGATGATATCGTCAGGGAACTGGTCGTCGTCGCGAAGCGGACCAGGGGTGTTACGTTGTTTTGCCATACAAGTAAGTTTTAAAGTTAAGAACCCCAAACATCACACCATTACAAAATCGCTGGTTTTCAACCGTTAAAAGAATTGGTATCTGCGTAAATAAATACACAGTTAGTATCATAGTATGGAATCCGTAGAAAAATGATATTTTTGGGTTGTCAACTGTTTAAAAGACCCGCTATTCCGATGAGAAAATTACTATCCCAAATAACCCCGTCGTTGTTGTTGTTGTTTGCTGCCTGTAATGCCCGTCACCAGACTAAGCCATATGAGGGGCAATGGACACAGGTTACCCGGATCAATAACGAGTATGTGATTTACATTCCCTGCGCCATGGACCTGCGTAAAATGAAGGTAACGGAAGCTGCTGTTCATGAGGTATTGCCGATGGAGAAAAATGATTGTCGTATTGTAAAAACGACAGAAGCACGCGATCATTCTTACCGTTTGAAAGGAGAGGAGGCAACTTATGATTTTAAATGGCTGGATCAGCAAAAGGGTATGGCAGAATGGACGATACAACATTCGCCTTCTTCTCTGGAAGAAAAACTAGTGTTTGTAAACAGCGAGCATGAAGAGGACTTTAAGAAAGTGAAGCAGCCGGAAAGTGAGTGCGATACCAGCGGCGACGCGCGATAGCTATTTCATCAGTATTTTCAGCACCTCTTCCTTCCGTTGCCTGGAAACAGGTACCTGGCTGCCATCTTCCATGGAGATGGCCCCGCCCTCTGTTTTTATCCATGCCGTAATTTTTTGGCTGTTGACCAGGTGCGACTGATGGGTACGTATAAAATGTTTATCTGCCAGCAAGTCATTGTATTCTTTCAGGGTTTTACAAACAATCAGTTTTTTTTGTCCGGAGATGTATACATGTGTGTAGTTGCCGGCGGCTTCGAGGCGTATAATATCTTCCGGTAAGGCAAAAATAATTTTATCTGCCAGCGGAAAAGCAATACGGTTTTCTGCCATCGGCTTGCCCATATTGGCTACCAGCTCCTTCAAACGGCTGTTTTCCTGCTGAGGTACAATTTGGGCAATCGCTTTTTCTACGGCGCCGGAGAGTTCCAGCACGTCTATGGGTTTCAGCACATAATCTATAGCACAGGCTTTTACGGCTGCAATACCGTAGTGGTCGTAAGCCGTTACAAATATCACCTCAAAGCACCTGTTGGCCGGAAGGGATTGCAACAGCTGGAATCCGGACCCGCCGGGCATTTCAATGTCCAGGAATAAAAGATCGGGTTCCAGTTGTTTAATGAGCCGGAGCGCTGTAGCCGCTGAATCGGCCTCTCCAACTATTTCTACCCCCGGACAATATTCACCCAGCAGCACACGCAGGTTATCCCGGCTTTTGGCTTCATCGTCTACAAGAATACTTTTTATCTTCATATACTTTCAATTGGAATAGTGAGTAATGCCGTAGTGCCGTTACCGTTACTGATATGCAGATGGCCTGTTTGTCCGGCGATACTGAATAGCTGTAATCTTTCCTGCACCAGTTTTAGCCCCCTGCTTTTATGCGAACCATCCCGCGCTTCCGGATGATAGCCGGCGCCGTTGTCGTACACGGCTATTTGCAGGGCCGCATTCTGTTTCTCCACGGAAATGCGGAGTAATCCTGTTGCTCCTTTGGAAGCAATGCCATGCAGAATTGCATTTTCCACCAAAGGTTGTAAAATCATACCAGGTATTTCTACCAGGTCTGTGGCCAGTGTTTCCGGCGTATCCATTTCAAAAACGAAATTGAATCGCAGTTGTTCCAGCTCGCAGTATAGTCGTATAGTAGCCAGTTCATCGGACAGGGTGATCGTATTTTTTTCTGCATGGTGCAATACATTTCTCAACAACAGCGAAAATTTTACAAGATAGGTATTAGCCGCTTTGTATTGGGTAGTATTGATCAGCGATTGAATAGAGTTGAGCGCATTAAAAATAAAATGCGGGTTCATCTGTGAACGGATGGCTTTGATTTCCAGTTCCCGGATAGTGGTTTTCATGGCTTCCGCCTGCTTAATACGCCGGATGCGTACCCGGTAAATCCAGATGCCCACCAGTGCAGTAAAGAGGATGGAGCCGAGGCTCCATCCAAGAATGTTCATCACGCCGGCTTTTTGCACGGCAGAAAAACGAGGTGCTTTTGCTGCATCGTCGATAGCAGTACCCAGATCCTTCCATACGTTGTCGTCGGTATAGATATGATCTGCTGTAATTTTGCCCCACTGATCCAGTACGATCACATTTTTTCTACCCATCTCCGGTATGCCGTATATCTCATAATTTTTATCGTCCCGGTTTTTTATTTCGATACTCCTGAAGTTAGGCAGGCTGCTGAATGCAGGATCGCGTTGCCGGTTTATACCTTCCTCGCTGATCCATGCGTATACAAAGGATACTTCCGGATGCTGCTTTACTATTTTAACAAGGGCGGTATCCTGGAAGTAGCTGGCATCGTCAAATATCACGCAGGTAGTTTTACCATGATGGGTTTTCAGATCATACGTTTTGCCATTGGCCAGGGATAGGATAGGGAAGGGCAGCGCGTTCCCCGGCGCCCAGCGTTCCATGAACTGCCAGTCTTTTATGATGGGTTTAATGATACTGCTATCGTCACAGTTATGAATAAAATCCTCGAAGTATGGTTTCAGCCGCTGGTTTTTTGTAAAGCTTTCTTCCTTCATGCGCTGACTCATGGCTTTTGATAACTTATAGTACAGGGGATAGCCTTTCAGTACAGACAACAATGCAAAATAATCGCTGTAAAAAGAAAAACCGTCTGAGCTACCACCGGCGGAGAGACCAATACGTGACTGTTGGTAAATCAGAAACCAGTCCAGGTATTTTTGATAGAAGTAGTTGTCATGATAGCGATTCATGACCACCGGCATGGTATCGATACCAGCGGTGATCATATCCGGTATTCCCTGGAAGGGCCGGCTTTGAGGATCTGCTTTGTAGCCGTGTGTATACAGGAATAACAGCCAGTCATTGGCAATGCGGTACTGCCAGTTTGTTTTATAATAATCGATACTTACCGGAGAGGCCTTCCCTTCATAAGTTTGCAGTAAGGCTTTAAATTTGGTATTTACTTCTTCCTGTGCGAAAAGTATTTCCTGTAATGTTTTGCTTTTTTCTGTTGCGCTCAAACCATTGTTGCCATAATAAAAAAGCAGCTCCGCGTCATTCGCGAGCAGGGAACTCCATTTGGCGCTGCCGGACAGCTTCCAGGGTTGTGACCCCCGGGAGGTATCAGCCTCCGCTTCAACAATCAGTGTATCGCCCGGTGTCATGAAAACATAACCCCCGTTATTCTCCATACTGAGGTACCGGACCTGGGGTTGGGTAACCGTCAGGTAGCCCTGGAATTCTCCCCGGCTGTTAATGGGAAAAGTATATGTGCTATCGCCCAGCTCAATCTTTACTTGCTTTTCATGCGCGTGTGCCAGTGTTCCTTTTATCAGGGTATTGCCGGTAATAGGAAATGAGGCGCCGGTAAGCAGCTGGGAATATTGATAAACGGTTTGTGCAGGGATAATGCAGGGTATACCGTTGTTGCTGTTACCGCGTAACTGCAGCATGGCCTTTATCACAGGCTCAAATTCCACCAGTGGTAGCGACGGGGAGGCAGAACTAATAGACATGCCTACCTGTTTCTGGGGACTATACACCGCTAGCGTCACCGGTAAAGGCGGTTGATCTTTATCGGTGGCTAACGACTTAATCTCCCCGCCGGCCGTAATTTCCAATTGGAACTTTCCCTTGGGAGGCGCTTTGTCTAACCCCTGTTTATAGGCGGGATAATAACTGTCGTATGCCATCCAGCCAAATTCCCGGCCATGAGGCGTGTATAATACCGATCTTTCCAGGGTAATACTGTATTGCTGGTTACCATTGGGCAGCTGCTGCTGTAACCGGTAACGCAACACATAGCGGCGCTGGAATTGCAATAACGGCTCCATCACCGGGTAATAATCATTATCCTTGTGTTTCGTGATCTGCATATCAAACCAGTCGCCCGGTTTCAGGGAAAAGTAGCCGGACTTGCCCTGTGCCGGCAGCAGATAAGGCAGGCAAAGCAACAACCATAGATAAACTGTTCTTTTCATGATACAATAATTTTATTGTACCAAAGCTATCTGTATCAGACGCCCGGGTTTACACCCACTGAGCAAACGGTAAAGCTGACTGAATATCCGGTAACTATATAACCGGAACGGGTATTCTTTACAACGCTTTTAAAGCAGCGGGTCCCGTAAATTATATATTTTAGGGGTATGAGCCAGCAATTAATCGATTCTATCAAATACCTGATCCGCCTGTCTGCTGAAGAAGAGCTGCTGTTACCGGATCTTTTCAACCGCGTAACACTGAAAAAAAACGATTATTTCCTGCAGGAAGGGAAAGTATCCACACAGGTAGCCTTTATTGAAACGGGATTATTGAGGTATGTAATGAATCATAAAGGAGAAGATATCAGCGCTTATTTTTCAGGCGAAAATGAGTGGGTGGGTAATCTTGAAAGCTTTCTTTCCCGGCAGCCTTCCACCAGGAGTATTATTGCGCTGGAACCCACGGTGCTGTGGACAGCTTCCCGCGATAACCTGCAAAAATTATATGATACCGTGAAAGAAGGCGACCGAATGGGCCGCCTCATTATTGAAGATGTTTTTGTGAAGTCATCGAAGCAGATAACTTCTTTATACACCGGCACACCGGAAGAGCGCTATTATGAGTTCTTCGAACTGTTTGATAAAATACAGCACCGCATTCCCCAGTACATGATCGCCTCTTTTATCGGCGTAAAGCCACAATCCCTCAGCCGGATCAGGAGCCGGTTATCCAGGAAGCATTAATTAACCCAGGTGCACGAAATTTAAATGCCGGGAACGGAAATTTGTGTCATAAAATCATGGTATATGACACGTTTAAATTTCTTTAAGTATCTGACTATTGTTTCCGGTTTAACACTGGTGTTTATTGGCTGTCGTTTCCTGTTACAACCGGAAGGCGCAGAAGCGGGATTTGGATTACATTTCCAGGAAAACGGGGATTATTCTTTTCACTATATCAAAGGTATCCGCGACCTGGTTTGTGGCACGATTATCACCCTGCTGGCGGCTATGAACCAGCGGAAAGCATTAATGGTAGTATTGCTCTCCGGTATTTTTATCCCGATAGTAGATATGACATTGGTACTGCAGGCAACCCATGGCAACGTGATGACGGCCATGCCGCATATCATCGCTATTGTACTCACTGCCATCGCTGCTGCAGGCTTCCATTTTTCCGCGCATCCAATCGCCCGGAAACAATTGTCCATGCCCGCATAGCCGGGATTTATTCGTTGACCAGCCGGCTTTTGCGGAAAATATCTCCCCAGGTTTTAATATACGCGGCCGGCAATGTTGCTTCTTTCTTTGCTATAAATGCAGCATGAAAAGACCTGGCCCCCTGTATAACATAATAGAGTTGTGATTCGGGCAATGTGTCGCCGGGTAATGCAGGGGCTTCTACTTTAAAGAGTGCCCAGCGCCGGCCCGGCAGGTTTTCTTTTCCCAGTATGGTGATCCTGGCATCGGGCGATTTCCGGACCGCAGCATCCGTAAAGCTTTTAATAGCCTGTGCAATATCCGGCACCTTTACATTTTCCATGGTCATTACATACAGCATTTGGGTCCACTTTTCAGGCGTTTCGTTGCTGGTAACATATTGGCGCGTGGCAAAATTGTCGATGTCGGTATCGGTAACCAGTTTCCATTTGGTATTGGCAGGAAACGTGATTTTAAGCCGTTCTTTTCGCGCCGGTTTGCCCGCCCTGAATGTACCGCCGATCTGGTGAAATAATGGGCCGTAAACGCCCGAAGAGGCCCACAAAGTGGTAGCGGTTAACAGGTAGGCCTTATTGTCGGTGCAGGTAACAAAGATGCTGGCAAAAAAAGTATCGGGATAATTGGCTTCGGTATGCATTTCATCCAGCCACAGCATCCGCTTGCCGTTGTTCATCATACTCCCGGAATCAATTAACTTGAAATAAGGGTTGCGGCTGGTATAATTCAGCAGCTTCTTCACCACTTTATCCACATTGGATCCCGGTTCATCCATGATGCTGATGTTGAAGTTTTCCGGCGCCTGCCGGCTGCTGTCGCTCAAAAGCCGTTGTGCTACAAATTTCAGGGTAGGGACTTTGTTGTTTTTCCATACCCGCCACCCCTGGGGTACGCCTACAGAAAAGTGATGAAGGGTATCCTTATAGTCAGATAACTCCTGCGCGCTGGTAAAAAATGGAAACAGTATCAAACAGCAAATCAGTAAATGTTTCATCCCGGGTCATTTAACCCACAAAGAAACATATTTTTTCAGAGAGAAGTCCTGTTGATACTTTTTGAGATAGAGCGGAAGTTATATCCCCATGTAAACGGACATGCCAATTAACAACATGCCAAGATGATGTTCTGCTTTCAATTCCCTGCGTAATACCTGTAAAGCCTTACTCATGTGTTTTTCTACTGTTTTTACAGAGATGCCCATTTCCTGTGCAATCGCTTTGTAGCCCATATTGCCATAGTAGCTAAGCATAAAAACTTCTCTGCATTTGAGGGGAAGGGCATTAATACTGCGGGCAATCTGGTTTTTCAGTTCATGCTGTTCGAGCTGTACCGGCTGCACCACTTCCTGTTGCCAGGCTTGCCTGATCAGCACCTGGTGATGGTTTTCCTTCAGCAGCTTATTACGTAGTAAATTAGACACCTTGTATTTTACGGCATTGTTCAGGTAACCGTTGATATTTACATCTGCCGCTATTTCTTCTCTCCTAAGGTATAAACTGGTAAATACATCCTGTATAATATCCTTTACCTGCTCACGGTCTTTCAGAATACGGAAAGCCTGGTTGCTCAGCGCTGTTACCGAATCCGCATACAACTGCTCAAACGCTTTTGTATCGCCTTTCCTGGCCTGCTGCCACAAACCATTGCCTGTATGTTCGCTGCTGGAGTAGATAAGAATCAGGTTTTGCCAGCAAAGATATTTACAGAAACAAGCTTTGTATGTTAACTTATGGTAAACAAGTTTTCCAATGTTAACTAAATATGAATTCCCGGTTTTTCGAAAAAATGAGATGGGGGTAAATGATCGCTGATGTGATAAGTATAGCAAACACACCTGCTAATGACGCCATCGCGCCTGCAATATCTACTCGAAAAATACCTGGAAGGAACGGCTACCAACGCAGAGCTGGCAGAGTATGATCAATGGTACGAACAACAGCAGCAGGGTGATGATACACCGGCGTTTACTACCGCCGAAACAAAAGAAATGTATACCGTGATTGCCGGCAGGATCAGCAACCCTCGCAAAATAATATACCTGCGTTGGGTAGCAGCAGCGGCTGTTGTACTGCTCGTTGCCGGCAGCCTGTGGATGTTCAGGACTACGCCATCGCCTGCACGGCAAATGGCAACGGCTGCGGCGGTAACGAAAACAGATATTACCGTCATCGAAAATAATACACAGCAACAGAAATCTGTTCAGCTACCGGATGGCTCCCAGGTAGTGCTGTATCAACAATCAGCCATACGTTTTGCCGCGCCGTTCGGGCAGAAGGACAGGATTATTCAGCTCCGGGGAAAAGGCTTTTTCAATGTTGCTAAAAGTGCACCGTTGCCATTCACGGTATTGAGCAAAGGAGTAAGTACTACCGCATTGGGTACCTCCTTTACCATTGCCACTGTACGCAACGAAATAAAAGTATTCCTGCATACCGGTAAGGTAATGGTGAAATCAAAGGAACAAATACGCTATCTGCTGCCGGGTCAACAAATGGTTTGTAACACATTTACCGGCATCAGCCATTTACAAACAGCAGAAAATAATAAGGTAATACCGCCACCGGCTATTGCTTTCGGATCATTACGCGGCTTTACAGCCAGCTTCGACCAGGTACCTTTATCCGGCGTACTGGATACCATTGCCAGGGGCTACCATGTAAGCATCAGCAAAAATGCTGCAGCTTTTAATGATATCGCTTTTTCAGGAATGATCAGGGACACTGATTCACTTGCACAGGTGCTGCATCGCATGGCCATGCTGCACGATTTAAAAATAATACCAACACGTACAGGTTATCGTATAGAAAGAAATCATTAACTAAATATTTGCGCATTATGACACATCGCTACCTGCTAGTGAAGGGCGGAGCTTTGCCCCTTAACAACCGGCAGTCAGGTTTCAGGTATGGCCTTAAGTTTTTTGGCCTGCTGTTACTAACGGCTTTTATCAACCTGCTGCCTGCACAGGCACAGAAGAAAACATGGATCAAAGGCTTAATTGAAGATGAAAAAGGACAACCGGTGCCAGGCGCTTCTGTTCAGCTGAAAAGCGGAACAGACAGCATTAAAAGCTTCGCGGTAACCGATGAAAAAGGTGTTTTTGTTTTTGATAATTCGCATCAGCAGGGTCCTTTTGTTTTTACCATCGCCTATGTGGGATACGTTACCCAAACGATAACTAAAAACAGTCTCGATCCTCAAAAGGAACAATCCATTTATGTAGTGCTGAAAGAATCTTCTGCAGCACTCAGTGAAATAGTAGTAGTGGGTTATGGTACGCAGAAGAAATTAAACCTTACCGGCGCAGTTGACCAGGTAGGGAAAGAAGTATTTGAAAACAGGCCTATGACCAGCGCCACCCGTGGCCTGCAGGGGGTGCTGCCCAACCTGAATATCCGTATGACCGATGGAAAACCTATCCGTGGTGCCACTTACAATGTAAGGGGTACCACTTCTATTGGCGCCGGTGGTAGCGCACTGGTACTGATAGATGGTGTACCCGGAGATCCTAACTTATTAAATCCGAATGATATTGAAAGCGTATCCGTATTGAAAGATGCCGCGTCTGCCGCTATCTATGGCGCCAGGGGAAGCTTTGGTGTGGTACTCATCACCACCAAAACCCCCGCAAAAAACAATACGCAGCTTACCTATTCCAGCAACTACTCGCTGAACGACCGCACCATTAAACCGAAGTTTATAACAAACGGGTACGAATGGGCAAAGAATTTCGACGAAGCATATTATGCGTGGAACGATTATAAATCACACCCGGCAAAGGCAAACAGCGTGTTCCCGTTTTCGCTGGACTATCTCGATGAGCTGAAACGCCGTAACGATGATCCATCGCTGTCAAAAACGGATATAGATCCGGCTACCGGCAATTATGTTTACTATGGTAATACCGATTGGTTTAAAGAATTGTATGCAGATAAAAATCCTGCTACTGAACAAACCTTGTCGGCCTCCGGTGGTAACGCCAAATCGGAATATTACCTCTCCGGCAGATACATGTCGCAGAATGGTATTTTCCGTTATAACCCTGATAAATTCAAAATGTATAACATCCGCGCAAAAGGGGCGGTAAGACCGTTTGACTGGTTAAAGCTGGAAAATAATTTTGATTTTTCACAACGCACCTATTTTTTCCCGATCCTGAACCATCCCGGCAACACGCCCGTGTGGAGAAGAATTTCCGATGAAGCTTTCCCCGTGGCCATGCTCAAAAACCCGGATGGCTCCCTCACCGAAAATGCCGCCATCGTATTTGGCAGCTTCATCAGCGGAGGTAATTATTCTGATCAGACACAACTGTTGCTTAGGAATACGTCGCGTTTTACCACTTCGTTTTTGCATGACAAGCTTCACGTAAACGGAGACTTCACCTATGCATATACTTCCAGTGTGGAAACACGTTTATACACACCCGTGCCTTACAGCAGGAAACCCGGTGAAACATTAGTGCGCGGCGAAAGTAAAATGAACGAAGAAAACGACCGCACCACCTATACCGGGATGAACTTTTACGCCGACTACGAACAACGTGTGGCAAAAAATACTTTCAAAATACTGGTAGGATATAACTACGAAAACACCTTGTTCAAATCCCGGTACTATCAACACGACGGTATGATCAACGCCGGTTTGCCTGATTTTTCCCTGATGAACGGGCTGAACTATACCCTTACCGGCGGTGGTTATGAGTGGCGTACCATGGGCGGCTTCTTTCGCCTTAACTATAACTACGACGACCGCTACCTGCTGGAAATAAACGGGCGTTATGATGGTTCTTCCAAGTTCCCGGAATCACAGCAATTTGGTTTCTTCCCATCTGCTTCCGCGGGATGGAGGGTATCTAAGGAGAAGTTCTGGCAGGTGTCGCCTAAAGCCATCAGTGATTTAAAACTACGGGCTTCCTATGGTGCGCTGGGAAATGGAAACGTAAATCCTTACCAGTTCCTGCAAACCATGTCGGTGAGTAAACTGCCAATGTCTATAAATGGTATTTTACCGGATTATACACAGCAACCCAATGTAATTCCAAATGGTCTTACCTGGGAAAAATCCACTACGCTGAATGGCGGTATCGACGTGGCTTTCCTGCAAAGCCGGCTGAAGGTTTCCTTTGATAAATATACCCGCAACACCACCAATATGTTTACCGTTGGATTACCGGTTCCAGCTGTATTTGGTACCAGTGTGCCTAAAGGGAACTATGCCGATCTGCAAACAAAAGGCTGGGAATTATCGGTGAACTGGAGCGATCAGTTTAAGGCCGGCAACCAACCTTTTGCCTATTCATTTGGCGTGGTGCTGTCCGACTACCAGTCATATATTACCCGCTTCAACAATCCCAAAAAGCTGATCAATACCTATTATGAAGGAATGAAGGTAGGAGATATGTGGGGCTTCGTGAATGATGGTTATTTCCAGAGCCAGGATGAAATCAATAAGTATGATATTGACCAGTCATTTATCCGCGTATCCAATGCCAATGTGCTTATGCCGGGAGATATCCGTTTTAAGAACCTGGATGGCGATAAGAAAATTACGCAGGGTAAAGGCACTGTGGATGATCCGGGCGATCAGCGTATCATCGGTAATACAGAACCGCGTTATGCATTTGGTATCACCGGTAGCGCTAACTGGAATAATTTCTTCCTCAGCTTTTTTTTCCAGGGTATCGGTAAACGCGACTGGTGGCCGGGTACAGATGCTTCGCTTTTCTGGGGGCAATACAACCGCCCCTATAGCTGGATGCCGGAGGAAATTATGGATAACCGCTGGTCTGAAACCAACCGCGATGCTTACTTCCCGCGTTTCAGGGGATATACCGCGCTCAACTCCAATGCGGAGCTTACCGTGCAGCAATCCAAATATGTACAGAACGCTGCCTATATCCGTCTGAAAAACCTGACAGTAGGCTATAACCTTCCTGCAGCGCTGATTTCAAAGATAAAGATGAAGAACGCACGCTTGTATTTTACGGGTCAGAACCTGTGGACCTGGTCGCCGATGTATAAGATCATGAAAACTTTTGACCCTGAAGTTATTGAAGGCTCCGATCCTGAACTGAACAATAATGCAGCTGGTATTGGCGCCGGTAACGGTATGGCCTATCCCATGCTGAAAACATATACTGTTGGATTGAGTGTAACTTTTTAATGATTAATGTTTATTAAGATGAAAAATAGTGTTTACTTGTTATTGATCCTGGCAATGGTATCCTGTAAAAAGGACCTTAACCTGAAACCGTTTGATAAACTGAGTCCTGATAACGCGTTTAATACAGAAGCGGATCTGCAGCTGTATGCCAATTCCTTCTATAAAATATTACCGGATGGCAGCAGCATTATCCGCGGAGATGTAATGAGCGATTATATGGGAGGGAAAGATGTGAATAACTACATTATTCCCGGGGCTTATACGGCTACCCAGTCGAGCGGCTGGAGTTGGGGCGACCTGCGTAATGTTAATTATTTCCTTGAGCATTACGGACAGGCAAAAATTCCTGACGAAGCAAAGAATCACTATGCAGGCATGGCGCGCTTTTTCCGGGCGATGTTCTATTTTGAGAAAGTGAAACGTTTTGGCGATGTGCCCTGGTACAGCAAAACCATGACTATTAACGACCAGGATCTGTACAAAGGCCGCGATCCGCGTACTATGGTGATGGACAGCGTGCTGGCGGATCTTGACTTCGCCTGTGCCAACATCCGTTCTAAAAAAGATAATACCTGCTCACAGATCACCAAATGGGTGGCGCTGGCCTTTAAATCAAGGGTATGTTTGTTTGAAGGAACTTTTCGGAAATATCACCCGGAAATGAGTTTACCGGATAACGCAAAATGGTTGCAGGCAGCGGCTGATGCGGCAGACGAAGTGATAAAAAGCGCGCAGTATTCACTGAACACTGCCGGCGATCAAACCATGACCTACCGCAATCTGTTTATCAATGAAACGCCGAATGCCAGCGAAGTAATGCTGGCTTATGTATGTAATAAAAGTTTGCGTGTATTCAACGATGCCAACTGGTATTTTACCAGCGCTACTTATGGTAACAGGATCAGCCTGATAAAAACATTTACAGATACCTATCTCAATATCGATGGCAGCCGTTTCACGGATACGCCTGGATTTGATACCCTGCATTTTGAACAGGAGGTAAAGAACCGCGACCTGCGTTTACAGCAAACCATCCGCATGGGTAACTACAAACGCGACGGACAAATAGCACCGCCCGATTTTACGTATACCTATACGGGTTATCAACCGTTGAAGTTCACCGTAGATTCAAAAGCAACGGATGGGGTGGCAGAGAATAATAATTCAATCCCGATCATCCGTTATGCAGAAGTGCTGCTGAACAAAGCAGAAGCCAAAGCAGAACTGAACGGTTTTACAGCGGAAGACTGGAATTCTACCATCCGTCCGTTAAGACAGCGTGCCGGACTAAAAAATACGGACATGCCGCAGACGATTGATGCGTACCTGGTTGCTAAATATTATCCGGGTGTAAAAAACGTAGCGCTGATGGAAATACGCCGCGAACGTGGTATTGAATTGATCCTGGAAGGGTTCCGCTTTTACGACCTGATGCGCTGGGGCCTGGGTTCGTTGCTTACCAATCCTTATGTAGGTTTATATGTACCTGCTATGGATGTACTAATGGATTTAAATGAAGATGGAAAACCAGATGTGTCATTCGTCAAAAAAATTCCCGCAACAAAAGTTCCCGGCGTATATTATTTCCTCATTGATGGCGACCAGACAAAATTATCTGCCGGCAACAGTGGAAACCTTATCTGGCTGGGTAATATCAACAGGAAATGGGAAGATTATAAATACGTATATCCGATCCCGTATAACGACCTGGTACTGAATCCTGCGTTGTTACAAAACCGTTTGTGGGAATAATATTAAAAATATACAGGCATGAAAAAAATGACCCTTATAATGTTGTTGCTGCTGGCTGGAGTTGTTGCCTTTTCGCAGAAGGCAGGTCATGTGGTATTGATTACTATTGATGGCTTCCGACCGGATTTTTATACCGATCCTTCCTGGGGGATGGTGAACCTGCGTATGATGAAAGAGAAAGGCGTGTATGCAGATGGCGTGAACAGTGTATTCCCAACAGTTACCTATCCCAATCACACTTCGTTGATTACGGGCGTAACACCTGCCAGACACGGGATTTATTATAACACGCCGTTTGAGCCGAAGGGAAGCACAGGTACCTGGTATTTTTATTACGACAGTATCAAGTCGCCCACCCTGTTCGACGTGGTGCATAAAGTCGGGAAAATTACGGCTAACGTTATCTGGCCGGTAACAGTAGGCGCCCCTATCGATTATAACATCCCGGATGTATGGCCTATCGGTAAAAAGGATCGCAGGGAAATTATGGCGCAGTTGACTACGCCGGTTTCTCTCTGGAAAGAGGTACAGGATAATGCTACCGGCAAATTGGGGCTGAAGGATTTTACCATGGAGGATGAAGAAATGATTCTCGACGAAAACGTGGCGCGCATGTCGGCTTACCTGATTGCTACCTATAAACCGGCGTTTACCACGTTGCACCTGGCCTGTACAGATCACTATGAGCATGAGCAGGGCCGTGATGGCTTCCTGGTAAGAAAAGCGGTGGCAGGCGCCGACCGTGCACTGGGTACCATTATAGAGGCGCTCAAACGTGCAGGCATATACGATAGTACTGCCATTATCGTTACCGGGGATCATGGATTTGTGGATATCAGCAAAACGTTTTCTCCCAATGTATTGCTGGCGAAAAACGGGTTGTTGAATAATGTGGCTGCGGGCGACTGGAAAGCTCAGTTTCACAGTTCCGGTGGTGCTGCCTTTCTGCATCTGAAAGATGAAAAAGATGTAGCCACCCGTAATAAGGTATTAAACCTGCTGCAATCATTACCTGCTGATCAACAGCAGTTATATAAAGTGATAGATCATAAAAAGCTGGAGGAAGTGGGTGCTGATCCGCATGCGGCCTTTGCGTTGGGGGCGTCTCCCGGAGTAACTATTGGCGGCGCCGTTACCGGGGAGCTGGTAAAAACTGCCAAGGGTGGAACGCATGGTTATTTCCCTGATTTTAAGGAGATACAAACAGGCTTTGTTGCCTTTGGCGCCGGAATCGCTGCCGGTGGTCATGTAAAGGAAATGAATGTTACAGATGTGGCGCCGGTGGTGGCACAGCTGCTGGGATTATCGCTTGGGAGAACAGATGGTAAAGTGCCGGTGGGCGTATTCGCGAAATAGTATATTGCATGAATAATAAAAAGTGGGGGATCATTTTTTGATGGTCTGCCACTTTTTTTATACCACCAGGTCCGGCAAGCCCTCATATGCTACCGGTGCAATGACTGCAGCGTCATCTGGCTTTACTTTGCGGACGGAGTTTACAGGCCAGTAATCCAGTTGTGCAGGTGGTAATTCGTATTGCAGTATTTCACGTATATCCGTGTCTGTTAATTCGGGTTGTAACCAGTGTTGTGCCAGTTCATTAGTAAGGATCATCGGCATGCGGCCAGCGTTGTCGCCGCCGTTGTGAATTTGCGCCATCACGCGGTTGGCGTTACGGGTAAGCAATGTGAAGGTGGGGATACGTTCCGGTTTGTCCACATCCCAGGAATTGGAGAAAGCCCATAATCCTGCTATAAAAAAGATATCCTGTTCTTTTGATTTTATATAGTAGGCTACTTTATTTTTCCACCCGGCAATTTGCCGGTATTCAAAGAAACCGGTAGCGGGTACGAGGCAACGCTGATGCCGGATGGCATTCCACATGGTACCGTTTTCCAATACCTTTTCACTGCGTGCATTGAGGAAAAGTTGTCGTTGTCTTTTTACTTTGTCGGGGGTATCCAGCATTTTAGGAACAGGGCCCCAGGTAAATTTTTGCAGCTTCAGTCCATTATTATTGGTAATCACCGGCCATTGCGGATACGACATGCCGATCTTATGCCAGGTGCTATCAAAATCAATATCAAGGTTGCCGGCAGCCTGCAGTTGCGGGAGGTACTTAAATATGCTCTCAATGTTGGTGGTAAAGGCGATATCGTAACACATGTTTTTTAGTCGTAGTCTATATCGGATAAAGGTACTTTTATTTCTTCATCTCTATACTTCAGTGAAAAATACAATTCACCGTAATGCAGAAATAGTTCAGCGTTTACTTCTTCTGATTTTTCAGGCCGCCATTTTGTTTTGAGCGAAATATATTTTCTTACATCAGTATTCATATACAATGGTGGATTCCATACCTGCTGTTGTAACAGCGACGCATATACTTTGTAGCCGGGAGGTTGTGCGGCCGCCTTATACAGCTTTGCTATTTCTTCGGGGTGGTGCGCCTGGTAAATATATTTACGGCGGTCGAAACGAATATGCTGAAAATGCTGGTTCGCTTCCCCGATATCTTTATACGGTGTAATCAGGAATACTTCTTTGATATGGATATCGGTATCCGTCTGTCCCGCCGGGAATCCCTGGCGAACAAATAAAGTAAATCCTTGATCAAGCAGCGCTTTTATCAGCGCCGGAGATAATAACGCGAGAGGATTGTGCATAACTGCCGTTTTTCACTATTTACGCATATCTACAATCACGGCTGTTACTACGCCCCATACCTGGAAGTCCGCATCCTCTGTTATAATGATCGGTTTATAAAAAGCATTTTCCGGATGTAATACCCAGCTGCGGCCGGCTTTTACCAGTCGCTTTACGGTATACTCCCCGTTGAGTGCTGCTACAATAATATCGCCGGTACCGGGGCGTATAGAGCGGTCTACCACAGCCATGCAACCATCGGGAATACTGGCATCGGTCATGCTGTCGCCTTTGACCCTGATAATAAAAGTGGTGGCGGGATTAGGTTGCAGGATCCGGGAAAGATCAATTTCTTCTTCCTGGTCATCCAGTGCAGGGGTAGGGAACCCTGCGGGGATGCTGGTATTAAAGAAGGGCAGGGTTATATTCAACTCGCTCATTTTCAATGCTTCCATATAACTATCGTTTATATAATTACTAATAATATTAGCAAAATAAAGCTAAAATAGTTAGTTTAAAAAATCAATTAACAGATCGTTTGCAAACGCCGGAAATGCGCATGGGGATTAAGTTGTAGTGAATCAGTGAGATGTGGGAAGTGGTTGATAAAACAGGCGCAGTGGGATTTTTTTGCGTGAGTGCACGGAAAGGTGGCTGTCTCATATTGTACGCAAAGCGATGGATTTTGTCTATAATATCAGCATTTTAATAGAAGCTATGCATTGTGTAGCTAATTGAATGGCATTTCTCTCCTTCCCCTTTCCCATCCTCATTCCGCTAAAAGATAGATAAGCACTAATATTTAATTAATATCAAATTTCCAAAAAAAGTGTTTGATTTTTAATTTTACTTACTATTTTTGCACTCGAATTATGAACACAAACATACATATCCATCATCACCATCATTTCTTACCAACGCGGTAGGCTGGGATGATAATGTGTATATCACTATATTAAATCATCAACAGGGGCTTACCGGAGAGGTAAGCCCCTTTTTTTATTTTTACCCAGGATGAAATTGAAAATTGCAATCCAGAAATCAGGCCGCCTGCACGATGATTCCATCAAATTATTGAAGGAATGCGGCATCGACATCAACAATGGTGTTAACAAGCTGAAAACAGAAGCAACCAACTTCCCGCTGGAAGTATTCTTCCTGCGCGATGATGATATTCCGCAATACATTGAAGACGGTGTGGCAGATATAGGAATTGTAGGTGAAAATGTAGTGCTGGAAAAACAAAAGCAGGTAAATATTGTGCAGAAACTGGGCTTTGGCAAATGCCGCCTGTCGATGGCAGTGGAAAAGTCAGTAGACTACACTTCCGTAAAAGATCTGCATAACAAAAGAATTGCTACCAGCTACCCGGTGATCGTGGAAGAATTCCTGCAACGCAACGGTATTTCGGCAGAAATTCACGAGATCAGCGGTTCGGTGGAAATTGCTCCTGGTATCGGTTTGGCCGATGCTATCTGTGACCTTGTCAGCAGTGGTTCCACACTGTTTATGAATGGACTGAAAGAAGTGGAAACGGTATTGAAATCAGAAGCTGTGCTGGCTGCATGTCATAACCTGAAGCCGGAACAACAGCTGCTGCTGGATAAATTATTATTCCGCATTCAGGCGGTAAGAAAA
>Ga0207426_1000274_pt1 | contig 107386 bp, 98 predicted proteins | sample AraplaMF_Cvi_mMS_FD_184265 | JGI IMG/M metagenome (GOLD analysis project Ga0207426, IMG submission 184265) | Arabidopsis root microbial communities from the University of North Carolina, USA - plate scrape MF_Cvi_mMS (SPAdes) (version 2) | ecosystem: Host-associated > Plants > Roots >... | reverse complement strand
GCTACTGGCGCGGCCGTCTGACGGCGGTTTCTCCGCTTCCGGTGCTCACGCACCAAACGTGCGCTGCGCTCCGGTTCTCGAAACCACCGCCAGCCGACTCACGCCAGCGCATTTCCAAACGGTCTCTAAGGCGGTTCACTTGATGTCGCTGTGGTCGAGCTTGGGCCAGTTGGCATTGGCCTGGCCGATATAGCCCTTGGGGTCCTTCTGCCAGGTGTCGCGGACGCCGAGGTCGTAGTTCAGGTACAGCCGCCCGTCGACGATCGACCAGGCTTCGGGCTCGATCTTCACCAGATAGCCGCGCGACGTGCCATAGGCGCAGAAGCCGCCGAAGGCCGGCATGTATTTCTCCGGGTCGGCCTCGAACAGCGCCTTGTCCTCGGCGCTGGCGAACCACCAGGTGGCGCCGTCGTGCTGCGCCGCGAATTCGGGCTTGCCCTGGCGCGGCCCGCCGTCGCGGAAATAGGCCACCGGGTCGTAGCCGCGGATCGCGACATTGTCGGCCGGTGCCCCCAGCGTGTTGACGGGCTGCTGTGCGTCCTGCGCCGGAGCGGCCAGGGGAGCGATGCAGGCCAGCGCAGCCAGCGCCAGCAGGGTGCGTCGGAACATGACGGGCTCCTTTCGGGGTTGCGGGGTCACTGGGCCAACAGCGCGGCAGCGCGCAGCCGGGTCAGTTCGTCCTCCAGCTCGCGGATGCGCCGGTCCTTGCGGGCCAGCTCGCGGGCGACGGCTTCGTCGGACCGCCTCGGGTCCTCGGGTCGAGTGCTCGGGGTCATGGCAGAACCTCGCTGGTGATCGGGGTTGCGGGCAGGCCCAGCGCGGCCAGCCCACCGTCCAGCCAGCCGGCGCGCACCTCGTGCCCGCCATCGTGCAGGCACAGGGTGAGCGGGCCGCGCTCGCAGCCCAGCGCCTGGGCGCAGGCGATGCCGGCGATCGTCATCGGCGTGTCGGCGCCGAGCCGGCAGCCGGCCCGCGCCTCCAGCACCGCCAGGCTGAGGAAGGTGTCGCCCTGGTGCCAGCGATCACCGATGGCGCGGCCGGCCAGCGGGAAGGTGCGGTCGGCCCGGCCGTGGAAGTGGACCAGCGGCGGCGGCACGGCCTGGCAGTCCGAGGGCTGCGGCAGCGGCTGCCAGAACACGCCGGAGAAGGTAACGGCGCCCGCCACCCGGTCGCCGAGATGGCAGGCCACATACCAGGCCATCGACGCGCCCTGTGAGAAGCCGCCGACCACCACCCGGTCCGGGCCGAAGCCGAAGCGGCGCTGCAGGTCGTCCAGCACCTCGCCGGCGAAGCGGGTGTCGTCGCGGTCCTGGCTGGGCGAGCCTGCGAAGGACCAGGTGCGGTCGAGCCCGTCCGGGGCGGCGAAGGCCAGGCCATGCGCGCGGGCCACGGCGATCAGGTCGGCCGCCTGCATCTGGTCGGCGGCCGAGCTTTCATAGCCGTGGAAGAACAGATAGACGCCGGCCGGCGCGCCGCCCGGCGGCAAAGCGATGCGATATTCGCCGTCGGCGATGCGGCACGGCACGTCGCCGCCGCACGTCTCGGTTCCGGCGGCCAGCGCCGGCTGCAGCGCCAGGAGCAGCGCGGCGCCGGCCAGGAGGCTCGCAAGCCGGGTCATCACGCCGCCTCCGCCGCGGGGGCGCCGCCGGTCCGGGCCGGCATCGCCTTGAACCAGGCGACGGTGTAGGCGACCGCGATCAGCACGCCGAAGCCGGCCAGGTTGGCGGCGGCGATGGTAACGGCATCGCGGCCGGTGTGGTCCAGCGCCATGCCCAGCACCTGCGCCGTGACCATGCCGCTGACGAACACCGCCAGTGTCTGCTGCCCGACCTTGGAGATCACGGCCACCGCCGCCCCCTTCAGCCGCGCGCCGCCGGGACCGACCAGATGCGCGGCGAGATAGGCCAGCGCCAGGAAATGCGCCAGGCGCAGGATGCCGAAATGGGTCTTGTCAGTCAGCGGCGCCAACGCCTGGGCCCAGCCCCCGAAGAAGGGCGAGGCGTCGATGATGCGGTACCAGGCGAACGGCACCGTCGCCAGCACGAAGACCGCGGCCAGCGCCATCAGGATCCGGCTGAAGCCCGGCGCCGGCAAAGTGCGGCGCATCAGGAAGAAGCCGAGATAGAACAAGAGCTGCCAGCCGAACGGGTCGAAGAACCAGGCGCGGTCCGACCAGGGCTCGGCCGGCAGGTCCAGCAGATGCGCCTGGGTCAGGCCCCAGATCGCGGCAATCAGCACGAAGGGCAGGACCTTGTGCAGCCGCTCGGCCAGGATCATCGCCGGCATCAGCGCCAGGATCACCAGGTACATCGGCAGGATGTCGAAATAGTTCGGCACATAAGCCAGGGCCAGAAACCGCGGCAGCAGGCCGATCGGGTCGGCGAAGAAATGCGGCAGGTTCAGCTCGACGATGTAGCTTTCGCCGCCGGGCCGGGTGCCGGCCGCGGCCACCAGCGCGGCGATGACGACGAAGACCGCGACATGGATCCAGTAGATCTGCCAGACCCGGCGGGCGACGCGGCCGGTACCCCGGGCGAAGCCGTCGCGATCGAACACCCGGCCGAAGGCGATGGCCGAGGCCATGCCGGACAGGAACACGAACATCTCGGTGGCGTCGGAGAAGCCGAAGCGCGCCGGGATCCACAGGATCCACTGATTGTCCGGGATATGCGCGGTCAGGATGATCAGCATCCCGAGGCCACGGAAGAAATCGAGCCGCGGGTCACGCCGCGTTCTGCCAGCGGGGGCGCTGGACAGCGCCTCGCGCCCCGCCAGCTCAGAAGGCCTGGTGATATGCATCGGCGTCGAACCTGCAGGCGATCAGGGTGAAGCGGTCGCGGTCCCGGGCGGCGGCCAGCTCGGCCTCGAGCTCGGCAGCGCTGGCGACGGTGCGGCCATGACCGCCGAAGCCTTCGGCGACCGCGGCGAAATCGGTGAGGCCGAGGCCGACGCCATGCGAAGCCAGGCCGGCCGAGCTCTGCTTCAGGGCGATCAGGGCCAAGCTCCGGTCCTGGAACAGCACGAGGGTGACCGGCAGGCCGAGGTCGCGCAGGGTGGCGAGCTCGCCAATCCCCATCTCCAGCCCGCCATCGCCCATCACGGCGACGATTCGGCGCGACGGGTCGGCGACCTTCGCGCCGATCGCCAGCGGCAGGGCCGCGGCCATGGTGCAGAAGCCGGTCGACTGCAGCAGCGACAGCGGCCGCCGCGCCACCCATTTCTGCGACAGGAGAATGCGGTGGGCGCCGGCATCGACGGTGACCAGGTCGCCCTCCCCCACCGACCGATTCAGCACCTCGATGATTGCATGCGGGCCCCAATCGGCAGGAGCCGTGAAGCGCTCGGCCAGCGCCATCCGGGCCGCGGCAGGCTCGCCGTCGCTCCAGGCCTCGCCGGGGCGGATCGCCTCGACCAACGCTTCTACGGCGGCCGCGGGGGCGGCCAGCAGGCGGGTGCCGGCATGGTGCATGGCGTGGTCGGCCGGGGCGGCGGTGATCTCGACGATCCGGTCCGGGTCCGCGACCGGGTCGAGCCAGCCGAGCCGCATCTCGATCGGGTCGTAGCCGACGAAGATCAGCAGATCGGCCCGGCCGAACAGCGGCAGCAGCACCGCATCGGCCAGCGGCGACAGCCCGGCGCCGCCGAGTGCCAGGGGATGATCCTCCGGCACCAGCCCCTTGGCCTTGTAGGTGGTGACCACGGGCGCGCCAAGCCTCTCGGCCAGACGCAGCAGCGCCGGCCCGGCGCCGCCTTGCGCCGCCTCCAGCCCGGCCAGGATCAGCGGCCGCCGCGCCTGCGACAGGCGGTCGGCCAGCGCCGCGATCGCCGGATCCTGCGGCCCGACCGCTGGGCGAAGCACTATCAGCGGGGCGACCGGCCGCGGCGCCGGGTAGGGCATCGCCGCCACCGCCGGCGACAGATCGAGATGCACCGGCCCCATCGGCTCGGCCAGCGCGATGGCCAGGGCACGAGCCACGGTCGGGCCAGCGCTTTCCGGCTCGACCTCGAAGCTGGCCTTGACCAGCGGCCGCAGCATCGCGGCATGGTCGATCACCTGATGCGTGTAGCGGGCCCGGGTCGGCCGATCGACGATGCCGGAGATCACCACCAGCGGCACATGCTCCTGCGCCGCGTCGGCGATGCCGTTGACCGCATTCGCCAGCCCCGGGCCGACGGTGGCGACCAGAAGACCCGGCGTGGCGGTGGTCACCGAGGCGCCGGCGGCCATGATCGCCGCCGCGGTCTCGTGCCGGGCCAGGTGGAAGCGGATTCCCGCCGCCTCCAGCCCGTCGATCAGGGTCACGACCTCGCCGCCCGGCATGCCGAAGGCGTGGCGGATGCCATGGGCGTGCAGGGTGGCGGCGATCGTGTCGGCAATGCGGGTCATTTTACCGGGCGCTTTCAGCGGGTTGGGACTCGCGGAAGCGTACGACGAAGGCGACGACAAGGCCGAACAGGATGTGGCCGACGAGCGAAGCCCAGGTCAGCGGGATGAAGCCGAGGAAGGCGGGCAACCCGGCGATCAGATGCGCCATGATGTAGAGGGCGAAGATCCACAGCCCGATGCCGAAGCCGATGCCGGTCAGCACCAGCGGCAGCTGCGGCAGGATCCGGCGCTGCAGCGGCCGGGCGATGAACAGGTATCCGATCGGGTAGAAGACGATGCCGGTGATGGCATGGATCAGCTCGCCCGCCGTCCAGCTCTGGAAGCCGAAGACGGATTGCACCAGGGCCGCGGGCTCCAGCGGGCCGCCGACCAGGAAGGGCGTGATGCCGCGGGCCCAGACCTCCCAGGTCAGGTCGGCGGCGATGCCGGCGAGCAGGATGGTCGGGACGAGGCGGCCGGTGACCGCGGGAAACAGCGGCATATCGGATGTCTGGGTCATGGTCATGATCGGATCTCCAGTCGAACTCAACGGTGGGCCCAAAGGCGGGCCGAGGGGGATGAAGCGCGGCCGTCGACCGCCGCGATCAGGCGGTCTTCGGCCTTCAGCCGGCGGCGGGCGTCGCGGATCGCCCGCAGCGCCGGGGCGTCGCCGCGCCGGGACGCGGTCTCGGCCAGGGCCAGGACGAACAGGTCGCGCTGGGCGTTGCTGCCGCCGATCTGCGGCAGGGCGGCGGCGAGGCGGTCGAGCGACCCGCGCTCGCCACCCAGACCCGTGATCGTACGGGCCAGGGGCAGGCCGAGTTCGGCCGCGACCCGGGCCTGGTCGCCATGGCCCTGGGCGCGGACCTGCAGCGCCATCACCAGCTCCGCCGCCGCCGGCCGGTCACCGAGGGCGACCAGCGCGATCAGGCTGTGCAGCGACGCGAAGACCAGGGTGGTGTCGGCGCGGCGCTTGCGTGCGATCTCCGCCAGCTCGGCCCAGCGGAAGCCGACATCGACGCCCAGCCGCTGCAGCCGCCACAGCAGCGACACGGCATTGGCCATGTCGCGGAAATCGTCGGTCGGAGTCGGCCGCACCTCGTCGTCATAGAGGCGCAGCACCCGCTCATGCTCGCCGCGATCGAGATGCAGCAGCGCCAGATGCCAGGCCATGTGGAAGCTGAAATTGTTACAGCGGGACCAGCTGCCGCGGCTGCCCTCCAGCCAGGCGATGCCGGAAGCGGTCTCGCCGCGCATCTCATGGACATGCGAGACCGCATGCAGCCCCCAGGCGTCGTCCGGCTCCATCGCCACGGCCTGCCGGCCATAGGCCTCGGCGGCGGCATAGGCGCCGTGCTCCTCGATGGCGAAGGCGTGGCAGCCGAGCAGGAAGCCGGCGGCGGGACGGCCGGGACACCACACCGTCATCATCCGCTGCGACGCGGCCAGCATGCCGGCGGCGTCGCCGAGCATGAAGCGCAGCGCGTGCGCGATCTTGAACGGCAGGAAGGTGGCCGGGCGATCGGCGAAGCGCAGGTCCAGGCAATCGGCGGCCTGGGTGAAGCGGTCCTCGACAGCATAGGCAAGTGCCTCGACCAGCGCCCGCTCATCGGCGGTGCCGTCCTCCCTCGCCGCCAGCGCCCGCCGGGCCTCCGCCAGCGCCTGACGCGCCGGGGCCGCCAGCTCCTCGCGCGCCAGGATCAGATTGGCGAAGCCCTTCAGGGCCAGGGCCGGGACGTGGTCCGGGTCGGCTTCCAGGGCCCGGCCCAGGGCGATGCCGGTCGAAGGCCGGTGGGCCGCGAGGCCGCGCACCCCCTCCTCGAAGGCGGCGGTGGCATCGGCGCTGGTGGAGCTGGTCGATAGGTCGAAGGCATCCAACGGCATGGCATGTCCTTTGGGCAAGGCTCGACCGTAGCGTCGATCGGGCGACGCGGCGGCAGTTCGGTTCGGAGGGATGGTCGGTATCTTGGGGGCCTCAGCCGTCCCGGGCTGCGACCCTCGACCGCAATGCAGAGGTGCCGGCCAGGCCGGCAGGATGCGTCGTCGCCGGATCAGCGGCCCTCTGGGCGAAGAGAAGCAGGAGACGATCCATCGGATGTTCCACAGAAGAGGTGCGCCGCAACGGGCTTGTGACGACTTCTTCGGCGGTCGGGCGGCTGGTATTACACGGCCGTCGAAATTTTTTCTGATGCCGGGCGAGCAACGCGCCCGGTCCTGTAACGAATCCGGAGTCGGAGCCGTATGAGGTGATGACGCGTGAATGATCCGGTGCGGGAGGACCAGTGGGCGACATGGATGCGGGCCGCGATCTCGGGCGACGCCGGTGCCTATCGCCTGTTCCTGCAGGCGGTGACGCCGCATCTGCGCGCCATGGCCCGGCGGCGCGGCCCCCTGTTCGGCGCCTCGTCCAGCGATGCCGAGGATGTCGTCCAGGAGGTGCTGCTGGCGATCCATCTGAAGCGCGGGTCCTGGGACCCGTCGCGGCCGATCGGCCCGTGGATCTCGGTGATCGTGCGCAACAAGATGATCGACGCGCTGCGCCGGCGCGGCCGGCATGTCGACGTGCCGATCGAGGATGTGATCGACACGCTGGAGGCGGAGGCGCCGCCGGACGGGCTGGAGCAGCGCGACGTCGAGCGCCTGCTGTCGCAGCTGAAGGACCAGCAGCGCGACATCGTGCGCTCGATCTCGGTCGAGGGCGGCAGCGTGCGCGAGACCGCGACGCGACTGAGCATGACCGAAGGCGCCGTGCGCGTGGCGCTGCACCGCGCGCTGAAGGCCTTGGCCGCCTTGTATCGGAGTGAACCCGGGTGAAGACCGACGACCTCATCACCGCTTTGGCGCAGGATGCGCCGATCCGCTGGCCGCTCGGCCGGGCGGTGGCGGCCGCCATGGCAGGCGGCGCGGTCGTGGCCGGGGTGATCTTCTTCGCCGGCATCGGCGTGCGGCCGGATGTGATGCAGGCGGTCGAGACCGTCCGCTACCTGTTCAAGTTCATCGTCACCCTGGCGCTCGCCATTACCGCCACCGGGCTGATCCTGCACCTGGCGCGGCCGGGCGTTCCCCTGGGCGCCTGGCGCTGGGCGCTGCTGGCCGCGCCGGTCCTGCTGGCCGTCTCGGTGGCGCTGGAGATGATGGCGATGCCGATGTCGAGCTGGGGCGCCCGCTGGATCGGCACCAACGCGCCCTGGTGCCTGAGCCTGATCCCGCTGATGGCACTGGGCCCGCTCGCCCTGCTGCTGCTGGCCCTGCGCCAGGGCGCGCCACGGCGGCCGGGGCTGGCCGGCGCGGTCGCCGGCCTGGTGGCCAGCGGCATCGCCGCAACCTTCTATGCCGCGCATTGCCCGGACGACAGCCCGTTCTTCGTCGCCACCTGGTACACGCTGGCGACCGGCATCGTGGTGCTGATCGGCACCCTGGCAGGCCGGCGCTGGCTGCGCTGGTAGGGCTACGTCAATCCGGGTAGGTGCTGGTCAGCCCCTGCAGGTGGTTGCGGTACTGGGACCCGTAGTCCGAAGGGGTGCCGGCTTCGTCGGTGATCAGGCCGATGTTGAAGTCGCTGGTGCCGCAGGTGCCCGGCCAGGTGTTGAAGTTCCAGGCCATATAGCCCTGCTGCTTGCTCTCGACGAAGGCCCAGAGCCGGTCCAGGTAGTTCGTGTCGCAGCTGGCGCCGAAGTGATCGGCCATGCCGAACTCGCCGACGATCAGCGGCACCTGGTCCATCACCGACCCGACCTCGTCCTCCCAGCACTGCTCGCTGGTGCAGGTCGCGAAGTTGTATTGGTGCCAGGAGGCGACGATGTTGCCCTCCGGGTCGGTCGGCTTGTAGGCCAGCCAGTGGCTGAGGTCGCCGGAGAGCCCGAGCCCGCCGACCATCAGCACGTTCTCCGCCCCCGTGGCGCGCACCGTGTTCACCAGCGTCTGCATGCCGACCGCGGTGTAGGCCGTGCTGGTTTCGACATAGCCCTCGGCGACCTTCACCGAGCAGCTGCTGCCGCCGTCGCGCCAGCAGGTCCAGGCCTGGGCCGCGGGCGGGTCATTCAGCAGATAGGGCTCGTTGTAGAGGTCGAAAATGACCGCGCTGTTGGTCATGAACGCGTTGGCCACGCTGGTCCAGAACGTCACCGAATGGTCCGCGTTCGGCATCGGCTGGAAGTTCAGGCCGATGGTCGACAGCGTGCCCGGCATCGCATAGTGCAGGTCGACGATCACGGCCAGGTTGTTGGCGGTCATCAGGTTGACGTAGTCGATGATGGCCTGCCGGTAGGTCGCGCCCATATACGGGGCGTTGGCGCTGGTGGTGTTGATGCCGAGCCAGCATTGCTCGTTCAGCGGCACCCGCACGGCATTGGCGTTCCACGACTTGACCGCGTCGACGAAGGCCTGGTCGCGCGGCGTGGCGTCGTAGCCCTGCACGCATTCGAAGCCGGTGGTGCCGCGGTTGACGCCATGGATGAACAGCGTCTGACCATCGCCGTTGAGCAGCTTGTTGCCCTGCACATGCAGGCCGCTCATCGCCACGTCGGACGGGCCGGTGCCCGGCCCGGTCATGGCCAGGTCGTCGAGATAGAACCGGGGTCCGGCCTGATCCGAATAGTGTTTGATCGCCAGGGTATCGACCGTGGTGTTGGCGATGCCGAGATCGGCCAGCGGCACGTCGAATTTGGTCCATTGCCCCGCAGTCATCGGCGCCAGCACCGCGGTGCCCAGGAAGGTGCCGGCGCGGAAGGCGTCGACCGACACCACCTGGCCGCCCGCGGTGCCGCCATGGGCCCACAGCTCGAGCGTGTCGAAGCCGGCGGTGCTGAAGCCCTCCTTGTCGAAATAGAACTGGCCCCACGGGCCGGTCGGCGTGATCCCGATCGACTTGGTGCCGGCATGCACCGGGCTGGTGGTGGCGGTGTTGCTGCTGATGTTCCAGCCGGTGCCCGGCGTCCAGCCGTTGCGGAACTGGTCGTCGTAGAGCACCTGCCGGGTCGGCGCGACGCTGAGCACGATATCGTCGACGACATAGGCCGGCAGGGTCGCGGCGGTGGCGTTCTGGATGACGAAGCCGGTGACCTGCCGGTCCTGCGCATCCAGCGCCGACAGGTCGACAGAATACTGCCGCCACTGGTTGGCCAAAAGCGGCGCCAGCGGCACGCTGACCAGCGGGTTGCCGGCGGTGTCGCGGGCCTGCAGCTGCAACTGCTGGCCGCCGGCCGTCCCGCCATGCGCCCAGAAGGTGAAGGCGCCATAGCCGGTGGTGTCGAGCGAGGCTGTGTGCAGGTACAGGCCGCCCCAGCCGCCCTGCACCAGCCGGATCGAGCGGGTGCCGCCATGCACCGTGGCGCTGTGGGTCAGGCTCTGGCCGGACGACCAGCTCCAGTCCTGCCAGCCGGTCTGCAGCGCATCGCCGTAGATCACCAGCGGGTCGGCGGCGCGGGCGCTGCCGGCGCCCAGCGCGCCGAGCAGTCCCAGCAGCAGGAGCAGGCCCTGGAGCAGGCGGGGGCGCATGGCGTCACCGCCACTTCATCACGCCCTGCCCGGGCGAAACCAGCCACAGCGCGCCGTTGGCCGCGACCCTGGCGTAGAGCGCGAACGGAAACGCCAGGCCCTGGTTCTGCGCCGTCCAGCCGGTGGCGCCGTCGGCGCTGGTGACCACGCCCTGGCTGGTGGTGACGTAGCCGCCGGCATGGACCGCGCTGGAGCTGCCGAAATAGACGCGGCCGGTGCCGGCATTGACCGTCACGGTCCGGCCCTGGTCGTCGGCCCGCACGCGGGTCCAGCTCTGGCCGTAATCCGCCGACCGGTACAGGCCCTTGCCGGTGCCCTTGACCGCGACCCAGATGTTGCCGCCGCGGCTGGCCAGGTCCATCGGGCCGCTATAGGTCCAGACGTCGTGCAGCCAGTGTTGCCCCGCGGTCCAGCCGCTGGTCATGGCGGCGGGCAGGGTCAGCTGGTCCCAGGTGCCGGCGGTGCCGCCCTGCCAGGAGCGGTAGACCGCGCCGGCCGACAGGGCCAGCACGCCGTTGGTGTCGGTGTAGTAGATCCGGAAGCAGTCGTCGTTCGGGCAGTCCAGCACCTTCGCCCACGACACGCCGTCATCCTCGCTGAGATACACGTCGCCGTTCACTGCGGCGTAGACCCAGCGGAAGTTGACGGTGCTGTCGGGCGCGACGGTCAGCCCCTCCAGGCGCCGGATCGGGTTGGGCAGGCCCTGGGTGATGTTCTGCCAGGTCGCGCCCTTGTCCGTGCTCTTCAGCAGGTACAGCGGCTCGTCGCAGGGCGTGCCGCAATTCTCCATATTGCCGCCCAGCTGCGCCCAGACCACATTGGCGCGGCCCGGATCCGCGGCCACGCTCAGGCTGTTGCCGCCCTTGCCCGCCCAGCCGCCGGTATAGGCCGTGGTGTTCAGGCTGGTCCAGCCGAGGCCGCCATCGTCCGAGCGCCACAGGCCGAGATCCATGTAGCCGGCATAGACCACATTGGCGTCCGCCGCGCTCTGCTCGACCACGATCGGCACGACGTTGTCGATGCCGCGCGAGCGCCACTTGCCGCTGACCGCGGTGGAGACGCCGTCGCTCCAGGCCTTGCCGCCGTTGCTGCTGGCGTAGAGGAACTGGTTGTTGGTCCACAGCACGGTGTTCGGGCTGGACGGCCTGGCGCCGATGGTCTGGCCGAGCCCTTGGTAGCTGAAGCCCATGCCCCAGACTTCATCGGCCTGGGACCAGCCGCCGCTGACGCTCAGCGTGTACTTGGTCCAGCTCGTTCCGGCGTTGCTGCTTTCCCACAGGAAGCTGCCATAGGTCCCGGCCGGGCGCAGCGCCTGGTCGTCGAGGCCGACGATCCGGACATGGCTGGCATTGGTGCTGTCGGCCAGGATGATGCCCGACGGCGCCTGGGTGCCGGAGGAAAGGAGCGTCCAGGAGTACCCGGTCTCCAGCGACTTGTAGACCCGCGGTGCGTTGCCGGTCGCGGCCACCGTCGCATACATCAGGTTCAGGTTCTGCGGGTCGAGGCCGTAGGCGATGTCCACCAGCTTGCCCTGCTGCGGGTCCATCCGGGCGAAGGTCGCGCCGCCATCGGCGGAGAAATGGGCCTGGTAGACCACCGAGCTTTCCGGGGTGTCCGGGAAGCGTCCCCGGCCGCTGACTGCCCAGACGCCGTCGGGATCCACCGGATGGGTGCGCAGCCCGGTGATGCGCAGGTTGGTCGGCAGGTTGGACCCGGTCGCGGCCCAGGTCTGGCCGGCATCGTTGGAGCGGATGATGTAGGGGCTCAGGCTGTCCCACTGCGGATGCACCGCGGCGTAGACGATGTTCGGATCGGCCGACACGGCGATGGCGGCGATGTAGCCGGTGGCGTATTTCCGGCTGAAGCCGGTGCCGTTGCTGTTGCCGACGAACAGCCCGCCATCGGTGCCGACCAGCAGCTTGCCCGAGGGGTGGGCCGCCAGCGATGCGATATGGGTGACGGTCAGCCCCTGGGCCGACCCCACCGCGGTCCAGGTGACGCCGGCATCCATGCTGAGATAGACGCCGCCGAGATCCGAGCCGACGGCCCAGTACCCTTCGCTGGTCACCACGGGCGAGTTGAACGCGCCGCCGCCGCCGGGGTTGCCCGGCTTCCAGCTCAGCTGCGCCTGGCCGAGCCCGGGCACGAACAGAAGCAGCGCCGCCAGCAGGACGGCCATGAGACGATGGTTCACCGGGTCCCCTCCCGTTATCTGTCGATCGGGACCTGAATTGCACTCCTGTTCCCGGAGCTGCCCTCAGGCCCCAGCATGCGCAGGGCACCGCGATCAGCCGCAGCCCCCGACGCTCGTCCGCATCACGAAACGATCTTTGTCCTCTCCAGCGCCGCAAAACCAATCCGGCCTGCTGGAGCCTGGGACCCGGAGTCCCCACCGCGAATCACTTCCTATATGCCGGTCCAAGGCGACATATTCCTGCAGCCTTCGCAAGGCTTATCGTCACAAAGCGAATAAATTCATATGAGGTTCATGCCGGAAGCTGCCCTGGCAGAGCGGGCGCGGTCCTTCACCCAGCCGGCGAGAGCCTGGAGCTCGCGCAGCGCCGCGGGATCGCGGCCCGCCGCCTTGAGGAAGCCGTGGTCCTGGCCGGCGGCGACGGTGAAGCGGCTGTCGGCGCGGGAGCCGAGGCGCTGGAACAGCAGGGCGGAATCGTCGAACACCGCGTCCAGCTCCGCCGCCAGGACATAGGCCGGCGCGGCGACCTCGCCGGCGAAGGCCAGGGGCCAGGCGTCCTGCGCCGCCGGGCCGAGACGGCGGTACATGATCGCCAGCGTTTCCGAGTCCAGTCCGTTCTCCGCCGTGCCGCGGCGGGCGATGCTGCCGCCCTCGATGCCGCCGAACCCGCCATACAGCAGGGCCAGCCCGGCGACCTGGGCCCGCCTCTCGGGATCCAGCCCCCGCAGGCCCCACAGCGCGACGCAGGCCCCGGCACTGTCGCCGGCCAGGATCAACCTGCCCGCACCGATCGCGGCGCATGCAGCGACCGCGTCGTCGCGCTGGGCCGGGAACGGATGCTCCGGCGCCAGGCGGTAGCGCGCCGACAGCACCCGCATCCCGGTCAGCTTCGCCAGCCAGGCGGTGACGCAGCGATGGGTCGCCGGGCTTCCGGCCACGAAGCCGCCGCCGTGGAAATAGACGATCGCGACACCCGCCGCCGGATCCGGCGGCGTGAACAGCAGGCCGCCGCGAAAGGCGCCCGCCTCCTCCACCACCGACTCGGACACGTCCTCAGGCATCGGCCCGGCTCGCTCCTCGGCGTCCCGGGCGTGATGCACCCGCAGCTCTGCGGGACTCGATGTGGCCCATGACACGCTCATGCGACGCGATCCGGACTGGGGGACGTTGACCGCGCCGTCGCCGGGCGGAACACTGTCCGACAGGGATGCAACGACCAGCGCCGGGGACGCAACGTGATTCAGCCACCCCGCGGACGCGCACAACCAGGGATGGTGGCGCCGATCACCTTCGCCGTCCTGGTCTTCCCCGGCTTCCCGACCATGGCCTTCAGCTCGGTGATCGAGCCGCTGCGCGCCGCCAACATCCTGGCCCGGCGGGAATGCTATCGCTGGGTCGCCGTCGGCCTGTCCGGCGGCAAGGTGCGGGCGTCGAACGGCTTCGCCATCGAGCCGGTGCTGGGCGCCCGCGAAGCGCCGCTGGTCGACCGCATCGTGGCGTGCTCGGGCGGCGACGCCGACCATGTGGTGGCCGAGCACGCGGTGGCCTGGATCCGCCGCAACCTGCGGGCCGGGGCCTGGATCGGCGCGGTCGCCGACGCCGCCTTCTTCCTGGCCCGGGCCGGGCTGCTGGACGGCCATGCCTGCACCCTGCACTGGACCAGCCAGCCGGCCTTCACCGAGGCCTTTCCGGAGATCGAGCTGCGCCGCGACCTCTATGTCATCGACCGCAAGCGCTTCACCTCGGCCGGCGGCGTCGGCAGCCTGGACATGATGCTGGACATCATCGGCACGGATTGCGGGGCCGAGCTGGCGGCCGGCGTCGCCGAATGGTTCGTGCACAGCCCGCTACGCTCCAGCGTCGACCGCAAGCTGATGCCGCTGCGGCTACGCACCGGCATCCAGGACGAGCTGGTGCTGTCGGCGATCGCGATCATGGAGGAGGCGGTGGAGGACCGGCTGCGGATGACCGATCTGGCCGGCCGCCTCCGCGTCTCCGCCGACCGGCTGGAGCGCGCCTTCCGCGCGGCGGCCGGCACCTCTCCCGGCGCCTATTACCGTCGGCTGCGGCTGCGGCGGGCGGCGGACCTGCTGGCCCACTCCACCCTGCCGGTGCGCGACGTCGCCCTGGCCTGCGGCTTTTCCGACATGTCGAGCTTCGCCCGGGCGTTCCGGGAGCAGGAGGGCGTCTCGCCCCGCGCCGCCCGCCGGCCTTAGGCATTCCCAATACCGTCATGGCGAGCCCCGCAGGGCGTGGCCATCCAGGGCCGCTCGCACCGGCCCCTGGATGGCCACGTCGCTTCGCTCCTCGCCATGACGAACTTTTTGTTTGCAGGGGTACGGATCAATCGTCGTTGCGGAATCTCGCATGCTCTTCGCGGATTTCCGCACGAACCGCGCCTGCCATGAGTCGCATCCTGGGCTGAACAGGGAGACGCGAATGAGCATCGTGGTGTTCAACCCCGACAGCGTCGAGGACGTCGATTTCGCCGAGCGGATGCGCCACCCGGCGACCTCGGACGAATCCGTCGGCATGTGGCTGTCGGATACCGAGCCGTCCTATGTCGACGTCCATGCCCTGCGCCAGGGCCGGCTGGCCCGACTGCGCCGCTGGATGGCCGATTCCGGCTACGGCGCGGTGGTGCTGTTCGACCCGTACAACCAGCGCTACGCCACCGGATCGCGCAACATGTTCGGCTACTTCCTGCGCAATTCGACCCGCTATTTCTTCGTGCCCGCCGCAGGGCCGATCGTCCTGTTCGAGTATCCGCAGAGCTATCATGTCTCCACCGTGCTCGACACGGTCGACGAGGCGCGGCCGTCCAAGCTGGTCTGGTCCTCGGTGTCGAACCGGGACGGCGAGAGCGCCGGCCCTTTCGCCGACGAGATCGCCGAGCTGCTGCGGGCCCATGGCGGCGGGTCGATGAAGATCGGCCTGGACCGCTGCAACCACCTGCACGCGCTGGCGCTGGAGAAGCGCGGCTGCACCGTCACCGACTGCCAGGGCGAGATCCTGGCCGTGCGCGCGGTCAAGACCCTGGAGGAGATCAAGTGCCTGCAGGCCTCGATGGCCGGCGCTGAGGCGGCGGTGGCCGCGGTGCGCGAGGCGATCAGGCCCGGCATCTCGGAGAACGAGCTGTTCGCCATCATGTATCACGAGGTGATCCGCCAGGGCGGCGAGTTCATCGAGACCCGGCTCCTGACCTCCGGCCAGCGCACCAACCCCTGGTTCAGCGAGGCCGGCGGCCGCAAGGTCCGGCCGGGCGAGCTGGTGGCGCTCGATACCGACACGATCGGCTGCTACGGCTACTATTCCGACTTCTCGCGCACCTTCCGCTGCGGGCCGGGACGGCCGACGGATTACCAGAAGATGCTGTACCGGATGGCGCATGACCAGATCCGGCACAATATCGGCATCGTCAAGCCGGGCATGGCCTTCCGCGAGGTGGCGGAGAAGGCCTGGAAAATCCCCGACCGCTTCGTCGAGCAGCGCTACACCTCGGTCATGCACGGCGTCGGCATGCATGGCGAGACGCCGTTCATCGCCCATGCCATGGACTACGCGACCTATGGCCGCGAGGGCCATCTGCTGCCGGGCATGGTGGTCAGCGTCGAGAGCTATGTCGGCGAGAAAGGCGGGCGCGAGGGCGTCAAGCTGGAGGACGAGGTCCTGATCACCGAGACCGGCACGGAGCTGCTGTCGCGCTTCCCCTATGAGGACGACTTCCTGGACGGGGAGCTGTGATGCGGACGGCCCTGACCATCGAGCCCGGGCGGGCGGCGGCGCTGTTCGTCGACCTGCAGGAGGAGCACCGCCGCGACCGCCGCTACCTGGTCGAGGGCTTCGACGCGGTGATCGGCAACGTCCAGCGGCTGCAGCGGGCGGCGCGGACCGCCGGCATCCCGGTGCTGCACTCCGCCTATGTCGTCGATCTGGCGGCGCAGCGGACGAAGCCGTTCCATCCGGTGATGGCTGACGGGACGTCTGCCTTCAGCGACGCCAACGATCCGATGTCGGAGATCTGCGCCGAGGTCGGCCCGACCGACCGCGAGCCGGTGCTGGTGAAGTCCGATGCCAGCGCCTTCGCCGGGGGCGGGCTGGCCGACCGGCTGGCGGCGCTGGGCACCGAATGGCTGTTCGTGGCCGGGGTGTGGACCGAGGCCTGCATCGCCCAGACCGTGAAGGACGCGGTCGATCTGGGCTTCCGCGTCGCCCTGGTGAAGGATTCCTGCGGCAGCGGCAGCGCAGCGATGCACCAGACCGCCATCCTCAACCTCGCCAACCGCCTCTATGGCGGCGCCGTGGTCGACACCGCAGGCGCCTGCCGGCTGATGGCCGGGGAGACGGTCGAGGCCTGGCGGGTGCAGGGATCGGTGCCGCTGCGCTTCACCTACGACAATGCGGCGAGGCTCTACCTCGACCTTTGACGGCGGGGCAATCACGGGAAGGCGGCCTGATGGACACGCTCACCTTCGCCTATGACAACCTGGACGTGATCGCAGCGCGGGCGCTGGAGCATGTGTCGATCGTTGCCGTCGCGGTCTCGATCGCGATCGTCACCGCCGTGCCGATCGGCATCGCCATCACCCAGTCGAAGCGGGCCGCCGACGTCGTCCTCTACCTCGCCTCGATGATGATCACGGTGCCGTCGGTGGCGCTGTTCGGGCTGATGATCCCGCTGCTGTCGCCGATCGGCCACGGCATCGGCACCGTGCCGGCCGTGATCGCGATCATCCTCTATTCGCAGCTGCCGATCATCCGCAACACCTACACCGCCATCGTCGATGTCGACCCGGCGCTGCGCGAGGCCGGCATCGGCATGGGCATGAGCGCGGCGCAGCGGCTGCGCCAGGTCGAGATCCCGCTGGCGATCCCGGTGATCATGGCCGGCATCCGCACCGCCGCGGTGATGAACATCGGGGTGACCGCGATCGCCGCCTATATCGGCGCCGGCGGCCTGGGCACCTTCATCGCCCGCGGCATCAGCCAGTCGGACCCGCGGCAGCTGATCACCGGCGCGGTCGCGGTGTCGCTGCTGGCGATCGCGGTCGACCTGCTGCTGGCGCTGGCGCAGCGGCGGCTGACCTCGAAGGGCCTGGCCCGGGGAGCCGTCGCATGATCCGGCTGGACCGCCTGACCAAGGTGTTCGACACCCCGTCCGGCCCGGTGGTGGCGGTCAACGAGGTCAGCTTCGAGCTGCCGGCCGGCGAGATCTGCGTCCTGCTGGGCCCGTCGGGCTGCGGCAAGACCACGACCATGCGGATGATCAACCGGCTGATCGAGCCGACCGGCGGCACCGTGTTCATCGACGGACGCGACACCCGCGCGGTCGACCCGATCCGGCTGCGCCGCTCGATCGGCTACGTCATCCAGCAGATCGGCCTGTTCCCGAACAAGACCGTGGCCGAGAACATCTGCGTCGTGCCCGACCTGCTGGGCTGGGACCGCAGGAAATCCCGCGCCCGCGCCGCCGAGCTCTTGGAGCTGGTGGCGATGGAGCCGGCGGTGTTCATGGACCGCTACCCGAAGGAGCTGTCGGGCGGGCAGCAGCAGCGCGTCGGCGTGATCCGCGCCTTGGCGGCGGACCCGCCGGTGCTGCTGATGGACGAGCCCTTCGGCGCCATCGACCCGATCAACCGCGAGGCGATCCAGGACGAGTTCCTGCGCATGCAGGCGGCGCTGCGGAAGACCGTGATCTTCGTCTCGCACGACCTGGACGAGGCGGTGAAGATGGCCGACCGGGTCGCCATCTTCCGCGCCGGGCGGCTGGAGCAGTTCGCGACGCCCGACCAGCTGCTGGCCAACCCGGCGACGCCGTTCATCGAGACCTTCCTCGGCACCGACCGCACGCTGAAGCGGCTGCGGCTGGTGCGCATCGCCGATGTGCCGCTGGGCCGGCCCGGCACGGTCCGGCCCGACGACCCGGTCGGCCGGGCGCGCGAGCTGATGCAGGCCAGCGGCTGCCCGGCCGTGCTGGTGGTGGATGCCGACGGCCAGCCCGGTGCGATGGTCTCCGGCAGCCGGGCCGGGGCCGTGCGCGGCGGCACCTGCGGCGACTGCGCCGAGCCGATCCGCGCCACCATCCCTCTGACCGCCGACCTGCGCAGCGCCGTGACGCTGATGTTCGCGCATGACATGCCGCTGCTGCCCTGCGTCGATGCCGAGGGCCGGATCCAGGGCGCCCTGACCTATGCCGGCATCATCCGCGGCCTGTCGGCGCGGGGGGCGGCGGCATGAGCGATGTCGGCAAGGCCTGGCGCGCGGCGCCGCTGGCGGGCGGGCAGCCACTGCCGGGTGGGCGTCCCCTCCCCGTCCCGGGCATCGCCGCATTGCTGTGGCTGCTGCTGGCCGCAGCTGCGGTGCTGTGGGGACTGTCGAGCGACATGCCGGCCGAGATCCTGTCCTATCAGGAGGACATCGTCTTTCTCGGCCTGCAGCATATCGAGCTGGTGGCCTGGGCCGGCGGGCTGGCCATCCTGACCGGCGTGCCGGCAGGTGCTGTGCTGTCCCGCCCCGCCTTCCGCCGCTCGGCCGAGCTGATCCTGCAGGTGTTCAACCTCGGCACCACGATCCCGACGCTGGCGGTGCTGGCGCTGTGCATGACGGTGCTGGGCATCGGCACGGTGCCGTCGGTCTTCGGCCTGTGGGCGGCGACGCTGCTGCCGATCGTCCGCAACACCTATGCCGGGCTGCGCAACGTGCCGACGCCGCTGATCGAGGCGGCGCGCGGCATGGGCATGACGCCCGCCCAGGTGTTCTGGCGGGTCGAGCTGCCGAACGCGCTGTTCGTCATCTTCGGCGGCATCCGCACCGCCCTGTCGATCTGCGTCGGCACCGCGCCGCTGGCCTTCCTGATCGGCGCCGGCGGCCTGGGCGAGCTGATCTTCACCGGCATCGCCCTGAACGACCTGCCGATGATGCTGGCCGGCGCCATCCCGACGGCGCTGCTGGCCGTCCTGACCGACTTCGTGGTCGGCCGGCTGCAGGTCCATCTCGTGCCGCGGGGGATCAATCCTCTGCGCTGAACCACACAAACAGGGAGCAAGACGATGATCAAGTCGACACTGCGGCGCGCGATCCTGTCGGCGATCGCGCTTCTCGCCTTCGGCGGCGCGGCCGGCGCGGCCGAATTGACCGTCGGCGGCAAGGACTTCACCGAGCAGTTCCTATTGGCCGAGATGACCAAGCAGCTGCTGGAGGCCAAAGGCTATACGGTCGAAAAGAAGGACGGCATGGGCACCAACATCGTCCGCGCCGCCCTCGAAAGCGGCGAGGTCGACCTGTACTGGGAATACACCGGCACCTCGCTGGTCACCTTCAACAAGGTCACCGACAAGCTGACGCCGGACGAGACCTACGCCAAGGTCAAGGCGCTGGACGGCGCCAAGGGGCTGGTCTGGCTGGCGCCGTCCAAGGCGAACAACACCTATGCGCTGGCCGTCCGCAAGGGCAACCCGAAGACCGACGGGATGGCGACGCTGTCCGACCTGGCCGCCGCCTACAAGGACGGCAAGGACCCGGTGATGGCGACGACGGCAGAGTTCCCGAAGCGCGAGGACGGGCTCTTGGGGCTGCAGAAGGCCTATGACTTCAAGGCCGGCCGGGCCAATGTCCGGCCGATGGAGATCGGCCTGGTATTCCCGGCCCTGGCCAATGGCGATGTCGACGTCTCGGTGGTGGCGGCGACCGACGGCCGCATCGCCGCGATGGACCTGACTTTGCTGAAGGACGACAAGGGCTTCTTTCCCAACTATGCGCTGGTGCCGGTGGTGCGGCAGGACGTGCTCGACGCCCATCCCGACCTCAAGCCCCTGCTCGAGACCCTGGCCACCCGGCTGGACGACGCGACGATGCAGCGCCTGAACGGCGAGGTCGACGTGCAGAAGAAGACGATCGAGGCAGTGGCCACGGAATATCTCAAGGAGGCCAGCCTGTTCTGATCCCGTTCCGGCGAGTTGGCGGGGGCGGCGGGCTGCTTTGTCCGGTCATGACGGCGCGTGGTCCAGCATCAGATGTCCGAACGGAGAGAACGCCGCCCGATAGGTCTCGCCGGCGATCAGCTTGACCGGATGCGTGAGCGGGTGAAAGGCCTGGTGCCAATGGCTCGACGCGGCCACGTCGTTGCTGATGACATGGTGGCCGAAATGCGCGCAGAAGTAGGACAGCATGCCGTGGCACCACCCCTCGGAATGCACATAGAAGTTGCTGTGACTCTGCACCGGCATCGTGTGCCTGTAGATATACTGCCGGAGATGGGTCGTCGCGGAGAGCGTCTTGTATTGGTACAGAGGGGCTCGGACCGGAAAGTAGTATCGGGTGCTGTAGCGGTTGAGCGGGCTGACATCGATGCCGTTCACGAGCCCCACCGCGTTCAGGCCAGAAATCTGCTCGCTGTCGATCAGAAAGCCGAACTGCTGGATATTCTGCGGCAGGACTTGCGTTTCGGGCGATGAAACTCGCTGGATGTCGTGAGAAATATTGTAGAAGCCTTCGTCGACAACGCCGCAATCGATCGTTTCGGTGAAAATGAAGTCCGGGCCGAAGGGAATGTCTCCGTCATTGATCGCGTCGCAGGACGACTTGTTGATCAGGGTGATCTGCCGTTCATAGGGGCTGGAGCGGACGATCTCGGTGGCGATCTCGAACAGCTGGGCGTTCATCTCGCAGGTAATGACGCGATCCGCGCCACACCGGGCGAGCATGATCGCCGTCAGGCCGGCTCCCGTTCCGATCTCGAACACGGTCCGCCCGGCAATCCCCGCGCTCTTGATCGCGGCCTCCATGATGCCGTTGCGCATCGCATCGTTCAGCATGGCGAAATGCCATGTCGGAAACGTCCGGTCTCCAAGCGGCTGGGTGAGACTGAGTTCGATCGCGGACATCACGCCATCTTGCATGGCCATCTCCTTCCCCACTGATGATCATCAGAGGCGGAGATCGGCTTCTGGAGCGCAATACGTCCGCAGATCTTGCACGCCCGCTGGCCTGAAGGCCGATACTCAAGTGCAGGCTGCATTACCACCATATGCCGATTCAGATCGGAGACTCAAATGAAAACTGAGGCAATCAAAATTATCAGAAAATAAATTATAGGAATATAGATATTATCTCGCGTATTTCATTGAAGAGATATTTTGCAAAATATCGACTATATTATTCAAACAGCGAAACGAAGCGATCCCGGACGACGTCACCTCAATTGAAGCGCCGTGAAAGCGGCCAGAAGTGTTGACAAGCGACGGCAGTTGCCGCTTACGCTATCGCTTCTCGAGGCGCCGGCCGCCTTGAACCGTCTCGCGGCGCCAGACGCTGCGAACGACCGCTCAAATCCACCATCAAGGGCATTCCGGGCCTGACAGCGGCTTGCGAGTCACTCGTTTTGCCGATGGGCAGTCTTCGATACCGCAAGCATTGAGCTGAAGATCGGGAGAAAGCCATGGAAGATGTGTTCCGGTTCGATCGTGCATTGGTGCGCGACCCTGCCGATTCCGCCGCCCACGGGCTCCGGGCGGTCGACCGTGGCGCTCCGCACCTCGACCTGTTTCGGGCCGAACACGCGGCCTATATCCGCGCCCTGGAAGCGGCCGGCGTGGCCGTCGACGTGCTGCCGCCGCTGGCCGGCTTCCCGGATTCCGTGTTCATGGAGGACCCGGCGCTGACCTTTCCCGAGGCCGCGATCCTGCTGCGGCCCGGCGCACCGTCACGACGGGGCGAGGCCGCCGCGCTCGAGCCCGAGCTGCAGCGCCGGTTCGACCGGGTGCTGGCGATGGAGGACGGCTTCGCCGAAGGCGGCGACGTGCTGGTGACGCCGCGCGCGGTGATGATCGGCCTGTCCGGCCGCACCGATGACCGCGGCGCCGCAGAGCTGGCCAGGCTTCTGACCGGGATCGGGCGCAAGGCCGAAATCGTGGCTCCGCCGTCCGGCGCATTGCATTTCAAGACGCTGTGCTCGCTCCTCGACAGCGAGACCATTCTGGCGCCCGATCGCCTGGCCGGGTTCTTTCCCGGGATGCGCGTGGTCCGGGTGCCGCCGGAGGAGGAGGCGGCGGCCAACGTCCTGCGGATCAACGGCGTCGTGCTGATCGGCGCCGGGTTCCCACGGACGGCGGAACTGCTCGACCGCCTCGGCTACCGCATCGTGCCGCTGGCGGTGTCGGAAATCGGCAAGCTCGACGCCGGCCTCACCTGCCTGTCGTTGCGCTGGCGCCGGCCCGGCTGAGAGCCCGTCTGGAAATGCTGCTGGTGCGGCCGGCTGACGGCGAACTCGAAGCTTCCGGTGCTCACGGACTCAAATGTCCGCTGCGCGCCGGTTCTCGAAACCACCGCCAGCCGATTCACACCAGCGCATTTCCAAACAGGCTTTGAGGAGCCGGCGCGTGCCGCTTCAGCGAGGAGCGCGGATCAGCGCTGGAATGCTCGTCGAATTCGATATCGCCGCCACTGCAAGCTCATGGAGGCCATAGTCCGGCCGCCAGTCTCCGGGGGAGCGCGTGGGACCGCTCAGCAGGGTCATTTCCTGGGCCGTCAGGGTGATCGAGGCGGCGGCGGCATTGCTGTCCAGGAAGCGACGCCAGCGCGTGCCGGCAACCGGGACGATGCCCGGATCCAAGGCCAGCAGCCAAGCCAGGGCGATCTGAGAGGGAGCGATGTTTCTCGCCTGGGCGATCTCCCGGACCGCGCCGACGAGCTGCGTATTCTGGAGGAGTTCGTTTGCCGTGGGATCACGGCCCGGATCGGCCCCCTCGACCCGGCTTGCGCGCCTCGCCGTGCCGGTCAGGACGCCGTGACCGAGCGGGGAGGTCGGGACGAACCCGATTCCGAGGTGCCCGAGCAGCGGCAGGATCCGGTCCTCGACGCTGCGCTGCCACAGCGAATGGTCGGCTTGCACCGCCGTCAAAGGCTGGACGGCATGGGCACGGCGGATCATGTCCGTGTCCGCGCCGTTCAAGCCGAAATGCAGGACTTTCCCCTCGGCGATCAGCTGCCCGACCGTTCCGGCGACATCCTCCACCGGGACATCGGGATCAGGCCGATGCTGGTACAGCAGATCGATCCGATCCGTCTGCAGGCGCTTGAGCGAACCCTCGACCGCGCGCCGGATCCGCATGGGTCGGCTGTCGACGCCCGAGCGCTTTTCGCCGTTGAAGACGAACCCGAACTTCGTCGCGACCACCGCCCGGCTGCGTCGACCTCTGAGGCATCGGCCCAGAAACTCCTCGCCCAGGAACGGACCATAGGCCTCGGCAGTGTCGAAGAAGGCGCAACCGAGCTCGAAGGCCCGATCGATGGTGAAAGCCGATTTTTTCTCATCAGGACTGCCCTGTGGATGACTCATCCCGACGCAGCCGAGACCGACAGCGGGCACGACCAGGTGCTGGCCGAGCCGTCGCGATGGAACCATGCATGTCCTCCTGCCGCATTCCGTTTCGATTCACGTCCGAAACGTCTTTCAGATCGAGTTAAGAAAATCTTCCTTGAGATCGTGAGATCGAGCGCTTGGCGGACATCCGAGCGGCAGTGTTTCAATCAGCGGCCATCGACGGATGTGCAGCGGCCGGAATTCCACCGCCGAGATACGCCACGTCACGCCCACAGCTCGGCGCAGCCTCACTTCAGCCGATTCCTCGCTCGGCAATAGCGCCTTGGGCAAGACTCAGGAGCGCAGCCGGATGATGTTCAGACTATTCGGCTATATTGTCCGCCTCCCTGGAGATTCGAATAAGAGCGCCATAGGCATGGAGTCTTATATCTTCCGTCTTCGTCTGACAATCGATTTCCAAAAGAAAGATGGCGAGCGGAATTACAAAATCTCTCAATATTTTTCCTGAACTTCGTTTCAACAAATTCAAAACGATTCGATATTTCCGGCAAATGTTTACAAAATCATGTGGAATTTCTGCTACACTCTCGGGATATATTTCATGTCCAGATCTCTCATACGATCCAACTCCACCCGGAAACTGTTGACAGCGGATCTTACCTGGCGCTTAGGTTGCGCTGTCTTGAGGCGCTCGACGCTTCAAACCTTCTCACGACGCTCGACGTCGTGAATGTCTCCCGCAGACGGCAAGCGAGCATAGCGTCTATCGACCGTTTCTTGGGCGGTCGTCGCGCTTCGGCGCGGACCGCTTCTGCTCGGCTTTCCCGGATCCGTACCAGTCACCACGACTGTGTGATCTGGCGCGCACACGGCGCGGATCAGCGGCCGACGTCGCGATATTGGCAATGTATTGACGGAGCTAACCATGGACACGCTCACCGCTACCCCAGTCATCAAGATTGTCTCCACATCTGTCGAAGCCCGATGCAATGCCGCGCTCAAGGTCGGCTTCGCCAGCTGCCCGCTGCTGCGGTTCATCTATCCCGAGCCGGAACGCTATCTCGAACACTTCGAAGGCTTCGTCAGGCAGTATTGCGGCGAGCCCTACAAGCAAGGCAGCGGCGCTTACTTCCCGGATGGCGTCAAGGGGACGACGCTGTGGCAGACACCGGATGAACATGGCGACCACGGCCAGCTGGTCGATTTCCTTGTCCAGACCACATTGCCGGCAAATCGAGACGACGTTCGCCGACTGTTCGACCGATTCTATCAATACCACCCGAAAGAGCCGCACTTCTATACCTCCGTGATCGCAGTCGATCCGTATTTCCAGCGGCAAGGGCTGGGAGCCGCGCTGTTCCGGTACGCCCTTCAGTATCCCGATCGTGCCGGAAAGGTCTCCTACCTGGAGGCAACGACAACGGGGGCGGCACGGCTGTACCAGACCCTGGGATGGAAGGTCGTGGACGAGGTCCAGGTCGGGAACTCGCCCGTCTACTATCCGATGATCCGGGAGCCGCAGGATCCCGAATCCCGACCCTCTTGACAAAGCTCCCCCGCCGGCGCTTCATTTCATGACAGGGAATAATTTTTCCTGGCAATAAACAGGCGGATGCGAAACCGCCGGACCGGGGGAGGTCCGCCACAGGGAGGTCCCATGCCGAGTCCAGATCCTCGGATCGAAGGGCTGTTCCGTGCCGACCGGCGCGGCGCCACCGGCTTCGTGGTCCTGCTTTGGGCCGCCATGCTGTTCGTCTTCATCGCCATGTGGCCGCTGGTCGACGGCCCGGTCCGGCTGCTGCTGGCCGCGGCCGGCGGCGCGGTGCTGATCCTCAACACCGCCTCGATCTGGGCGCTGGTCAAGCACTATGCCGAGGACAAGGAGGCCATCTACGGCCTCGACCTCCGCCATCTCGACGCGGCCCGCGGACAGGATCCGGACCGCTTTTCCGGGAGCGAAGCCCATGTCCCGCCGACCGTACCAACCGCCTGAGCAGAGCCGGGCCGGCCAGGTCATCGACGTCGTCGTCATCCTGGCGCTGGTGTTCGGCGCGCTCTGGGCCCCCGCCTTCCTGGGCATGACCGGCGCCGGCACCGTGACCCGGGAGCTGGCGGACCCGACCTGGCAGAGCCTGGGCCAGACGCCGGAGATGCAGCAGGCCTGGGAAAAGCTGGGCATGACGCCGGAGACCGCGGCGCCGGCGATCCTGACCCGCTTCGACTATTCGATCGACCCGCTGACCTTCGGCCTGACCGCGTTCCTGCTGGTCGCCTATTTCGTCTTCATCATCCGCATCTCGGGCCGCGAATACCGTCAAGTGATCGCCGAGCGCTTCGGCGAGGATGAGGGGGAGGGCCGGCTATGAGCCTGTGGACGCTGGCGGAATACGCCGCCTGGGCGGTGTCGGCCGTGATCCTGCTGTGGATGCTGGCCGACATGCTGCGGATCGACCGCAGCTACGACGAGGATCTCCTGACCTCGTCCCGCGAGGGCGAACTGGAATGAGCCGCCGCAGCCGAGGGGGATGCCGATGACCAGCGTGCCGGAGACCGCCGCCGACACCCGCAAGATCAGCCTGCTGCGCGTGCTCGGCCCCGGCCATGTCTGGGCGCTCGGCGTCGGCATCGTGCTGGTCGGCGAGTTCATGGGCTGGAACTTCGCCGTCGGCAAGGGCGGTGCGGTCGGGGCGCTGATCGCCTGCTGGGTGATCGGCATCCTGTACACCTGCGTCGCCATGATCGATTCCGAGGTCACCTCGACCGTCGCGGCGGCGGGCGGGCAATACGCCCAGGCCAAGCACATCATCGGCCCGCTGATGGCGTTCAATGTCGGCCTCTACCTGGTGATGGCCTACACCATGCTGGAGGCCGGCGACGCGCTGGTGGTCGGCGACCTGCTGGCCAGCGTCGCCGCGCAGACCGGCCACGCCCTGCAGCGCGAGCCCTTCGTGCTGCTGACCGTCGCCGTCCTGGCCTGGCTGAACTATCGCGGCGTGTTCATGACCCTGACGGTGAACTTCGTCATCACCGCCGTGGCCTTCCTGTCGATCCTGGTGTTCTTCTTCGCCTCCGCCCCTTGGTCTGCCGGCGGCATGCTGCAGCACAAGGCATTGCTGACCGACCTGCCCTATGGCTGGCTCGGGGTGCTGGCGGCGATGCATTTCGGCATCTGGTTCTATCTCGGCATCGAAGGCACCTGCCAGGCGGCGGAGGAGGTGCGGTCCCCCGCCCGGTCCCTGCCCTACGGCACGATGAGCGGCATGATCACGCTGCTGATCGCCGCGACCCTGACCTGGTATGTCTGCACCGGCCTGCTGCCCTGGGAATATCTCGGCCGGGCGATCACGCCGCTGTACGATGCGGCGCTGGTCACCGGCAATGCCTGGCTCGAGGTGATGTTGTTCGTCGGCACGCTGTTCGCCGCCGTCGCCTCGGCCAATGGCTGCATCAACGACGCCTCGCGCGCCTGGTTCTCGATGGGGCGCGACCGCTACCTGCCGTCCTGGTTCGGCGCGGTCCATCCGCGCTACCGCACGCCCTACCGCTCGATCCTGTTCCTGGTGCCGATCGCCGTCGCCTTCGCCTATGTCGTGCCGCTCGACCAGGTGGTGACCTTCTCGATCCTGTCCGGGCTGCTCGGCTACACCTTCATGCCGGTCAACATGATCCTGTTCCGGAAGAAGTGGCCGCTGGGCAGCATCAGCCGCGGCTACATCCACCCGTTCCACCCGCTGCCGGCCCTGCTGTTGCTGGCGCTGTGCGCCATGACCTATGTCGCGATCTTCCTCGGCTACGGCACGCAGCTGGCGGCGATGCTGGTGTTCTACATCGTCGCCTCGGCCTGGTTCGCCTTCCACCGCTACAAATTCGTCCGCCGCGGCGACCAGTTCACCATGCCCTGGCCGCGGCCGAAGGGCTATTGAAGGCCGATGGGCGTCGTCCCCCTTGCCGTCGTCGTCCTCGGGCTGCTGGCGCTCGGGCTGGTCTGGCGGCGCGACCAGATCGCGGCCCGAAGGCTGCGCGACCGTTTCCTCGACGGCTGCCGGCCGCTGTTCGAAGGCGGCACCCTGACCCGCGGCGGCACCGCCTATCCGACATTGCGGGGCAGCCATCGCGGCCGGACGGTGACCCTGCTGCCCTTCGTCGAGGCGCTGACGCCGCGCAAGCTGCCGTCGCTGTGGCTGGCGATCCAGCTGGACGCGCCGACCGGCGCCGGCGGCACGTTCGACGTGCTGATGCGGCCGCTCGGCGTCGAGTTCTATTCGCCCTCCGCCGGGCTGCCGCACCGGATCGACCCGCCGCCGGGTTGGCCCGACGGCGCCATCGTGAAATGCGACGACCCGGAGGCACTGCCGGACGGCCCGGCCCTGGCGGCGATCGGCGACCTGCTGCGCGATCCCCACCTCAAGGAGGTGCTGGTCACGCCGTCCTTCCTCCGCCTGGTCTGGCAGGCGGATGAGGGCGACCGCGGCGGCTACCTGCTGTTCCGCCAGGCCCGCTTCGCCGCCGACCGCCTCGACCCGCGCCGGCTCGAGGGCTGGCTCGGCCGGCTGTACGCGCTGGACGAGGCGCTGCGGCCGGAGGCGCCGGCACGGGCGGCGCTGCGGGCATGAGGCGGCCAGGCGAATACCGCGACCCGGCTGCCGGCGAGGCGCTGCCGCATCCCTGGCTGGTGCTCGCGGTCGCCGCGCTGCTGCCGGGCGTCGGCCATCTGCTGCTGCGGATGCCGCAGCGGGCGCTGACCTTCGCCTTCTTCGTGCTGGTGTTCGGCTGGATCAGCCTCCATCTGGCGCCGCCGGCGGCCTCGCCGGTCGGCCGCGTCGCCGGGGGCCTGTTCGTGCAGTCGCTGGCGATGCTGGATGCCTATCGCTGGGCCCGGCTGCGCTGGGAGGCGCGGCGGATCGCCCGGGTCGCCTAGCTCGGCTCGGGAGAGCCGGCCCTTCGCTCCACCGATCGAGTAGACCTTCCTGCTTCGCGAGCCGATGCGGCATCATTCGTCGACCGGCAGGCCGAGGACCCCAGGAATGGAAACGACGATCGGCGACCACCATCAGGACATCCGCGACGCCGTGCGGGCGCTCTGCGCGGAGTTCCCGCCCGAATACCACCGCGAGATGGACCAGGCGCGGGGCTATCCCGAGGCCTTCGTCGACGCCCTGACCAGGGCCGGGTGGCTGGCGGCGCTGATCCCCGAAGAGTATGGCGGCTCGGGCCTCGGCCTGACCGAGGCGTCGATCATCATGGAGGAGATCAACCGGGCAGGCGGCAATTCCGGCGCCTGCCACGGCCAGATGTACAATATGGGCACGCTGGTCCGGCACGGGTCCGAGGCGCAGAAACGGCTGTACCTGCCGAAAATCGCCAGCGGCGAGCTGCGGCTGCAGTCGATGGGCGTGACCGAGCCCACCACCGGCACCGACACGACGAAGATCAAGACCATGGCGGTACGGCAGGGCGACCGCTACGTCGTCAACGGCCAGAAGGTGTGGATCTCGCGCATCCAGCATTCGGACCTGATGATCCTGCTGGCCCGCACCACGCCGCTGGACCAGGTGAAGACGAAATCCGAGGGGCTGTCGATCTTCCTGGTCGATCTGCGCCAGGCGGTCGGCAAGGGCATGACGGTCCGGCCCATCCCCAACATGGTCAACCACGAGACCAACGAGCTGTTCTTCGACAACCTGGAAATCCCGGCGGAGAACCTGATCGGCGAGGAAGGCCAGGGGTTCAAATACATCCTCACCGGCCTGAACGCCGAGCGCACGCTGATCGCCGCCGAATGCATCGGCGACGGCTACTGGTTCATCGACAAGGTCACCGCCTATGCCAAGGAGCGCGTGGTGTTCGGCCGGCCGATCGGCCAGAACCAGGGCGTGCAGTTCCCGATCGCCGAGAGCTTCATCGAGGTCGAGGCGGCCAATCTGATGCGCTTCGAGGCCTGCCGCCTGTACGATGCACAGCAGCCCTGCGGCGCCCAGGCCAACATGGCGAAGTACCTGGCGGCCAAGGCGTCCTGGGAGGCGGCGAATGCCTGCATCCAGTTCCATGGCGGCTTCGGCTTCGCCTGCGAATACGATGTCGAGCGCAAGTTCCGCGAGACCCGGCTGTACCAGGTGGCGCCGATCTCGACCAACCTGATCCTGAGCTATGTCGCCGAACATGTGCTCGGCCTGCCGAGGTCGTTCTGATGACGACCCTCGACATCGATCACCTGCGCTCCTGGATCGGGCGCGAGGAGGTGGCGGAGGACATCGTCACCGCCGATCTCGTCCGCAAATTCAAGGCGACGCTCGATCTCCCCGGCGGTCCGCCGCAGATCGGGGAGGCCGCACCGCGCCTCCTCCATTTCTGCCTGGCCCAGCCGGCCGCGCCGACGGCGGCGCTCGGCCCGGACGGCCATCCGCAGCGCGGCGGTTTCCTGCCGCCGGTGCCGCTGCCGCGCCGGATGTGGGCCGGCGGCAGCATGACCTTCCAGGACGACCTGCGGGTCGGCGACGCCGTGCGGCGCGTTTCCCGCATCGCCGATGTCGTGGCCAAGGAGGGCCGCACCGGGCTGCTGTGCTTCGTCACCGTCGACCACACCATCGAGGGGAAGGGCCAGCCGCTGCTGCAGGAACGGCAGGACATCGTCTATCGCGGCCTCGACGGCGGTGCGGCGAAGACCTCCGCCGCGGCCGCATCCGGCCGCCACCGGCGCCGCGTCGATGCCTCCGCGCCCCTGCTGTTCCGCTACTCCGCCCTGACCTTCAACGGCCACCGCATCCATTACGACCGCCGCTACGTCACCGAGGTCGAAGGCTATCCCGGCCTGATCGTGCATGGCCCGCTGCAGGCGACGCTGCTGCTCCACTTCGCGGCCGAGATCCGCGGCACACCGCCGGCGCGGTTCGCCTTCCGCAGCCTGTCGCCGCTGTTCGACGGCGACGCCGTCATCCTGCACGCAAAGGAGAACGGCGACGGGCTGGCGCTGTGGACGGCCCGGGAGAACGGCCCGGTGGCGATGACGGCGGAGGCCGGCTGGGCATGATGGCGCGGCCGGCGCGATGCCGTTGAAGGCAGCCGGGCGGGCCCCTAGGGTGGACAGATGCGATTCACGTTCCTGCATGCGGCCGATCTGCATCTCGGCAGCCCGCTGACGGGCCTCGGCCTCAAGGATCCGGAGGTGGCCCGGCGCTTCGCCTCGGCCAGCCGCGAGGCGTTCTCCGACCTGGTCACCCGGGCGATCGAGGCGAAGGTCGCCTTCGTCGTCGTCGCCGGCGATGTCTATGACGGCGAGTGGCGGGATACGTCCATCGGCCTGTTCTTCAACCGCGAGGTGGCGCGGCTCGACCGGGCCGGCATTCCGCTGTTCCTGCTGAAGGGCAACCATGACGCCGAAAGCGTCGTGACCAAGACCATCTCCCTCCCCGACTGCGTTTCGGAGTTCCCGACCGGCCGCCCCGGGACGTTCCGGATCGAGAGCCTGAAGGTCGCCCTGCACGGCCGCGGCTTCCCCGACCGCGCCGTTCCCGAGAACTACGCGCTGGGCTACCCCGCCCCCCTGCCCGGCTGGGTCAATATCGGCGTGCTGCACACCTCCTGCGACGGCCGGCCGGGCCATGCGGACTATGCCCCCTGCACCGTGCAGGACCTGGCGTCGCGCGGCTACCAGTACTGGGCGCTGGGCCATGTTCATGAATATGAGGAGCTGTCGCGGGATCCCTGGATCGTCTATCCGGGCAACCTGCAGGGGCGCAGCATCCGGGAATGCGGCCCGAAGGGCGCGGTCCTGGTCGACGTCGCCGACGGCCATGTCGTCGGGACCAGGCGCCTTGCCCTCGACCGGGCCCGCTGGGCGGTCGCTGCCATCGACCTGACCAGCATCGAGGATGAGGCCGGCGCGCTGCGACGGATCGAGGACGCCATCGCGCCGGAGGCTGCGGCGGCCGAGGGACGGCTGCTGGCCCTCCGCGTCCAGCTGACCGGCAGCACGCCCTTGCACCGCCAGCTGACGGCCGATCCGGGGCGAATGGCCGACGAGGTCCAGGCCGCCGCCAACCGGATCCATGAGGACATCTGGCTCGAACGCCTGCGGATCGGAACGACGGATTCCCACCCCGCGGCCAATGACGCCCTGGCCTCGCTCGACCTCTCCGCCCTGCTCGACGGCCTGGAGCAAGATCCGCAGTTCCAGGCGCGGGCGGCCGAGCTGGTCGCCACCATCACCGGCAAGCTGCCGGGCGGGATCGCGAGCGACGAGCCGCCGCTCGCCACGGATCTGGGCGCGCTGCTGGACGAGGCCCGGGCGATGCTGGTCGCCCGGGCGACAGCCGTGCGCTGACCGATGCGCCTGCTGCGACTGGACCTCGACCGCTACGGCCCCTTCACCGGCCGGACGCTGAGCTTCCGGCCGGGGGCGAGGCTGCACGTCGTCCACGGGCCGAACGAGGCGGGCAAGAGCTGCGCCCTCGCCGCCATCACCGACCTGCTGTTCGGAATCGAGCGGCTGACCCGCTACGACTTCCAGCACGAGGGCAAGGACCTGCGGATCGGCGCCGAGATCATCGCCCGGGATGGCGGCCGCCTCGCTTTCCGCCGGCGCAAGGGCAACAAGAACACGCTGCTCGGCCCCGACGACGGCCCGATCGGCGACGACGCCCTGCTGCCCTATCTCGGCAGCTTGACGCGCGACGTGTTCTGCCGCGCCTTCGGGCTCAACGCCGAGACCTTGCGTCGTGGCGCCGAGGACATGCTGCGCAGCGACGGCGAGGCCGGCGCCAGCCTGTTCGCCGCGGCCTCCGGCCTGCGGGGCTTGAGCGACCTGCGGCGCAGCCTGGACGATGAGGCGAACGGCATCTTCGCCCCCCGCGCGTCGAAGGATCGCCGCTTCTACCAGGCGCTCGATCGCTTCGAGGACGCGCGCAAGGCGATCCGCGAGCGCGAGCTGAGGGCCGGCGACTGGAAGGCGCTCAACGAGTCGATCGGCAGCCTCGCCACCCGTCTCGCCGAGATCAAGGCGCAGCGGGCCGACATCGCCGCGACGCGATCGCAGCTGCTGCGGCTGAAACGGGTCGGCCCGCTGATGCGGCTGCTCGACGAGCATCTGGTCCGGCTCGACGCCTTCGCCGACCTGCCGCTTCTGTCCCGCGGCGCCGCCGACGCGCTGCGCGACAGCCTCGACGCCGTCACCCAGGCCGAGGAAGGGCTGCGGCGGGCGCAGGCGGACCAGGCCACGGCGCAACAGGACCTCGACGGCATCGTCGTGGACGAGGCCCTGACCGGTGCCGCCGATCAGGTCGTGCAGATCTTCGGCGAGAGCGGCGGCCATGCCGCGAGCCGGCGCGACCTGCCCCGCATCCAGGCGGAGCTCGACGATCTGGAGCAGACCCTGGCCGCGCTGGCCGGCCGGCTCGGCCAGGAGCCCGGCGCGGTCCAGACAGTCCAGCCCAGCGACGCGGCGCAGGCGCAGCTGCAGCGCCTGATCGCCGACGGCCGGGCCTTGGCGGAGACACGGCGCGGGCAGCATGCCGCGATCGAGCGCGAGACGGCGACCCTCGCCGAGCTCCAGCGCCAGCAGGCCGAGCAGGGCGGCCTCAGTGACCCGCGGCCACTGCAGCAGCGGCTCGGCGCGATCGAGCCCGTCCTGCAGCAGCTCGACCGCCGGGCCGAGCTCGACCGGGAGATCCGGACCGAGCACCGGAGCCTGGGCGAGGCCGCGGCCCGGCTGATGCCGCCGGTGACGGATCTCGATGCCATCGCCTCCGCGCCCCGCCCGGGGGCGGAGGCCATCGGACGGCACCGCAGCCTCCAGGACGAGCTGGCCGCGCAGGAGCGACGCGAACGGGATCAGATCGCCGCGGCGGCAGCGACGGCCAGCTCGATCGAAGCGAAACTCGAGGCTCTTTCGACGAGCCGGCCGGTGCCGTCGGTGGAGCGCATCGCGGCCCTTCGCCTGGACCGTGACCGGGAGTGGGAGCGGCTGCGCGGAACCCTGTTCGGCGAGCCCGGCGCGCCGCATGGCGGTGCGCTGGCGAGCACGGTCGCCCGGTTCGAACGCCTGGCGGCCGATGCCGACCAGCTGTCGGATGAGGCGCAGGCTGATGCGGCGCGCGTCGGCGAGCATGCGGTCGAGACCCGGAACCTGGTCCTGGCCCGGCAGCAGGCCGCGGCGGCGCAGGATCGCCTGGCCGCCCTGGAGACGCGCCGGCGCGAGGCGGCGGAGGACTGGCAAGACCTATGGACGGGCCTTGCGGTCACGCCCGGCACCCCGGCCGAGATGACCGGCTGGCTGACGGCGGTGGAGGCCTTGCTGCAGCGCCGCGACGCCGTCGAAGCCCAGCGCGACCGGGTGGCGGCCATCGACCGGATGGTGCGCGACGTGGTCCCCACCCTGCAGGCGATTGCCGCGGAGTCCGGCCTGCCCGCGCTCGACCCGCTGGAGCCGGGCCTGATCGCCAACCGCCTCCGCCAGCACCTCGCGGAGCTGGCGAATGGCTGGGACAAGGCGCGCGGCCTGGCGGCGCGCATCGATGACGGCCGGCGCCGCATCGAGGCGCTTCGCGCCGCCGAGGTCGAGACGGCCGCCGGTCTCGAGGCCTGGACCGCCCTCTGGGCCGAAGCGGCGCCGAACATCGGCCAGGCGCTGTCGACATCGATCGATGGGGCGGAGGCGGCGCTGGCCGTCTGGCGCGAAGTGCCCGCAGCCCTGCGGGAACGCGACAATCGCGCCCGGCGCGTCGCCGGCCTGCATCGCGACATCGCGACCTTCGAGCAGCGTGCGGGCGACCTGATCTCCCGCCTGGCGCCCGATCTCGCCGCCCTACCGGCGGACGCCGCGGTGACCATCCTGCACGAGCGGGTCGCAGCGGCGCGGGACGCGGCCAGCCGACGCGCCGCCGCGATCGAGCACCTGGCCCGGACGGATCGCGCCGGTGTCGACGCCCGGCGCGCCCTGGCCGAGGCGGAGCAGACCCGGGACGAGCTCGCCGCCGAGCTGCCGTCCGGTCTCGACCTCGGCATCGTGCTTGCCCGATGGGCGGAACGGGACGGCCTGACGAGCGCGATCGCCGACCAGCGGACGCAGCTGGTCCTGCAATCGGACGGGTTGGATGAGGTGTCGCTGCGGGCCGCCCTGGCCGCGTTCGACGCCGACACCGCCGAGGCCCGCCTGCAGGGTCTCGCCCAGGAGGATGAGGGCCTGGACCATGCCGCCCAGGAGACCTTCGCCGAGCAGGATCGGGCACAGCGCCGCCGCGCCGAGCTGGAACAGGGCGTCGGCGCCGAAGTCGCGGCGCAGCAGCGGCGGAATGCGGAAGCCGAGCTGGTCGAGACGGCTCGCGAATGGGCGGTGCGCAAGATCGGAGCGCTGATGATCGGGGCCGCGGTCGAGCGCCATCGGGCCAGCCAGGAGGATCCGCTGCTGGCCCGTGCCGGGGGGCTGTTCGCGATGCTGACCGGCGGAGCCTATGACGGCGTGGTCCAGGAGTTCGACGACGGCGACACGCCGCGCCTGGTCGGACGCCGTCCGGACGGCCGGACAATTCCGATCCAGGGCATGAGCGAGGGCACCCGGGACCAGCTGTACCTGGCGCTGCGCCTGGCCTATCTCGATGCCTATGCCGACCGGGCGGAGCCGGCGCCGTTCGTCGTCGACGACATCTTCGCCAGCTTCGACGAGGCGCGGACGGCGCACGGCCTGCAGGCATTGGCGGCGATTGCCGACAGGGTGCAGATGGTGGTGTTCACGCACCACCAGCACGTGGCGGATGCGGCCGCCCGGGAGCTCGGGGACGAGGCGGCCGTGATCTCACTGGGCTGATCGCCGGCCCGGAGCCGGGGCCCGATCGATTGCCAGCCTCTCTCAGCCGTCCATGAAGAGGGCGAGGTCGAGGGCGGCGATGTCGAGGAGGCGGGACATCGAGGAATGAGCGCCTTCGGGATCGCGCAGGCGGATGCGTTCGACCACCTCGCGGTGAAAAGGCAATGAGTCGGCCGGGGAGCGTGCCTGCCCCGTCGAGATGCGGAAGGAATAGGCGAGGGCGGCGCTGATCGTCGTCCACATCTGCTGGAAGATCAGATTGTGGCTGGCCCGTAGCAGGCCGCGATGGAAATCGACATCGGCTTCGTTGAAGGCGACGAGGTCGTCGGGCGTCCGTTCCATGCGCTCATAGGCGGCTTCCAGCTCCGCGACATCCCTGGCAGAGGCGCGGAGCGCGGCGAAGCGGGCCGCGGCGGGCTCGATCACGCGGCGGGCCTCGAGCAGGCTGCGGACGAATTCCGGGCTGGGCGGGCAGGCCATCGACCATTCCAGCATCTCCGGGTCGAGCAGGCTCCAATCCTCGATCTCGCGCACCACCGTGCCCACCCGGGGACGCGTGCGGACGAGCCCCTTGGCGGAGAGGACGCGGATCGCCTCGCGCAGCGCGCTCCGGCTGATCTTCAAGGATTCGCAGAGCTCGCTCTCGGACGGCAGCAGCGAGCCCGGCCTGAACTCGCCCGACAGGATGCGGATCGCGATCGCGCGCACCACCTGGCCGTGGATGCGGGGCTTCGAGAGCGTCCGCCCTCCCGCTCCGGCGACGATCGCCACCCTGTCCTCGAGGCGATCCGCCATCTCACCAATCCACGATCGTGCCGTCGCCGAGGACGGCGTGCTGCGTGTGGATCACCTCCTGGGCGAAGGGATGGCGCGCGCATTCGGCTTCATCGACCTCGATCCCCAGGCCGGGGCCGTCCGGCACCTGCCAGAACCCGTCGATCATCCGGATCGGCCCCTGCACGACATCGAAATACCAGGGCACGGCGCCGACCATCTCCTCCTGGATGACATGGTTCGGCGTCGACACGGCGAAATGCAGCGCTGCGACGCCGGCGATCGGCCCCAGCGGATTGTGCGGCGCGACGCCGATCCCGAACGTCTCGGCGATCGCCGCGATCTTCTTGGCTTCGAGCAGGCCGCCGCAATGGCAGATGTCCGGCTGGATCACGCTCACCGCCCGGCTGGTGACCAGGTCGGTGAATTCGGTGCGCTCGACCAGGCGCTCGCCGGTCGCGATCGGCACGGAGGTCCGGGCGGCAATGGCCGCCAGCCCTGTCGTGTCGCCGGGCGGCAAGGGTTCCTCGACGAACATCGGCCGGCCCGGCGTGAGCGCGTCGACATAGGCGAGCGCCGCGCCGACCGAGGCCGGGCGGCCGTGGAAATCGACCATGATCTCGATCTCCGGCCCGACGGCGGACCGCAGCGCATCCATCAGGCGCGCCACCTTGTCGATCTCCGGCAGCGGCGCGTGGAAATGCGTGTAGGGGATGAAGACCGCCTTGAAGGCCCGATAGCCGCCCTCGACCACGGCGCAGGCGCGCTCGACCAGCGGATCGACCTCCAGCGTCTCGTAGACGGCGCGCATGTCGCCGAGGCCGAGATGCGTGTAGACGCCGACCTTGTCGCGCACCTTGCCGCCGAGGAGGCGCCAGACCGGCACGCCGAGCTCCTTGCCGAGGATGTCCCAGAGCGCGATTTCGATCCCCGAGATCGCGCTCATCGCCACCGCGCCGAGCCGCCAGAAGGACTGCTTCTTCATGGCGCGCACCGCCTGCTCGATGTCGCGCGGATCGCGGCCGACGATCAGCGGCGCCAGATCCTCGATCGCGCCGACCACCGCCCGGGTCTTCCATTCGAGCGTCGCCTCGCCCCAGCCATGGAGACCCGGCTGGTCGGTCTCCACCTTCACGAAAACCCAGTTCCGCATCTCGGCATTGACGATGCGCGTCCGGATGGCGGTGATCTTCACGAAGGCTCCTCGCTCTTGTCTGATTTATTATCGCCATGAAGATTCTATGCGCAAGCGTCAAGCCGGCGGCAGAAGCCCAGATCCACGACCTAGCGGACATCGTAGCCTGTGTCGAGAGATCGATCCAGGGGGTTGACCGCCGATCAAATATCGGATGTTTAATAGGCAACGATCCGATAAAAGGAGGACAGGGAGGATGCGGCCTGGCAGCGCCTCAGCGCTTCCGTCGTCCGGCGGCTGGTCCCAGCGGGATCGCGCCTTCTATGCGACCGTGGCGCCGTTCTTCGTCATTTTCGCCGTGTTCAGCCTCTTCCCGGTCCTGTTCTCGCTCTATCTCGGCTTCAATCGCTGGGACGGCTTCGGCCGGCCGGAATTCGTCGGCCTCGACAACTATCTCCGCGCCCTCGACGATCCGGTCTTCCGCAAGGCGATCTGGAACACCTTCGTCGTCTGGATCGCCTCGGCGGCCGTCACCGTGGCGCTGGCCTTCGGGCTTGCCGTCCTGGTCAACGAATACGTGGTGGTCGGCCGGCAGTATTTCCGAATCGTCTTCCTGTTTCCGCTCCTGGTCGCGCCGGCGGTCTCGGCCGTCATACTGCGGGTGATGTTCTCGTCGAATGGCGGCATCGTGAACACGGTGATCGGCGCGATCACGGGCGAGCCCTACTACTTCGACTGGCTCGGCTCGGAAGCGTGGATCAAGCCGCTCGTCGTTCTGCTGGTCGTGTGGCGCTGGACCGGCTGGCATTTCATCATCTTCCTGTCCGGCCTGCAGTCGATCTCGCGCGATCTGCACGAGGCGGCCCGGATCGACGGCGCCAGCCGGGTGCAGATCTTCCTGCATGTGACCGTGCCGTTGATGCTGCCGACGCTCGCCTTCTCGATCACGAACGCCACGCTCGGCGGGCTGCAGATCTTCGACGAGCCCTTCGTGCTGACCGCGGGCACCGGCGGCACCGACAACGCCACGACGACGCTCGGCATGTATCTCTATGCGACCGCCTTCACCAATTTCGACTTCGGCCTCGGCTCGGCGGTGTCCTGGTACATCTTCACCGCGATCACGCTCCTGACGATCTTCTATCATCGCCTGCTCGGGCGGATGTCGGCGGGGACCGCATGATGGCGGGCTTCCTCGCCAGCCACGAGCGGCGCGCCAACGTCCTCGTCACGATCGGGCTCGGGGTCTTCTCCATCGTCTTCGTGCTGCCGCTGTACTGGACCGCCGTGATGGCGACACGGCGGCTGGAGGAGGTCTTCCAGTTCCCGCCGCCGGTCTTCTTCGGCGATGCCGTCTTCGACAACTTCGCCCGCATCCAGGCGGTGTACGAGCCGCTGGCGCCGCTGGTGAACAGCCTGATCGTCGCCGTGCCGAAGACGGCCGGCCTGGTCCTGGTCAGCGCGCTCGCCGGCTACGGCTTCGCGCGCTATCGCCGCGCCAAGGGCCACCAGCTGCTGCTCCTGCTCGCCTTCGCGACGCTGTTCTTCCCGCCGTCGCTCGCGCTGATCCCGTTCTTCCTCGAGATGAACTGGTTCGGCTGGCTCGACAGCTTCTGGCCGCTGATCGTGCCGGCGCTGGCCTCGGGCTTCGGCGTGATCTGGATGTACACCTACATCTCCGGCACCGTGCCGCATGAGCTGTACGAGGCGGCCGAGGTCGATGGCGCCGGCGCCTTCCCGGTCTTCTTCCGGATCGTGCTGCCGATCATACGGCCCGGCCTCGCGGCACTCGGCGTCTGGACGCTGATCAGCACCTGGAACGATTTCCAGCTGCCGCTGGTCATCCTGACCGACCAGACGAAGTTCACGGTGCCGCTGGCGCTGACCTCGCTGAACTCGATCTATTTCGCCGATCTGCCGGCGGTGATGCTGGCCACCATGATCGGCCTCGTGCCGGTCTTCATGCTCTTCGCCTTCCTCAGCCGCCAGTTCATCAGCGGCCTGACCGGGGGCGCCGTGAAGTCATGACCGATCGAAGGGAGGATCCGAAATGACAAGACGCTGGAAAGTCGTGGCGGCTGCGCTCGCCCTCGCCGCGAGCCTTCAGGGCGCTGTGGCGCAGGAGGCGCCGAACACCGAAGTCTCGGGCGCCGTCAGCCTGTGGACCTGGCCGCACAACGACCGGACGCTGTCGTCGCTGCTACCGGAGTTCAACAAGGCCTATCCGAACGTCAAGGTCCGGATCCAGGGCTTCCCGTCCGGCAACAACGCCTATCTGAACAAGCTGCTCTCGGCCCTCCTCGCCGGCACCGGGCCGGATATCGCGATGGTCGAGATCAACAACGTCGCGCAACTGAGCGACAAGCAGCAATTCGCCGATCTCTCGAAGCCGCCCTTCAACGCCGGTGCGCTCAAGGCCGACTTCGCCCCCTTCGCCTGGTCCAAGATCGAGGATCCGGCGACGGGCCGCATCTTCGCCTTGCCGAAGCACACCGGACCGGGCGGGGTCTTCTACCGGCGCGATCTCTTCGCGGCGGCCGGCCTTCCCGGCGATCCGCAGGCGCTCGCGGCAACGCTCAAGGACTGGGATGCCTTCATCGAGGCCGGCAAGAAGATCGCGAAGCCGAACGAACGCTGGATGGTGGGGACGGGCAACGAGCTGGTCCGGGCCTATATCGCGCAGCATGGCGTCTCCTATTTCGACAAGGACGGCGGATTGCAGGTGGGCGGCCCAGTCTTCAGGCAGGCCTTCGAGCTGGTCGCGAAAGCGCGCGACGCCGGCCTGATCTCGCCCTTCGCCATGTGGACGCCGGAATGGCAGGGCGCTTTCGCCCGCGGCCAGATCGCGACCATCGTGGTCGGCAATTGGTTCGGCGGGCTGCTGAAGAGCGCCTATGCGCCGGGAGATGCCGGCAAATGGGGCGTGGTGCCGGCGCCGGCCGCGGAGAACGGCGTCTCGGCCTTCAATTGGGGCGGCGACTTCCTGGGCGTGCTGGAGACCAGCAAGAACAAGGACGCGGCCTGGGCGCTGGTCAAATGGATCGCCATGAACGACACCAGCCTGAAGCTGCAATATGAGAAGGGCGATCTCTACCCCGCCTATATGCAGGCCGGGACGGCGCCCTGGATCAATTTCCAGGACCCCTATTACGACGGCCAGAACGCCAACGAGATCTTCGCCAAGGTGCAGGCCGAGATGGTGCCGCAGACCACCAACCCGCTCGATTCCATCGCGTCCCAGGCGGTGGAGACCGCGGTGAATGCGGTGGTGACCAGCGGCAAGCCGATCGACGCGGCGCTGGCGCAGGCCGAGGCCGAGATCAAGGCGAAGATGTAGAGACCATGTGTAAATGCTACTGGTGCGGCCGTCTGACGGCAGTTTCTGCGCTTCCGGTGCTCACGGACCCAAACGTCCGCTGCGCGCCGGTTCTCGAAACCACCCCCAGCCGACTCACACCAGCGCATTTCCAAACGGTCTCTGAGGTCAGGGCATGGGACGGCCTGCGCGCGGGCGCCACGCGCCACCGGCCCGGCTGCTGTTTCTTGATCATCCGGAGTGACAATGCTGTTCGAGACATCCCTCGCCGGGACCTGGTCCTTCGCGCTCGATCCCGATCATCGCGGCCTGAAGGAGGCGTGGTTCGATCGCGATCTCGGCGACACGATCGCGCTCCCCGGCAGCGTCGACGAGGCCCGGAAGGCGCCGGCCAATCCGGAAGCCACCATGGCGCATCTCTCGCGCCGCCACCCCTATGTCGGCCGCGCCTGGTATGGCCGGTCCTTCGAGGTCGCGACGGAGGGGCTCTATCACCAGCTCGTGCTGGAGCGGCCGCATGGCGAGGTGACGGCCTGGCTCGACGGCGTGAAGATCGGCCGCGACCGCAGCCTGTCGACCGAGCACCGCTTCCTGCTCGGCAAGCTGGCGGCCGGCCCGCATCGCCTCGTCCTGATGATCGACAATGCGCGGGTCGAGGCCGTCGGTGAGGCCATCAGGCATACGGGCGTCGATGATGTCGCCCATTCCAACACCGACCACACCCAGACCAACTGGAACGGTGTCGTCGGCTCGCTCCGGATCGAGGCCTCGGCCGGCGCGATCGGCCGCGTCGCCATCCACGCCCCGACGCGCAAGGCCCGGATCGACATCGAGCTCGACGGGTTCGACGCCGACATCCACCACCCGACCTTCTGGAGCGGCGAGGCCGAGGACCGGCTGACCCTGCGGTTCCGTCTCGCCGGCATCGCCGAGCCGCTGGTCGTCGAGCAGCCGGTCACGATCCGCAGCGGCTTCACGCCGATCTCGGTTTCCGTCGATCTGCCGGAAGACGCAGGCCTTTGGGACGAGTTCTCGCCGATCGTGCACCGGCTCGATGTCGAATGGTCACGGAATGGCGTCCCGGTCGACCGGCGCGAGGCCAGCTTCGGCATCCGCGCCTTCACCCGCGACGGACGGCGCCTGCGCCTGAACGGCCGTGCCGTCTTCCTGCGCGGCACGCTCGATTGCTGCATCTTCCCGCTCACCGGCTATCCGCCCTGCGACGTCGACAGCTGGCGCAAGGTCTATTCGACCGTGCAGGCCTATGGCCTCAACCATGTACGCTTCCATTCCTATTGCCCACCCGAAGCGGCCTTCGTCGCCGCCGATGAGATGGGCGTGCTGCTCCATGTCGAGACGCCGGTCTGGGCCGTGCTCGGCTCCGACCCCAATCTCGACCGCTTCATTCATGAGGAATCCGAGCGGATCATCCGCGCCTATGGCAATCATCCCTCCTTCGTGATGATGGCGGTCGGCAACGAGCCGCACGGCCCGGGGCTGCACGCCTTCCTGTCACGCTGGGTCGCCCATTGGAGCGAAGCCGATCCGCGCCGGCTCTACACGGGCTGTTCCGGCTGGCCGACGATCGCGGAGGCCGACTTCGCCTCGAAGCCGGAGCCGCGATCGCAGCGCTGGGGCGAGGGGCTCGCCGGGCGGCTCAACGCGCATGCGCTGGAGACGACGTCCGATTGGAGCGCCTGTCGCGATGCGGTCGACATGCCGCTGGTGACGCATGAGATGGGGCAATGGTGCGTCTTCCCGAACCTCGATGAGATCGAGAAGTATCGCGGCGTGGTCGAGGCGCGGAACTTCGTCCGGGTCCGCGACGACCTTGCCGGGAAAGGCATGCTGGGCCTCGCCAGGGATTTCATGATGGCGAGCGGCAGCCTGCAGACGAAGCTGTACAAGGAAGATATCGAGAGCGCGCTGCGGACCCAGGATTTCGCCGGCATCCAATTGCTCGGCCTGCAGGATTTCCCGGGCCAGGGCACGGCGCTGGTCGGCGTCGTCGACGCCTTCTGGGACGAGAAGCCCTATGTCTCGCCCGCAGCGTTCCGCGAGTTCTGCGCGCCCGTCGTACCCCTGGTCAGGAGCGGGCGCTTCGTCGTGCCTCGCGGCGAGCCGATCCGGGCGGCGGTCGAGATCGCGCAGTTCGGACCGGCGGACATCGAGGGGGGCGTGCTGCGCTGGTCCCTCGCCGACGACCACGGCAAGGCCGTTGCCCAGGGCGAGATCCAGGCCCCAAGGCTCGCAACCGGGGACCTGCACCGGCTCGGCGATCTCGGGATCGAAACCGACGCTCTCGCCCAGGGCCGTTACGAGCTCCTGCTCGAGCTCGCCGGAACCGGATACCGCAACCGCTGGGGCTATTGGGTCTTCGAGACGGCCGGGGACGCGGCCCCGCTCGACATCGTGTCGGATCTGGATGAGGCGATCCTCCGCCGGATCGAGGCTGGCGAGACCATCGTCTGGTCGCCCGATCCGAAGGCGATCCGGCAGGACAGCATCCTCGGCTTCACCACCGTGTTCTGGAACACGCTGTGGACCCGGCGCCAGCCGCCGCACACGCTCGGCCTCCTGATCGATCGGGACCATCCGATCTTCAGTGCGTTCCCGAGCGGCCGCACCTCCGATTGGCATTGGTGGGAGCTGGTTCATGGCCGCGCGGCGCTCGATCTGGCCGGGCTTGGCCTGTCGCCGATCGTCCGCGTCGTCGACGACTGGAATTCCAACCGGGACCTCGCGCTTCTGGCGGAATGCCGGATCGGGCGTGGCCGACTCGTGATCAGCGGCATCGACCTTGCGAACGATCTCGACCGACGGCCGGTCGCTTCGGCATTCCGACAGGCCCTCGCCCGCCATCTGGCCGGCAGCCCGCAGGAGCGGCAGCCCGCCGCTCTGGATCGAGACACCGTGCTGGATTGGTCGGCCGCGGTGAGAACGTGCTGACGGCGGTGGCTTGCCGAAGCTGGATCGCAGCACGGCTCTGGGCTGAAAGCGCCCCTGAGGGCGCCTGCCAAGCCACTGATCGCGAGCCATCTCCGACTCGCCAAGATCCAACGGCAACGAGGCAACATCGCCGCCGGCAAGATCCCGGGCTGATCGAACACAGCCCGGCCAACCTCGCGATCAACCCGATCCACCGCTCTTCATCAGAGGGTCGAGGCTGATCAGGCAGGGCTCTGCAGTCGCCGGTTCATATGGAGCAGCAGGATGCTCGCGGCCCCGGCGAAGAGCGTCAGCAGGAAGGTCAGGGCCATGATCACGTCGATGTTGTGCAGGCCGATCGCGTTCATCAGCAGGAAGCCCAGCCCCCGCTGCGACGCGAACATCTCGCCCAGCAGCGTCCCGATCAGGGTCAGCGAGAAGCCGATCCTGAGCCCGGCGAAAATCTCGGGCATCGCCGCCGGCAGCAGAACGCGCGTGACCATCTCGAACGGCCTGAGGCCCATCACCCGCCCGGTTTTCACCAGGACCGGGCGGATGTTGCGCACGGCGCTGATGGTGAACAGCGCGATCGGGATGACGCCATGGATGGTGCCGAAGGCGATCTTGGCCGAGATGCCCAGGCCGAACATCAGCAGCAGGATCGGGTACAGCGTGATCTTCGGGATCGAATAGGCGGTGACGAGCATCGGCTCGAACACGTCGTTGGCGAAGCGATTGGTGCCGAGGGCGAAGCCGATCGCCAGCCCGAGCACCACCGACAGCGCCAGCGCCACGCCGAAGGCCGTCGCGGTCTCCGCCAGATGCGGCCAGAAGCTGTCGGAGCCCAGCAGCTTCGCCGTGAACATCACGGTCTGGAGCGGCGAGCGCAGCGCGACGTCGCCGACCATCCAGTACAGCCCCTGCCAGATCGCGAGCAGGACCAGGATCAGCACTGCGCCGTTGCGCAGCGAGCGGACGGACGATGCGGTCATACCAGCCCCCGCCGCGCCATCAGCGCCTTCTCCCACCGGCCCAGGGCGGCGTTGAAGGTGCCGGCCACCACCAGGACCAGGACGATCAGCGGGTACATGGTCGCGTTGTCGAAGTTGTTGTAGGCGAAGCTGATCTCGTAGCCCATGCCGCTCGACGACATGATGAACTCCGCCCCGATGATGCCGATCAGCGAATAGGCGACGGCCAGCTTGGCGCCTGACAGGATGTAGGGCGAGGCATAGGGCAAGGTGATGCGCCAGGCCGTCTCCAGCGTGCTGAAGCGGGCGATCCTGGCCGTTTTCATCAGCACCCGCGGCACGCGGTCCAGCCCGTTCAGCGTGTTGACGATCACGCCGACGACGCCGAGCGCCGTACCGATGAAGATCTCCGGCGCGTCGCCGAGGCCGAACAGGATGATCAGAAGCGGGTAGAAGGCGAAGATCGGGATCGCATAATAAGTCGCGAACAGCGGATCCAGCGCCTCGCGCACCGCCTTGACGCGATGGATCGCGATCGCGGCGGCGACGCCGATGGCCATGGCCAGCAGGAAGGCGATGGCTGCGTTGCCCAGCGTCTTGGCGATCGCCGCGTTGAGCGAGCCCGAGGCCAGCATCCGCCAGATGTCCATGGCCATGACATGGGGCGGCTGCATGGTCAGCTTGTCGATCACACCGGCGAGGCAGAGCACCTCCAGCAGCGCGACGAGGCCGATGACGAGGCCGATCCGCCAGAGCGCCGCGGGCTTCATGGTTGCCCCCCGCCGCCCGGCCTGCCGATGGCCTTGATCGATTCCTCGCGCAGCGCGCCCCACAGCCGGGCCGTGATCGTGCCGAACCGCTCCTCCTGCACGATGCGGCTGTCGCGGTCGCGCGGCCAGCCGGTCTCGACAATGTCGATCAGCCGCCCGGGCCGGGCCGACATGATGCCGATGCGGTCGGACAGCATCGTGGCCTCGTCCAGCGCATGGGTGATCAGGAAGATGGTGGCGCCGGTCTTGCGCCAGAGATTGAGCACCTCGTCGCCCATCAGCAGGCGCGTCTGCTGGTCGAGCGCGGCGAAGGGCTCATCCAGCAGGATCAGCCGAGGCTCCGTCACCAGGGTGCGGGCGATGCAGACGCGCTGGCGCATGCCGCCCGACAGCTGGGACGGATAGCTGCGGGCGAAGGGCCCCAGCCCCATCATCGCCAGGGCGCGCTCGATCCGGGCCTCACGCTCGCCCTTGCCCAGCTTCATCCGCCTGAGGCCGAAGGCGATGTTGTCGGCCACCGACAGCCAGGGGAAGGACGCATCCTCCTGGAACACCACGCCGACCCCGTCCGGGATCTGCCCGGCGATCGGCCGCCCCTCGAAGGCGACCTCGCCGCGCGACGCCGTCGACAGCCCGGCGATCAGCTCCAGCAGGGTCGACTTGCCGCAGCCGGACGGCCCGACGACGGAGAAGAACTCGCCGCGCCGCAGTTCCAGGTCGATCGGCCCCAGCGCGTGGATCGGCTCCGCCGCCTTGGCGGGCGGAGGAAAGATCTTGTCGACGCCCCGCAGCGAGACCTGGGCCAGGTTGGTCATCATGTTCATTGCAGTGCCTTGAGATCGTCCGGCAGGAACCGGGTGTCGACGAGGCTCTTGGCGTCGATGTCGCCGGAAATCGCGCCGACCATTTTCTGCACCTCGATCGCCTTCTCCAGCCCGCCGAGATGGATCTGCCCCGCGCCCCAGTAGTCGAGCCCGTCGGTCTTGCTGGCGATCAGCGCCTTGACCGAGGCCCGGGCCACCTCCGGCTCCAGGTTGTACGCCTTGGCGACGATGTCGCCGGCCTCGTCCGGATGGTCCTTCATGAACTGCACGGCCTTGATCCGGGCCCGGATGACGCCGCGGATGAAGTCGCCCTTGCTGTCGGCCTGCGACATCGAGGCGACGCCGACCACATTGGCGATCGGCGGCAGGATCTCGGTCGCCCGCGCGATCGGCCGGTACTGGTCCTTGTATTTCGACCACAGCGGCTCGGGCACCGGCGCAGCATCGACCAGGCCGGTCTCGAGCGCCGCGACGCCCTCGCCGAAGCCGCCGGTCTTCACCAGCTCGACATCCTCGGTCTTCAGCCCGGCGGATTGCAGCACCAGCGTGGCCAGAGCCTGGCTGGTGGAGCGGGGATTGGTGTAGCCGACCTTCCTGCCCTTCAGGTCGGCGATGGACTTGATCGGGCTGTCGGACTTCACCGCCCAGACGAATTCGTTCACGGTCAGCACGTTGTCGCTGATGATCTTGATGTCGGCGCCCTGCTGGATCGCCGCGATCACCGCGTTGGGATTGACCTCGGCATAGGGCGCGCTGCCGGCCAGCATGTTGCGCAGCGTGGTGCCGCCGCCGGCCGAGGACAGGATGCCGGTGACGTCCGCCCCCTCCTCCTTGAAGAAGCCCTTGGCCATGGCCACCGCGAAGGGCATGCCGTTGGCCGAGACTCCGTAGTTGCTGACCACGATGTCGTCGGCGCGCGCCGCGCCCGCGGCCATGGTGCCGGCCAGGGCGCAGGCCGCGGCGATCAGTGCCAGCTTCGAGAACGCTCTTCCCATCTGATCCTCCCTTGTTGTCCGCCGGCGGCGGGATGGCCGCCACCGGCAATGGTTCTGCCGCTACGCCGTCTCGGCCGGCGCGCCGGCCGCTTCGATCGCCCGCCAGCCGGACAGCTTCACCGCCCGGTCCAGCCCCGCCCGTGCCGGCGCCGCCCCTGCGAAAGGCGTCAGCGCCTCGACCCCGTCGGCATGGCGGCGCAGGGCCGACAGCCCGTCCTGCAGGGCGCCGACGGCACGCAGCAGCAGGCTGGACGGGTACGACACCTGGGTGAAGCCCATCGCGCCGAGATCGGCCGGCGACAGCCAGGGCGTGTCGCCGCCCTCGAACATCGCGGCGGACAGGAAGGCGCCCTTGAACGCCGCCCCGACGCGGCGATAGTCGTCCTCGGTCCGCAGGCCGGCGATGAAGACGCCGTCGACGCCCAGCGCCAGGAACCGTTCCGCCCGCCGCATTGCGGCGTCGAGGCCGAGCGGGCCGTAGGCGTCGGTGCGGCCGATGACGAAGGTCTCGGGATTGCGGCGGACCGCCAGCGCCGTGCGCAGCTTGGCCTCGATCACCGCCTCGTCCGCCACCGCCGCGGCCTTCTCCGCCCGCTGCTGCTTGCGGTCGCGATCCTGGTCCTCGAGCAGGAAGCCGCTGACGCCGATCGCCTCATAGGCGGCGACGGTGCGGGCCACGCTCTTGACGTCGCCATAGCCGTCATCGGCATCGGCCAGGAAAGGCAGGCAGGAGGCGGCGGCGATGTCGCGCAGCCCGTCCACCATGTCGGTCAGGCCGATCAGGCCGATATCGGGATAGGCGTGGCGCGCGGCCAGCAGGGCCGAGCCGCCGACCGTGAAGGCGTTGAAGCCGGCATCCTCGATCAGCCGGGCCGACAGGGCGTCATGCGCCAGCGGCGTGACCAGCGGCGTCTCGCGCTCGAGCGCATGGCGGAAGGACGGTCTCGTCACGGGTCTCATCCCTGTTCGGCGGCGGGGTAGAGCCAGGCGCGCTCGGCGCCGGCGGCGATGTAATAGGCCTCGATCTCGTCGACATGGCGTAGGGTGGTGTCGATCGCGTCGTCGCCGCGGATCAGCGGCTCGGCCAGCGACGCCGGCACCCGGAAACCGTGCCCCGTGCCGTCCGGCGCCGTGATCGTCCGGGCCGGCAGGTCGACGCGATAGACCGGCCGGTCGGCATGGCGATCAGCGGATTGCACCAGCGCCGCCAGCGTCGCCGGATCGATCAGCCCGGCCAGCAGGCCGCTGCGGAACGCGTTCTCGTAGAAGATGTCGGCGAAGCTGGGGGCCAGCACGCAGCGGATGCCGAATTGCAGCAGCGCCCACACCGCGGCCTCCCGCGACGAGCCGCAGCCGAAATTCTCCTCGGCCAGCAGGATCCGCGCCGTCCGGAAGGGCGGGCGGTTCAGCACGAAGCCCGGCCGTTCCCGACCGTCGGCGTCATAGCGGTCGCCGCCGAACAGGCCGCGGCCATAGTCGGCGGTGGCCGTTCGCAGCCAGGCGGAGGGGATGATCGCATCGGTGTTGATGTTGGCGGACAGCATCGTCGCCATGACGCCTTCGACGGCAGTGAAAGGCTGTCTCATGCTGGGCGCATCTTTCGGACGTCGGCAATGCGGCCGCTGAGCGCGGCGGCGGCGGCCATGGCGGGGCTGGCCAGGTGGGTACGGCTGCGCGGCCCCTGGCGATTCTCGAAGTTGCGGTTCGAGGTGGCGATGCAGCGGGCGCCCGGCGGCACCACATCCTCGTTGATGCTGACGCACATCGAGCAGCCGGCATCGCGCCATTCGAAGCCGGCATCGCGGAACACCCGGTCCAGCCCGCGCGCCTCGGCCTGGGCCTTCACCGCCATCGACCCGGGCACGACCAGCGCCCGCACGCCGGGCGCCACCCGCCGGCCGCACACCACCGCCGCGGCGGCTTCGAGGTCGGACAGCCGCGAATTGGTGCAGGAGCCGATGAAGGCGATGTCGATCGGGATGCTGTCCAGCGGCGTGCCCGGCTCCAACCCCATGTAGCGCAGCGCCGCGGCGGCAAGGTCCCGCCGCTTGGCGTCGGCGAAGGCGGCGGGATCGGGCACCCGCTCGTCGATGCCCGACACGTCCTGCGGCGAGGTTCCCCAGGTGACCTGCGGTGCCACGCGGCTGCAGTCGATGGCGACCTCGCGGTCGAACTCGGCGCCGTCATCGCTGCGCAGCGTCCGCCAGATGCGAGCCGCCTGCTCGAAAGCCTCGCCCTGCGGCGCGAACTCACGGCCGCGGACATACTCGATGGCCGTCTCGTCCGGCGCCACCAGGCCGAACCGGGCGCCGAGCTCGATCGACATGTTGCAGAGGGTCAGCCGGGCTTCGACCGGCAGCGCCTCGATCGCCGCGCCTGCATATTCGACGGCGCAGCCCCGGCCGGCGGCGATGCCGTGCTCGCCCATCACCCGCAGGATCAGGTCCTTGGCGGTGACGCCCTCCCCCACCCGGCCCTCGAACCGGACCCGCATCCGCCGCGGCCGCGCCATGGCCAGGGTCTGCGTCGCCAGCACATGCTCGACCTCGCTGGTGCCGACGCCGATGCCGATGGCGCCGAGCCCGCCGACCGTCGAGGTGTGACTGTCGCCGCAGGCCAGGACGCAGCCGGGCAGCGCCAGGCCAAGCTCCGGCCCGATCACATGGACGATGCCCTGGCGCGGGTCGTCCACGCCGAAATGCCGGATCCGGTTCTCGTCAGCATTGCGGCGCATCAGGCCCAGCAGCTCGCGCCCGGTCGGGTTGCTGTCTTCGTCGCGGCCCGGCGCGGTGGAAACGATGTGGTCCTGGGTCGCGACCGTCAGCTCCGGATGCCGCACCGCACGGCCGGCGCGGCGCAGCCCTTCGAAGGCCGGCGCGCTCGTCGTCTCCTGCAGCACATGCCGGTCGACGAAGATCAGGTCGCGGCCGTCATCCAGCTGCCGGATGAGGTGAGAGGTCCAGATCTTCTCGAAGACGGTCAGCGGCACCGAGCCGCGCGGCTCACCGGTCATGGCCGGGAGGTCCCGCCAGGGCGGGCAAAGGGGGCTGGCGCAAGGCTGGCATCATGTTCCTCCCTGCCGGCGCCTGCATCGGCAGGCCGTCTCGGCGCGGTCCCTCACGGCTCGTGCCCTGCAGAAATCGGCGGGCAGTGCCATGTGCATGATCAAGGCTAGCGCCCGACTTCCGCGACGAATAGAGTCAATTTGCTCATATTTCTCTCAGGAAAACTCAGAGCAGATGACCCGCCGCCTGCCGCCGCTGAACGCCCTGCGCGCCTTCGAATCCGCCGCCCGGAACGGCAGCCTGACCCGCGCGGCGCAGGAGCTGTCGGTCACCCAGGGCGCGGTCAGCCGCCATGTGTCGCAGCTGGAAGGGTGGCTCGGGCTGCGGCTGTGCGTGCGCATCCGGCGGGGTATCGAGATCACGCCGGAGGGCGCGGCCCTGGCGGCGGTGCTGGGCACAGCCTTCGACCAGATCGAGACCCAGGTGCACCGCCTGCGGCACCACCGGCCGGCCGGCAACACCCTGCGCATCAAGCTGCCGCCGACCTTCGCGATCCGCTGGTTCGTGCCCCGGCTGGCGCGGTTCCACGCGCTGCACCGGCAGATCGACGTGCAGATCACGACATCGCACCAGACGGTCGATTTCGATCGCGAGGACATCGACATCTGCATCCATTCCGGCCCGGCGCCGCTGACCGGCCTGGCCTGCCGCCGGCTGTTCGGCGAGACCCTGCTGCCGGTCTGCAGCCCCGGCCTGCTGCAGCGGACCGGCGCGCCGGCCGACCCGGCCGACCTGTCGCGCCACGTCCTGCTGTGCTCGCTGCACCGGCCCGACGACTGGCCGAGCTGGCTGGAGGCGGCGGGGGTGGCGACGGTCGACGGCAACAGCGGGCTGAAATTCGAGAACTCGGCGCTGGCCTACCAGGCGGCAATCGACGAGCTCGGCATCGTCATGGCGCAGCGCGCCTTCGTCGAGGAAGACCTGCGGACCGGCCGGCTGGTCGAGCCGCTGGGGCTGCGGGTCCCGACCGGCAGCGGCTACTATCTCGCCTATCCCTGGCCGCAGCGCAGCGCCCCACTGGTCAAGGCGTTCGAGCAGTGGATCGTCCAGGAGGCCGGTGCGATGGAGGAGGCCGGATGATCGCCCGGCCCGCCTTTTATCTGGGAAAGGCCAGCGGCAGCCCCGGCTCGGGCCAGTCCATCGCCACCAGCTGCCCGGTGCCGGACAGGGTGATGTAGGCGGTCTTCCGGTCCGGCCCGCCGAAGCAGATGTTGGTGGCGATCGGGTCCGGCAGCGGCACCTGGCGCAGCACGGTGCCGTCCGGGGCGATCACGGTGATGCAGCCGGTGATCAGCGTGGCGACGCAGATATTGCCCTGCGCGTCGACCGCCATGCTGTCGAAGCGCTGATAGCCGGGCAGGCCGCAGACCAGCCGGCCGCCATGCGGGGACGGGAACGGGTGCCGCTTCGGCTGACCCGGCGCCTCGAGGTCGAAGGCCCAGAGGCGGCCGGTCTCGGTCTCCGACACATAGACGGTCGCGTCGTCGGGCGAGAGGCCGACGCCGTTCGGCGTCTCCATCGGATGGGCAATCTCGACGATGTGCGAGCCATCGGCCCGGGCATAGTACAGGGCGCCATGGTCGCGATCGCGCTCGCGGTGCTTGCCGTAATCGGTGAAGTAGAAGCCGCCGGAGCGGTCGAAGACGATGTCGTTCGGGCCGCACAGCGGATGGTCGCCGCAGCGGTCATACAGGGTACGGACCTCGCCGGTGGCGAGATCCAGGCGCTCGATCCGGCCGCTGGTGTAGTGCGGGTGGACGCCGCGGCGGGTCCGGTTGTAGCCGGCGACGGTCTGGAACAGGAAGCCGCCATTGTTGCAGACATAAAGCGCCCCGTCCGGGCCGACCGCCAGCCCATTCGGACCGCCGCCGAGTTGCGCCACCACCTCGACCGACCCGTCGGGCCGGACCCGGCTGACGGTCTCGCGCTGGATCTCGACGATCATGATGGAGCCGTCGGCCTCGACCACCGGCCCTTCCGGGAACTGGAGCCCGCTGGCGACGACGCGGATGTCCGGCATGCTGCTTCTCCGTTGCTTCCGGCCAGGATCAGGGCTGTCCGGCCTTGACGGCGTAATTCTGCACGAAGCGGTTGTCGTAGGTCGTGCTCAGATCGATCTTCGCATCGGCGATGGCCGGGTCGAAGGCCGCCAGCACGGCGCGGACCAGGACAGCGGACTCCTCGGTCATCATGCCGTCGTGCGACAGGCAGCGGCGCAACTTGGAATAGGCCCGGGCGAACAGCGCCTTGTCGGAGACCATGTAGTCCTGCGGCACGCTGTCGGCGACCTCCTCCGGCGATGCCGCGGCCATCCAGCGCTCCGCCCGCACGATCGCGTTGGCCACCGCCTGCACGGTGTTCGGGTTGGCTTCGACGAAGTCGCGGGTGCTGTAGATCGCCGCCTCCGGATAGTCGCCGCCGAAGGCCGTGTGGTTGCCCTCCTCGCTGCGCATCTCGATCAGCGGGGTCAGGTCGCCGCTCTCCTCCAGTATCGTCGCCACCGGATCATTGGTCATCAGCGCGTCGACCATCCCGGCCTTCGCCGCCGCGACCGCGCCGGAGGACGCGCCGATGCCGACGATCGACACGTCGTCGGGATGCAGGCCGGCCTTGGTCAGCAGGTAGTTGACGCCCATGTGGAAGCTCGATCCCGGGGCGCTGACGCCGATGCGCTTGCCCTTCAGGTCGGAGATCGAGCGGATGGTGTCCTTGTTCGCCTTCGTCACCCCGAACACCCAGTCCGGGCAGTTCGCCCGGATGGCGAAGGACACCAGGGGCTGGCCCTTGGCCGCCATGCTGATGGTGTTGGAATAGGCGCCGGCGACGATGTCGGCGCTGCCGCCCATCAGCGCCTCCAGCGCCTTGGAGCCGCCGGCGAACACCCCGATCTGCACGTCGAGGCCCTCATCCTTGAAGTAGCCGCGCTGGGCCGCGACCAGGAAGGGCAGATAGGGGAAGCCCGTCCCCGCGGCGGCCAGGTGGATCTCGGTCTTCTCCGGCGCAGCCTGGGCGCCGGTGGTGCCGGTCCAGGGGAGCAGCAGTGCGGAGCACAGGGACATGGCGAGGACGCGCTTCATCAGACCCTCCCGTTGATGCCGGCCGGTCGCCAGAGAGCGCGGGCCGTCTTGAAGGGGACTGTTGCACGGCCCTCGGGGCCGGCCGCCGACACCATTGGGAAGGCCGCCATCGCTGATGGCGATGGTCCGGCCTAGGCGGTCCCGCGCGAGGTCAGGTGCTGGACCAGGACCTGGACCGGCGGCGGCAGCGAAGCCGCGTCCCGGGTGCAGATCTTCCAGTGCCGCAGGGCCCAGGCTTCATCGAGCCGCACCGCCGCCACCTGGCCGCCCTCGGTGTAGCGCGCGGCGTGCAGTTCCGGGACGAGCGCGATGCCCAGCCCGGCCTCGACCATGCTGCGGGCAGGCTCGAAGCCGTTCACCCGGATGCGCAGCCGCAGCGGCTGGCTCAGCTCGGCTCCGGCCCGCATCACCAGGGAATCGAGGTAGCTGCCGGCCTGCGGCCCGACCAGATCGTAGCGGGCGATCTCGGCGAAGGTCAGCGTCTCCGCGCCGCGCAGCGGATGGTCCGCCGGCATCAGCACCATCAGGTGGTCGCTGCGATAGGGCAGGATGCGCAGGTCGGGGAACAGCAGCGGCCCGCCGAAGATGCCGATGTCGGCGGCGTTCTCGGAGACGGCCCGGCAGACCTCGCGGCTCAGCCCCTCCTCCAGGTCGATGCGGATGGCCGGGTGCAGGGCCAGGAAGTCGCGCAGGTCGTTCGACAGGTACTGCACGATGGTCGAGACGCTGGCATGCAGACGGATCTGGCCGCGCATGCCCTTGGCGTGGTCGACCAGTTCCCGCTCCATCTGCATCAGGTCGCGCATGACGATATGGGCGTGGCGCAGCAGCGCATGGGCGGCGGAGGTCAGCTCCAGCCCGCGGTTGCTGCGGTGGAACAGCGGCGACCCCATCCGCTTTTCCATATCCGACATGCGCTTGCTGACCGCCGAGGCCGCGATGTGCTCGACCTCGGCCGCGCGGGCAATGCTGCGGTGCTCGCAGACCGCGACGAACAGCTTCAGGGACAGCAGGTCGAACTGCATGGCGCGCTCCGCGGGCCGGCCGGGCGATGGGCGTCCGGCACTGTGACAGATCCGTGCGGAGCCGCCATCGCCGTTCGCGATGGCAGGCTTGCCAATCACGATTCCGGCCCGGACGCGGCCTGCGGCAGCATGGTGGAAATCAAGCCGCCAACGCCTTGAAGCGCACCGGCCCGCAAGTCCGCCGCTTCACGATGCCGCCGCATGGGAAGGAAGCCGTGAGCCCGGACGCGAGCCCAACGCCGCAGACCCTGTTCGACAAGATCTGGGACCGGCATCGGATCATGACGCGGGAGGATGGCCAGGACCTCCTGTTCATCGACCGCCACTTCATCCACGACGTCACCGCCACGGCCTTCGACATGCTGCGCCAGCGCGGGCTGAAGCCGCGGGCGCCGCACCGCATCTTCGGCACGCCGGACCATTACGTCCCGACCCATCGGCGCGACATGGCCGCGATCAACCACCCCGAGCGCCGCGCCATGATCCAGGCGCTGGAGCGCGACGCGGCGGAATCCGGCATCACCCTGTTCGGCCTGGGCGATCCGCGCCAGGGCATCGTCCATGTGGTCGGGCCCGAACAGGGCTTGAGCCTGCCGGGCATGACCATCGTCTGCGCCGACAGCCACACCTCGACCCATGGCGCGCTCGGCGCCCTGGCCTTCGGCATCGGCGCCACCGAGGTCGGGCATGTGCTGGCGACCCAGTCGCTGTGGCAGCGCCGGCCGCGCCGCATGCGCGTCTCGGTCGACGGCACGCTGTCGCCGGGCGTGACCGCCAAGGACATCATCCTTGCGATCATCGCCGAGATCGGCGTCGCCGGTGCGGCGGGCCATGTCCTGGAATATGCCGGAAGCGCGATCCGGGCGCTGTCGATGGAAGGCCGGCTGACGATCTGCAACATGTCGATCGAGGCCGGCGGCCGGGCCGGCATGATCGCACCGGACGACACCACGATCGCCTATCTGGCGGACCGCCCCTACGCACCGCAGGGCGCCGCCTGGGACCGGGCGGTGGCGGGATGGCGGGCACTGCGGACGGACGAGGATGCCCTGTTCGACCGCGAGGTCGCACTGGACGCGGCGGCGATCGCGCCGATGGTGACCTGGGGCACGACGCCCGAGGACGCCGCGCCGATCACCGCCCGCATCCCCGACCCCGCCGAGACGGCCGATGCCGGCCGGCGCGACGGCATGGAGCGGGCGCTGGCCTATATGGGGCTGGTGCCCGGCACGGCGCTGGAGGAGATCGGCATCGATCGGGTGTTCATCGGCTCCTGCACCAATGGCCGGATCGAGGACCTGCGCAGCGCCGCCGCGGTGGTCGACGGCCGCAAGGTGGCGGCAGGCGTCGAGGCCTGGGTCGTGCCGGGGTCGCAGCAGGTCAAGGCGCAGGCCGAGGCCGAGGGGCTGGACCGGATCTTCACCGCCGCCGGCTTCGATTGGCGCTTCGCCGGCTGCTCGATGTGCCTGGCCACCAATGGCGACACGGTGGCGCCGGGGCAGCGCTGCGCCTCGACCTCCAACCGCAACTTCGTCGGCCGGCAGGGGCCGGGCGCGCGCACCCATCTGATGAGCCCGGCGATGGCGGCGGCAGCGGCGGTGACCGGCCGGCTGACCGATGTCCGCCGGCTGCTGGCGGGAGGCTGAGCATGGATCGCTTCGAGCGGCTCGAGGCCGTGGCCGTGCCCATTGCCCGGGTCAATTGCGACACCGACCAGATCATCCCGGCGCAGTATCTGCAGAAGCTGCGCTCCGAGGATTTCGGGCGGTTCCTGTTCGCCGAATCCCGCTTCCGCAAGGACGGGTCGGAGGTGCCGGAGTTCATCCTGAACCGCCCCGCCTACCGCCCCGCCCGCATCCTGGTCGCCGACCGCAACTTCGGCTGCGGGTCGTCCCGCGAGCATGCGGTCTGGGCGCTGCACGACTACGGCATCCGGGCCGTGATCGCCCCGAGCTTCGGCGACATCTTCTTCAACAATTGCCTCAAGAACGGCCTGCTGCCGATCGTGCTGCCGCAGGCGGTGGTGACGCCGCTGCTGGCGCAGCTGGAGTCCGCGCCGGGCGCGATGGTGGCGGTCGACTTGCCGGCGCGGGAGGTGGCGCTGCCGGATGGCGGCCGCCACGCCTTCGAGATCGAGGCCTTCGCCAAGACCTGCCTCGTCAACGGCATCGACGAGCTCGGCTACACGCTCGCGCAGTCCGGCCGGATCGACGCGTTCGAGCGCAGCTATGACGGCGGGAGCATGTAGCCGCTCCCGGTTCCAGATCAAGGAGAGAGAGTCCGTGAAGATTGCGATCATGGCCGGTGACGGCATCGGCCCCGAGGTGGTTCGCCAGGCGCTGAAGGTGCTGCGGGTGGTGGCGCCCCAGGCCGAGATGGAGGACGGGCTGATCGGCCAGGCCGGCGTCGATGCGCATGGCGTGCCGCTGCCGGACGAGACCCTGGCCCTGGCCCGGCGGTCCGATGCGATCCTGTTCGGCGCGGCGGGCGTGGCCGACGAGGCCAGCATCCCGCGCGAGCGCCGGCCGGGCACCGGGCTGCTGCAGCTGCGCGAGGCGCTGACCCTCTACGCCAATTTCCGCCCCGCCTTCATGTTCCCCGAGCTGATCGGCGCCTCGACCCTGAAGCCGGAGGTGGTCGACGGGCTGGACCTCATGATCCTGCGCGAGCTGAACGGCGACGTTTATTTCGGCAAGCCGCGGGGCATCGAGACCCGCGCCTCGGGCGAGCGCGTCGGCATCAACACCATGCGCTATTCGGAATCCGAGATCGAGCGCATCGCCCATGTCGCCTTCCGCACCGCCCGGCAGCGCCGCCGCAAGGTCTGCTCGGTCGACAAGGCCAATGTGCTGGAGGCGATGCAGCTGTGGCGCGAGGTGGTCACCCGCGTCGGCCAGGACTATCCCGATGTGGAGCTGTCGCACCTGTTCATCGACGCGGCGGCGATGGCGCTGATGCGGAATCCCAAGCAGTTCGACGTGATCGTCACCGGCAACATGTTCGGCGACATCCTGTCGGATGCGGCGGCGATGCTGACCGGGTCGATCGGCATGCTGCCCTCGGCCTCGCTGGGCCTCGACCGCAAGGGCCTGTACGAGCCGGTCCACGGCTCGGCCCCCGACATCGCCGGCAAGGATTTGGCCAACCCGCTGGCCGCGATCCTGTCGCTGGCGATGATGCTGCGCCAGAGCTTCGACCTGGAGGACCAGGCGCGACGGGTGGAGGCTGCGGTCCGCTCGGTCCTCGCCCAGGGCTATCGCACCGGCGACATCTACCAGCCCGGCACCCGGCGGGTGGGCACCGAGGAGATGGGCGACGCCGTCGTCCGGGCGCTGGCGGCCTGACCGGCCGCGCGCCGCCCGATTTCAACCAACAACAACACGACAGATGGAGGAAAACAGGTGAAGCTCGGACCCACGCTTGCGCTGTGCGCCGCCCTGGTCCTGTCGGGACCGATGGCGGCGATCGCCCAGGACCAGCCGGAGAAGTCGGAAGTCCATATCGGCGCCGCCTCGGTCGGCATGACCTACCTGCCCCTGCTGGTGGCCAAGCAACTCGGCTACTTCAAGGATGAGGGGCTGGACGTCACCATCGCCGCCTTCTCCGGCGGGTCGAAGGCGCTGGAGGCGCTGATGGGCGGCAGCACGGACGTCGTCGCCGGCGCCTACTCCAACACCATCACCATGGCCGCCAAAGGCCAGAACCTGGTCACCTTCGCCGCCCAGGTGAACTGCCCGGCCTGGATCTTCGGCATCGCCAAGAAGAACGAGGGCAAGGTGCACTCGGTCGCGGATCTGAAGGGCATGCGTGTCGGCGTCAGCGCGCCGGGATCGAGCACGCACATGGCGCTGAACTACATCCTGCACAAGGCGGGGCTGCAGCCGGAGGACGTGTCGATCATCGGCGTCGGCCAGGCCGCGGGCGCCGTGGCGGCGATCCGGGCCGGGCAGATCGATGCGCTGATCGTCAACGACCCCTCGGCCACCATCCTGATGGACAGCGGCGACCTGATCCCGCTGGCCGAGATGCGCACCGAGGCCGGCAACAAGGCGGTGTTCGGCTCCGACTATCCGGAATCGAGCCTGTACACGACCAAGGCCTTCATCGACGAGAATCCGAAGACGGTGCAGGCGGTGACCAATGCCATCGTCCGCGCCGAGCACTGGATCGCCCAGGCGACGCCGCAACAGGTGGCCGACAATGTGCCGCCGGAATATGTGGGCGACGACAAGGCCCTTTACGCCAAGGCGTTCGAGAACAGCCGCCGCTGCCTGTCGCAGACCGGCGCGCTGTCAGCCGACGGCGCGCAGACCGTGCGCGACGTGCTGACCGCCTTCGACCCCAGCATCGGGTCGGCGTCGATCGACCTCGGCGCCACCTATGACAACAGCTTCGCCGGCAAGGCCGCGGGCCGGACGCCATGAGCGTCGCGGTCCGCAAGATCGGCGAGCAGCCCGTGGCCCAGAGCACGCCGCACGCGCTGCGCTTCGACGGGGTGACCTGCACCTTCGCCAGCAATGAGGGCGCCGGCAAGACCTACACCGCCGTGCGCGACGTCGACCTGACGGTGCGGCAGGGCGAGTTCCTGTCCATCGTCGGGCCGACCGGCTGCGGCAAGTCCACCCTGCTCAACGTGGCGGCGGGGCTGATGCGCCCCTCCTCCGGCACGCTCAGCGTGTTCGGCCAGCCCCTGGTCCAGGGCCTGAACCGGGATGCGTCCTACCTGTTCCAGGTGGATGCGCTGATGCCGTGGAAGTCGGCGGAGGACAATGTCGCCGCCGGCCTGCTGTTCCACGGCAAGCCGAAGGCCGAGGCCCGCGAGATCGCGCGCGATTGGCTGGTGCGGGTCGGGCTGGACGGGCATGGCAAGAAGTACCCGCACCAGATGTCGGGCGGCATGCGCAAGCGCGCCGGCCTGGCCCAGGCTCTCGCCCTCAACCCGCGCATCCTGCTGATGGATGAGCCGTTCAGCGCGCTCGACATCCAGACCCGGCAGCTGATGGAGGACGAGCTGCTGCAGATCTGGTCGGCCGACCGCAAATCGGTCGTGTTCGTCACCCACGACCTGGAGGAGGCGATCTCGCTGTCCGACCGCGTCCTGGTGCTGTCGGCCGGGCCTGGCACGCGGCCGATCGCGGAGTTCGAGATCGACCTGGAGCGCCCGCGCCAGGTCGCCGAGATCCGGATGACGCAGCGGTTCCTGCAGCTGCACGCCGCCATCTGGGACGTGCTGAAGGGAGAGGTGCTGAAAAGCTATGCGCGCAACCGCTCTTGATCCTCGCAACCATGCGCTGGTGCTGGCCACCCGGCTGACCCTGCTGTTCGGCTGCCTGTTCCTGTGGTGGCTGGCCACCGCGACCGGGCTGCTGTCGACCTTCTTCTTCGGCGACCCGCTGGGCGTAGCCCGGCGCCTGTGGATCTGGTTCTCCACCGGCTCGGTCTTCCTGCATCTCTACACGACGCTGCTGGAGACCCTGCTGGCCTTCGCCATCGGCACGGTCCTCGGCCTCGGCATCGGCCTCTGGCTCGCGCTGAACCCGTTCCTTGCCGCAGTGACCGACCCGTTCATCAAGGCCTTCAACTCGATGCCGCGGCTGATCTTCGCGCCGATCTTCGCGCTGTGGTTCGGGCTCGGCATCTGGTCGAAGGTGGCGCTGGGCGTGACCCTGGTGTTCTTCGTGGTGTTCTTCAACGTGTACCAGGGGGTGCGCGAGGTCAGCCCGGTGGTGCTGTCCAACACCCGCATGCTGGGCGCGAATTCGCGCGAGCTGCTGCGCCATGTCTACGTCCCGTCGGCGATGAGCTGGGTGTTCTCCAGCCTGCACAACGCCGTCGGCATCGCCTTCGTCGGCAGCGTGGTCGGCGAGTATCTCGGCTCGGAGAAGGGCATCGGCTACCTGATCCTGCTGGCCGAGGGGGTGTTCGACATCAACTCGGTGATCGCCGGCATCCTGCTGCTGACAGTCTTCGCCCTCGTGCTCGACACCGCCGTGTCGGTGTTCGAGGAACGCTTCATGCGCTGGCGGCCAACAGCCGGCCAGACCGTGGGCGCCAACGCCTGAGCCGGCGCCCGCACCGCAATCCCGTCACCAGAGGTCCTTCCGTGCAGCTCAACTCGATCAATCTCGACGGCCGCGTCGCCGTGGTCACCGGCGGCGCCCAGGGCATTGGCCGCGAGATCGCCGAACGCTTCCTGCGCTCCGGCGCCCGGCTCGTCATCTGGGACGTCAACGGCGATGGCCTCGAGCCAGCGAAGCGCGAGCTCGCCGCGGCCACCGGCCGGGACGACATCCACACGATGCGGGTCGACATCGCCGACTACGCCGGCGTCGAGGCCGCGGTGGCCGAGACCGTCGAGGCGCTGGGGCGCATCGACATCCTGGTCAACAACGCCGCGATCGTCGGGCCGAACGCGCCGCTGGCGGAGTATCCGGTCGACGCCTGGCGCAGCGTGCTGGATGTCGACGTCAACGGCACCTTCCATTGCTGCCGGGCGGTGGCGCCGGTGATGATCGCCCGGAACTACGGCCGCATCGTCAACGTCGCCTCGATCGCCGGCAAGGAGGGCAACCCGAACGCGGCCGCCTACAGCTCGGCCAAGGCCGCGGTCATCGCCATGACCAAGTCGCTGGGCAAGGAGCTGGCCGGCTACGACATCGCCGTGAACTGCGTGACCCCGGCCGTGGCCCGAACGCCCGGCGCTATGGCGCAGGCGCCGGACCACATCAAATACATGCTCAGCCGCATTCCGCGCGGCCGGTTCCTCGAGCTGGCGGAGGCCGCGGCCATGATCGCCTGGCTCGTCAGCGCCGAGAACTCCTTCGCCACCGGCGCGGTGTTCGACCTTTCCGGCGGGCGCGCGACCTATTGATAGATCCGACGGTGACGCTCTCGAAGATCGATCGGGTAGGAGGGGCCTCACGCCAGATCCTTGAGCTGCTCTGCATCCGGTGCGGCCGTCTTCGTGGTCGATCCGGCTGCCCGGTCGAGCACGGGGTCGTCGGCGTCGACGCCGTTGGCGATCGCCATAGCCCGGTAGCTGTCATGGGGCGGGAACGGGCTGTCGATCTCGTTGAACCGTCGAGTTATAATAAAGTTTGTTGCGGGGACACGCAACCACCTGCGCGCCGACGCGCGATCATCGTCCTGCCGCCGGCATGCGTCGTGGGTCACAGGACTGACAGGCGAACTGGGCTAGTACCGCAACTCGACCCCCAGTCAATAACGGCCGGAGCCTAGCAAGCGATCTTCGTTCGAGTCGAGGATTGGTGGGGCAGAAAGACATGAGAAAAACGGCGTACGAAGACGAGATTTTATAGGATTGTCGCCGCTGGCCGCGCGGCGCCATCCTGGCGGCATGAGACGGCTTTTCGTTGCTGCGCGCGCCAATCCGAAGCTGTGGGCCGGGCTGTTCCGCGAACGGTTGCCCGATCATGAGATTTTGGAAGAGATGCCGGCCGATGGGCGACCCGTCGCCTATGTCGTGGTCGGGCGGCCGCCGGCGGGGCTGATCGGCGGCATTCCCGGGCTGGAAGTCGTCCTCAGCCTGAACGCCGGGGTCGAGCACCTGCTCGCCAGCGGCGAGGTTCCGGCCCATATCCCGATCGTCCGCATGGTCGATGATGGCCTGACCGAGGGCATGGTGGACTGGGTGCTGGCCCAGACGCTCGCCTGGCACCGCAACCTGTTGCGCTATCGCGACCAGCAGGCCGAGGGCCGCTGGGCCCCGCTGCCGGAGAAGCTGGCGCGCGAGCGGGTGGTGACGGTGCTCGGCGCCGGCGCGCTGGGCGCGCCCGTGGCCTCGCTCCTCGCCCGGTTCGGGTTTGCCGTGCGGGTGTGGAGCCGCAGCGGCTCGTCCATCGACGGGACCACGGGCTATGCGGGTCGCGGCCGCCTGGCGGACGCCGTGGCGGGAGCGGACATCCTGGTGAACCTCCTGCCGCTGACAGCGGACACCGCCGACCTGATCGGCCGGGCGCTGTTCGACCGCCTGGCCAGGGGGGCCTTCTTCATCAACGCCGCGCGCGGCGGCCACGTCGTCGATGCCGACCTGCTCGCCGCCCTGGACGAGGGCCGGCTGAGCGGCGCGGCGCTGGACGTGTTCCGGGAGGAGCCGCTGCCGGAAGGCCACGCCTTCTGGCGCCATCCGAAAATCCTGGTCTCCCCGCATGTCGCGGCCCCGACCCATCCGGAGACGGCGGTCGCGGCGATGGTGGAGACGATCCGGCGGCACGAGACGGGACAGCCCCTGCCGCATGTCGTGGACAGGCAGCGCGGCTATTGAGAACCAAGGCCCCGGGCGGAGAGCCGGGGCCGCGACCGGGTCGGCCAACGATCCGCGAACGGGCAGGCAAAGACGGGGAGATGGAACCGATGACGACCGAATTCTCACGCCGGACCGCCCTGAAGGGGGCGTTCATCGGCACGGCGGCCCTGGCCACGCTGCGGGCGACGCCGGGCTGGGCGCAGGGCCGCGGCGGCACGTTGACCGCCGGCCTGACCTACGACATCGACACGCTGAACGTCTATTCGACCGGCTATCTCGGCGACGTCCAGGCCGCGGTGGTCGAGGGGCTGCTGGCGCCCAACGGCCAGGCGGAGTACGTGCCGGTGCTGGCGACGGAGGTGCCGACGCTGGAGAATGGCGGCATCGTCCTGACCGACGACGGCAAGAAGATGACCGTCACCTACAAGCTGCGCCCCGGCGTCAAATGGCATGACGGCCAGCCCTTTACCTCCGCCGACGTGAAGTTCACCTGGGAAGCGGTGAAGAACGAGAAGTTCATCGCCGAATCCAAGGACGGCACCGAGGACATCGAGTCGATCGACACTCCGGACGAGCTGACCGCGATCTGCCGCTACAACACCGTGGCCCCCGATTTCGCGTCGACGCTGTTCACCTTCGGCATCCTTCCCAAGCACGCGCTGGAGGGGAAGGACCTCAACACCGACCCCTACAACGAGAAGCCGCTGGGCACCGGCCCGTTCATGGTCAAGGAGTTCAAGCGCGGCCAGTATGTGCTGACCGAGCGCAACCCGAACTACTGGCGCAAGGACGACAAGGGCCAGGCCCTGCCCTATCTCGACCAGCTGGTGTTCAAGATCATCCCCGATTCCAACACGCTGATGACCCAGCTGAAATCGGGCGAGCTCGGCCTCGTGGTCCAGGTCCCCTACAACCAGGCCAAGCAGATCGAGGGCGTCGCCGGGCTGGAGACGATCAAGGGGCCGCTCTTGTCCTGGCAGCATCTCGACTTCAACTTCAAGGGCCCGAAATCGCTGCAGGACCTGGCGGTGCGCCAGGCGATCGCCCATGCCATGAACCGGCAGACGCTGGTGCGGGCCCAGGGCGGCTTTCCCGAGCCGATCAAGTCGCCGGTCGTGCCGGTGTTCAAGGACCTGTACGACCCGAACACGCCGGACTACCCCTTCGACGTCGCCAAGGCCAACAAGCTGCTGGACGATGCCGGCTACGCCAAGGGCGGCGACGGCATCCGCGCCAAGGACGGCGAGACGCTGTCCTATCGCATCGTGGTGCAGGCGGGCCGCGCCGATGACGAGCTGGCCGAGCAGGTGATCATCGCCCAGCTCAAGGCCATCGGCATCGCCGCCAAGCCGGACAACAAGACCGGCGTCGCCTATCGCGAGGCGCGCTACAAGGGCGACTACGACCTGATCTATGGCCGCTGGATCACCTCGGCGGACCCGGTCTACAGCGTCTTTTACGGCACCAAGGGCGCCAACAACGGCCAGGGCTACTCCAACCCGAAGCTCGACGAGGTCTTCGCCAGGCTGGAGAACACGCTGGACCCGGCCGAGCGCAAGGCGCATGCGGCGGAGATGCAGAAGATCCTCGCCGAGGATCTGCCCTCGATCCCGCTGACCACCAATGTGGCGGTCATCGCCAAGACGACCAAGCTGAAGGATTTCGTGCCCAACCCGACCAACATGACCAACTTCGTCGACACCAGCCGCTGGCACCTGGAAGGGTGACCGCCCTCTCCTCGACCCTGCCGCCCCGCGATCCCCGCGCGGGGCGGCGCCCCAGGCCCCCAGGCCCGGCATGAACGCCGGATACGTCCTCCGCCGGCTGCTCGGAGCGATCCCGCTGCTGTTCGGGATCTCGCTGCTGCTGTTCGCGATCATCCACCTGGCGCCGGGCGGGCCGCTGGACGTCTATGCCGACAACCCGTCGGTCAGCCCGGCCGCGCTGGAGCAGATCCGCAAGGCCTACGGGCTGGACCAGCCGGTGCCGGTGCAATACGTGCTGTGGCTGAAGTCGATGGTCCTGGGCGACTGGGGCTACTCCATCCGCACCGGCCGCCCGGTGCTGCAGGAGGTGACCGAACGGCTCGGCCCGACCCTGGAGCTGGGCGGGCTGGCCATGCTGCTCTCTCTCGCCATCGCCCTGCCGCTCGGCACCGTCAGCGCCGCGCGGCGCCATTCGCTGCTCGACCATGTCCTGACCTTCCTGTCCTTCGCCGGCATCTCGCTGCCGGTATTCTGGCTGGCGCTGCTGCTGCAGCTGCTGTTCAGCATCGCTCTGGGATGGCTGCCCTCGGCCGGATACCAGACGATCGGCGGCGGCTCCTTCGGCGACCGGCTGGCCCATATCGCCATGCCCGCCGCCGTCCTCTCCCTCGCCACCATCGCGAGCTGGAGCCGCTACATCCGCTCGGGCATGGTCGACGTGCTGAACCAGGACTACATCCGCACCGCCTATGCCAAGGGGCTGCGCGAGCCGGGCGTGATCCTGCACCACGCCCTGCGCAACGCGCTGATCCCGGCGGTGACGATCATCGCCCTCGACCTCGCCTCGATCATCTCCGGCGCGGTCATCACCGAGACCGTCTTCGCCTGGCCCGGCATCGGCCGGCTGTTCATCGAAAGCATGGACGGCCGCGACTATCCGGTGCTGATGGGGCTGATGATGCTGGGCTCGCTCGCCATCGTGCTGGCCAACATCGCGGCGGATCTGGCCTATGCCACGCTCGACCCGAGGATCCGCTATGACTGACGCGGCCGAGCCGGTCGCGGCCATGGCCGAGCCCGCCCATCGCGGCTATTGGAGCCAGGCGCTCCGGCGTTTCCTGCGCCACCGCCCGGCCGTGGCCGGCCTCCTGTTCCTGCTTCTGCTGGCGGGCGCGGTGATCGTCGCGCCGACGGTCCTGCCCTACGCCTATGACGACCAGGATTTCGAGCTGATCGGCGCGCCCGGCGAGATGACCGCCGCGCATTGGCTCGGCACCGACGAGCTCGGCCGCGACGCGTTGACCCGCCTGGCCTATGGCGGCCAGGTGTCGCTCGCCGTCGGCCTCGCCTCCGCGATCATCGCCACCGTGCTCGGCACCCTGGTCGGCGCGCTGGCCGGCTTCTACCGCGGCATGGTCGACAGTCTGCTGATGCGCTTCACCGATGTCATGCTGTCGATCCCGCCCCTGCCGCTGGTGCTGCTGCTGTCGGGCCTGCTGCGCCCGTCCGTGCCGCTGCTGGTCGCGATCATCGGCGCCCTGATCTGGATGGGCACGGCCCGACTGGTGCGCAGCCAGTTCATGGCGCTGCGCGAGCGGGAATTCGTCGAGGCCGCGCGGGCCCTGGGCGCGCGGGGGCCGCGGCTGATGCTTCGCCACATCCTGCCGAACGCGATCGGGCCGATCACGGTCTCGGCGACGCTGGCGGTCGGCAGCTCGATCATGCTGGAGAGCGCCTTGTCCTTCCTGGGCTTCGGCGTGCAGCCGCCGGTGCCGACCTGGGGCAACCTGCTGAACACGGCCAGCCCGTGGCTGGCCACAGCGCCCTGGCTGGCGATTCCCCCCGGCCTGTGCATCTTCTGCACCGTGCTGGCGGTGAACTTCGTCGGCGACGGGCTGCGCGACGCGATGGAGCCGCGAGGCTAGGCCGCGGCCGGCGGGCGGGTCAGGTCGAGGTCGCTGCGGATGCAGGCGACGGCATGGCCCGGCCCGGCGTCGCGCAGCGCGGGCGCTGCCTCGGCGCAGGCCGGCAGCGCATAGGGGCAGCGGGTCCGGAACACGCAGCCCGACGGCGGATTGAGCGGGCTGGGCAGGTCGCCCTTCAGCACCATCCGGGCGCGCTGCGCCCGCGGCCGGGGGATCGGCGCCGCGTCCAGCAGCGCGCGGGTGTAGGGGTGGCGCGGGTTGCGGTACAACTCGGCCGCCGTCGCCGTCTCCATCACCCGGCCGAGATACAGCACCACCACCCGGTCGCACAGGTATTCGATCACCGACAGGTCGTGGCCGATGAACAGCAGCGCCAGCCCCATCTCCTGCTGCAGGTCCTGCAGCAGGTTGATGATCTGCGCCTGGATCGAGACGTCGAGCGCCGAGACCGGCTCGTCCGCCACGATGAAGGCCGGGTTCACCGCCAGGGCGCGGGCGATGCCGACGCGCTGGCGCTGGCCGCCGGAGAATTCATGCGGGTAGCGCCCAGCCGCCGAGGCCGGCAGCCCGACCTTGTCCAGCAGGCCGCGGATCCGCGCCGGCCGGTCGCCGCGGCCGCCGATGCCGTGCAGGTAGAGGGCCTCGCCCAGCGTATCGCCCACCGTCATTCGCGGGTTCAGGCTGGCATAGGGGTCCTGGAAGATGATCTGCATCCGGCTGCGCAGCGCCGCCATCCCGGCGGCGGGCAGACCGAGGATCTCCTTCCCCTCGAAGCGCACCGAGCCGCCGGTCGGCTCGATCAGGCGCAGCACGGCGCGGCCGAGGGTGGTCTTGCCCGAGCCGGATTCACCGACCAGCCCGACCACCTCATGCGGCCGGATGTCGAGCGACACGCCGTCGACCGCGCGGACGGTGCCGCCATAACGGAACAGGCCCTTGCCAACGGGGAAATGGACCTTCAGGTCGGTGACGGAGAGCAGAGGCGACGGCATCGCGGTCACAGCTCCCTCCACCGCAGGCAGCGAGAAGCGTGGCTGGCCGCCACCGCCTCGACCGGCGGCACGGCGGCACGGCAGGCCGGCGCCGCCAGGCCGCAGCGCGGCGCGAAGGCGCAGCCGGGCGGGGGATGTCGCGGATCGGCGACCTGGCCGGGGATCGCCTTCAGCCGGTCACGCCCGGCGCTGGCGCGGACGGCATGGTCGACGACCGGCAGGCTGGCCAGCAGCCCGCGGGTGTAGGGATGGCTGGGCGCGTCGAACAGCCCGTCGACATCGGCACTTTCGACCACCCGTCCGGCATACATCACCTCGACCCGGTCGGCGATCTCGGCGACGACGCCGAGATTGTGGGTGATGAACAGGATGCCCATCCCGATCTCGCGCTGCAGCCGCCGCATCAGGTCCAGGATCTGGGCCTGGATGGTGACGTCGAGCGCGGTGGTCGGTTCGTCGGCGATCAGCAGCGCCGGGTCGCAGGCCAGCGCCATGGCGATCATCACCCGCTGGCGCATGCCGCCCGACAGCTGGTGCGGATAGGAGTCGGCCCGGCGCCGCGCATCCGGGATCTCGACCAGCGACAGCATCTCGACCGCCCGGCTCCAGGCCGCCCTGGCGCCCAGCCCGCGATGCAGCCGCACCACCTCGGCGATCTGGCGGCCGACGCTGTGCACCGGGTTCAGGCTGGTCATCGGCTCCTGGAAGATCATCGAGATCTCGTTGCCGCGGACATCGCTCATCGCTGCCTGGTCGAGCTGCGCCAGGTCGCGCACCCGCCCGTCACGGCCGCGGAACCGGATCTCGCCGGCGGCGATGCGGCCGGCGGGCGACCGGACCAGACGCATGACCGACAGGCTGGTCACCGACTTGCCCGACCCGCTCTCGCCCACCAGCGCCACGGTCTGCCCGGCCTCGACCCGCAGGTCGACTCCGTTGACCGCGCGCACCGGCCCCGCCTCGGTGCGGAACTCCGTCACCAGGCCGCGGACATCGAGCAGTGGTGGCGCGCCGGTGCCGTCCGCTCCCGTCATCCGGCGATCTGCCCCGCCCGCCTCATCTCGTCCTCCGCCCAGGCCACCGGCACATGGCCGTGCCCGAGCAGCGTATCGTGGAAGGCCTGCGTCCCGCCATGCCAGCGCGACCGCAGATCCTTGATCGCCTCGACGCCCAGCCAGTACATCAACCGCGTCCCCGGGAAGATCGAGTTGCGCGTCACCTCGCCATCGACCCGGGCGGCGGCAAAGCCGGCCTCGTCGCGGTAGAAGCGCTTCGCCTCCTCCAGCGTCCATTCGCCGGTGTGCAGCCGGATGTCGACCAGCACGCTGGCGGCGTTGCGGCGCTCGAACTGCTTCAGCAGCAGCACCTCGCCCGGGGTATAGAAGCCCGGCGCCTCCAGCAGCAGGTCCTCGGCATAGCAGGCCCAGCCCTCGACCATGGTGCCGGCCGACAGGAAGGCGATGCCGGCGGCGCAGTCGGTGCCGCCGAGCCGGGCCAGGCGCGACGCCGCCCGGCGGGCCCTGGCGTTCTGGGTGTGGTGGCCGATCGAGCCGTGATGGACGGCATGGACCGCCTTCACCAGGGCGTCGTTCTGGCCGCGCAGATAGGCGGCCGCCTCGCCGCCCGGCGGGGTCACCCAATAGACGCTGCCGTCAGCGGGACGCGCCGCCGGCGGCGACCGGTAGAACAGGAAGTACAGGTCCCGCGCGACGGTCCGGAATTCCGGAGCCAGCGGCCGGTAGGACAGGCCGTATTCCGCTGCGGAGGTCACCAGGCCCTGCGCCGCCCGCACCGCGGCGTCATGCCAATGGCGATAGCGGGCCGGCACCTCCTCCGGCGCCGCCGGATGGATGGCGGACAGGGCCTCCACCTGCTGCTGCCAGGACCGGACGGGATCGATCCGCGCCGCCATCTCCTCCAGCTCGCCGCCCATGCGGTCGAAGGCGTCCTGCGCCCGCCGCGCCCCCTCGGCCGGGGACAGGGCCAAGCCATGCGCCTCGCGCATCAGCAGCGCCAGATACGCCTCGCCGCAGGCCGGGTCCCGGTCCGGCAGGCCAGCCAGCGCGGCGGAGAAATCGTCGAGCGCCCGGGCGGCGGACTCGGCCGGCGCGGCCCAGGCTTCGGACCAGCCGGGATGCAGGCGGATATCGCCGCGCAGGAAGCCCGCCACGGCCGCCGCCTCTCGCTGCGCGCGGTCGACCCAGCCGCGCGGCGTCGCGGCGCTGGACAGCCGCGCCCGTCCGTCGGCGAGAAAATCGGGCAGTGCCGCCAACCGGGCCGCCACGGCGGCGGCCCGGGTCGGCTGCGACTGCGGCAGCAGCAGGCCGATGACCGCGAAGGCCGCCTCGCCCGTGTACCAGGCCGGATTGGCAAATCGCGGCCTCTGCTCGAGGCTGGCGCGGGCGATGGCGATCTCCGACCGCATCAGCCGCAGGTCCAGCCGGTCGCCCGGGGATGACGGCTCGGGCTGCGCCGCCAGCCGGTCCTGCAGCGCGTCCAGCCCTGCCCGCTCCTCGGCCTCGGTGCCGACGGCAGCCGGCGGCAGCCGGTCGTCATGGCCCTCGATGCCCATGAAGGTCGCGTCCACCGGCCGGAAGGCGAGGTGATGGGCCAGGAAGGCGTCGACCAGGCCCGGATCGAAGCCGCCGGTCACACCGGTCACCGCCCCTGCCCCGGCAGGTCGACCCAGCGCCGCTCGAAATGCGCCCGGATCACCGCGTCGACGATCTCCTGGCTCTTGGCGCCATCGAAGAAGGTGCATTCCTGCGGCCGGTCCTCGAGGATCTCGTCGACGAAGTGCCGGACCAGGTTGCGATAGTACAGCTCGGGCCAGGGCGTGCCGAGCGTGGTGCCCGGCGGCAGATGGTCCGCCGGCAGGTCGATCTTGCGGAACTCGACCGCGTCGGCGGTGGCGAAGTGCAGCGTCTCGGCGATGCCGTATTCCGAGATCAGCCGCGCCACCGCGGCGCCCTTCGACCCATAGACCCGAATCTCGACGCCCGGATAGTTGCCGACCGCGATGTAGCTGGACTGCAGCAGCCCCTGGGCGCCGCCGGCATATTCGACCACCGCCGCCGCGCCATCCTCGACCGGGATGCGCTGCCGCCCCGGCTCGCCGCGCACCACCCGCTCGGGCACGAAGTTGCGCATTGTCGAGGCGACGGACGCGAACTCGCCCCCCAGCCAGCGCATCAGGTCGACCAGATGCGACCCGTAGCCGATGATCGAGGCCGGGATCAGCTGGTCGCGCGGTGCGCCGGGCACGATCTGGCGCAGCGGGAAGTCCGGGTCGAGGAACTGGCTGTTCTGCTCGAAGCCATGGATGTGGAAGATCTCGCCCAGCGTCCCGTCGGCGATCCACTGCCTGACCTGCCGGATGGCCGGCGAGTAGCGGAAGGTGAAGCCCAGCTTCGTGCGCACGCCCTTTTCGTCGGCCGCCCTTGCCGCGGCGAAGGCCGGCTCCGCCTCGGTGGCCAGCGGCTTCTCGGACAGCACGTGCTTTCCGGCGGCGATCGCATCGAGGCTGAGCGGCAGATGGGTGTGGGTCGGGGTGCAGACATCGACCATCTGCACCTCCGGATCGGCCAGCATCGCCCGGTGGTCGGTGTAGATCCGCCGGGCGCCGAACCGCTCGGCCATCGCTTTGGCGCGGTCCGGCTCGATATCGCAGATGGCGACCAGGTTTACCCGCTCATGCGCGGCATAGCCGGGCAGATGCGCCTTCTCGGCCCAGCTGTGTGCCCCGATCACCCCGACCCCGAGCTTCGATCCCGTCGTCATGGCAGCGCCTTTCCGATCTGGTTCACATAGGCCTCCAGCTCGTCATAGTTGTGGAAGCCGAGCGGGCGGCGCCCTTCCTCGATCTCGTAGATCATGGCGCACAGCTTCTCGTTCAGCCGGACGTCCGCCCCGGCGCGGCGGCCATAGTCGATCAGCTTGCCGTTGGATGAGCGCACCTCGGACGGCCGGTTCCGGTAGACAATGTCCCACCAGATGCCGGAGCCCTTCTTCTTGAACTGGTGCGCCTGCTCGTTCTGGTCCTTCTTCAGGAGCCAGATCGCATGGTTGATGTTGTCGAGCAGCCGGCGCGTGTCGGCCGGTGTCTGCGGCCGGTAGTTGGCGGGGTCGAAGAAGTCGAAGGCCTCGACCGTGATCCCGTTCGCCTCCGCGATCTCCAACGCCTCGCGCACCACCGCGCCGGCGATCCGGGCATAGCGCTCGACCCCCAGCGTCTCGCGGATGCGGGCATCGACCAGCGCGGAGAACACGACCTGGGCGGAGTAGACCTCCTTGGCCCAGATCTGCCCCCAGATGTTGTCGGAGACCTGCACCTCGGTCAGCGCCGAGAGCTGCCGGGCGAGCTCCTCCAGCCGCGGGCTGCGGCGGCCGTCCATCTCGCCGAGCTGGATCGGCCCCTCATGCACGAACTCGATATAGCCGGGGTCGACCAGCGCGCCGCCATAGTTCGGGATCGAGCCGATCACCATGGCCTTGCCGTCGAAGCCGTTGGCGTCGAGCAGCGCGACGATATCGGGTTCGTTGAACCCGTTCTGGTAGGAGACGACGGCGCTGTCCGGCCGCAGCAGTGGCAGCAGCTGCCGCACCGCCTCCACCGCATGCTGCGACTTGGTGGCGACGAGAACCATGCCCAGCGGCTCGGTCAGCTGGTCCGGCGTCGCGGCGCGGACCGGGACCGTCATCTCGCCGCGGACGCCGTCGATGAACAGGCCGCGGGCGTTGAGTGCGTCGACATGCTCGCGCCAGCGATCGACCAGGAGGACGTCATGCCCCTCCCGGGTCATCCAGGCTCCGGCCAACCCGCCGATGGCGCCGGCGCCGATGATGGTGATGGTCATGCTGTCGCCTTCGGCTGTCACGGGTTGGCGGGCGGGAACATCTCCAGGCTCTCGGGGCTGTGCACGCGGCCATAGAGATAGGACAGGAAGCTGGGGCGCTGGGCGACGGGGACACGCTCGCGCACGCGGCGGACGCTCTCATTGCCGGCCCAGTAGGAGGAGATGAACGGCCCGCGGAAGGGGTGGGCCGCCATGCGCAGCCGCCCCTGGATCCAGGCCTCCTGGCCGAAGGCGGTCCGGCGCAGATAGTCGGCGACGCGGTCGGCCGCCCAGCCATCCACCATCAGGTGCCAGGCGGCGCTGGTCTGGGTGGCGCTGCGCAGCCGGCGCAGCTCGAGATGGATCTCGTCGTCCTCGCCCTCGATCCAGTCGATCAGTTGCACCGCCTGGTCGCCGATCCCCTCCTGCACGCAGCCAGTGACGGTGTTGGCGGTGCACAGCAGGGCGTCGGCATCCGACCGGCCGGCCTCGACCTCCGCCCGGGTATAGAGCAGCTGCGTCACATGCCCCGGATGGACCTCGTGGCACACCAGATGCTTCAGCGCCGACCGGGTGAAGCGCTGGTCGACATTCAGGTCCATCTGGCCCTGGTTGAAGTTGCAGCGCGCGGTGAAGGGCACGTCGCGCACCGGGTTGAGGGCCATCTCGTAGCCGCCGGTGTCGATGATGCGGGCATCCGTCCGCGCCCGGGCCTCGGCCAGCAGCTCGGTGAAGGTTGCCTCGAGCCGCGAGGGGTCGACGAAGCGCCCCTCCTCCCAGGCCTTGATGCGCTCGCCCAGGTCGCCGCGCACGGCACCCTGCCGGCGCAGCAGCGAATCCAGCCGGCCGCGGATGTCCTCGATCACCGCCGGGTCGACCGGGCCGGTCGGGGCGCCGACCAGGTCGCGGACCTTCTCCTCGAAGGACGGGCTGGCGCCTGCGAACAGCCGGACCGCGACCTTGAGGGAGGTGAGCATGCCGCGGAGGAACACCGCGCGGGGGCCTTCGGGAACTTGGCCGACCGAGGAGTCCAGGGCGACGAGATCGTCCTGCACCTCGTCCCAGCTGGTATAACGGCGGGCCGGCACGAGATCGGCGCCCATATAGATTGGCACCAGCCCCTCGCCGTCCAGCAGGCTGGTCCCCCGCGGGCGGGACCGCTCGAAGGCGTCGATGCCCATGGTCACGGCCGTCAGGGTGGCGCCAAGCGCGGCGGGATCGATGGTCATGCCGAGCGACTCGTCGTTGGCGGCGACCGGCGCCGACCGGCCGTCGCGCAGGGTGAATTCCAGCGTGTTCCCGGCCGGATCTCGGAGAGTAAGATAGTCCGGGCCGACGAATGACGGCTCCGCAAGGACGTCGTCGGCGCGCGACATCGCGGCGGTCAGGGCGTCCCATCGCTCACTCTCGAGGCTTACGCCGAAGCTCCACAAGGAACCGGCTTCGCCGCCAGATCGGGGCGGCGAGGCGACGCCGCCTTCTGCGAGACGGGCCGAGATCACATGGCCGAAGAAATCGAAATCGACCGACCGATTGCCTTCATGCCGGATCGGGCATTTCAGGACTTCGCCATAGAACCGCTTGGCGCGATCCAGATCATCGACAGCGAAGACAAGACGAAAGGGATGTGTGGCCATCGGATGCAATCTGTTCCGTGAGGCGTGCCGCTGTGGCGCAGGCGTTTCCGGGTTCGAGGGTAGACCGTTGGCCCCGGTCCACAAGCCGCTTTAAGATTGCGAAAACATGATCTCAGGGAATGGATGTGCCGACCCGCCGCCGCCTGCTGCCCTCGCTGAACGCCATCCGCACCTTCGAGGCCGTGGCCCGCCACCAGAGCTTCACCCGGGCGGCTGATGAACTGAACGTGACCCAAAGCGCTGCCAGCCGGCTGGTCCGCAGCCTCGAGGCCTATCTCGACCTGCCGCTCTTCGTCCGCGTCAGCCGCCGCATCGAACTCACCGACCAGGGCCGCTTCTATGCCGATCTGGTGCGGGACGCCCTCGACCGCATCGAGGCCGGCACGATGGAGTTGATCGCCACCCGCGACGGCGGCGGCACCCTGTCGATCGGCATGCTGCCGACCTTCGGCACCCGATGGCTGATCCCGCGCCTGTCGGCGTTCCAGGCGCTGCATCCCGACATCGTCCTCAATCTCGTCAGCAATGACGGACCGCTCGACTTCTCAGCCCAGAGGATCGACGTCGCCGTGCGGTTCGGCCACGGCGGATGGCCGGATGCCATCGCCGAGCCGCTGATGTCGGAGGAGGTGGTCGTGGTGTGCAGCCCCGCGATCATGGCGGGACGCCATCCGCTCTCCGACTTCGACGCCCTCGAACACCACCAGTTGATCCGCCACGCGACACGGCCGGATGCCTGGAACCACTGGTTCCGCTCGATCGACGTCGTGCCGGCGGCGCTGCATTGGGGCCCGACGCTGGAGCACTTCTACATGGTGATCCAGGCGGCGATCGCGGGGCTCGGCGTGGCGCTGCTGCCGCGTCTCCTGGTCGAAGACGAGATCCTGCGCGGGGCCCTCGTCGCCCCCTATAACGTCCGCGTCACCGGGCCTGGCGCTTACTATGTCGTCAGCCCGAAGGCGAAGGCGGAGCTGGCCCGCGTTCGCGCGTTCCGGCGATGGATCATTGAGGCGTCCAAATCCGCTTGAGCATCGGGGAGACGACGTAAGGCACACCGCTTTAGCTTCGCGGAGCACCATGAGCATCGGACGCAAGCCTGCTAGTCGAGACGCGAAAGCCCCGCCTTTTCGGAGGCGGGGCTCTGTGTCAGAGCTCGATCCGGATTGAATTATAACAAAGGTGGTTGCGGAACTACGCTCATGCCCGCTGGTGCAGGATCATCGGACAGCCACCCCCCACAGCGACGGAGAATTCATTAGGGGCGCTCGAAAGGACCGCCTGCAGGTCTATAATGCCCGTTCCGTCCGGGCGTCGAAAACCGATGCCCGATTCAGGTTGATCTCGAGCCTGATGGTTTCGCCTGCGGAGCCCACGTCATGGGCTTGCAGCTCCGCCATCGCCTGCGCGTCGCCCAGGCGGAATGTCGCGAAAGTCCGGGAACCGGTCGGCTGGAGCAATTCGATGGTCGCATCGATCCGGGCCGAGCCCGTGGCGGCACCCTCGTCCCGCGCTCGCACCACATGCTCCGGCCGCAGCCCGAGCAGCACTCGGGTTCCTGCCTCTGTCGCATCCGGGATGCGACCCGCGGGCAAAGGCAGCGAGACCTCCCGGCCGTCGACCAGGATGCCGGCCTTCCCGTCCACCCGCGTCACGCTGCCGGGCAGGAAGCTCATCCTCGGAGAACCGAGAAACCCCGCGACGAAGCGCGATACTGGTCGTTCGAACAGTTCGGCCGGCGATCCCATCTGCTCGATGCGGCCATCGCGCATGAGGACGATCCTGTCGGCCAGCGTCATGGCCTCGATCTGGTCGTGTGTGACATAGATCATCGTCGTGGCGATGTCCTGGTGCAGGCGCTTGATCTCGCCGCGCATCTCGTCGCGCAGCTGCGCGTCGAGATTGGACAGGGGCTCGTCGAACAGGAAGATCTGCGGCTCGCGGACGATGGCGCGGCCGATGGCGACACGCTGCCGCTGGCCCCCGGACAATTGCCGCGGATAGCGGCCCAGCAGCGGGGTGATGCCGAGCATCCCGGCAACCCGGCCGACGCGCCGACCGATCTCGTCCGCCGGCATCTTCCGGGCCCGCAGCCCAAAGCCGATGTTCCGCTCGACCGTCAGGTGCGGATACAGGGCGTAGTCCTGGAACACCATGGCCACGTCCCGGTCGCGCGGCCGCATGTCGTTGACCACCTCGCCACCGATCTCGATGGTGCCCTCGCTGATGCCCTCCAGCCCGGCGATGGTCCGCAGCAGGGTGCTCTTGCCGCAGCCGGAGGGGCCGACCAGCACCGTGAACTCGCCGTCGGCGATCTCGAGGTCGATGCCCTGAACGGCTTTGAACGGGCCGAAGCGCTTGTGCAGCCCGCTGATCTTGACGTCGGCCATCGGCGAGCCCCTTTCATCCACGCACGGCGCCGAGCGTCAGCCCGCGCACCAGATGCCGCTGCGCCAGCACGCCGAGCGCGATCGACGGCGCGAGAGAGACGATGGCGAGGGCGCTCGCCTCGCCGTACTGGGCGCCCTGGAACCCAAGAAAAGCCCGGAACACCGTCGGCAACGTGAAGGCCGTGCGGCTGGTCAGCACCAGGGCGAAGAAGAACTCGGTCCAGCAGGCGATGAAGGCGAAGACCGCGGCGGCGACGATGCCGGGCGCCGCCAGCGGCACCGCGACCTGCCAGAAAGCCTGCCACTGCGTGCAGCCGTCGACCAGCGCCGCATCCTCCATCGACCGCGGCATGCTGCGGAAATAGGCCAGCATCATCCAGACCGACACCGGCAGCGTGAAGACGGTGTAGGCGATGATCAGCCCGAGCCGCGTGTCGTGCAGGCCGACGCTGCGGTAGATCAGGAAGATCGGCAGCACCACGGCGATCGGCGGCAGGAAGCGCTGCGACAGGACCCAGAAGGACAGGTGCTTCCCGCCGGTGTTGAAGCGGGCGAGGCTGTAGGCCATCGCCGTGCCGACCGCCACCGACAGCACCGTCGCGGCCAGCGACACGACCAGGCTGTTGACGATGCCCTGGAGCCCGCGATAGGCGAACAGCGCGGCGGTGTAGTGGACCGTGGTCGGCTCCGCCGGAAACCAGACTGGCGGAATGGCCAGGTAGTCGTCGCTCGGCTTGATCGAGGTGACGAACATCCAGTAGATCGGCGCCAGCACGAAGAACATGAACAGGCCGAGAAACACGAAGCGGCCGACCGAGGGCCGACGGCGTCGCCTGTGGCGGATGCCGGGTCGCGTCGCCGGGGTCTGCGTCATCACGCGGGCTCCGATTTCACCAGCCGCCTCACCAGCAGCCCGACCAGGAGCGCGGTCAGGATCAGGAAGATCCAGCTTCCCGCGGTCGCCTGCGACAGGTGGAACTGGGTGAAACCGACGGTGTAGAGGTAGAAGGAGCTGGTGTAGGTCTTCGTGCCCGGCCCGCCCGCGGTCATGATGAAGATGGTGTCGAACAGGCGCACCGCGTCGAGCAGGCGGAAGGTGATCGCCAGCATGATGATCGGCGCGAGCTGCGGCAGCGTGATCAACCGGAACGCCTGCCAGCCGTCGACGCCGTCGAGCTCGGCCGCCTCGTAGAGATTGGGCGGGATCGCCGTGAGCCCCGCGAGCAGGATCACAAACATGAACGGCGTCCACTGCCAGACATCGGCGATGATCAGGGCGACGTAGAGCCACGGGCTCTCGGTCAGCCAGCCGATCGTCACCTCCTGCCCGAGGATCTGGCCGAGCAGGTAGTTCATCGGTCCGAAGGGGCGTTGCAGCAGCAAAGCCCAGGCCTGGCCGACGATCACCGGGCTGATGAAGAGCGGGATGATCAGCACGGACATCACCAGGCCGCGGCCCGGGAAGCTGCGGACCATCGCCAGCGCCAGCGCCAGGCCGAGCCCCAGCTCGATGGCGACATTCGCCGACGACAGCAGGATCGTCAGGACCAGCGACCACCGCGCCACCGGATCGAAGATCACCATCGAGAAGTTCTTCAGGCCGACGAAGGCATGGCCCGGGATCTGGAAGTCGTAATTGACGAAGGACACCCAAAGCGAGAAGACCAGCGGGTAGACCGACAGCGACAGGATCAGCAGCACCGCCGGGACCACGAGCAGCCATCTGAAATGGCGGTCGCTCCATTCGGACAAGCCGGCCCGACGGCGCGGCTGGCGCCGGGCCGGAGAGATCGCGGATGTGGCATCGGTCGTCATACGGCTGCCCGTGGATGAAAGGGGACGGCGGCGGCGAAGCCGAGGCTCGCCGCCGCCGGCACCGTCACAGCTTTACCGCCATCCCGAGCGCCTCGACCGTGTGGTCGGCCGAGGAGCCGGGCAGCTTCTTGTATTCCGCGTAGAATGCCTTCTGGCTGTCGGTGCCCAGGCGCTCCGTCGTCTGGTCCCATTCCGCCGCCGCCGTCTCGAGCGCGGCCTTGGGATCGGTGCCAGCCCAGACCGAGGAGCACATGCGGTCGAGGCTGAGCGCGTAGTCCTGCCAGCCGGGCATGATCATGTCGAGCAGCCCGACATTGGCCGAGTTGCAGAGGTTGGCGAGGTAGTCCTTCGCATCCGGCCAGAGGGCGCCGTACAGCTCCGACTTGTAGTGCGACAGCCGGTAGGGATCCCGCAATGCGTAGGGCAGCATGGTGCGGGCCAGCGACACCGGCGGGGAGGTCGCCCATTGCATGAACAGGTAGGCCGCCTCCGGATTCTCGGAATCGGCGGCGAGCGCCTTGCTGTAGCCGGTCGCGTGCTCCGGATTGCCGGGCACGATGGCGTAACCGACCTTGCCGGCGATGGTGGAGCGCGGGATGAAGTTGATGGCCGCATCGCTCTGCGAATAGTTGGCGGCCATGCGGCCGCTGGGCGGCCAGGAATAGATCATCGCCACCTTGCCCTGCAGGAAGGCGGCCCAGAGCGACACGGCATCCAGCTCGTTGTTGCCGGGGATCGACGCCTTGTTGGCGGCGATCATGTTCTCCAGCGTCTTGATGCCGGCGGCCGAGACCAGCCCGGCCTTCATGTCGCCGTCGAACAGTTCGCCCTTGTTCGCCCGGAACTGCTGCAGGAAGTCGTACTGGTTGCCCGGGCTGCCGGCCTTGCGGAAGTGCCCCGCCCCATAGAGGTTGGGCGCCATCTGGTCGGTGATGAACTGGGCAACCTGGGCATAGTCCTCCCAGGTCGTCGGGACGGCCAGCGGCTTGCCGAACTTCTGGCTGTAGGCATCCTTGAGCTTCGGATCGTCGAACACGTCCTTGCGGTAGTAGAGGGCGAACATGTCGCCGTCGTCGAACACGCCCCAGATCTTGCCCTTGTAGGTGGGCAGCGCCTTGAACAGCGGGTGGTAGTCGTCGAAATCCGCCTTGTTCATGTGCTTGGCGATGAAGTCGTCGAGCGGCGCGATGACGCCGCCATCGGCGAGCGACGGGGTCCAGGCCGGCTCGATGTCGAGGATGTCGTAGGCCCCGGATCCGGCGATATGCTCGGCGACGGGCTTCGAGTACTGGTCGGGATGCGACAGCTCTACGACGTTCGACTTCATCCCGGTCAGCTGTTCCCACATCGGTCCGGAGAAGTGCCGCGGGTCGAGCGCCTGAAGCCCGGACTCGTAGGTCATGTTCAGGGTCACGTCCGAGAACTGCTTGGCGGCCTGCACGGCGCGATAGGCCGAACCATCCGCCGGCCCCTCCGTGGAGGCCTTCAAGGCGGCCGCCTGCGCCTGGCCGAGCGGCGTCGACGGATCCGCCAGCTGGACGGCCGCCTGGGCGAGGGCCGAGCGGCTGATCGAGGCCAGCAGCGGCCCGGACACGGCCAGCATCCCGGTCATCTGCCCGAATCGCTTGATGAAGCTGCGCCGGGTCGGCTCGCCCCGCAGCCAGGCGTCGACATCGGCCGCCAGGCCGGCTTCGAATTCGCGTCTCGTCCGATCGTTCATTCTCGCCTGTCCTCCCTGGATCCGCCGGTCGTCAGCGCCGGCTGCTTTGCATCGTCCTCACGGTCCCGCGCCGAAGCGCCGGCCGAATTCCGCCAGCCGCTCGCGCCAGCGGGGCGCGTCGAGCACGGCACGGTTGACCACGCCCCGCGGCACCCGCCCCTGCTGCACCTCCAGCACGGCGCGGACATCCGCGGCGCCGTTGCCGGCGAAGCACTGGTCCGTCCAGCACAGGGCGTGCGGCGTCAGGATGGCGTTGTCGAGCTTGAGGATCGGGTCGTCCGGGTCCGGCGGCTCCCGCTCCAGGACGTCCAGCCCGGCCCCGGCGATCCGCCGCGCCTGCAGGGCCTGCGTCAGCGCCGCCTGGTCCACGATCGGGCCGCGCGCGGTGTTGATCAGATAGGCCGTCGGCTTCATCAGCGCGATCCGGTCGGCATTGACCAGATGATGGGTCTGCGGAGTCAAGGGGCAGCTGACCGAAAGGACGTCGGCACGGCGGAACACGTCGTCCAGCCCGACCAGCTCGATGCCCAGCTCCGCCGCCACGGCCGGGTCGGCCGCCGGGTCGTGGGCAATGAAATTCATGTCGAACGGCCGGGCCATCCGGAACATCTCGGCGCCGATATTGCCGATCCCGAGCGAGCCGAGCGTGCGCCCGACGAGGCCGAGGCCCATATGCTCGGACCGCCTGGCGAATCCGGCCGCGGCTTCGCGCGTCAGCCGGTCCTTGACCAGCAGCTTGCCGGTGAGAGCAAGCATAAGAGTGATGATCGACACCGCGACCGGCCGGCGCACCCCGTCCGGCGTGATCACGAGCGCGATGCCGGCCCGGGTGCAGGCCTCCACATCCACCGTGTCATAGCCGACGCCGAAGCGGGCGACGACCGCGAGGCGGCCGCTCCTGGGCACGCTCTCCGCAGTGAAGCGATGGGTCAGCAGGATCAGCGCGTCGACATCCTCCAGCTGCTCGGCGCGCAGCGGGTCGGCGACGTCCAGGAACAGCACCTCGACCCCGGGCGCCGAGCGCAGCGGCGCGAGATCGAAATCCGGATAGGTCGGCGTCCCGTCGGGCTTCCGGAAATCGCCCGACAGCGCGACGCGGAACGGCGCGGCCATCGCCCTAGCCCCGTCCCGCCTTCGCGCCTTCGCGCAGGCGCGTCATCGCCTCCGCCAGCGCATCGTGCAGCACCCAGACATCGCCCGAATAGCAGATGAAATCGAAGCCCGCGGCGTTGAGCTCGATGCCCTGGGCAACCGTCGGCACCAGGCGGCCCAGCGCCTTGTTGTGCTTCGCACAGGCCGCGATGGTCCGGTCGATGGCGTTCCTGAAGTCGGGGTGGTCGAACTGGCCCGGGATGCCGAGCGAGACGGACAGATCGAAATGCCCCACCCAGAGCGCGTCGACGCCCTCGGTCGCCGCGATCTCGTCGGCGTTCTTCACGCCGTCCGCCGTCTCGATCTGGCAGAACAGGGTCGAGCGCCGGTTCGCGGCGGCGAGCTTCTCGGTCACGGCGCCGGGCCGGTAGCGGTCATGCGCGACCTGGAGGGCCACGCCCCGGCCGCCGGCCGGGTGGTACTTCATCGACCGCACGATCTCGCGCGCCTCGGCGGCCGACCCCACCATCGGCAGCATCAGCCCTTCGGCGCCCATGTCCATCGCCCGGGCGATGTGGTGGTACTCGCGCGACGGCACCCGCACGATCGCCGGCAGCTGCGCGGCCTCGAAGTAGCGCATCGCGCTCTTCACCGTCTCGAAGTGGAAGCCGGAATGCTCAAGATCGAAGAGCACGAAGTCGCATCCCGCCGACTTCATGATGTGCCCGATGCCGGGCGTGGCGAATTCGACGATGAAGTGCCCGAACTTCGGCGCCTTGGTGCCGGCCATGGCCTTGAGATCTTCGTATGCCACTCCGCGTCCTCCCGTTGCTTCGCCCGGCCTGCCGGCCCTGGGCGGCGTGTTTGAAGCCTCTACAGCGCCCCCTCGCAGACCAGCTCGCCGACCGTCACCGACTTGCTGACCACATAGCCGGCGCTTGCCGTGTCGAACCTGGCGTAGTGCCCGGACGCGACATGCGCGTCGAAGGCGGCGCGGTCGTCGTAGATCTCGTAGAGCAGGACCGCATCGGGATCGCCCGCGGGCTCGATCACGTCGAAGCGGCGGCACCCGGCCTCCTCGCGTGTCGAGGTTCTGGCGTTCTCGTCCACCAGCGGCCGGAAGTGTCCGCGCGATCCGCTTTTCAAGCGAAACTCCACAAGCACGACATAGCCCCCCATCACTCCCCCCCGACGATTTCGTTGTAGCGGCGGGCGACATAGTTGAGATGCTCGTACATCGCCCGCTCGGCGCGATCGGGATCGCGGGCCGCCACGGCCTCGAAGATCGCCCGGTGCGCCTCATAGGCGATCTCGTAGCCGCCGGCCCGCAGCGTGGTCTTGCGCTGCTCCAGCAACCATTCGACCAGCGCCTCGTGGATGGCGATGAAGATCGGATTGCGCGGGATCACTGCCAGGACGTAGTGGAAGCCGACATCGGTCTCCTGGAAGCGCTTGAGGTCTCCGATCGCCTCCTGGTTGGCGGCGAGCGCGGCTTCGAGATCCGCCAGATCCTTCTTGGTGGCGTGCGACGCGGCGTAACGGGCAAGGCCGGTTTCGAAGAAGCTGCGCGCGCTCTGGAAATTCTGCACCCCGCCCGGTGCGGCGAGCATGTGCCGCGTCGTGCCGGACAAGGCGCTGATCACGAATTGCGGCGTCGGCTGCGTCACCCGCGCCCGCTCCCCCGACCGGAGCTCCACCAGCCCCATCTTCCGGAGATGGAACAAGGCCTCGCGGATGGCCGGGCGGCCGACCCCGAACTGCCGCATCAGATCGCGTTCGGATGGCAGGAGATCCGACGGCGCGTAGGAGCCGTCCTGGATCATGCGCTCCAGATGCTCCGCCACATCCTCGTACAGCTTGCGGCGACGGATCGCGACCGTGGCCATTTGGTATACCTTTGATACCAGTATCGCGCTACGCTAGTCACGCCGACGCGCTTTCGTCAAAAGGATTCCATGCTGCATCGCGGTGGTGGCCGTGCCCCTGCCCGTTCCACCACGCCCTTCACCCCCAACTGTCAGGAGGTCGAGCATGACTGCGGACGCATCCTCTTCCGGGCGCCTCTCCCAAGGCGGGCTCGATCTCCGGCTCGACCGCAACGGTGCATTCGCCCGCGAGATCAGCCTCGACGGGGAGGAGCTGTTCCGCGGCATCGGCTTCGTCGTGCGTGACGTCAACTGGGGGACGGCCGATCTGCCTGCCGAAGCCCGTCTGCAGCGACAGGACGGGCGGGTGACGGCGACCGCAGGCGGCGCCCTCGAGCGATCCGCCGGCGACCTGGCCTGGTCGGTCGAATGGACCGTCACCGACCGCATGGTCGAGGCCAGGGCCCGGGCCTCGTCGGCATCCGGCTTCGACACCAACCGGACCGGCTTCGTCGTGCTCCACAGCCTGGGAGCCGCCCGCGGGCGCCCGGTGGCCGTGACTCATCCGGACGATCGGGTCGAGGAGACGCGGTTCCCCGACCTGGTCTCGCCGCACCAGCCGTTCTTCGACATCGCCGCGATGGAATACGAGACCGCGGCCGGCCATCGCCTGCGCCTGGTGTTCGAGGGCGAGGTGTTCGAGACCGAGGACCAGCGCAACTGGACCGATGCCTCGTACAAGACCTATTGCCGGCCCCTGGCCCGGCCCTATCCGTACCGGATCGACCCCTCGTCTACCGTCGAGCAGGTCGTCAGGCTCGAGATCCTGTCGCGGGCGACAGCGGCCGTGCACGTGCGGGGCGACGGGCCGGCCGTCCAGAAGACAGCACCCTTCCCCGTCCTCGGCACCAGTTTGCCGCCCGGCCCTATCGCACCCGCGCAGGCCGATGCCATCCGTGCGCTCGGCCTCGGCTTCACCGCGATCGAGATCGACCCGTCCGAACCAGCCTGGCTGGAGGATGCGCGCACGAAGGTGTCGGCCGTGCCGGGTCCGCTGCGCATCGATATCAGGGGCGGCGCTGCGGCCGGCATCCGCGCAATCCTGGAAGCCCTCGCACCGATCGTGATCGACCGGCCCGCGATCGGCGTTTCGCTGTGGGACGCCGACGATGCGGCCGTCGCGGCGGCCCGGGAGATCTTGCCCGGCACAGTCATCGGCGCGGGTACGGGAGCCTTCTTCACCGAGCTCAACCGGATGACCCGATGGCCGGCGGCAGACTATCTGGCCTGGACGTCCAATCCGACAGTGCACGGATCGGACGACGACACCATTGGCGAGACAACCGAGCCGCTGGAGGAGATCCTGGCCTCCGCCAAGGCCAAGCTTCCGGTCCGGCGGCTTCAAATCGGTCCGATGACGCTGGGCCTCCGCTACAATCCGAATGCCACCTCGCCCGAAGGCCGCCGTCGATCGGCCGCGCCGGATCCACGGCAAGGACAGGTCATCGCCGCCGCCTGGCTGGCCGGCACCGTCGCGGGCTTCCTGGATCCCGACGTCGAGACATTGGCCTTCTTCGAGCCCTCGGGCCCGAAAGGATTGATCACGGATAGCGGCGCCTGGACGCCGGCGGCGCATCTCCTGGCCCGTCTCTCTCGTTGTGCCGGCCAGCCAGCCTCGGCGCTGCGCTGGACCGGCCGCCCACGCCTGCGCGGCCTTCTGATCGAGATGATCGACCACCACGCGCTCTGCATCGCCCATCTGCGGAACGAACGGGTCGCCTTGGCTCTGCCCGAGGGACCCTGGCAGGGTGCCGAGATGCTGACGCCGGATGGCTTCGTCGAGCGTCCAGTCGAGGGATTCGACATGGGCCCCTTCGCGATCTGCTGGCTGCTCCGCCCCAAGTGACGGATCGGGGGGCACTCCCCTGGAGGCTGGGGTCCGGCTTGAACCCCGGAATAGATCGAGGCGCAACACACGCTTGCCACGGCCGAATGGCGATGGCGGTCAATGTCATAGCCCGTTCAGATTCAGAATGAGCAAATGTCCGTGACCGACCAAAGGCGCGGTAAGCAGCCTGCCTGCGCACAGCACATTTCCGGCGATCCGGGCGAACCCTAAGATGGAAACGGCGACGAGCAGACGCGCAAGGACATCGCGATCCGCGAGCACCTCGCCTGGATGCTCACGCCCCGGCCGACAATCTGATCACGTTCCAGGACGCAGGCCCGAGGGTCGCGGAGATTCGCCCATCACCGACGCGCACGCCAGTCAATGTGCGGGGCCGAACTCGGTCCGGCGTCTCCCTGGTGTTGGTCGCCGAGAGATCGTCGTCCCGCATCTCCAGCGCTTCGCCAAGGTCCAGAGCGCCGAAGCCGTGCACGTCGATCTCGATCGACGCCGACTGATCGAGATGGCGGTTGAGCAGGAACAGCGTCACCGTCCGGCCTGCCTCGTCGTGAACGGCGGCGAACTTGACATAAGGCACGGCCGGCAGCGGGAAGGCCAGGTCGGCCGAGCCGCGGGGGTCGTGATAAGTCGCGGCGTAGGTCGGCGAGGCTACCTGTGCCCGCAGGACCCGGCCTCGGCCGAAATTGCTGAAATGGGCGAAGGGGTGGAAGATCGTCTGCCGCCAGGCCGGGCCACCGGTTTCCGTCATGATCGGCGCGATCGCGTTCACCAGCTGCGCCAGACAGGCGCAGCGGACGCGGTCGGCATGGTTGAGCAGCGAGATGCAGGCCCCGCCGAAGGCCAGGGCATCCTTCATGTTATAGATTTCCTCGAGGATCTCCGGCGCCACCGGCCAGCCGAGCTTGGTGCGGCCTTCGCTGCGGCGGCGGGTGCGGTACCAGACGTTCCATTCGTCGAAGCTGAGCATGATGCGCTTGGACGACCGCCGGCGTGCCGCCACCGCATCGACGAGGGCGACGACCTCGTCGATGAAGGAGTCCATCAGGTCCGGGCTGGCGAGGAAGGCCTCCGTGTCACCGGCATAGTCGTTGAGATAGGTGTGCAGCGAGATGAACTCGACATGCTCGAAGGTGTGCTCCAGCACCGTGTCCTCCCAGGCGCCGAAGGTTGGCATGGTGCGGCCGGAGGACCCGCAGGCCGCGAGCTCGATCGACGGGTCGACCCATTTCATCATCTTGGCCGCCTCGGTAGCCTTGCGTCCGTACTCCTCGGCGGTCTTCGTCTCCATCTGCCACGGACCGTCCATCTCGTTGCCGAGGCACCAGAACTTGATGCCGTGCGGCTCCGGCCACCCGTGCGCGCGGCGAAGGTCCGAAAGCTCGGTATCGCCGGGGAAGTTGCAGTATTCGACGAGCCGCCGCGCGGCATCGCCGTCACGCGTGCCGAGATTGACCGCGAGCATCGGCTCGATGCCGGCCGCCCGGCACCAGTCGATGAACTCGTTGGTGCCGAAGGCGTTGGTTTCCTTCGACATCCAGGCGAGGTCGAGCCGGCGTGGACGCTTGTCGACCGGCCCGACGCCGTCCTCCCAGTCGTAGCCGGAGACGAAGTTGCCGCCCGGATAGCGCATGATGGTCGGCGCCAGCTCGCGCACCAGCTTGAGCACGTCGCCGCGGAATCCCTTGCCGTCGGCGGTCGGATGTCCCGGCTCATAGAGACCGCCATAGACGCAGCGCCCGAGATGCTCGACGAAGGCGCCGAACAGACGAGGGTCGGTCTCGCCGATGGCAAAGGTGCGGTCGATGGAAACCTTGACGGTCTGCATGGGAAGCTCCGGGAGAGACGGGAAAACGGTCAGGCCGCCGGCTGGGGCCAGGGTTCGGCGGGATGCTCATCCCGCCAGGCATTGCCGATGGGCAGGACCGCCTGCAGCAATCGGATGGAATAGGGATGGCTCGGGGCGTCGAGCACGGCGCGGGCCGGGCCGCTCTCCACCACCTTCCCCTTCTCCATGATGATCAGGCGGTCGCTGATGGTGTAGGCGGTGGCGAGGTCGTGAGTGATGTAGATGATCGAGACGCCGAACTCGTCGCGCAGCGCCCTGAACATGTTGACGATGGTCATGCGCAGCGACGCGTCGATCATCGAGACCGGCTCGTCCGCCACCACCAGCGCCGGCTCGGGCACCAGCGCTCGGGCGATCGCGACGCGCTGCAGTTGCCCGCCGGACATCTCGTGCGGGAAGCGGCCGCGGACCTCGGCCAGCGAGAGCCCGACCTTGCGCAGCGCTGCGTCGGCCCGGGCCTCGGCCTCGTCGCGCGTCCGGGCACCGCAGAAGCGGCGTGCTGCCATGTACAAATAGCGGTCGAGCCGCTTCAACGGGTTGAACGCCTCGAAGGGGTTCTGGAACACCGGCTGCACATCGGCCATGAAGGCCAGCCGGTCGCGACGGTTGCGGATCGCCGCGAGATCACGGCCGCGAAACAGGATCGCCCCATCACTCGGCGACACGCTGTTCAGGATCATCCGCGCCAGCGTCGACTTGCCCGACCCGGACTCGCCGATGATCGTGAAGATCTCCGGCCGTTCCATGGCCAGGGCGAAATCGACCCGGTCGACGGCCTGCACGACATGGCGCCCGAACATCCCTCCGGACTTGAAGGTCTTGCTGACCTGCCGGATCTCCAGAAGGGTGGTCATGACAAAGCCGCCCCGGTCGCCCTGGCTTTGGCGACATGGCAGGCGACGCGATGCCCCGGCTCGAGCTCCTCCAGCACCGGCGCCAGCTCGCGGCAGCGCCCCACCGCCAGCGGACAGCGGGGATGGAAGCGGCAGCCGGACGGCGGGTCGGCAAGGTTCGGCGGTGCCCCCGGCAGACCGGTCTTCCTGGCATCGTCGCCGAGCCGGGGCAGGCTCGATATGAGATGCGCCGTGTAGGGGTGGAGCGGACGCTGGAAGATCTGGGCGGTCGGCCCCTCCTCCACCAGCCTGCCGGCATACATGATGCCGAGCCGGTCGGTGAGGTTGGCATGCACCGCCATATCGTGGGTGACGAACAGGATCGACGAGCCCATCTCCTGCTGGACCTCGCGCAGCATGGCCAGCACGCCCTTCTGCACGATGACGTCCAGCGCGGTGGTCGGTTCGTCGGCGATGATGAATTCCGGCCGGCAGATTGTGGCGAGCGCGATGGTCAGGCGCTGGCGCATGCCGCCCGACATCTCGTGCGGATAGGCGTCGAGCACCTTCGGGTCGAGGGACAGCCGCCGCAGATGGGCCGAGACCGCGGCGAAGAAGTCCTGCCGGGTGCCGCCGAGATGTCCGGCGGCGAAGTCGACGAAGCTGTGCCGGATCCGTCGCACCGGATTAAGCACATTCATCGAGCCCTGGCTGACATAGGACAGCCGGCTCCAGCGGATCGCGTCGAGCTGGGCCGGGGACAGCGCATAGACATCCCGGCGGCCGTCCTTGAAGTCGAAGGCGACGGAGCCGCCGACGACGTTCAGCGGCGGGCGGATCGCGCGGGCGATGGTCTTGATCAGCGTGGTCTTGCCGGAGCTGGATTCCCCCGCCAGGCCGTAGATCTCGTTGCGGCGGATGGCGAAGGTGACGTCGTCGACGGCACGCACCTCCCGGGTCACGCCGAAGAACCGCATCTGGTAGTAGGCCTTGAGGCCCGAGACCTGGAGCAGCGGTGCGAGGCTCATGCGCCGCCCCCCATGCGCGCGAGGCGGCTGCGCGGATCGATGTATTCGTTCATCGAGATCGCGAGCAGGAACAGCCCGACGAACAGCATGACCACGAGGGCAACCGGAAAGGCGATCCACCACCACACGCCAGCGACGAGCGCCGTGTGCTGGTTGGCCCAGTAGATCATGCCGCCCACGGTCGGGGTGTTGATGTCGGTGAAGCCGAGCACCGACAGCGTCACCTCGATGCCGATCGACCAGTTGATGTTGTTCATGGTCGTCGAGAACACGATCGGCAGGACGAAGGGCAGGTGTTCCTGCACCAGGATCCGGCCGGTGCTCGCGCCCGAGAAATAGGCCTGGTTGGTGAATTCGCGGGTCCGCAGGCTCATCGCCATGGCGCGGATCAGCCGCGCGTCATAGGCCCAGCCGAGCGCTGCGGTGATCAGCGCGAGCATGGCCCAGCTCATCGCGTCGCGCATGATGAAGTAGAACAGGACGAGGATCGGGAAGAGCGGGATGACGACGAAGGTGTCGTTGATCGACATCAGCACCCGGTCGATCCATCCGCCCTTGTAACCGGCGACGAGCCCGACCATGAGCGCGATGAGCCGGCTGAGCACCGCAACCACGATGCCGAAGGTGAGCGTGTTGCGGATCGCGAGGGTGAGCTGCCAGAACACGTCCTGCCCCCGCGAGGTCGTGCCGAAGAAGTAGTCCCATGATGGGGGCACGTCCGGCGCCACCACATAGACGTCGAGCGGCGGGTATGGCGACACGAAGGACAGCAGCGCCATCGCCACCACGAGCCCCACCAGGATGAGGCCCGCGGCGAATTCGAGATTGTAGCGGACGAGGTCCCGGAGGATGGCGAGGACCTGCATCAGCGGACCTCCACGCGCGGATCGATCAGCGGAAACAGCAGGTCGATCACCAGGACCGCGGCCGAGACCGCGATGATCGAGACCGAGGTGATGCCGAGCACCAGGCTGTAGTCGCCGGCATGCACCCCGCTGATCAGCAGCGAGCCGAGGCCGGGATAGCCGAACACCTGCTCGGTGATGATGGCGCCGTTGAAGATCGCGCCGAGCTGGAGCGCGAGGCCGGTGACCTGCGGCCCCAGCGCGTTGCGCATGACATAGGAGCGGAGGATCCGCCGCCGGCCGACGCCGGCCAGTTCGGCATAGGTGACATAGTCCTCGGTCACGATGTTGGACACCAGGGCCCGCATGCCCATGAACCAGCCGCCGATGCCGACCGCCATCAGCGACAGGCTGGGCAGGATGGAGTGCAGCAGCACGTCGAGGGCGAAGCCGAAGCTGTCCTCGCGATTGACGTTCATGCTGGCGCCGCCGCTGATCGGCAGCACCGGCCAGACGAAGCCGAACACGATCAGGAGGACGAAGGCGACGATGTAGTACGGGATCGGATGGACCCCCATCGACACGATCCCGGCCAGCTTCAGCAGGCGGTTCCGCCGGTAGTAGCCGGCGAGCCCGCCGATGAGGTTGCCGATGATCCAGGTCATGAGGGTGGAGGCGAGAAGCAACCCGACTGTCCAGGGCATCGCCCGCCAGATCAGGGTGGAGACCGGGGTCGGAAAGGCGGACAGCGACGGGCCGAAATCGCCGACGACGACCCGCCGCCAGAACGACAGATACTGCTCGACCGGCGATCCCTCGAGACCATAGAGCTCGCGCAGCGACGCCCGCATCATCTCGACCGCCTCGGGGCTGGTGACACCGAAGGAGGTCGCCGCGGTCACGCTCTGCTCGACCGGATCGATCGGCGTCGCATGCGTGATCACATAGGTGATGTTCACGCCGATGAAGACGACCACCGCGAATTGCAGCAGCCGCTTGGCGAGATAGGCGAGAAAGGGCTTCATATGTCTCCGACCCTCGGGTTGCCCGCGGCGCCCGGACCCTCCGGGCACCGCGGGGCTTTCACAGGGATCAGGGCTGGGTCGGCTTGAGGCGCACCATCATCAGGCGCGAATTGCCCCAGTTCGGCACCGGATCGGTGTAGGGGTCCTCGGCCGTCGGATAGCCGGTCCAGTAGGTCTCGTCCATGGCCGTGAAGACGTTGTAGGCCATCAGCGGGATGATCGGCATCTCGCGGACCATGAACTTGGCGTAGTCGCGCCCGAGCTCGACCGTCTTCGGGTCCTCGAAGGACACGGTCCGGATCTGCTCGATCAGCTTGTCGAGCTCCGGGCTCGTCAGGCGCTGCCAGTTGCGCGGCGACTGCGTCTTGCCGGCCGGCGCCACGAACTGGGAGTGCCAGCTGTCGAGGAAGAAGGCGAGATCGGGGTGGCCGCCATAGGTCTCGACACTCCAGCCGATGAAAGTGTCGAAATCGCCGGCGCCGCGCCGGTCCAGCATGTTCGTGCCCTGCGCCACGTCGATCTTGGCGTCGATGCCGAACTGACGCCATTGCTGGGCGATCATCGTGCCGGCCCGGGTCATCACCGGCCGGGAGTCGCCCTCGACCATGATCTTGATCGCAAAAGGCTTTCCGTCCGGCGTGTACCAGGCGTCACCGCGCTTGGAATAGCCCGCCCGCTCGAGCAGCTCGGCGGCTGCCGTGGGGTTGGGCTTCCACCAGCCATAGCCGAAGGAGCGCGCGATCTCGGCAGGGTCGGTCGGGATCTGGTCCCCCATGGACGGCCGCAGCATCGTCGCGATCTGCTGACCCATGGTCGGGTCGTACGGCTTGATCTTCTCCTTGCCGGTGTCCAGCTCGAAACCGGCCAGCCAGTCCTGCATCGGCTTGTGGTAGTCGTCCGGATGGGTGCCGGTCGGCGGGATGGCGATGGCCGAGATCGTCGCGGCGCCGCGATACGAGGCCATCGCGACGGCCCGGATGTCGATCAGCAGGGCCAGCGCCCAGCGCACGTCATGATTCTGGAAAGTCGGGTTCTGCAGATTGAAGATCACGGCCGGCAAGGTCGGATCGGGGTGGCCGAAGGGGAAGCCCTTGAACCAGGTCTTCAGCGACTTCGACTGCTTGGCCAGGGTGAACATCCCTTCCGGCGCGACGTCGTGGATGACGTCGAGGTCGTGGTTGAGCTGGGCGATGACGCGCTTGTCCGGCGGGCCTGGGTCGACATAGGCGACGTATTTCGGTCCCGGCTCGCCATAGCGGCCGAGCGTGGTGCGCTGCCAGTCATCCCGTCGTTGCCACAGGAACCATTTGCCGTCCGGGTCGTAGCTGTTGAGCGTGTAGGCACCAAGCGAGACCGGCTTGTTGAAGTCGAACCGCAGCGGATCGGGCGCCTTCTCGAAGATGTGCTTCGGCATCATCCAGATGGCGTTGAAGCGCACGGTAAACAACGCATGGAAGCGCGAATTCGGCTTCTTCAGCTTGAACACCACCGTCTGGGCATCGACCTTCTGCACGCTGTCGACATTGAGCGAGAGCAGGGCGCTCCAGCGCATCCCTGGAGTCTTGATCTGCGTCTCGACGGTGTAGACGAGATCATCGGCCGTGAACTCGACACCGTCGCTCCAGAAGATCCCGGGCCGGAGCTTCACGGTCATCTCGGTGAAGTCGGCATTGTAGATCGGCTTCTCGGCCGCCAGCGAGTTCTGCCAGGACCCGTCCAGCCCCCGCTCCGGATCGATGTACCAGAGCGTGTCGAGGGCCAATTGGTGCAGGCCGGTATACTGCCCACCGGCATTGATGGCCCAGATGTTGAACCAGCCGGGGTTCTTGATGGTCCCTTCGGGATTTTCGAGGATCAGCGTCTCACGGCGCGGCAGGTCGGAGATCGTGCCCTGGGCGGATGACGCGGCCGTGCTTGCGATGAGGCTCGCCAAGGCGAGCATGAGCAACCTGATGACGCGCATAGGCTCTCCCTTTCTGACCGGTTCTGCGGCCGGTTCGGCAGGGAGTGAAGCTCCATTCGCATGGGCTCGTCAATGATTTTGATATATATCAGTTTTGTTAATATAGAATTTGAGATCATATGGTGTCGCCGCTCTCTGAAGGATTGATCGTGCGATGGATGTCCCACAGCGACGACTGCTGACATTGACGGCCAGCGAAGGCAGTGAGGCGCTGGAGGCGCTCTCCTCTCCTGCCAGGCTGGCCATGCTCAGGCTGCTCCGGCAGCGCGGCCCCCTGAACGTCAACCAGATCAGCGCCGAGCTGGACCTGCCGCAGTCCACGGTCGCGATCAACGTGCAGAAGCTGGAGCGGGCGGAGTTGATCCGCACCGAGACCGTGAAGGCGAGCAAGGGACAGCAGAAGGTCTGCTCGGCCCTGTATGACGAGATCACGATCCGGCTCGATGATCCGGACGCCCTGCAGGACGACCGGATCATCGAGGTCGCGATGCCGATCGGCCTTTACACGACCTGCGAGGTCAGCGCGCCCTGCGGGCTGTGCTCGACGGACGGCGTGCTGGGCCTGCTCGACGTCCCTGATCATTTCCTCGATCCGAACCGGATGAAGGCGTCGCTGATCTGGTTCGGCCGCGGCTTCGTCGAATACAAATTCCCCAACAACGCCAAGGTGGTCGGAAAGGCGATCGAGCAGCTCGAAGTCACGATGGAGCTGTCGTCGGAGGTGCCGGGCACCAACAGCGACTGGCCATCGGACATCACGCTGTGGATCAACCATGTCGCCGTCGCGACCTGGACATCGCCCGGCGACTACGGCGATATCCGCGGCCGCTATACGCCGCGGTGGTGGAAGCTCGCCGGATCGCAATACGGCAAGCTGGTCACGTGGCGTGTCACCGATGAAGGGGCTTTCGTCGACGGCAGCCGCGCCTCCCCCGTGACGCTGGAGCAGCTCCGGTTGAACGACCATCACGCGATCCGCCTCCGGGTCGGCATCGATGAGAATGCCGAGCATCCGGGCGGCCTCAACATCTTCGGCCGGGGCTTCGGCAACCACGACCAGGACATCGTCATGCGCCTGCGCCTGCGAGCCTGACCACCAGTCGACGAGGAGAAGACCATGACCAATCTAAACAGCACCGTTGCGGTCGTCACCGGCGCGGGCCGCGGGATCGGACGCGAGATCGCCCTGCATCAGGCGCGGGCCGGCGCCCGGGTCGCGGTCCTGGCGCGCACGCCGCACGAGATCGAGCAGACCCGATCGATGATCGCCGACGAGGGCGGGCGGGCCGTCGCGCTGCCGATCGATCTGGTCGACGGGCCGGCCGTGGCCCGCGCCTTCGATCATATCGTCGAAGAACTCGGGCCGATCGACACGCTGGTGAACAATCACGGATCGTTCCGGGCTTTCGGCCCGATCTGGGACTGCGATCCCGACCTCTGGTGGGGCGACGTCGAGATCAATCTGCGCGGCACCTTCCACACCAGCCGGGCCGCAGCGCCGCGGATGCTGGCGCGCGGGAAAGGACGGATCGTCAACCTGGTGGGCGGCGGGACCGGAGGCAGCTTTCCCCACGGCTCCGGCTATGCCGCCAGCAAGGCCGCGGTGATGCGCTTCACCGAATGCCTCAACGACACGACCAAGTCCGGCGGCGTCCTGGCCTTCGCGGTCGATCCCGGCCTGGTCCGGACCGCAATGACCGAATTGCAGCTCAACTCCGACGCCGGCAGGACCCATCTCCCCGGCATCAGGCAGCTGTTCGAGGACGGTGTGGATATCCCGCCGACACGCGCCGCGGCGCTGATCGCCGATATCGCCGGGGGCCGGTTCGACCCGCTCGCCGGACGGATGCTGCGCGGCGCCGAGGACCGCGATGCGCTCGAGCGCGAGATGCAGGCCATCGTCGCGAAGGACGGCCGCGCCCTGCGCCTGACCGGGGTCGACGCCACGAGCCTGTGAGCGAGCGGCAGCCCAACGAGGTGGCGATCCGCGAGCACCTCGCCTCTATCGAGGCCCTGCTCAGCCGAGACGCGGACAGGGTCGAAGCCGCCTGCCGGGTGCGTCTGGCCTCGGCGAAGGAGACCCTGATCCGCTCGACTTCGGAGTGATCGCCCGCCGGACACGTTGCAGATGCGTCGCGCTCAGCTCTTCACCGCCCCGGCGGTCAGGCCCCGGACCATGGCCCGCTGGACGATCGCGAACAGCACGACGACCGGCACGATGCTGATGATGCCCCCCGCCGAGAGTGCCCCCCAGGGCAGCTGGAATTCCCCGACCATGAGCTGCAGCCCGACCGGCCAGGTGCGCGACCCGGTGCTGGTCGTCAGCATCAGCGCGAACAGGAACTCGTTCCAGGCCCCGATCGCCACGAAGACCGCGGTGGCGACGAGCCCGCCGGCCACGAGCGGCAGGACGATGCGCAGCATCGCGCCGATGCGCGAGGCGCCGTCGATCCGGGCGGCGTCCTCCAGCTCCGACGGCACCGCATCGAAGAATCCCTTCATCATCCAGATGAAGACCGGCAGCAGGAAGGTGGTATAGGCCAGGGCCAGCCCGAGGCGGCTGTCGAGCAGGCCGACGTTCCGCATCAGGATGAACAGCGGCACGATGATCATCACCGCCGGAAACATCCGCACCACCAGGTAGAACAGCATCAGCTCGCGCCGGCCGCGGAAGCGGTATCGGGCGACGGCGTAGGAGGCGAGCGTGCCGATCACGACGCAGATCACCACGGTCGTCAGCGTCACGACGGCGCTGTTGGCGATCAGCGTCGGAAAGTTGGACCGCGTCCAGATCGCGACATAGTTCTCGAACGTCACCCGGTCCGGGATGTACTGGATCGCCGCGGTGACGATGTCCGATTCCGGCTTGAGGGAGGTGAGGAACGCCCAGAGCACCGGAAACATGGCGAAGGCCACGATCGACAGGGCGGCGGCGTAGCAGAGCAGGACATGGAGCCGGCGCCGGGCGGAACGGCTGCGAAGCATCAGTCCCTCATCGTGTTGGAGAGCTTCACATAGGCGTAGCTGAACACCATCAGCAGCAGGAACATGACCACCGACAGCGCGCTGGCGTAGCCGAAGTTGAATTCCTTGTTCGCCTTGAGGAAGGCATAGAGCGACAGCACCTGGGTCGAGCGGCCCGGCCCGCCGCCGGTCAGGATCAGCAGGATGTCGGGCGAGTTCACCAGGCTGATGACGCGCAGCACGACGGTCGCCACGATCACGACCCGGAGCTGTGGCAGGGTTATATGGACGAACTGGCGCCATAGCCCGGCGCCATCGGTCGCCGCCGCCTCGTAGAGATCGCCGGGAATCCCCTTCAGGGCCGCCAGCAGCAGCAGCGCGAAGAACGGAAAGCCGTGCCAGACCTCCACCACCATGGCGGCGAGCATCGCCGTGTCCGGGTCCGCGAACCACGCCTTGTAGCTGCCGAGGATGCCGATGCGCACCAGCATGTCGTTCAGCACGCCGAGGCGCGGATCCAGCATCAGCGCCCACATATGGCCGGCGACGACGTTGGGCAGGAACCATGGCAGCAGCACCAGGATCCCGAGCACGCGGAAGCCCGGCAGGCTGGTGTTGAGCACGAGCGCCGTGAGCAGCCCCAGCAGAAGCTCGCCGGCCGCCGCCCCCGCGACCCATACGACGGTGTTCTTCAACGACAGCCAGAAGACCGGATCATTGGCCAGCGCAAGATAGTGCTTGAGGCCGACGAAGCCGGTTCCGAGGTCGACGCGGTTCAGCCTCATCTCACGGACGCTGAGCACCATGCCCCACAGCGTGGGGTACAGCACGACCGCCAGGATCAGCACCAGGCTGGGCAGCAGCAGGTAATAGGCCCAGCGCCGGCTCTCCGACAGGCGCCCGAACCGGCCGAGCCGGCGGGACGACGCCGGCGCCGAGGGCAGGCCCAGCGCCGTCATGCCCGCGCCACGGCCGTGGCCTCGATCCGCTCCCAGTCGAAGTCGAAGCCGATCCCCGGAGCCTCGGAGACCGTGAGCACGCCGCCCTCGATCGACAGGGGCCCGAGGCCGCCCAGGCCGGCGATCTGCTCGCTCGAGATGACGAGCTGCTCGTAATAGTCGTTGTTGCGGATGGCAGCGCAGAGCTGGGCGTTGGCCAGGCCCATCCCGTGCACCTGCGCCCGCATGCCATGGGCCTCCGCCAGATGAGCAATCTTGACCGCGCCGGTCAGGCCGCCTTTGTAGAAGGTGCTGGTCCGCGCCATGTCGAGCGCGCCGGCCTGGATCCAGCTGGCCATGTTCCAATGGCAGCCATCCGAGGTCTCCGCCGCCAGGACCGGGATGTCGAGCGCGTCGCAGAGCTTGCGGTACGATCCCAGCTCGAATTCCCGCATCGGCTCCTCGTACCAGAGGAAGCCTTCCGACTCGAGCACCCGGCCGAACCACAGGGCGGTGACGTAGTCCCAGCCGGCCGAGCCGTCGAACATTAGGTCCGCGTCGGGTCCGGCCCAGCGCCGGAGGTTGCGGGACAGCACCGCATCCGCCTTCGCGTCGCCCCAGGCGTGCAGCTTGAAGGCGGTGAAGCCCGCGTCGATGCACTCCTTGATGTGCCGCTCGTATTCGCCCATCGAATCCCAGGTGACCGTGGAGGCATAGGCCGGCACCCGGCGGTCATGGCCGCCGAGCAGCTGGTGCAGCGGCATCCCGGCGGCCTTGGCCTTGATGTCCCAGGCGAGCAGGTCGACGATGCCGAGATGCGGCATCGGGATCTCCTCGATCCGGTCGATCTCCCAGATCAGCGTCCACAGCCGTTCGGTCAGGAGCGGGTTCTCGCCGATGAGGCGCTTCAGCCGCCGGTCGACGAGGCTCATCGCGCCCCAGGCGTTCGCCAGCTCGATCGCACCTGTGATGCCGACGTCGGTGTCCATGCGGATCACGGCCTTCAGCGGCCTCCGGTCCGCCGGGGTGCCGTCGCCGGATCCGGCCAGCCCCTGGCGCCAGCGATAGGGATGGGCCGGGTGCTCGGCCTCGACCACCCAGCAGCGGATGTCCTCGATGCGCATGCCGTGCCTCCCTCGAAGGTTGGGGCGTAAAGCGGTGCTGCGGGACGGCTGCCGCCCCTGCCCCGCCCGCTATTGCAGGGCCGCCTCGAGGCCGGCCATCAGGGCATCGACGCAGGCTTCCGGCGTGCTCCGGCCGACCAGCACTTTCTGAAATTCGGGGAGCACGACGTTGTCGTTCCATCCCGCCGACCCGATGAATTTCGGCGGCAGACGGCCGAATTTGGTGGTCTCGACCGCAGCGCCGTACAGCGGATTGCCGGTGATGCGGCGGTCCGATGCCGTCTGCGGCGAGGCCGGGAAGTACCCGGTCTGCTCCAGGAACGCGATCGCCGCATCCGGCTCCGCCCAGAAGGCGAGCCAAGCCCAGGCGGCGTCGGCATTGGCGTCCGACATCAGTCCGTTGAACAGATAGGTCAGCCGCGCGATGTGGGCGGCGGGGCCGGCCGGGCGCACCGCGGTCATGAACTGGCCCGGCTTCATCGCGCCGGAGATCTCCGCCAGCGATCCGGTGTGGTGCCAGACCATGGCGGTCTGGCCCGTCTTGAACGCCTCCATGATCTGCCGGTAGCTGTCATTGGGGGCACTGGGCGGGCAGGCCTTGTGCTGCGTGAACAGCTCCGACAGGAAGGTGACCGCCTCGACCGCCTTGGGCTTGTCCATCGCCGGCTTGCCGTCGACCACGATCGGCGAGCCGAAGCCCTCGATCATGTCGACCACGTACTGGTAGCCGCCGGCCCCGCCGCGCAGGCCGAAGCCATAGCGCCCCTTCGCCGGATCGGTCAGCTTGATCGCAGCCTCCTGGAACTCGGCCATGGTCTTCGGCGGCCCGCTGATGCCGGCCTCGTCGAACCAGTCCTTCCGGTAGTACATCCAGTCGACGAAGGTGAAGGCCGGGACGCCGTAGATCTTGCCGCCGACGCTCGCGCCGGTCCACCGGTCCTCCGGAAATGCCGCCGCCTTGTGCCAGCCCTTGATCCGGTCGGTGATGTCGACCAGCCCGCCCATCCCGACCATGTCGTTGACCCGCTCGGCGATCACCATCGCCGTGTCGGGCTTCGATCCCGACACCACTGCCGCGGTGATCTTCGACATGTATTCCGGGTTCGGTATGTTCTCCTGGGTCAGCGAGATGCCGGGATAGCGCTGCCGGAACAGCGCCATCACCGCCTCCAGCCCCTTGAACTCGCTCTCGCTGGTCAGGTGGTGCCAGTAGTTGATGCGGCCTTCCGCCGCCGCATGAGCGAGGCGCGGCGCGAGCGCCAGGACCGGGACGGCTGCGGCCGTTCGCAGCAATGTGCGCCGATCGACGAGCATGACATGTCCTCCCTGCTTTGCGTTCTTGGGTCTGTTCAGGACGAGAGCCGGATCGGCGTCGATGCCGGGGCCGGCGGCAGCTCCTCCGGGCGCAGCACCGCCGGCGCCGCTCCGGCCCGGGCCTCGGCGGACAGCACCAGGCCATGGCCCGGCCGGTCCGGTGCGTAGGCATAGCCGTCGCGCATGGCGATCGGCTCCTCGACCAGGTGGTTGTAGTTCTGGAACGAGTATTCCAGCCAGTCGGCCTCGGGCAGCGCGGCGGCCAGATGGACCCCGATCTCCAGCGACGTGTTGCCGAGCGTCACCGGGACGCCGTGCTCCGCCGCCAGCCAGCCCGCCTTCAACACGTCGCCGATATGGCCGTGGACGTTGAGAAGGTCGGCGCCGCGGCCCTCCAGCAGCCGGCGCTTGCCGCGCAGGTCGAGATACTCGCCGGAATTGACCAGGACATGCGGCGCGGCCAGGCGGATCTCCCGCAGGCCGTCGACATCGTCGCGCAGGCAGGGATCCTCGACCCAGAGGATGTCGAAGCCTGCGCGCCGGAACTGATCGAGCCGCCGGATCGCCTCCTTCGGCGACCAGGCCTCGTTGGCATCGATCATGACCGGCCCGTGTCCCTTGGCGATTTCGGCCACCAGCGCCAGGCGCCGGAGATCCCATTCGATGTCGGGATGGCCGACCTTGATCTTGAAGCCGCGATAGCCCTGGTCCCGCGCCTGGCGGAACAGGGACGCGTAGTCGTCGTCGCTCAGGTGGAAATCGAGGCCGCTGGCATAGACCCGCACCCTGGGATCGCTGCCGCCGAGATAGCGGTAGAGCGGCAGGCCGGCCTCCCGGGCCGCAAGGTCCCATAGCGCCTGGGCCACAGCCTCTTCGAAGCCGAGCGACGTCCGGCGGCTATTGCCGCCGCGGGGCCGGGTGACGCGGTGGATCAGCCCAGCCGGCGCCTGCCCCGCCAGGCCGGGCCACGCCTCTTCGGCGAAGATCCGCTCGATCTCGGCCAGCGCCGGCAGCGGATGGAAAAGGCTGTGGAAGAAGCCCGTCCCGGTGTGCCCGTCGTCGGTGTGCAGCTCGACCACGCCGATATGTGCCTGGGCGATGCGGACCTGGCTGTCCCCGATCACCCGGTCGCGGGCGAACTGGAAGCGGGTCAGGGTGAAATCGGTCAGCCGCATCCCGGGCTCCTCCATCCGCCGCCTTGCGTGACGGCTATTGATATATCAACTCAGGTAACAGATATTTCTGCAGGCGGCAATTGGATCGTCAGGCATATGAGCAGCACACCGAGACGGTCATCCGACGAACACCCGTCGACCCTGCGCGCCGAAGCCGCGCCGAATCTCAGCCGCATTGCCTATGAACGGTTCAAGGAAGCCTTGTTCGACCGCAGGCTGGAGCCCGGCGCCTTCATGTCACAGGCGGAGCTGGTCGAGATCGTCGGCTCGCCGCTAGGTCCCCTGCGGGAAGCGCTGCAGGTGCTGCAGGCGGAAGGGCTGGTGACAATCCGGGCACGAGCGGGGATCGAGATCGCCAAGCCGGACCTGGCCCTCGTGCGCAACTCCTACCAGTTGCGCCTCTTCCTCGAGACTCCCGCCATCCGGCATTTCGCTGAGACGGCGCCGCGCGACCGGATCGAAGCCATGATCGCGCAGCATCGCGAGGTCGTCGGCTGGGTCGATGGCGCCGATTTCGACCGAGATCTGGCACGCCGGATCGAGGAGGTCGACGCCAGCCTCCATCTCGGCGCGATCGATGCGCTCGACAACCCCCTCCTCCGCAAGGCGTTCCTGCAGACGCAGGACTACATCCGGCTGATCCGGCTGGATCACCACTACGCCTACTCCGCAGCGAAGGTGCGGCGGACGATGGCTGAACATCTGGAGATCTTCAAGGCCTGCCTGGCCAGGGATCCGGACACTGCCGAGTTGGCGCTCAGGGCCCACCTGACGCAGGCGATCCAGCGGGCGATGGGTCTCTAGCCTCTGTGGACCGTTATCTGAGCCATAGGACGATCGCGGCCAGGGTGACGACGGCGAGGCAATTTCCGGCGTCTTCTCGATGCGTGTGGCGATGCGTCGGAACTGTGCGCCGCAACACGCTTCCAGTTGCTTCCCCCCTGCTTCCCCGCTTCGTGAAGCGAGGCCGGGGAAGCAGAAAGCGCCCCTGCGGGCGCCTGCTAAGTATCTGATTTTCCTGGAAGAAACTGGAGCGGGCGAAGGGATTCGAACCCTCGACCCCAACCTTGGCAAGGTTGTGCTCTACCCCTGAGCTACGCCCGCTCTGGCGCCGCGGCGCCGCAGCGCCGTCGAGGTGGCGGGTTATATCCGATGCCGCGGGATTTGCAAGCACCTAAATGCGGAAATTTTGCGCGCTCGACCGAGGTGCCGCCGGACGTCGGCCGGGGCGGGCTTGGAAGCGCGGCCGCAGCCTCGTATAACACCGGGCCATGACCACGCCCGACAGCACCGCCCCCGACTCGCCCCTGCCCGCCGCAGCCCGCCCCTGCGCCACCCCCGCCGACCTGTTCGCGCGGCTGCGCTCGCTCGGCGTCGAGGTCACGACGCATGAGCACGAGGCCGTGTTCACGGTCGAGGAATCGCGGCACCTGCGCGGCCTGCTGCCCGGCTGGCACTCGAAGAACCTGTTCCTGCGCAACAAGAAGGGCCAGGCCTGGCTCGTCGTCTGCGAGGAGGAGCGCCGCGTCGACCTGAAGGCGCTGGGCGAGCTGCTCGGCGCCGGCCGGCTGTCCTTCGGGTCGCCCGACCGGCTGATGGAGGCGCTGGGCGTCACCCCCGGCTCGGTTACGCCCTTCGCCATCATCAATGACGACGCCCGCCAGGTGACCATCGTGCTGGATGCCGACATGATGCGGCACGGCACGCTGCACTTCCATCCGCTGGTCAACACCATGACCACGGCGATCGAGCCGGCCGGCCTGCTCGGCTTCATTGCCAGCTGCGGCCACGAACCCCATATCGTCGATCTCGACTCCGCCACCCTGCCGGCGGAGCCGGCGCCGGCCGGCGGCTGACGCCGCCGCTTGCCGCCGCCGGCCATCGGCACAGATCAATACCAGACCTGGGACAACGCCATGGATGCCCTTCTCAATGCCGCTTCCGGCGGCGCCGCACCGGTGATCAAGGACAGCAACACCGCCGGCTTCCGCGCCGACGTGATCGAGGCCTCGATGGAGGTGCCGATCATCGTCGACTTCTGGGCCACCTGGTGCGGCCCGTGCAAGACGCTGGGGCCGCTCCTGGAGAAGCAGGTCCAGGCCGCCGGCGGCAAGGTCCGGCTGGTCAAGGTCGACATCGACCAGAACCAGGCCCTGGCGGCGCAGCTGCGCATCCAATCGGTGCCGACGGTGTACGCCTTCTACCGGGGCCGGCCGGTCGACGGCTTCATGGGCGCGGTGCCGGAGAGCCAGGTCAAGAGCTTCATCGACAAGCTGGTGCAGCTGGCCGGACATGATTCCCATGACCATGTCGACGAGCTGCTGGCCGAGGCCAAGACCGTGCTCGACAGCGGCAATGTCGAGGAGGCCGCCGGCATCTACCAGCATGTCCTGGCGCATGCCCCGGACAGCGCCGCCGCCGCGGCCGGCCTGGCCCGCTGCCTGATCGCGCTGGGCGAGATCGAGCAGGCCAAGCAGTTCCTGGACAGCCTGACGCCGGAGATGGCACGCCACGCCGACATCGCCGCGGCCAGGACCGCGCTGGAGCTGGCCGAGCAGAGTGCCGTCGCCATCGCCGGCCTGGCCGGGCTGCGCCAGCGGCTGGAGGCGAACCCGAACGACCACGAGGCGCGCTTGGAGCTGTCGACCGCCCTCTACGGCGCCGGCCAGCGCGAGGAGGCGATGGACGAGCTCCTGGAGGCTTTCCGCCGCGACCGCGAATGGAACGAGCAGGCGGCGCGCAAGCAGCTGGTCAAGCTGTTCGAGGCGCTGGGCCCGACCGACCCCCTGACCCTGTCCGGCCGGCGTCGGTTGTCCTCGCTCCTGTTTTCATGAAACCGGGGCCGCGCGCGCCCGGCTTCGAGGACCTCGGCACCGACCTGCCGGTCTTCCCCCTGCCCGGGGTCCTGCTGCTGCCGCGCGGCCTCCTTCCCCTCAACATCTTCGAGCCGCGCTACCTCGCCATGGTCGAGGATGCGCTGGCCGGCGGCCGGCTGATCGGCATGATCCAGCCGCGCCCCGGCAGCTGGGGCGCGGCCCCGCCGCCGCTCTACGCCGTCGGCTGCGCCGGCCGGATCACCAGCTTCGACGAAACCGATGACGGCCGCTACCTGATCACCCTGACGGGGCTGTGCCGATTCCGGGTCGATGAGGAGCTGGAGGAGCGGCGCGGCTATCGACGGGTGCGGCCGGGCTGGACCGGCTTCGCCGCCGACATGGCCGGCCCGACCCCGGCCGAGATCGACCGCGCCGGGCTGGACCATGCCCTGACCGAGTATTTCCGCATCGCCGGCCTGTCCGCCGACTGGGAGGCGATCGGCCAGACCCCGGATGAGCGCCTGGTCACCTCGCTGGCCATGATCTGCCCGTTCGAGCCGCAGGAGAAGCAGGCGCTGCTCGAGGCGAAGGATCTCTGCGAGCGCACCCAAGTCATGCTATCGATCATCCGGATGGCGATCCATGGCGGCCATGCCGGCCGCGTGCGCCACTGACGGCCCCTGTTCCCGGACCCCGCGCCATGACCGATATTCCCGATTCCGGCAGCGCCGCTGCCCCCGTCAGCCCCACTGCGGTCGACCCGCGCCTGCTGGAGATGCTGGTCTGCCCGCTGACCAAATCGCCGCTGCGCTACGACGCCCGCGCGCAGGAGCTGATCTCGGACCAGGCGCGGCTGGCCTATCCGATCCGCGACGGCATCCCGATCATGCTGATCGACGAGGCCCGGCCGCTCGACCCCGACGCGCGGCGCTGATCCCATGTCCGCCATGGGCAGTCCGCCCCTCACCGGCAGCGCCGCCCGGCCGGTCGAGATCCGGCTGAAGCGGGCCGAGCGCGTGCTGGAGCTGCGCTTCGACGACGGGCTGCACGTCACCCTGTCGGCCGAGCTGCTGCGGGTCGAGAGCCCGTCGGCCGAGGTCCAGGGCCACGGCCCGTCGCAGAAGACCATCGTCGGCGGCAAGCGCAACGTCGCCATCACCGCGGTCGAGCCGGTCGGCCATTACGCCATTCGGCTGGTGTTCGATGACGGTCACGACACCGGGCTCTATTCCTGGACCTGGCTGCACGAGCTGGCGACCCGGCAGGACGAGCTGTGGCGCGCCTATCTCGCCGCGCTGGAGGCGCGCGGCCTGTCGCGTGACCGATAAGGCCGACACGCTGCCTGCCGCCACCGCCGCCGCCCTGGCGCGCCTGCGGCGCTGGCTGGGCAACCAGGCGCTGATGGCCGGACCGGTGCAGGACGTCGCCTGCGGCTTCGCCGACGGCCTGCTGGCAGCCGGCATCCCGCTGTGGCGGGCCTATCTCTCGGCCACCACCCTGCATCCGGAGATGGAGGCGTTCGGCCTGACCTGGACCCGCGACGGCGGCCGCGAGCGGGAGGAGTACGGCCACGGCTCCTGGGGCAGGATGTCCAGCCCCAGCCCGATCTACGAGGCGGTGCTGGCCGCGCGGGAGGCCGCCACCGATCCATCCGCCGCCCTGGCCGAGGACATCGTGCGGCTGAGCCGCTACCGGCTGGAGCGTGGCGAGGGGGTGGAGCGCTACCCGATCCTGGCCGAGTTCCGCGATGCCGGCGCCACCGACTATCTCTGCTTCATCCTTCCCTTTGCCTTCGACGGCACGCTGCACCCGCTGCGCACCGGCGCCTCGGTCACGCTGGCGACCGACCGGCCCGGCGGCTTCACCGCGGCGGAGGTGCAGGCGATCGGCGAGCTGATCCCGGGCTTCGGGGCCGCCATCCGCATCGGCATCGACCTCGCCGCCTTCCGCACCGTGCTGGGCACCTATCTTGGCCGCGACGTCGGCCGGCGGGTGCTGCATGGCGAGATCCGCCGCGGCTCGGTCGAGACCATCTCGGCCGCGATCCTGGTCGGCGACCTGCGTGGCTTCACCGCTTTGGCCGACGCCCTGCCGCAGGACCAGCTGGTCAGCATGCTGGACGACTATCTCGACGCGCTGGCGACGCCGGTCGAGGATCGCGGCGGGCAAGTGCTGAAGTTCATGGGCGACGGCCTGCTGGCCACCTTCGCCTTCGCCGAGGACGACCCGGCCGAGACCTGCGGCCGGGCCCTTGCCGCCGCGGCCGAGGCGCTGCAGCGGATCGCCGCGATCAATGTCCGGCGTGCCGAAGCGGGCGTTCCGATGATGACGCTGGATGTGGCGCTGCATGTCGGCGACGTGCTGTACGGCAATGTCGGCTCGGGCCAGCGGCTGGACTTTACCATCATCGGCCCGGCGGTGAACGAGGCCGCCCGGCTGGAGAATCTGTGCGGCGTGCTGGATGTGCCGATGGTGGTCAGCCGCCGCTTCGTCGAGGCGCTGGCGGCGCCGCAGCTGTTCCGCTGCCTCGGCCTGCAGACCCTGCGCGGCGTGCGCGCCCCGGTCGAGGTGTTCACCCCGGCCTGAGGGCGACACCCGGGCGACCGCCATCGGCACGGGCGGGCCGGGCCACACTCCACCAAGGCGCGAGGCGGCTACCTCCTAGGGAGTAGTTGACTGCGAATAGAACCTTATGAGAAACATAAAATCCAAGATAAATTTCATGGTTATGCTCTGCAGCCGGGCAGATCCCTAGAATCAGAGCATAGGATCATATGAATATGAAAAACCCGGCGCCATGGAGGCAGTCCAAAATCAACGTCCTTTCGCACGAATAGAGCCCTGATGGGGCAGCAGCCGCCGCTTTCCGGCTGCCGACACGACAACCCAGACCACAGCATCGCTGTTCAACGTCGTTCTGCGCATCGGCTCGGAGCGCCCAGGCTTTCTTTTGCCGGGCGAATGCCGGGACGCAGCGATCTTTCACCCAGGGTCCGCACCAGCCGCTGACGGATCCATTGCCATATTGTGGGGAGGCAGTTTCTTCATGGCGAATATTTTCGGCACGTCCGGAAACGAGACGATTTCAGGGTCCAGCTCCGCCGACACGATCTATGGCGGGCCGACGGCCTCGCCGAACGGCACCGGCAACGACACGATCAATGCCGGGAATGGCGACGATGTCGTCTATGGCGGCGACGGGACCGACACCCTCAACGGTGAGAACCACAACGACACGCTGATCGGCGGCTCCGGCAACGATACGCTGAACGGCGGCAGCGGCACCGACACCGTGGATTACGGCCAGGATGGCGGCACTGGCGCCGTCACGGTCAACATGGCCACCGGAAGCGCGACCGACAGCTTCGGCGCCACCGACACGCTCAGCAGCATCGAGAACATCATCGGCACGGGGCTGAACGACACCATCGTCGCCAATGTCTCGAACTTCACGAACAACAGCTTCAACGGCGGGGCGGGCACCGACACGGTCAACTATTCGGCCACGTCCAGCGACCTGACCGTCAACCTGGCCAGCGGCTCGGCCTCGGGCCTCGGCATCGGCACCGACACGCTCGTCTCGATCGAGGTCGTCAGGACCGGCAGCGGCGACGACACGCTGACCGCTGCCGCTGCCGGCAGCACGCTCATCGCCGGCGGCGGCACGGATCAGCTGAACGGCGGGTCCGGCAATGATACTTTGGTCGGTGGCAGCGGCAATGACACGCTGAGTGGTGGCAGCGGCACCGACACTGTCGACTACAGCCAGGACGGCGGCTCCGGCGCCGTCACGGTCAACCTCGCCACCGGAAGCGCGACCGACAGCTTCGGCAACACCGACACGCTCAGCGGCATCGAGAACGTGGTCGGCACCGGGCTGAACGACACCATCACCGCGAATGTCACGAACGGCGCCAGCAATGCCTTCAACGGCGGCAGCGGCACCGATACCGTTACCTATGCGGCCTCGACCAATGCCCTGACGGTCGACCTCTCGGCGGGGACGGTGACGGGCACGGGCGTCGGCACCGACACGCTGAGCGCGATCGAGATCATCCGGACCGGCAGCGGCAATGACATCTTCTCCGCCGGCGCCGGGGGCCTCGGGGGCGTGACCACCCTGGACGGCGGGTCCGGCAACGACACGCTGACCACCAGCGCCGCGACGCTCGACCTCACGGGCAAGACGCTGACCAGCATCGAGCAGATCACGACGACCAACGCCGCCGGCACCGCCTTCACCACCGGCAGCGTCGCCACGGCGCTGCTGATCCATGGGGCCGCGGGCAATGACAGCGTCACCCTGACCGGCGCCGCCTTCACCGTGGCGCAGCGCGCGCAGCTGTTCTCGCAAGGTGTCGAAACCGTCATCGACAGTTCCGGCACCTACACGCCGAACACTGCGCCCACCGCCGTCGCCGACACCGGCGCCGCGGCGGAAGACGGCGGCCCCGTGATCCTGACGGCGGCGAGCCTGCTCGCCAACGACACCGACCCGGATGCCGGCGACACCAAGACCCTGGTGTCGGTGAACGGCACGGGCGCGCTGGGTTCGGTCAGCATCAATGGCGACGGCAACGTGGTCTATGACCCGGGTACGGCCTTCCAGAACCTGGCCGCGGGGGTCACGGCGACCGACACCTTCACCTACACGATGCAGGACAGCGCGGGGGCGCAGAGCACCGCGACCGTCACCATCACCATCACCGGAGTCAATGACGACCCGACCGCCGGCAGTGTCGCCGACCAGAGCACCGATGAGGACGCACCGCTCACCGTTTCCAAGACCCTGATCCTCGCCGGCGCCGGCGATGTCGATGGCGACACCGTCACCCTGACCGGCGGTTCGGCCCTGCACGGCACCGTCTCTCTCGACGCCAATGGCGACCTGCTCTACACGCCCGACGCCAACGCCAACGGTCCGGATGTCGTCACCTACACCCTCTCCGACGGCAATGGCGGCACCACGACGGGCAGCTTCAATGTCGGCGTCGCCGCGGTGAATGACGACCCGACCGCCGGCACCGTCGCCGACCAGAGCACCGATGAGGACACACCGCTCACCGTCTCAAAGACCCTGATCCTGGCCGGCGCCGGCGATGTCGACGGCGACACCGTCACCCTGACCGGCGGTTCGGCCCTGCACGGCACCGTCTCTCTCGACGCCAATGGCGACCTGGTCTACACGCCCGACGCCAATGCCAACGGCGCGGACGTCATCACCTACACCCTGTCCGACGGCCACGGCGGCACCACGACGGGGACCATCAATGTCGGTGTCGATGCGGTGAACGACGACCCGACCGCCGGCAC